>Ga0105052_10001261_pt1 | contig 34095 bp, 27 predicted proteins | sample FRY03_FD_78094 | JGI IMG/M metagenome (GOLD analysis project Ga0105052, IMG submission 78094) | Freshwater microbial communities from Lake Fryxell liftoff mats and glacier meltwater in Antarctica - FRY-03 | ecosystem: Environmental > Aquatic > Freshwater > Ice > Glacier meltwater ... | reverse complement strand
CAAATTGCGACGCATTGCGTTGCACCCCGAAAAAATAAACATACAAATTCAAATTGTGACGCATTGCGATGCGCCCCCGAAAAAATAAATATACAAATTCAAATTGTGACGCATTGCGATGCGCCCCCGAAAAAATAAATATACAAATTCAAATTGTGGTGGATCCCAGCGTTGATGCATCGCAGTAGAGGCGCATCGCGATGCGCCTCTACTGCCATTCACCCAATCAGCTAAGCCCGCCCAGAAAAAAATGGAAATTTCCATTTTTTTCTGGGCGGGCTTTAAAAATGACTTTTTAATAATTGATTTCTGCGTCTACTTTAAAATAGTACAATTTGATTAAATGCATAATAATGTCTTTTGAATTATACAATAACACAATGAATCAAAATACAATTGCAATTTGTATAATTATAAATAATATTTATTTAACCGTATTCCATCAAAAAACACTTGCTTTCACTTTTTTATTGACTTATATTTGTATCCGGCTCTCAGGAAATGAGAGCTTTTTTTACGGCGTATATTATAGAACTAACATAAATTAACCAGTAATTGACCCCTTGGTTCGTTTGCGGACGAGCAGATCTAACGTATGAATATGGATAGCACCCCGGTGAATCCTGATGAGCAATTGCCATCAGACACCTCCGCTGAGAATTCAGCCCCAGTAAACGAATCATCTGAAAATCAGGAAGTACAAGCTCCAATTCAGGATTCCAATGAAACCCCAGAGCCGGTCGCTCAAATGGATGAAAGTTCTGCTGTAGAATCCTTAAAAGTGGAGACCGAGCCCCAAGAAGAGGTTCGCCTAGAGGTAGTTGTGGAAACGCACGAAGGGGTAGAAGCCGAGCCACAAGAACAGGTTCACCTAGATGTAGTTGCGGAAACGCACGAAGAGGCAGAAGCCGAGCCACAAGAACAGGTTCACCTAGATGTAGTTGCTGAAACGCACGAAGAGGCAGAAGCCGAGCCGAAAGAAGAGGTTCACCTAGATGTAGTTGCGGAAACGCACGAAGGGGTAGAAGCCGAGCCGGAAGAGGAGGTTCACATAGACGTAGTAGCGGAAACGCACGACGAGGTAGAAGCCGAGCCGGAAGAAGATTTCGGGAACATGTCGAAAGAGGATTTGGTCATTCGAATGGAAGCTTTTAGCAAGGAAAATGACGCGAACGCCGTTAAAAACAGAGTTCAAACTGCCAAAGATTCTTTTCAATCTATTTTTAATCAGGAAAAAGACACAGCCTTCGCAGCATTTATTGCAGCAGGTGGAATCAAAGAAGAATTCGATTATAAAGATGGACTTGAAGAAAAATTCTTTGAGTCCTATAAACATTTTCAAAAACGTAGAACTGAATTTATTTTGGGTCAGGAGAAAATCCGCACGACCAATCTGAAAGAAAAAAACGACATCCTTTTGCAAATGAAAAATATTTTGCAGACGGAAGAAGATATGTCGAAAGCGTTTAATGAGTTTCATGATTTGCAAGCGAAGTGGAGAGGGATTGGTCCGGTGCCACCGCAAAACGTAAATGATTTGTGGATGACCTACAAATTGTATTGCGATCGCTTCTATGAATTCATTCGACTCAATCGCGAATTGCAGGATTTGGAGATGAAAAAAAATCTCGAAATGAAAATGCATTTGTGTGAGAAGGCGGAAGAGTTATTGGTAGAATCCTCTCTCAATAAAGCCTTGCAGGAAATGCAAAGTTTGCAAATCAAATGGCGTGAAATCGGAGCGGTTCCAAGAGAGAAAAGAACAGAAATATGGATTCGCTTTAAAGCAGCCGTAGATAAAGTATATGATAATAAACGTAGTTATCTTGATTCTCAAAAAGAATTTTTTGAAAAGAATTTCGCTACTAAAAATGAATTAATCACCAAGGCAGAAGAAATCATTAAGGATACATTCATCAATCATCAGCAATGGCAAGCCGGCTTGAAAAAGTTATTGGAATTGCAGGGTGATTGGAGAAAAATTGGTCCTGCCGGAAAAGAACACAATGATGCTGTATGGCATAAATTCAAGTCTACCTGCGATCAATTTTTTAAAAATAAAGATGAGTTTTATAAGCAGAAGAAACAGGAATATGCTACTAATCTGCAAGCAAAAACCGAGTTGTGCATTCAAGCGGAAGCATTAATGGAAAGTGCTGATTGGAAAAACACAGCCAATGAGTTAATTCGTCTGCAACAAGAATGGAAAAAAGTAGGTCCGGCCGGCGATAAAAATGAAAAGATCTGGCATCGATTCAAAGCAGCCTGTGATGCATTCTTTACTCGTAAAACAGCACATTTTTCAGATCAAGATAATTCGCAAGCCGGAAATCTTGAATTAAAAAATGCATTGATTACTGAAGTAGAAAAATTCGAAGTGAGTGCCGATCCGAATGAAGCCATTGAACAGTTAAAAGCAATGCAGCGTAAATTCACTGAGATCGGTTTGGTTCCTATGAAGCAAAAAGATGATATACAACAGCGATTCAGAGCTGCGATTCAGGTGCATTTTGATTCTTTAAAAGCAAAGCCTGAATATCGTCAATCTTTCAAGCAGAAAGGGGAACGAGCGGATCGTCCGGAAAGAGGCGATAGACAAGAAAGAGCCTATCGTCCGGCAGCTGAAAGCGGTGGGAATGACGAGCAAAGAAATCTCAACACAAAGATGAGCAAATTGGCCGGGGAAGTTCAGTTATGGGAAAATAATCTCGGATTTTTTGCCAATTCTAAAAACGCATCAGCACTCCGTGAGGAATATGAAAATAAAATCCAGACAGCGAAAGATGAAATTAGCAAGCTAAAAGCCAAGTTAACAGAGTTAAAAAGCGCTAGCTGATTCATCATATAAATGTAAAATAAAGAGCATTTTAAGCCCTTCTCTATGCATAATAGAAGAAGGGCTTTGTTTTTTCCATGTTTTACTGCTCTCAGCATCAATGATTTTTGTATTTTCGCTTTTCCATTCAAAAAGCAACTGTAACAATTGATATTAGCAGAGCTCTTTGTTTTTCTTATCTTAGTAGAACCAAAACATAATCCATTAAATCAAAATGAGAAAAATTTTATTAATCGTAGGAATTGCAGTAACCGCTATACTGGGTACTGCTCAAGCACAGGAAAAATGTTTGTCTGAAATCATGTTTCAAGAAGCAGCAGCTAAAAATTCGGCATTGCTACATAGCAGACAAGATTTAGAAGATTGGACGAAGGAATATTTGAAAGCCAATGAACACAATCATCTAGGAGAAAGTGCAGTACAGGTCAACAAAATTATCCCTGTTGTTGTGCATGTCATTCATTACGGAGGAGGTGAAAATATTTCCAAAGCTCAAATTTTAAATCAGATAGAAACATTGAATCTTGATTTCAATTATTTGAATGCGGATACAACCAACACTCCAGCTGTATTTAGACCTTTAGCAGGTGTTACAAATGTAGAGTTCAAAATGGCTCAACTGGATCCGAACGGAAATTGTACGGATGGAATTTTGCGAATTTATTCTCCGTTGACTTACAATGCAAGAAATAATGTGAAGGCATTGAGTTATTGGCCAAGCAATCAATATTTGAATATTTGGGTAGTTAACAGTATTGAAAATTCAAGTGGTTCACCTGGTCAGGTTATCGGCTTTGCTCAATTTCCCGGTACTGGTCCTGCTTCAACAGATGGTATTGTTGTAAAACATGATTTTATGGGAAGCATAGGTACAGCAGCAAATTCCGGAAATCTGGGGCGTACCGCCACTCATGAAATTGGTCACTGGTTGAATTTACGCCATATTTGGGGAGATGCTACATGCGGAAACGATCAGGTTTCTGACACACCTACACAGTTTGAAGCAAATCTATCTACCTGTTTCGTTTGGCCTCATATCAGTAGTTGTGCTGGTAGTGCTCCTAACGGTGATATGTATACGAACTATATGGATTATACCAATGGCGATTGTCAGAATATGTTTTCCATCGGACAGTCTGCACGGATGAATGCAACTTTGAATTCCGCTACAAGCGGAAGAGTAAATTTGTGGCAACCTGCTAACTTGCTAGCTACGGGAACGGATGGTTCTCCGGCAGTATTATGTGCGCCTAAGGCAGATTTTTCAACGCGTCAACGCATGCTTTGCGAAGGTGGATCCACACAGTTTTATGACGGTTCTTGGGGTGGTGCTGCTGCAAGTAGAGTATGGACATTCGCTGGGGGTACACCTGCATCCGATACATCTTCAAATCCGGTGATTATCTATACTACTGCTGGAATTTATAATGTCACTTTAACAACTACAAATTCAGCGGGAACGGATACAAAAACAGAAATAGGAATGGTGGTAGTGAGTCCAAATATTGCAACGGGTACTGTCCCTTTCAGCGAAGGATTTGAAGGAGGAGTGTTTCCAACTGCCAACGATTGGTTTTTGTTAAATTCTAATAATGGTAGTGAATGGGAAGTAAATAATGCCACTTCATATTCAGGACAATATTCAATCAATCTTTACAATTATTCCGGAGGATTAAAAGGACCGGATGAGTTTATTACAAATGCATTTGATTTGTCAAATGTAACTGCAACTTCTATGAATTTTAAATTGGCCTTCGCCTATAAAAATACGACGAATACGAATGTCGATAAATTGTCGATTTCTTATTCTACAAATTGCGGTCAAACATGGACTCCTCGTTACAATAAGTCAGGAGCTGCATTGCAAACTACCACTGCAGCAGTACCTTTGGATTTCATACCTACAATTGGCCAGTGGAGAAATGAAATCGTGAGTCTGTCGCCTACATCTATTTCGACAAAACCAAATGTTCGCTTCCGTTTTGAATTTACTTATGATACCGGAAATAATATTTATATCGATGATATCAATCTCACCGGAACGGTCGGTTTGAATGATGTGAATGCAGAAAATGCGAACGTAACTATTTACCCCAATCCAAGTAAATCGACCACCTACGTTGATTTCAATATGACGAGTGGCGGTGCTGTGAAAATTGAAGTGATGGACATTCAGGGAAGAGTTGTAAGTACTTTCCAGGATGAACTTCCCGCAGGAGATCATCAGTACACCATGAATCAAGATCTGGCGAAAGGTGTTTATATGTTAAGAATTTCTTTCGGTGATCGTGCCGTAACGAAGAAAGTAGTTTTGAATTAATAGATTTAAAAGGTATTTGTTGCGCCCGCGGAGAAATACTGCGGGCGCAATTTATTATTGAATGAGTGAATTATAAGTTGGAGTTCATCTGAATTAGAAAAAGGACATGAAAAAAATAATATTCTCGCTTGCAATTATCTTGTGCACAAGCATTCAAGGACAAGCACAACAGCAAGAGTACAGAACTTGTGATACGGATTTTAAATGGGAAGAAGCAATTAAGCTAGATCCTTCTGCTGCTCAAAAAAATGCAGAATTGCGTGAGTTCAGGAAATTATTTATTAGTTCTTCTGCTGCCAAAAAATCAGTGTCAAGTACTGGTGTAATTTCTTACCGTATTCCGATTGTGTTTCACGTGATTCATGCCTATGGTTCGGAGAACATTAGCAAAGCACAAATTTTGGATGCCATGGAAATATTGAATCAAAGTTTTCAGAAGCTGAACAGTGATACCGGAATAGTTATTCCTTTATTTCAACCCATCTTCGCAAATTGTGAGATTGAAATAGTACTTGCAAATTTAGATCCTTCCGGAAATTGTACTGATGGAATTACCAGAACCTATTCTACTTTAACAGCAAGTGCCGGAGATAATGTAAAAGCATTAATCAATTGGCCTTCGAATAAATATTTTAATGTGTGGGTGGTTGGTAATATTGCAAGCGGAGCTGCCGGTTATGCCTATTATCCAGGCATCAGCGCAAACATCGATGGCGTGGTAATGCGTCATGATTATGTAGGTGGTATAGGGACTTCTAACAGTTCTAACTACACGGAGCGCTCTTTAGCACATGAAGTAGGACATTGGCTCGATTTACCCCATACTTGGGGATCTACCAATTTTCCCGGCGTTGCTTCCAATTGCAATTCAGATGATGGAATCGGAGATACTCCGAATACCATCGGCACTGCCAATTTCTCCTGCAATACGGCGCAATCTACTTGTGGTGCGATCGACAATGTTCAGAATTACATGGACTATGCAAGTTGTCATTATATGTTTACTGAGGGACAAAAAGCAGCAATGCATGCCGCTTTAAATTCATCGGTTGGTAATAGAGATAATTTATCAACTCCTTCCAATTGGTTGGCTACAGGAACTGAAATCGGAAGAACGATTCAGAGCTGTGTGCCTGTTGCAGATTTCAGCGTTCGCAAGCGAGGAGTTTGTTCAGGAACTACCATTTCATTTAAAGATGTAAGTTGGAATGGCGAAGTAACTTCACGCACATGGAGTTTTCCGGGTGGAACACCGGCCACTGATACTTCGGCTATCCCTAGCGTTACCTATTCTACACCTGGAATTTATAATGTAACACTTACAGTGTCGAATGCTTTGGGTACCGATATTCTCACAAGAAACGGATTGGTGGAGGTATTGCCTACTACGGGTACTAACAGCATTCCTTATTCTGAAGATTTTGAAACTTTGACTTTTCCCACGAACGATTGGGCCATCAATAATCCAGGCAATAATAATCCATGGATTCTGACTACGAGCGCAGGTGCCAGCGGTACTAAATCATTACGTTTAACAAATCATAGCGGAAATGCACCCGGCAGTATTGATGAAGTAATTACACCTACGTATAATTTAAGTGGAGTGAGCGGAACCTTGTTAAATTTTAATTATGCCTTTGCCGCAAAAAATAATAATGATAGCAGTGAAATAAAAGTTTTCTATTCTACTACCTGTGGAGATATTTGGACGCAACGCTTTGCGAAAAAAGGAGTGAGTTTGCGCACTGCTGCAAATACAACGGCTAGTTTTATTCCTGCAGCAAATGAGTGGGCTTCAGCTACCGTGAATTTAGTTTCCGGCTCGATCTCAGGGAAACCCAGTGTGCGATTCAAGTTTCAGTTTACTAACGTAAATGCGAATAATTTTTACATTGATGATATTAATATTACCGGAACAGTTGGCACTCCTGAAGCCATCGCATTGAATTATGAATTTGAAGTTTTCCCGAATCCGGCCAAAGATTTTATGCAGATGAGTTTAAATCTGAAACAAGCGGAAGAAATAAAAATCGAATTGTTGGATGTAACCGGAAGATTGATTTCCGTAAAAACAGTAAATGCTCAGACAGGGGTGCTGCAAACAGAAATTGATAATAAAGGAATGAATGGAATTTACCTCTTGCGCATTACAGTAAACGAAGGTCAGTTTACCAAGCGTGTAGTTTTCATTCCTTAAAAAATTTGATGAATTAAGAATTCGAATTAAAAATTTATTGCCATGGCAAATTATTCCTGGAAAGCTACCTATGTGATGTACGCAAATCAAGAAGATACTTTTGAGGCCTTCACCGATCCTGGCATCATCGATTTGTGGGGTGGAGGACTGTCTGTTGTTTCTTCTGAAATCGGTGGCCCATTTGAAATGTTTGATGGATGGGTAAAAGGTGAAATTACACATTACGTACTCGACAAAGAATTAGGTTTTACTTGGAAACCCGCCGAGTGGGACAAACAAAGTAAATTCTCAAAAGTGCATCTTCGCTTCATGATGCATCCGGCCGGAACCGACATCGTCATTGAACACACCAATTTTCCTTCTCAGGAAGAATGTGACAAAACCGCCAATGGCTGGATCGATTTTGTATTGGATCCAATGAATGATTATTTTACCTTGCAGAAAGAATAATTATTTCTCGAAATTTGATTGACGGAACTTTGTGTAGCGTGAAGCAGGCATTGTGCGAAAGTATTTTACGAAACACAGCAGTCGTATTTTTTTCACCATAGAATACCAACGAAGCGAAACTAGTTTAGTGAAGGACTCTTATTCATCTTGTACTTTTAAAATTACGTTCCCGGTTTTTTGTCCGGACTCAACATACTTGTAAGCCTCTACAATTTCATCTAATTTATAATACCGGTCAACGACTGGTTTAAATAATCCTTTGTCAACAAGATCTTTTAAATAAACGACATCTTCTTTATTGATTGTTGGCAATGGAAATAAAACTTTTTTTCCGCCCCAAATAGGAGTGGTGAGGGCCAAAAAAACATTGCTTGCATTCTTGCCAAGTTCAGTTGAAATATAAATTCCTTTTTTCTTTAATAACGTTTTACATTTTCCAAATGAACTTTTGCCTACAGCATCAAATATTAAATCAAATCTTGTTTCTGTTTTTGTGAAATCTTTTGTTTGATAATCAATAACGACATCTGCACCTAGAGATTTTACTAGCGCTACGTTTTTTGTATTGCAAACGGCTGTAACATGGGTACCGAGCGTTTTTAAAATTTGTACTGCCGCAGAGCCAATGGCTCCTGTTGCTCCATACACCATCACACTTTGTCCGCTCGTTACTTTGGCTGCTCTTATGTTGCAGAGTGCATAATGAGCTCCTTCGGTAATTGCAGCAGCTAGCTCATAGGATAAGTTAGCAGGTAAAATTGTAAGGGCAGCACTTTCGGCAATCGTAAGATATTCTCCATGCCCTCCAAAAGTTTTATCATTAAAGCCAAAAACTTTGTCGCCTACTTTGAACATGCTCACCTTATTCCCGATTTCTTCAATGCAGCCTGCAAACTCACATCCTAAAATCGAATATTTAGGTCTAAGAAGTCCGCTCCAAAACCGTGATATAAAATACTCCGCACTTCGAAAACCTGAATCGGTTCTGTTTACTGTGGAAGCAATTACTTTTATCAGTACCTCCTTTTCATTTGGTTTTGGTTTGTCAACCTCCATTAATTTCGCAACTTCCGGCGGACCATATTTTGTATAAACGATTGCTTTCACTTTATTACAATTTCAAGTTTTGATTTGTCTAAATGCACTAGATACTAACAATTGTTCACGTGCACTTTTTCAAGCAGGAAAATTCCGTAATTGTTCGTTGTTGCAGTTTTGTTTCCCAGTTCAACGGTAACATTGCTTAATCCTGCACCGTTTTCATCTTTAATTTGTCCGATTACATTAATAGTAATTTCGGAAGAAGAACTTGCCGGGTCATTGTTTTCATCTTTGTTACAAGAAAAAATAAATGCGCTGCAAATTGCGAGAAGAATAAATAAGATCTTTTTCATGTTAAATTTTTTTATATTTAAATGATTTGATTAATTGTTTCTAAAAACATTGAATGATCCTGATAGTGTTCCCGGAATACTGGGAACTCCGGTTCCGCTGAGGGTAACGGGTCCGCTAAAAGTTCCTATAACGTTAGCGCCTATCCCCGGAGCGGCAGTGATGCTTGTACTTCCCAACTGTGTAGAAGGATATATGGTATACGTAGTTCCATTATAAATTACTTCGCCTTGAATGGTGCATGTGGTTCCATTCCAATTATAGTTTCCAATGGCATATTGTGGATTTACAATACTGAAATCAGAACTTACTCCATTGCTCGAATCTGTATATTCAATATGAATAGTTCCCTGATTTACATCGCAGGAACTAACCTCGAAGGAGATGGGTATATTTCCAAGTGGACTTTGAAAGGTGAGTTGAAAATTATTGGACAAGTTCGTGGTATCACATAAGTATAGATTGCCAACATTCGCATATTGTGATTGATTTACGTTGGTGTCTAACGAGGTGTAAAATATAGTGTTATAAGAAACAATTTTTACTTTTCCCGGAGGTGTTGTATATGAAAAACTTCCATTACTTGATGAAAAACAATGTCCCAAATATTTATCTAAAGAATCAAGAAATAAAACGGTAGCAATTTTAGCTTGTCCAGCGCAATTTCGAATGAATCCGGAATACGTTACACCACATTGTGTAATTAATCCTGGATCTAAAGCAACAGGTATTGTATAATCACTTAAAGCAGCTTGCGGAGGGAGCGTACTATGCGTAAAGCCATACATCTTAATATTCAGTACTTCATTGGCAGGAGCATATCCGGAAAATTGTCCATTTGCATCTGAATTACCATGTCCGCCAGAATTTGGAGTTTGACTATGTGCTGAGACTAATATATTTGGTAAACTAACATCAAAACAATTCGCAACTCTGCCATGGACGGTAAAGTATGGACGTGCATCATCGTAATTCCAAAAGGTAAAATGACTCACCTGCCCGCTGTAAATATTCCCGCTGCGAACTGCACTTCCTTCTTCTATCCATAAACCTGAATTTTCATCCAAATGCCAAAGTGGAATTGTAGTCGGAGCGGCACTTTGAAAATCTTGAATGATAGGAAAAGTCAATGTTGCCATTTTGCCGCTTGCCATCTGTAATTCTTGATTGTTGTTGTCAAATAATTTTATTCCTACCATCCCATAAGACAATAAGAGTACGTCATCTCCATTAGTTCTAGTACCAAGAAAATCACCTCCCGGTGCGCTCAATTCAAAGTTGTCCTGATCGGGTGAAAGTGTAACTGTTTCCACTTTAACAGCTCCTGTGTAACTCAATCCGGAGCTGTATGAAAAAGCATTGGCCGGAAAACTTACTGTTGCATTTCCTGGTAAGTTTAAAAGTCCACCGGTGTTAGCATCAACACTTAGTAAAGTGGGTGCTGCAGGTAAATAAATATTCAGGTAATTCAGACTGCTTGAGGGAATAAATCCGCAAACATGATTCCATCTTCCCTGATAACTTACACGTACCAAATCACGTTTTTTGTTGAGTTGAATGCCTTCTAAATAATAAATCCCCCAAATATCAGTTTGAGTCGCTTTTCCTCCCGCATTTACATTCACCCCAACTAGTGCCACACCGTTTTCATCTAATATTCGACCAGTAATACTCGTAGTAAGCGATGTAGAATTTCCGCTGATATTATTTTCGTCTTTATTACAAGCCGAAATAAATAAAATTGTAATTACTAAAATACTTTTTAAATAGTTTTTCATGATATATGTTTTTAAAATTAGATACTCGATACTCGATACTCGATACTCGATACTCGATGCTCGATGCTCGATACTAGATGCTAGATACTCGATGCTCGATACTCGATGCTCGATGCTCGATGCTGGATGCTGGATACTCGATGCTCGATGCTGGATACTCGATACTCGATATTCGATACTCGATACTCGATTTTCTGACTTGGCCTAAATTTAATTATCAACTTAAAACTCCGATCTCCAAACTCACATTTCCACAAAGCGATAAACTCCCCGCTGTTTGTTTTCGTTGATAATGGAAATCGTATAAACGCCGCTTGCTAAATGTCCTTTTTCCCAAATGATTTCTGTGTTCGCCTGATCAACTTTACCGATGCGTTGCATAGAAGTATTATAAATTTCTACTTGCTTTATTTTTTCGCCGTTTTTCAAACTGATGATTAATTGCGAAATATTATTTTTTACTTGAATATAATCTGCAGAAATTTCCTGTATTCCTACGCCGGTAATAATATATGGTCCCGAAGTAGCCATACATCCAGCCGAATCTGTAATAGTAAGTGTATAAGTTCCATTTGTAGTGGCTGTCCAGCTTTGTCCGTTTGCGCCTCCAATGGGGAAACCGTTCCAGTTCCATTGGTAAGATACTGCCGTAATGGATGATGTCATGGTAGTGCCGTTTGGTATAATAACGGGCGCCGTGGTCGATTGGTTGAACGGGATGTTAGAATTCCATGTTGCTGATGCTAATGTTCCATTGTTTCCGTTGATGGTTTGATCCACAATACTGGTTCCTGTGCCTTCATTAAATCTCCAATAACCCACCAAGCCCGTTTCCATGCCGGCATCTAAATGATTTCCTTTTTTAGAGAGGATTTCAGAGGGACTTAATGCTCTGTCCCAAACACGAACTTCGTCGATGAGTCCGGAGAAATAGCGTGTTTGTGACTGACTTTGATCCGATAATCTTCCAATTTTAATCGGAAAGGCTAATCCTTGAATCATTCCATCAGGAAGTGCTGCTGCACCTTTTTGTATGCCATCTATATATACCCGAACCGAATCTCCATCATAAGTTCCTGCTAAATGATACCAAGTATTTAAAGTCATTGAACCTGTTGCACTGATGGCCGTTACCCAGGAGATGGAAGTGCCTGCTTGGTCTTTTCCGCAAACAGTAAAATTTGCTTGTCCGTTATTTCCGGCTCTTAATACGTAGCCTTGTTCGCCCAAACTCCAGCTGTGTTTGCAGAGGATGGTACCCTCAAAATTAGTGGTGGCCCAAGAGGTGGCGCGAATCCAAGCTTCAACAGTGATGAAACTGTCGGGTGCCAGATTCACATCGCTAGTGAAATTGACCGAAGCCGAACTGAAACTTAATGAATTGGTGTTGTTATCGCAAGGTTGCGCGATGAGTGAGGCTTGCAAACAGAATACAAGCAAGATAGTGGATAGTGAACGCATGGTTTTTTAATTTATAGCTCGAATGTATAACTTTTCTAGTTCTCAGCAAATTATAAGCGATAATTTGGGCCAATGTTTTCTGTTTTGTCGTGTATCTTTGCAGAATTATGACAATGAATAAGCTCAATGGAGTGTATTGCAATAGCCTGACACGTTACGAACGTTTGTTGACCCGTGAAGTGAAACTGGGAGATGTGGCTTTAGGCGGTACTAATCCCATCCGCATTCAAAGCATGACTACCACCGATACGATGGATACTTTGGCTACGGTGGAGCAAAGCATTCGAATGATTGAAGCCGGTTGTGAGTATGTGCGTATCACGGCGCCAAGTATTAATGAAGCAAAAAATTTAGCGAATATAAAATCGGAATTAAAGAAACGTGGTTTTTCAACGCCGCTCATTGCCGATATACATTTTACACCCAATGCAGCCGAAGCAGCGGCGCGTATCGTGGAGAAAGTGCGGATTAATCCGGGCAATTTTGCCGATAAGAAAAAATTTGCTTTTATTGAGTACGATGATGCTGCTTACAATGAAGAGTTGGATCGTATTCGTGAGCGCTTTATTCCTTTATTAAAAATTTGTAAGGAGTACGGCACTGCGATGCGCATTGGGACCAATCATGGTTCGTTGAGCGATCGCATCATGAGTCGCTATGGTGATACAGCACATGGAATGGTGGAGTCGGCATTGGAATTTTTGCGCATCGCCGAAGCGGAGAATTATCATAACATTGTGTTGAGTATGAAGTCGAGTAATCCGCAGGTGATGGTGCAGGCTTATCGTACTTTGATTTACAGGATGCGTTTGGAAGAAATGAATTATCCATTGCATTTAGGAGTGACTGAAGCAGGAGAAGGCGAGGACGGACGAATTAAATCAGCGGCGGGAATTGGCACCTTACTGGAAGATGGTATAGGCGATACCGTTAGAGTTTCTCTCACCGAAGATCCTGAGTTCGAAATTCCGGTGGCGAAAGCTTTGGTAGATCGATACAGCAATAGAATGAGCCATGCTATGTTGCCCGAATTTCCGGAGATGCATGTGCATGAAGGAAAAATAATTTTAAACTCGGGAGTCGTTTTCCCCTTTCATCCTTTCGAATACGTACGAAGAACATCTCATGAAGTAAATAATTTCGGCGCCCATCAGGTGCCGCGAGTGATTGCAGATTTTTCGAAGGTGGAGAAATTGAGTGCTGCATCATTTTTTGCTGTGGGTTATAATTATTCTGTTCCTACCGATAAATGGAACATTGGCGATCAAGCTTGCGATTATATTTATACCGGAAAACGAATGATCGATTTTGAAATTCCCGGAACCTTGGGCATCATTGTCGATGCAGATGTTTGGCAAAATAAAGCGGAGAAAGCGCGAACTTTTCCTATGTTTTCTTTGGATGCGTTTATCCAAAGCAATAAAAAATCGGAGCACTTGAATTTTATTTCGGTGAAATCGGAAGAGATGGAGGTGTTGAAAAATCATTCCGATATTTTAAGTGCCGGAAATATAGTTTTGCTTTTATCTACGGAGAATGAACATGCGATGCCAGCATTACGTCAAGTTTTTATTCAATTGCAAAGTTGGGATGCGAAGATCCCGGTGGTGATTCAACGCCATTATTCTAATGTAACGGAAGATAATTTACAACTCTTTGCTTCTACCGATGCCGGTGCTTTACTGTTAGATGGGTATGGAGATGGAATCATGCTCAGTACTAACGGTGAGGTATCTCCGAAAAAGATAAATAGTTTGGCTTTCGGAATCTTACAAGCAGCGCGTACACGCATCAGCAAAACCGAATACATCTCTTGTCCTAGCTGCGGACGCACGCTTTTCGATTTGCAGGAGACAACCGCAAAAATTCGTTCCCGCACCGATCATCTCAAGGGATTAAAAATCGGCATTATGGGTTGCATAGTAAACGGTCCGGGCGAAATGGCCGACGCCGACTACGGCTACGTGGGTTCCGGTCCGGGCAAAATCACCCTCTACAAAGGCCGCGAAGTTGTCCGCAAAAGCATCAACACCGAATTAGCCGTGGAGGCCTTGATCGATTTGATTAAAGAACATGGGGATTGGGTTGATTAAGAATTAAGAATTCAGATTTCAGAATTCAGAATTTGGTTTACGGATATACGAATTTGGTTTAAGAATGTACGAATTGGTACGGATATACACATCGACAAGTTCAGTGCAAGCGAATTTGGTTTAGGGATGTACGAATTTAGTTTACGGATGTACGAATAATTACTAATTTACGAATGTGTCGCTTTATGGCTCTCATTCTGTTTCTCACCGCGACCTCTGCAAACCTTTTTTTAACACTAGAGGCACTAGAGGTCACTAGAGTTCAAAATAGAATCATAGACAAAGCGTCTCTTGTGCACTTTTGTGTTCTCTTGTGCCTCTAGTGTTAGAAATGGTAAACAAGAAGTGACGGATTTAACTGATTCTCGCTGATGGTTCAAAGACCAAAAGAAATCTGCCCTTCGGCAGGCTGTGGGACCACCAACTCACCAATGTGCCAATTTCAAAAAGCCTTGGAGTGAAGTCGAAGACCTTCACCCTCGATTGTTTTGACCTTCTCTAAATTAATCTAGAAAAGTATAGCGCTAGCCAATTCTGAATTCATAATTCTGCATTCTGAATTAATCATGGGCCACTGATTTATTATTGCCTGCCCGCCGCGGCGGGATGGTCATGATTTTTTATGATTTTCGCTGCGAGCCCTGCGTTTAAAAATGTATTCATATTCTTATTCAGATTTTAAACTTTTGCTCAAAAAAACCTCTCCCTTCTCATTGGTAAATTTCAAAAAATACATTCCTTTACTCAAATGTTCCAAGCTGATGAAATTGTTTTTTATTTCACTTTTTATTAATAATTTTCCTTGCAAATCGTAAATTTCTAAAAGACCATCTTCCCGAAACCAAAGATTTTGACTAAAAGGATTGGGATAAAAAATAGAGTTTTTAGGCTGGAGTTCTTCGAAGCCAACTAATCCATTTACCTTCCAAGTTTCTGCCGTGCGGGCGGGAATGGAATTGAGTCCGGTGCTGATGTAAAGAGTATTGTTGCTGCTACAACTTACATAACCGCGGCGCGCCAACGAGGGAATTGGATTGTAAGGTATAAAAGTATTCGATGCTAAATGATACATCCATAAATCACCTTGATAGATATTCCCGTTTTCATAACCCCCGAAAAAAACCAAACCATTAGCCATGGGCACCATTTGCGTATAGGCCCTGCCGTTACCGGGGAAGGTGGCCAATGAAATCCAAGTATCGTTGCCCGGATCGTATTCGTACAAAATATTGCTGTAGCTTCCGCTACTATCGATGCCGCCAAACACATAGCCTTTTCCGTTAGTAGCCGTTACCGCAGCGCGCCAAAGTGCGGAGAAAGGGAAATTATTCATTGCTGTCCATGAATCGTTTGGGATGTCGTATTTCCAAACTTCGTTAATGCTTGACTGTCCGGGATTATTGCCCCCGATGATATATATTGAATTGTTCAATGCAAAGGCCATGGCTGCTCTTCTGCCGAAGGCCGGCATGGGAGTCATCGCTGTCCAATTGTTCAATGATGGATCGAATCGATAGAGATCATTAAGATAAACAGAACCGGGACCAATGCCTCCGAATATATATCCATAGTTTCCTACACTCAGGCCCGAAGCATATTGCCGCTCTGTTCCTGCAGGCATCGGAATTCCTATCGACCATGTTTCGCTTTGCAAGTCCAAAACCTGAAAATCCCGCTGCGCATTGAATCCGCCATCGAGTCCTGTTCCCACGTAAAAATCAGTCCCAATTAAAAAGCCCGCTGCATCATCCCGCGCCGATCCTGGAAAATCAGGCAAGGCGGTCCATGTTTGCGCTTGCAAAAAACCAGCAACACATAAAAGGCAAAGACTCAGTAATTTTCGCATAGTCAAATATGAGAAAATTTAACGTATGATAAAGCTTTATATTTCTACTTATTTACATAATAAATCATGACCATCCCGCCGCGGCGGGCAGGCAATAATAAATCAGTGTTCCATTCCTAGTATTCAGTGTTCCATAACTCGTATCTTTGCGCGGCGTTATGCAAAAAGTACACTACCAAGACCTCGGCTCCATCGATTATAAGTTAGCATGGGATTTACAAGAATCTCTTCTCGCCGAAACCGTGCGCCAAAAAATGGAGAATCGTGAACGCGAAGAATCAGAGAAGCATCCTCCCATTCATCACTTGCTGTTTTGCGAACATCCTCCCGTTTTTACAATCGGAAAAAGTGGCGATGAAAAACATCTGCTCGCCGATGAAAAAAAACTTGAAGAGATAGGAGCCACCTATTATAAAATTAATCGCGGCGGTGATATTACTTATCATGGACCCGGACAATTGGTGGGCTATCCCATTTTCGATCTCGATTATTTTTTCAACGACATCCATAAATATTTGCGTTATCTCGAGGAAAGCGTCATGCTCACTTTAGCCGAATATGGAATTTCCTCCGGACGCGTAGCAGGATTAACCGGAGTTTGGTTGGATGGTGAAGATGATAAAAAAGCCAGGAAGATTTGTGCTTTCGGTGTGCGTTGCAGTCGATGGGTGACGATGCATGGCTTCGCTTTTAATATTAATAATGACCTCAATTATTTCAATAGCATAGTTCCTTGCGGTATCGTTGATAAAGGTGTTACATCACTGAGCCTCGAACTAGGCTATGAAGTGCCGATGCAAGAAGTGAAAGAAAAAGTGTTGAAGCAGATGATGAGCTTGTTTGAATTTGAATTAAACAATTCTTGATTTTACATTTATAAACCATATATTTATAATGATGATAATGATTTTCTAGGTAATGTGTTTACAGATATACCAATTGATACGGATATACGAATTCGTCAATTTTTCGTTCTCAATCTATTTCTCACTCTGATTTTTCCCGCGATCTCAGCGCTGGTACCTGTAGGCTTCCTTCAAGAATATTTAAATTAGATCATCTGTTTTGGAAGTCCTTCAGGTCCCCTGCGCTCCCTGCGCTTAGGTTACGCAAATTTTATTTATCGCTATTTTATTCTAATTTCACGGATCATTCCATCCCCATGAAAAAAATATTAAAATTCATCTTCGCACTTTTCATCCTTGCTAATTTATATTTACTATTCACTGGCAAAGTATGGGTGTATAAAGCCTTAGTCTATAATTTTGTGGATATCGACGACAATGACATTTTTATTCAACGTAACATTGAAAAGGGAATAGCACAAGCTTGGCCAATTTCACCGCTCTACAATAAAATCGCCCTTGATACCAACACACAAAATGAATTGAGCAGAGAGAAGAGCATTGCTTATTTAATCATCAGTCACGATTCCATTTTGTACGAAGCCTATTGGGATAATTTCAGCGACTCCTCTTTGTCGAATTCTTTTTCGATGTCGAAGAGTGTGATTGGCATGCTCACCGGTGTGGCGTTGAAAGATGGAAAAATAAAAAGCCTCGAGCAAACTGTGGGTGAATTTATTCCTGAATATGCCAATGACAGCAAAGGAAAATTAACATTGAGAAATTTAATTACCATGTCGGCCGGATTGAATTGGGATGAAGCCTATGCGAGTTTATTTTCGGTAACCACAGAAGCCTATTATGGAAAAGATTTAAAAGGATTGATGGATCGCCTCGAGGTGATTGATACGCCTGGCGTGAATTATTATTATCAGGGTGGAGCGACACAATTGTTGGCGATGGTATTGATGCATGCCACCGGAAAAAACTTGAGTGAATACTGTTCCGAGAAATTGTGGAAACCATTAGGAGCAGAACATAACGGCGAGTGGACCATCGACAAAGAAGGTGGAATGGAAAAGGCTTCTTGTTGTATTTATTCCAACGCGCGTGATTTCGCCAAACTAGGAGCTTTGTATTTACACTATGGAAATTGGAAAGGACAACAAATCATTGATTCATCATTTGTGATGGAAAGCGTTATGCCAGCACCGTTACTAGATAAGGGAAAACCGAATACTGAATATGGCTATCAATGGTGGATTTCCGAAGTGGATGGAGAAAAAATATTTTATTGTCGGGGAATTTTAGGACAATACATAGTAGCCGTACCGGGTCGTGATTTAATTATGGTGCGTTTAGGACATCATCGCAACAAAGCCGAAGATGGATCACTCATTGATTTGCCGATTTATGTACGCGGTGCTATGCAATTGCAAGCACAGTCGCAACGATAAGAGTTTTGCTCACGTTGCTTATCGGGATTTGCGGTGTATCAAGCTGTAAATATTTGTTTTTCCAACGTCTATAAAAAATCATTAAAATGCGCTTACCTTTGCAACAATGATTTGTGAAAAACGTTGAAAAATACAGGTTGATAATTTATGCTGAGAGATATTCATTTAGTTGCAGTTGAAGATATTGCTATGGCGGTGGTGCCTAGTGATGAGTCGCTTCCGGTGGAAGAGCAAATATGGGAAGTTTTTATTTTGAATTTAAAACAAACGCCCATCGAAAATGTAATCATTGCGAGTCAGGGTTATGGTGTATTCAATGGGGAAGATGTGAAGACATCTACTTTGCGACATTACTTGGGCGATTTGGCGCCAATGAGTTTTACATTGATTGAGCCCATCGAACAAAAAGTTTTCGGATTGAATAATGAGTACTGGCTCAGCTTTTACATCAAAAAAGAAATCTTCGATAAAAAATTCATCTTCCTTCCTGAATCCATCAACGAAAGTTATTTTACAAATATCCCTTTCTTGAATAGGAAAGGAGTAATGATACGATAGTAGTTTTAATACATTCTTTATCGATTTCTAGAGTCACACTCAACAACCATATTGGCAAAAGATTAGAAAAGCTTGCGGCATGAGGCCTGAAGCTTGTGGCCTCGCAATAACTTTATTTGCATTTATTTGGACGCTTCAATCTACATTATCAATGATGACGTTTAAATTAGAAACTGAAACCTAAACTCAACTTCAAAACTAAATTATCCATCTCCTTCTCCATCGCATAAGGTCCGTATCGATAAAACGCAGCTATACCAATTCCTGTAAATCCAAGTTTCAATAATTGATCGATGTAAATTCCGCTTTCCATAAATCCTTTATCCGCAATGTTCGCCACAAGATATTGATCTGCTTTGCCTCTATATTTCCCCCAAAGCATATTATGTACAAGACTAATTCTTGGATTAAATTTCTTTGTTTTAAATAATAGATCTCTAAAATCATGGCGTATTTGCACCGCTACAAATTCCGAATGCATGAATTCATTTGTGCGCATTGTTTCAAAAGTAAAGGGTGAAGCAATACCGACATACCGGTTGCGATCAAAATTATTTGTGTTGGTTCCGCGTGCATTGTAATATAAAGAGCTTGGCACTTCTTCAGAAACAAATCCTCCGGTACTTCGTAAAGTAAAATCGCCGTATAAGGTCGTGTGAAATGTTTTTTCTATCAATGCATCCCAACGATCAAATTGATTTAGACGATCCAGTTCATCAATCTTTCCCACCGTATAACGAGCATAAAACACGGGCCATTTACTTCCCAAACTCACTTCTCTTTCTCCTGCTAATGCGAGTTTTTCGCCGGGAGCCCATCTTACTGTAACGCCCGCTTCTTGCAAATTGAAATTGCGAATAATTAAGCTCGCTTCATTCGTTCGCGGATAAGAAAATGCATTGGTTGGAAAAGATGTTATCTCTTGCTGATTCACAAATAGCGCAGTACTTAAATTTCCAATCAGTCGGCCATTGAGAATCGCTTCCGACTTTTTATAGGCATCCATTCGGCTGATAAAAAATGGATAATAATTCGTGTTCAAAAAATTTCCCGGAGCCGGATCCAGTTGACGTCCGCCGGTTTCAATCACATCCTCTTCATAAATAAATTTAACCCATGCATTGCGTTTTCGGTAGAGGTGAATAAGCACATCTCCGCCAAATTTACTTTGTTTATCTTTAAAGCCATAGGCATAATATCCGCCCACCGAAAATTTATCACTCAGAAAATCGTTGGTATGCACTCCTGCACCTAATCTTATTCCCTCATAATTATTCACTCTTAGAATACGCGCAACATCTAGATTGATAGGGCCAATAGGAATTTTTCCTGAGCCAATGATTCCAAAGATTTTTATTTTCTTTTCAAAATTTTCTGCCTTGCCCACACTATCCATGTACACATAGGTTTGTGCTTCCTTCACATCCAATTCCCGCTCGCGATAGGTATTCCACACCGAATCCGAAACTTGTGTAGCTCTTGGAGCCATGCTTAAAACGATAGGGCCAAAATCACGTTTACGTAATGGAGGATTTACTTTCACATTGCGCAAATACGATTTACTAATTCCCATTACCGAAACATTATTTACTTTCATTTGCGGCATAGAGATGAAAGAATTCAATTGCTCCGGAAACCAAACGCCATCCTTTTTGGTGTACTGTTGTTGAATGCGAATGCGAATGGAAGGAGAGCTATCGGCAGGCAAGGCGAGCACATGTTGCAAAGCCCAGCCGTCGGTGCTGATGTAAAGATTTCCTTTCAGTCCTACGAAATTTTTATTTTTTCTTGGGCGAAAACTAATGGTGTAAATTATATTGTCATTGATGAATGAACTATCTTCTAAAATAAAAAGATATTTATTTATCGCATCATTACTTAGCGGACTTAAATATACTTCATCCAGCATACTGACATTATCGCCATACAACGAAAACGATTGCAGTTGTGTACCCAAGAGAGCAAACTGTGGATTTTTTAATCCCGAAACACGAGTAGCCAAAATAGTTTCTTCATCCTTACCCGGAGGCATGTGTTTACGATGAGTAGCGCTTTCGAGTAGGAAAAGATGTTTGTCTTCGAAAAAATCTTTCTTCTGTTTTTTTGTACTGTCAATAGAAACATCCATCTCCTGTTTTATAACTGTATTGCTATCGCGATCGGCAACAAAAATTAATTTATTGTAACTGTCGTAGGTAAATGCAATGGCTTTTTCTAGATTATTTTTATTTTTATTTTTCAATACCTTCCGCATGATTACTTCTGCCGGATTTTCACCCGGAAGAATTTTCACTTCTTTAATATTAATCGCCTGTGGTAAAATTGAAACTTTCCATAATGTGTTTTTTTCAGGAACCAATACCCGCGATTCAAAACCTAAGTATGAAAAAATGATTTTAGAGTTTTGATTATTTAATCTTAAAGAAAAATAACCATCAATATCACTATAGGTTCCGTTTTGCGTACCTTCTTCCACTACGGTTACGAAGGCCAGCGTTTGATCGTTTTCCTGATTATACACACGTCCTTTAATGGTTTGAGCATGTAGGAGAGTGCATGAGCAAAGCATTAAAATGAAGAAGAGTTGTTTCATAGAAAGCGAAAGTAAAGGATATTCTTTTATCTACCTGATCAAGTGATAATCAATCGGACGAAATGTAGATATTTATGTTCTTAAACCGTTCAGATACACTTAAAGCGTTCGTAAACGTTTATAGTCGTTTAAAGACGGGTAGATATAAAAGGATGATTATCTTTGATTCATATAATCCGGCTTATGTTAAATTCCATTTCATTAGAAAATATTCTTTGTCTCGATATTGAAACTGTTCCGCAATATGCATCTTTTGATGAAGTTCCAGAGGAGTTGAAACCACTTTGGCAGAGAAAAGCATCCAACCTAAAACGTGAAGAAGGAACAGAAGAACAACATTTGTATGAACGCGCAGGAATCTATGCGGAGTTTGGTAAAATCATCTGCATCACAACTGGATTTCTGAGTTCTAAGGAAGGTGAGCGCCAATTTCGATTGAAATCTTTTTATGGAGATGATGAAGGTGCCTTGCTTAAAGAATTCGCAACTTTATTAAATCAAATTGCCGAAAACGACAAGCGACATAAACGTGTCCCCATGATTTTATGCGGGCACAATGGAAAAGAATTTGATTTTCCTTACATGAGTCGTAGAATGATTATTCATAATATTCCTTTGCCGCCACAACTTGATTTGTACGGAAAAAAGCCTTGGGAAATTCCGCATCTCGACACCATGGAATTATGGAAATTCGGCGATTATAAAAGTTATACTCCGCTCAATTTATTGGCGTATATTTTAGGTATTCCAAGTCCGAAAGATGATATTGATGGCTCACAAGTAGGCGCAGTTTATTGGCAAGAAGAGAACCTCGAACGTATTGTTACTTATTGCCAAAAGGATGTGGTGACGGTCATGCAGATATTACTAAGGTTGAAGAATGAGAGCCTTTTGAGCACAAATGAAGTCCAAATCATGTAAGTTGACCATGAAATAGCTATCATTCGTAAAAAACATTAAATTTTTCTTTTTAAAGATCATGGTAATTTTTACTTTTCCGTATCAATTGACCACTATTTCCATTTAAACCCAAACCAACAAAATCATGATTAAATTTCTTCGAATTAGCATTAGCATTTTCTTGTCGTTATTGCTAAAAGTTAATTTGGTTCTTTCACAAGGAATTCTCGTTTCTCCGCAAAACACTAGTGATTTTTGTTTCCAAACTTCGGTTACTTATACCGATCAAAATCCCGATCCAAATTTGATCAATGATTGGAAAGCTGAAGGCTATTTTGCTGGCTCAGGAGGAGGTCCTCTTATGACATGGATGCTTGGAGGTGGAAATTCAGTCCAATTTCAAACAGGTATATTTTATGGTGGTGGCGGATGGATTGTGTTAGATAAATACGATGCGCAGAATAACCTTGTTTATAGTTCTCGAGTCGCTCAACTTTTCAGTGGCTCAGGAAACCCGATTCCTATTAATTCAACTAGTCAATTTGGAAGTTGCTATTCACTGATAGTTTCTGAGTTTTTTGATCCTTTTTCTGTTGTTCCTTGGGGTCAAACCCGTTGGGCGATGTGGTACAAGAATGGAGTTCCTACTGGAGACCAAGATTATTTACTTGATGGCCCTTTAACAGATTCTGCTTGGTACGAATATAAAGTCAAATTGACTTGTGGAGATACCATGACCACAGGACTTTTTTATTTTTGGCGGCCTTCTGTACCAACAATTAGTGCGGTAGGTAATACAACAATTTGTCAGGGTGATTCTGTTACATTAAATTGTAGCACGAACTTAACTATTACCGGCTGGCAAAGAAATGGAGTCTCTATTGCAGGAACTAGCGGTTTAACTTCTATCAAAGCAACCTTATCCGGAAATTATACCGTGCAACAAAGATACAGCAGCGGTGGCGGTGGTTATTGTTACCTTACTTCTAATCCAATCGCAATAACAGTGAATCCAGGAGCATTCATCACATCTCCAGTGAACCAGGCATGCAATGGCGATTCTATTTTGCTTACATGTACCGCTGCTAATTCTTATGTATGGAAGAAAAATGGAAATGTAATTGCCGGTGCAAATACTCAAACGATATGGGTGAAGAATTCAGGAAATTATGAAGTTCAAACTACAGGTCTTATTTGTAATTCCAGTTTTATAAAGAACATTCTATTCTATGCAAATGCGAGTGTGAGTGTAAGCCCTTCTGTCAGTCAGGATTTGTGTACACGCACTGCAATTTCTTTGTCTGCTTCCGGAGCCAACATCAGTTCTTATCAATGGTATAGATACAGTGCTATACTTCCCGACGCCAATCAATCTGTATTGACTTTAACCAAGCCCGGAAGTTATAAGTGCGTTGCAAGTAATGCCATTGGTTGTACAAGAACTTCCAATGTTGTAATTGTCAATAATATTTCTTCGGGCACCTTGCCAGTGAAACAAGTGCTTATCGATGCAGCTTCTTCAGGAGTAGATGCTTATACTTCCTGCGCATTTGGAAATTTTGGCACCAACTTCGGTAATGCCACAACGTTAGAAATTTCTAATTGGTATAAACATTTTCGGACTGCAGAAAGAGGATATATCGCTTTTGATTTAAGTCAAATTCCGGCAGGTAGTCCAATTGTTTCAGCAACATTAAAACTTTATGTGGATACGATTGATTCACTCAATACAAGTTATGGTGCTAATTCTTTATTTTTGGATAGATGCATTGCTCCTTGGCTCGAAAATACGGTTACGTGGAATGGTACTCCACTTTCCACTGCTTTTCAATCTACTGCAATTCCTTGTTCAACCATTCAGTCTAAAGCATGGTTAAAAGCCAATGTATTGAATCAAATGAAACATTGGTCTTATGAGCCTACTCAAAATTTCGGATTGTTTGTGCATTTTGATGAGATGAAAGAACTTTCATGGATGCGAATTTTGTCGAGCGAAAATGCGGATGTCGCACATCGTCCGAATTTAATTGTAAAATATAATTATGCACAAATTACTCCGTCGGGTCCACTTTATTTTTGCACCGGAGGGAGTGTAAACTTTACAACAAACGTAGGTGCTTATACGTATCAATGGTATAAAAATAACACACCTATAGCAGGTGCTACTACCTCGAGTTACACCACTGCTACCAGCGGCAATTATTATGTGATGTTATCAACGGCAAGTGGTTGTGGTGTGAAGTCAGATGTGCTTACGGTGGGCGCTAATGTTCCTACACCGGTAGATATTCAAAGTAGTGGATCATTGGATTTTTGTCCAGGAGCTAGTTTGACATTGTCTGCGGATAGTGTTGCAGGTCATACTTTTCAATGGAAGAAGAACAATGTAAATATTGCAGGTGCAATTTATAGTAAATTAAACGTGAATGCAGCCGGAACCTATGTCGTTCGTGTAACAAATTCTTGTGGACTTATTTCGCGCGATACTGTTGTTTGCACGGTAGTGAATAATCCGGCTCCAACTATTACTGCAAGCGGACCATTGACATTTTGCGCAGGACAAAACGTTTTGTTCTCTGCTGCTGTGTATCCTGGAGTGATGAATCAATGGAGAAAAAATAATTTGGATATCGTCGGAGCTGTAAATCCTACTTACTTAGCCACATCCTCCGGAGCTTATTCTGTTGTACAAACTGCGAACGGATGTTCGAAATATTCAGCGGTGAAAACGGTGAATGTAAATTGCAGAGAAGGGGAATGGATGAGTGAAAACTTTGCAGTGGAAATATTTCCACAACCAGTAAATGATGCGGCCACTATTATGTTGAAAGGAGATATTGAGTACTCTAAAATTCTATTTCAATTGTACGATCTCAATGGACGTTTGGTAGCTCAATTTGCTGCAACAGGTCAAAATACAAGAATGGATAAAGGCGATTTAAAATCAGGAATGTATCTATTGAAAACAATCTTAGGAAATCAGCAGATTGGAATTAATAAAATATTGTTTGTTGAATAATCTCAAAATAGTTTTTCCAATAGGAGTGGAGTAAAAAGTATACATCCGATTAGTGCTGATGTAATGGCGGCAAGCAAGGTGGCGCCTGCGGCGATGTCTTTGATTTTTCCTGCTCTGATGTTATGTTCGGGAGAAATCAAATCTACCAATAGTTCGATGGCTGTATTGATCGCTTCTGTAATGTGTACTATTGAAATGGCTAAAATTAATAATGCCCATTCACTAAGATGTAGTTTCAGCCAGAATCCTAAAACAAGCACAAGAATTGTTGCTGTAAAATGTATCCGCACATTCTCTCCTGAATTCAGATAAAATCTTATTCCTTGAATGGCATATTTAAAACTTTTCATGAGCCTGTGCATTCTACTTCCTTATCTAAAATCCAACATTCGTTCTAAATAATTTAATCGCAATCGCCATCAATACAATTCCGAATACTTTTCGGATAATGCTGATTCCTGCTTTTCCTAATAATTTTTCGAGTGGTTCAACTAAACGAAGTACAATATAAACAACTAGCATGTTCAATGCGATGCCCACCAAAATATTTTCATTGGAGTATTGCGATTGAAGAGAAATTAATGTCGTCATGGTTCCTGTTCCCGCAATCAATGGGAAAGCAATAGGAACGATAGATGCTGTTTCGGGAACTTCATCTTTGTATAGTCGGATCCCTAAAATCATTTCTAGGGCAAGAAAGAAAATCACCAGGGAACCTGCAATCGCGAAAGAAGAAACATCAATACCAATTACACTCAATATACTTTCGCCTAAAAATAAAAAGAGCACCATGATAATCAGTGACGCGACAGTTGCTTTTTCTGCATGTATAAATCCTACACGCTTTCTGGTTTCAATGATTACCGGTAAGGATCCGATGATATCAATTACCGCGAATAAAATCATGGTAACGGAGAGGATGTCTTTAAAGTAGAGCTGCATGGTCGGACGTATTTATGGCACAAAGGTAATTTTAATTATTTGTAAAAGCGTCCTATTGATTTTGTATTGTTTAGCAGCCTCTGGATTTATCCCTGTGCCGTAAAGTAAATGCTTTCTATTTTATAAGCTTGGACTCATTCCTTAGCTGATAATGGAGATTGTTTTTTATTGTGCTTCAGCAAATTTTTTAAAACGCTCCAAATAATCTTGCGATGTTTTCATAAACGTTTTTTTCATCAACGGAGCCAAAAGCCACATCACACCGGTAAATTTATATGTGCTTTCAGATATGTAAATGGTTTTGTTGGGTTCAATTTCTATGAAGGAAACTTTGATGTCGTTTTTCATCCCATTCATTTCATAATATCCTTCCATCTCATCCGGAAGATTATTCGAAACGATTGTTTCAATCATTTTGATTTTTCTTTTGCCCATCTGAAATTCCATGCGCGATTTTGCACCTGCTTGTCCGGGTGTGCCTTCAAAAGTTTCAAAAGAGAGTAATCCCGGCATCCATTGTTTCATGTTTTCCGGATTGTCAAAGAGTGCAACTACTCTCGCTCTTGGTAAGTCGATGTCGATTTGGTTGAGGTAGTTCATTGGTTGTTGGTTTTTAGTCGTTGGTCGTTGGTCGTTAGTTGTTAGTTGTTAGTCGTTGGTTTTTAGTCGTTGGTCGTTAGCTGTTCGTTAGTTGTTGGTTGTTGGTTTTTAGTCGTTGGTCGTTAGCTGTTAGTCGTTAGTTTTTAGTCGTTGATTGTTGGTTATGTATGTCATTTTTTTGTTGAACTCATGCTAAAAAGATGACTTTGCAATTTTTCAAGTTTATCGATCCTGCAAAAAATACTTTGTTTCTTAAAATCTCTGACTTTCTTAAAAATTTGCGACGTCACTTCCACTTAGTACACCCATGAGGCATTCAAGTTTATCACACTGGGCGGCAAAAGAAATTTTCTTTGCAGCCATAGCATTTAATTTATTTAAGATGGGATGAAAAGCAATTTCGAAAACTGAAATTGTAATTAAGGAAAGATGTTATTTTAATACAAAACTCTCCATGAATTTCGTGGTGTAATTTCCATTTCGGAAATCTTCGGCCAACATCAATTGTTGGTGAAAAGGAATCGTGGTTTTGATGCCTTCGATGACGAACTCGCTCAGCGCACGCTCCATCGTTTGAATGGCTTCTTCACGTGTTTGTGCGATAGTGATGAGTTTCGCAATCATACTATCGTAGTAGGGAGGAATCGTATATCCTGCGTAAATATGTGAATCGACACGTACACCATGTCCACCCGGTTGATGTAATACTGTAATCTTCCCTGGGCTTGGACGAAAATCATTGTACGGATCTTCAGCATTTATTCTGCATTCAATTGCATGCATGCTTGGGTAATGATTTTTTCCGCTGATAGGTACACCGGCAGCAATTTTAATTTGCTCCTTAATCAAATCATAATTGATGACTTCTTCCGTAATGGTATGCTCTACCTGAATACGGGTATTCATCTCCATAAAATAAAAATCACTGTGCTTGTCAACTAAAAACTCAATGGTTCCTACGCCTTCATAACTGCTTGCAAGTGTTGCTTTGATGGCAGCATCTCCCATGGCTTCACGCAACTTCTCTGTCATGAAAGGACTTGGAGTTTCCTCTAATAATTTTTGATGACGACGTTGAATAGAACAATCACGCTCACTTAAATGACATGCTTTTCCGTATTGATCGCCTGCAATTTGAATTTCAATGTGACGAGGTTCCTCAATGTATTTCTCCATGTACAGACCATCGTTACCGAAAGCCGCACCAGCTTCTGTTTGTGCATTTTCAAATGCTTTTTGCACTTCATCTTCCTTCCAAACAATACGCATTCCCTTTCCGCCACCACCAGCAGTTGCTTTAATGATAACAGGATATTTCATTTCCTTCGCCACCTTCTTAGCATGTTCTACATTCTCTAACAAACCATCGGAACCCGGTATACATGGTACACCTGCATTCTTCATGGTCATCTTAGCGTTGGCTTTATCACCCATCGCATCAATTTGCTCAGGAGTAGCGCCAATAAATTTTATTCCATGTTTAGCACAGATAGCAGAAAATTTAGAATTCTCACTTAAGAATCCGTAACCGGGATGAATAGCATCTGCATTCGTCAATTCAGCAGCAGCTAAAATACGTTGCATATTTAAATAAGAATCACGGCTGGGAGGTGGTCCTATACATACGGCCTCATCCGCAAAACGTACATGTAAACTTTCTTTGTCGGCAGTAGAATATACCGCGACAGTACGAATACCCATTTCTTTACAGGTACGAATAATTCGCAATGCAATTTCGCCACGATTGGCTATAAGGATTTTCTTAAACATAAGGTTAATTGTAGAAAAGGCATTTCTCTTTTACAAAAAATGCCTGTTAATTTATTTTCTTTGAACTAATAGTGAATTGAATTAAATATTTTTTCAAAAGGATTTATTTTTCCGATGATGAAAAAATATTTTTTATCGCTTCGGTATCTATTAAGATGGATCAATCAAAAACAGCGGAGTGTCGTATTCAACCGGTTTTAAATTGTCAACAAGCACTTTTACTATCTTACCAGAAACTTCAGATTCAATTTCATTGAAAAGTTTCATGGCTTCGATGATGCAGAGTACTTGTCCTGGTTTGATTTCGTCCCCAACATTTATTAAGATGGGTTTATCCGGTCCGGATGAACGATAAAAAGTTCCGATCATCGGACTTTTTATGGTGACATATTTCGAGTCATCGGAAATGGGTGCAGGCACGGCAGCCGTCGGTACAGCAGCCACAGGTGCCGCAGCAGCCTGTACAACATGCATAGGAGCAGGAGCAGCCTGTATAAACTGATCCACTCTTTGCGTATTGTTTTTGATGGTTATTTTGAAGTCTTTCAATTCAAGATTCACTTCACTTACTCCCGCTTTAGCTACAAATTTAATGAGCTCTTCGATTTCCTTTTTATTCATCAGGATAGATTGTTTGAACTGCTAAAAATAGTGTAAAAACGAACAGAACAAGTGGGTTGATGGAGAATTCAATTGAATTTTATTGAAAAACAAGTGCTTTTAGGGTGTTTTTGCTTGAATTTTGAGAATGGGCCACTGAGCGAAGAGAAATATGCGAATTTGCTAATGTGATAAAAGCTCACGGCCCACAGCCCACAACCCACAACCCAAGGCTCACAACTCAGCTTCCACCAAACTTTTTATCTGTACCAAAATCGGATTCCATCCTTCGCGATTGTTATACGCTTCCTGATATCTTCTATCACCTTCTGCTACTTTGTTGTAGTCGCCTTGCGTAACAGTAAATAGAGTAGTGCCGGCATTTTCTTCCAATTCGTAAGTTACATTCAAATAATTTTCGGGAACGTCTTCCATGCTTGAGTTGGGATCGAATACTGAATAAACTAATTTTTTGTTGGGCTCAAAAACTAATATTTTGCCTTTTACAAAAACCGTTTTTTGTCCTTCGTACATGGCTTCCCAAAGCAAGTCACTGCCAATTTCCCAGGTGGAAACAGTAGCACAGCCGAACATGTAGACTTTGGTTTTTTCGGGATTGATTAATGCATCCCAAACTTTTCCAGCATTGGCATGAATATGAATTGAGTTGATAATTGTTTTTTCCATGAGGGTTGAAAGGTTATTAATGAATAGTGCAAACTTACTGCGTTCTAACTGAAAGTATTTATTTTTTTAGTTTCAAAGGCAATGATCAACATCCAAATAAGTATAGATCCTTCTGTTAAGCGTTGTGTGAGTCCAATTGATGATGATGACATGGCGCCGAAAAACGTAATAACCAAACAGAAGGACAAAATACCAAATGACAAGCTTAGTTTCGACAAGTAATTGAATTTCTTTTCTCTTTTTAATTCAGTTCCGATCAGAAGGATGCTAACAGGAACAATTAAATAAGTAAGCAGTCCGGTTGAATTGTGAATGAGTTGAGAAATACTCGGGTCAATTAGTTCTTTATTGCAACCTGCATCACAAGGAAATATACTCACCACCACAGTAGCCAAACCGTAAAATATTCCGAAGAGAATGAAGCCTAATTTCACTTTTTTTAATGATTGAAAAATGTTTGCAGCTTGAATTGAAAAGAGAAAAATAAAAATACCGCTGGGTAGAAATCCAAAGAGACGGAAATAGATTCCGTATGGAGTATCAATCGCATACGATTCACTTATTAATTGTGAGCAATGACTATAATTTTCAAATTGAAATCCGGCAAGTATTGCAGTGATTACAAAAAATGCTACGCCTACTATTCCAAATTGAAAAGCTTTTAAATTAATTCTATTCATGATTTTTCTGTTGTATTATTAAAACATACCATATTCATTTACCATCTCATCGGGAATTGCTTGTCCAAAATCCCAAACCTCAATTATTTTTTCTTCTTTGAATTGGAAAACATGACAAATGGCGGTACCTAAATCATCAGCATTTTCTCGTGTATGTGAATGCACTGCTACTAAATCCCCATCTTGCAAAGCATGTTTAATTTCAAAAATCATGTTGGGACTATTATTCGCATTTTCTTCAATGGCTAACATTAAAGTTTCTACATCTCCTTTGAAAAAGACGTTGTGATGTTTAAAATCAGGATGTGTGTGATTTTTGAACGCCTCCCGCACAATTCCCTTTGATGCCAGCATCAAAAATTCGGTTGCAATTTCTTTATATGTTTTTGTGCTCATGTTCTTTCAAATTATGCTATGAAAATACAAAAAAAGCGATGCTAGATTCTCGATGCTGGAATCGGAAGAGTGAGAAATACTTAATCGCATAGAATGATTTTTGCTCTCTGAAGGTTATGGAATTTCTGATGCGAGCCGCTAGAATCGGAAGAATGAGAAATGTTTAATCGCATAGAATGGTTTTTGCTCCTTGAAGGTTATGGAATTTCTGATGCGAGCTGCTAGAATCGGAAGAATGAGAAATAGTTGATTTTATAAGAGGTTCTAGTTTCTTTGATGGAAAACTAGCATCCGGAATCTAGCATCAAAATTCTGATACTAGAATTGGATGAATAAAAAAAATATTTAATTGTTAAGGATGATTTTGGTTCGCAGAGGGAATTCCAGAATCGAGAATCGAGAATCCAGAATCGAAAAAGGAGAATCGAAAAAGGAGAATCCAGAATCGAGAATCGAGCATCGAAATTTAGTACGCCCACTTCACCCAAATAGCTCCCCAAGTAAATCCTCCTCCGAAAGCTGCAATGATGATGTTATCGCCTTTCTTGAATTTCTTTTCCCATTCCCATAAACAAAGAGGAATGGTGCCATTGGTGGTGTTTCCGTAACGTTCAATATTAAGAGTTACTTTGTCGTCCGGCAATCCCATGCGTCGTGCTGTTGCATCGATGATGCGTTTGTTCGCTTGATGAGGTATTAACCAAGCAATATCATCGGCAGTCAAATTATTTTTCTCCATAATTTCTGCACTCACATCTGCCATTTTGGTCACAGCAAATTTGAAAACAGTTTGACCTTCCTGATAAACAAAATGTTCTTTAGCTGCTACAGTTTCTTGAGTGGCTGGTTTCACGCTGCCTCCTGCTTTCTGATGTAAGAAAGCTCTTCCTGATCCATCCACGCGTAAAATAGAATCCATGATGCCATGATCCTCCATGTTTGGCTCTAACAGCACCGCACCCCCGCCATCTCCAAAAATAACACAAGTAGCACGATCGGTATAATCAATGATGGACGACATTTTATCGACGCCCACAATCAATACTTTTTTATGCGTACCGGTTTCAATGAATTTTGTCCCTGTAGCTAATGCAAAAATAAATCCTGAACAAGCTGCATTCACATCATACCCCCAAGCATTTTTTGCTCCTATTTTATCAGCAATAATATTTGCTGTTGCCGGAAATTGCATATCAGGAGTGGTAGTTGCACAAATGATTAATTCAATTTCTTCAGCAGAAATGCCACGCTTTTTTAAGAGTGGTAAAATGGCTTCCACGGCCATGTCGGAGGAGCCTAAGCCTACTCCTTTTAAAATATGTCGTTCGTTGATTCCGGTACGGGACATGATCCACTCTTCCGTGGTATCTACCATGGTTACCAATTCCTTATTTGTTAAAGTATCCGGTGGCACCCACGCGTTTACGGCGGTAATAGCAGCTCTAATTTTTGTCATATATTATTGTGTAATGCTCACCTGGAGGGCCTGAGTAATCTTTTCAGTAAGACCTACGGAAGCTACTTTGTGAGTAATATGAATCATGTTCTTAATTGCACGGGCATTGGAAATTCCATGTGCAATAATTACCGGAGCATTTACGCCTAACACCGGCGTACCTCCATAATTCTCATAGTTGAAACGATCGAAGTAAACATCTTTGATCTTTCTTTTTTTAATCAAACTATAAAATGATTCAGCCAATTTAAGGATGACATTCCCTGTGAATCCATCACAAACGATCACATCAGCCTTGTCATTAAAAAGATCACGACCTTCGATATTACCGATAAAATTAATTTCTTTGGTTTGCTTTAAAAGAGGATGTGTTTCCTTGCTAAGCATGTTCCCTTTTTCTTCTTCTTCTCCGATGTTCATCAATCCCACTTTAGGATTTTTAACTCCATACACATGCTCTAAAAACAAGCTGCCAAGAATGGCGAATTGCTGCAAGTGTTCGGGTTTACAATCGGCATTGGCGCCCGCATCTAAAAAAACTCCGGTACTTCCATCTTCCTTAGGAACAATGGAACAAATGGCAGGACGTAAAATTCCTGGAATAGTTTTTACACTGAACATGCTGCCCACCATCATCGCTCCGCTGTTTCCGGCAGAGGCAAATCCTTGGATTTCGCCGTTTTTTAAATATTCAAAACCACGTGAAATACTTGAGTCGGGTTTGCCGGGAATAGCACGAGTAGCTTGTTCATCCATTCCGATAATTTCAGTGGTGTGAACTATATCTACCAAACTTACATCGGCACCTTCACGATTAAAATGATCACGAATAATAGTTTCATCACCAAAAAGTACCAAGCGGGTATCCGCAGGAATTTCCGGTAAAGCTTGAATTACACCCAGAACAGTTTCGTTCGGGGCGTAATCACCACCCATTATATCGATCCCAATTTTCATTCAGGCTTTTGGTAGAAGGTTTAATTGTGAAAGGTTAATGACATAAAACGTAAGCAATTAAGCTCCGCGCTCCATAATCATTTTTCCCTTGTACATCAATTTCCCTTCATGCCAAAAAGCACGGTGCCATAAATGCGCTTCTCCGGTGCTTGCGTCAATAGCAAGTGTTGGTGCTGTTGCTTTGTAATGTGTACGGCGCTTGTCCCTTCTCGATTTCGAGTGTTTGTGTTTAGGATTTGGCATAATTTATTTATTTGTAATT
>Ga0105052_10001255_pt1 | contig 34176 bp, 28 predicted proteins | sample FRY03_FD_78094 | JGI IMG/M metagenome (GOLD analysis project Ga0105052, IMG submission 78094) | Freshwater microbial communities from Lake Fryxell liftoff mats and glacier meltwater in Antarctica - FRY-03 | ecosystem: Environmental > Aquatic > Freshwater > Ice > Glacier meltwater ... | reverse complement strand
TGATCATTTTTAAAGAATTCATTCCATTTTCCTGCCATATTAGTTGGATATTCCAACACATTGGGAAATGTTTTAATTGCTTCAAATCGGATCAGTTTTTTTTGGCCCATGCCCGCGAAGATAAGAATTGAATAAATTAGTCCTAACTTCGTGCACTGAAAAAGATTATTCTAATATTATTGCTCATAATATATACTTCTGCCACTTTTGGCTTTAGTGTAAAGCAATTTTATTGTTGCAATAAACTAAAATCTACTTCAATTGCCTTTACAACGAGCTTTGAGAAGAAATGTGGCATGGATGGCAAAATGGATAATTGTTGTAAAACAAAATATCAATTTTTTAAAGTTAAGGATGCTCATTTTTCTGGAGGTAACAATCCAGACTTAGTTAAACATTTTACTCAAGTAGACCTTTATATACCTTTTTTTGAGCAAGTAGTTTTTACTAATATTTTGCCTACTGTTGCTAACTATTGCAACCCGCCGCCTTTAAGAAATAATATTCCGATTTATTTACTAGGCTCCGTTTTCCGTATTTGATATTTTAATATTTTATAAGTACTATGGCACTATTCAATTTAGTTGCCCTTTTTGTAATATTATTTTAAGTATCATCTTCAATATTCATGTAAATTTTAAATCGTGAAAAAAAAATATTTACTCTTTTTTTGTTTCCTCATAATGGGCTTTCTTGCAAATGCACAGTCAGGTAAAGTTATTTCAGATACAACTATTTCTTTTAAGGTTTTTGGACTATGCGAAATGTGTAAAGACAGGATTGAAACCGCAGCAAAAGGAAGAGGTGTAAAATCTGCTGATTGGGATCTAGATAGCAAAATATTAACCATATCCATCATACCCTCACAAGTATCTAAAGAAAAAATCCAAAATAGAATTGTAGCTGTAGGTCATGATATAGAAAATAAAAAAGCTAAAGAAATAATTTATAACGAGTTGCCCCCATGCTGCCATTATAGAGATTCAGTTACAGTTGCACATGATAAAGCTATTACAACTCCTAAATTACAAATGATTAGGGGCATTGTATTAGAGGCAGATATTAAAGGAAAATTTAATCCGCTTTTAAACGCTAGCATAAATTGGCTAGGAACAAACAAAGGAGCACTAACTGATAGTTTGGGTTATTTTGAAATTGAACATTTGGGGGTAGATAGCAAGCTTGTAATAAGTTATGTAGGTTATACTGCCGACACAATAACACTTGGTAATGCTACAGAACTTAAAATAGTTATGGCTACCAATAAACAACTTAAACAAGTAACTGTCACCAATACACAAAGATCAAGCTATATAGCAACAACTAGTCCGTTTAGAACCGAAGTAATGACTTCTAAAGAATTACTAAAAGCAGCATGTTGTAATTTGAGTGAGAGTTTTGAAACCAATCCATCTGTAGATGTTTCCTATAATGATGCTGTAACTGGTTCAAAACAAATTCAACTGCTTGGACTTAGTGGAAATTATACTCAATTAACAGTAGAAAATTTACCTGGCCCCAGAGGTATTGCTACCCCACTTGGATTGAATTCAATTGCAGGCCCATGGATAGAATCAATTCAACTTACAAAAGGCGTTGGTTCTGTAGCCAATGGTTTTGAAAGCATTGCAGGTCAAATTAATGTAGAATTAAAAAAGCCAGAAAATAGCGAAAAATTATTGGCCAATATATATGTGAATCAATTTGGGAAAACCGATTTGAACTTAAATTATTCTACAAAGCTGAGTAAAAAATGGTCGGCAGGTTTGCTAATGCATTATAATTTTTTAAATAACCCAAACATCGATTTTAATAAAGATGGATTTAGAGATTTGCCTACTGGCAATCAATTTAGTCTTGTTAATCGATATAAGTACGATAACTCTAAAGGCCTTTTAATGCAATTTGGAATTAAAGCAATGAAAGATGAAAGAATAGGCGGACAAACAACATTTGATCCTGCAAAAGATAAGTACACTACTAATAGTTATGGGCTAGGCATTAATACAGAACGCTATGAAGGTTTTGCTAAGATTGGATATGTGTTCCCTCAAAAAGTTTATAAAAGTATTGGCTTACAAATTACAGGAATAAGCCATACACAAAACTCCTATTTTGGATTCACTAATTATAACGCAAAGCAAGAAAGTATATACAGTAATTTAATTTATCAGTCAATAATTGGTACCACTGCACATAAATTTAGAACTGGAGCAAGTTTTCAATACGATAAATACAATGAAGATTTTAAATCAACCAATTATGCTAGAACAGAAATTGTGCCAGGTGCTTTCTTTGAATATACTTTTACGCCCAATGAAAAATTTAGTGCAGTAAGTGGGTTAAGGATCGACAATAATAACTTGTTTGGTGTTTTTATTACTCCCCGCTTAAATATTCGTTACGAGCCGATAAAGGGAACAATTATTAGAGCAAGTGCAGGTCGTGGACAAAGAACAGCTAATATTTTTGCAGAAAACATGAGTGTTTTTGTTAGTGCAAGGCAAGTAAATATTCTTGCTCCGAATACTAATAACGGTTATGGTTTAAATCCTGAAATAGCATGGAATAAGGGCATTAGCATTGATCAAAAAATTAGGTTGTTTGATAGGAATGCAATGTTTAGTGTTGATTTTTTTAGAAACGATTTTACAGATCAGGTAGTAGTTGATTTAGAAAACCCAAGACAGATTAAGTTTTATAATCTTCAAGGTAATTCGTACTCAAATAGTTTTCATGCAGAGTTAACAATGACTCCTTTTACAAAATTTGAAACCCGTATTGCTTATAGATATTATGATGTTAAAACAACTTATAGTGGGCAATTATTACAAAGTCCATTTGTTGCAAGCAATAGAGCATTTTTAAGTATTGATTATTCTATTAGTTCTTGGAAATTCGATTACACCATTACTTACAATGGACAAAAAAGAATGCCAAATACTACTGCCAATCCTACAATTGACCAATTTATACCTACTTCACCCAGTTTTATTAATATGGGTGCACAGATTAATAAATCTTTTGGTAAAAAGTTTCCAATGGATTTGTATATTGGTGCTGAAAATTTAACCAATTTTTTTCAGCAAAATGTAATTATGTCTGCCGAGCAACCATTTAGTCCTGTTTTTGATGCTTCAATGGTTTGGGGACCGGTTATTGGAAGAATGTTCTATTTTGGATGGCGCCTAACAATGAAATAATTCAATCAATTTAAAAAAAACAAAATGAAAAAAATCACAAGTATCATCATGATCGGCCTTTTTTTACTAGGTAACACAAGTTTATTAGCGAATAATACTGAAAGCAGTTTATTACAAGATGCCTTACAACAATATATGGCAGTAAAAGATGCTCTAGTAAAATCAGATCAAAAATTAACGGCTGCTAGTTCTAAATTATTTGCAACTAGTTTAGAAGCAGTTAAAATGGATCAACTAACAAGTGAAGAACATTCGGTTTGGATGAAAGTAGGTGCTGATTTAAAAGAGCTAAGTCAACAAATGTCAGTAGCTGATTTAAAACAACAACGCAATTTATTTATTCAATTAACAAGTGGAATGTATGCGTTGGTAAAATCAGCTAAATTAGAAACTGCTACTTATTATCAATATTGCCCTATGGCCAATAATGGTAAGGGTGCTAATTGGTTGAGCAAGGAAAATCAGATAAAAAACCCTTATTATGGCAATCAAATGTTAAGTTGCGGTAAAGTAGTAGAAACCATTAAGTAATTATATTTTTATTCGATGAAGTATCTTTTCCTTCTTTGTATTATTATTCTTAGCGCTTGTGGTAAGATGCATTATTTTAGAAAAGTAACAAAGGAGGAAAAGATTGCTATTCGGCAGAGTAAAAGAATAATAGCAAGAAGAGACAGTTGTAATTATGTATTAATAATTACTCCTAAAGGAAATATGGTTGTTAAGCTTTTTAATGAAACTCCTTTACACAGAGATAACTTTATCAATAAAGTAAAAGAAGGTTTTTATGATAGCCTATTGTTCCATCGTGTTATCAATAATTTTATGATACAAGGTGGAGATCCTAATAGTAAGAATGCAAAAACGGATCAATCGCTTGGAGGTGGTGCAGCAAAAGGAGATAGAATACCAGCAGAGATTAGAGTTGATCAGCATATTTATCATGAAAGAGGTGTTTTAGCAGCAGCAAGAACTAATAATCCAGCAAAAGAAAGCAGCAATTGTCAGTTTTATTTGGTTCAGAAACCAGCATTTAGGCAATCGGAACTCGACAGTAATATTACAAAACGTAACCTGACTTTAAATGAAGAGCAAAAAGCATTATACACCAGTAAAGGTGGCACACCACATTTAGATGGAAACTATACGGTGTTTGGGGAAATGACTAGTGGTTTAGCTGTTTTGGATAGTATAGCTTTTACTAAAACCAATAAATTGGATCGGCCAGAAAAAGATATACAGATGAAAATGTTTGTTATACATTCAGCTAAGAAAAAATAATTTATTAAAACTATGGGCAAAATAAATATTGGAGATGAAGATGAGAATGGGATTGTTTTTTGGGTTGATGAAAATGGTGAACACGGATTAATTGCAGCAAAAAAAGACATATCGGGAGAAGCCGATTGGAATGAAGCGATGGAGTTTTGTAATGAATACAAAATAGGGGGCTATGATAATTGGAGATTACCTACAGACGAAGAACTGAATTTGCTTTTTTTACAAAAAGATATAGTAGGTGGTTTTGTACGTTTTAGTTATTGGAGTGCTACTGAATATGCAGCTCATTTTGCCTTTTTTCAACATTTTCTTTCAGGTGAAAGAGACAATGATTTTAAAGACAACACTTGTTATGTGAGAGCAATTCGCAGTTTTTAATTAAACTTCTTTGTGAATATTAAAAACTTTATACATTCTACCACGGTCGAACATTTTTTCATTATTAGAAATAAAAATAGTAGCTACACCATTACCAATAAAATTGGTGATGGCACGTGCTTCAGACATAAACCGATCAACTCCTAATAAAAGCGCAAGACCTTCTACCGGAATTACTTTTGTAGCAGTTAATGTAGAAGCAAGAATTACAAAGCCACTTCCAGTAACGCCAGCAGCACCTTTAGAAGTGACCATTAATATCCCAATAATGGTAATGATTTGCTCCATATTTAGGGTAATATGAAACACTTGAGCAAGAAAAATTATTGCCATTGATAAATAAATAGAAGTACCATCTAAATTAAAAGAATAACCAGCAGGAACAACCAATCCAACAACAGATTTATGGCATCCCATATGTTCAAGCTTCTCCATCAATGAAGGCAATGCAGCTTCAGATGAAGAAGTACCTAATACAATTAAAAGTTCATTTTTAATATATCCTAAAAATTTCCACATGCTAATTTTATAATATCGAAGTATAGATCCTAAAATCATAAAAACAAATAATGCCATAGTAATATAAACGCAAAGCATTAATTTTCCTAATGGCACTAAAGTTGCCACTCCATATTTTCCGATTGTAAAAGCCATTCCGCCAAAAGCACCTATAGGAGCTAATTTCATCACCCAATGAAGACCTCTAAAAACATATTTTGAAATCCAGTATATTTTTTTGAGAACGATTTCCTTTTGTCTCAATTTACTCAATATAATACCTCCAACAATTGCAAATAATAGTACTTGAATGGTAATATTATCTTTAAAAAATTGCAACCAAGATATACTAATACTTGCTCCGCTATATTTAGAAATATCTCCTTTGTTAACTGCAGCGGTATTAACATTTGCACCAGGCTCAAATAAATAACCAACAGCTAAGCCTATAAACAAAGCTACTGTTGTAACTATTTCAAAATAGATCAAAGCTTTACCTCCTACTTTCCCTACTTTCTTTAAATCGCCCATGCCACAAATACCAGTTATAATTGTAACCAATATGATGGGGTTAATAAATAACTTAATTATATCAATAAAGTATTTACCCAATGGTTGCATTGCAACACCGGTTGCAGGAGAAAAATGCCCTACAAGAATACCTGAGGTTATGGCAAGTAATACCCAAAATGTTAAATTTGAAAATATTTTTTTAGCCAATGATTATGCTTTAGATACTTTGTTAGTTTTTTATTACTTCATTTACTATTCCTACACAAAACTGTATATCCGCATCAGTTAATTGCATGATTCTAAAAGTTTCTCCGTCTTTATCAAAATAATTATACACAGTTGCATACTTATTAGGCAATGTTCCAGTTATCACTTTAATAAAATTTAATGCTATTAAAAATGTACCCAAATTAGAGGGGTGAGAACCATCTGCATTAAACAAATCAATAGTAGGTTTAATTTGAAGTGCCAATTTCCATGAGTCACCAACCGGAACAAGTGTTGCTTTATTGCCTAAAGCAAGTTTACTATAAACTTCATTTATTGTAGACTGTGTTTCTGGGGTTTTTTGTCGAGCCCAAGTATTATAAATAAAAGTTTTCGCTCCAGTTTTCTTTATTGCATTACAAAATAAATTGCCATAAAACAAAACACTGTCCTTGTGATCTAAAGGCCACAAGCTATTATCTTGAATTACTACTATCTCGTATTTATTCTTAGCCAATAATTGTTTGGTTTTGAGTCCACGTAATTCATTCCAGTGTTGGCCTAGCGTTGCGGCCCCAATGGTAGATTTTGTACAGATTAGTTTAGTGTTTAAACTATCTGTAATTAAGGAAATCATTTGTGCAAGGTTATTGTAATACACATAGCTATTTCCAATAAATAATACTTTTAAAGTATCTCTTTTCTCTGCTGCATTTAGATGAGTGGCAAAAATCAATAAAAAATTAAACAGCAAATATTTAAAACAACAATTGATTTTTTTCATGCGCTACGTCAAAAATTTAAAACCCAGGATTTTGAACCATCTGCGGATTATTCTGAACTTGTGTTACAGGAATCGGCAAAATTGTTCTTCGATAAAAACTACTTGTTGTAGCTGAATATTGAATTAATCTAGAAGTAGCATTACCGCCAGAACTAATTTTTACAAAACTCAAATTGGTTCTATTTAAGTCGAAAAGTCTTTGTCCTTCAAATGCAAATTCTTTTCTTCTTTCAACAACAACACTATCTAAATAGGCTGTTGCAGTAAGCGTTCCAGCAGGAGGTGTACCTGTAAGCACAGCTAAATATGGCCTAGTAGCGGTAGCAGTATCTCTCGATTTTCTTATTAAATTAATATCCGCTAAAGAACTGGTTAATAATGCAGTGTTATTGGTTGCAATTGCCAACCTTGCATTTGCTTCCCCTCTAGAAAGAAACATTTCAGCAATTCTTAATACTTTAGTATTTTCTGCATAAGTGCTAATATTCACATACTTAGTTGGCAAAGGCACATTGGTTTCACCACCTAAAGAATTACGATCTCCTAATGAAACAAAGTTTCTTCTTACATCTGTTGCAGAATAAGTTTCATATAATGCTCTGAAAGTAGTTGAAGTTACTCCTGTACTTCTGCTGTTCATAGATGTTCTAGTTCCCAGTAATTCTCCATATCCAAATTGACTTGTTATATATGCATAAGAGTCTGTTCCAGGATTATCATTTGTATTATATGCTACTTCAAATATTGATTCGCCATTGCCTGGTGTTCTAAAATCTTGTACCATTGAGCCAAAAGAAAAAATATTGTATCGTGCTGCAATGATTACCTGATTTGCAGCATCAGCAGCATTTGTCCAATCTTCTTTATAAACTGCAACTCTTGCCTTAAGGGCTAAAGTAGCAAATCGATTCAACCTAATTTTAAATAATGAATTGTTTACTGTGCCTCCGCTAATTACGTTACCATTGAGAGGAAGTCTCTTAAGTGCTTCGGTAATATCATTATCAATTTGAGTGTATACTTCTGCAGCAGTATTTCTTGCAGGATAAACCACTTCAGTAATATTAGCAATTGGTTTAATAACCAAAGGAACACCAAGGTGAGATCCGTCTGATGTGAATTTTAAAGGCCTAGCAAAAAATTTCACTAAATCAAAATAAGCCAAAGCACGCATTGAATAAGCTTCACCAACCAATTGATCTACTTCTGCTTGTTCTAATGGAGTTGCTACACTTTTAATGTTAGCTTCATTAGCAATAATATTATTTGCATTAGTTACCACCTGATACATTTGGCTCCACATTCTACTTATATTGGCATCTGTAGCAGTATGAGTCATTGTATTAATCCCTGTATACCTGTTACCTGTGCGAACACTTCTTGTGGCATTATCAGATAAAATTTCAGGAATTATCATTACATCTCTACCATAATAACTATAAGATTGTAATAATGAATACAATCCGTTTACAGCAGCTCTTGAAGTTGTTACACTTTTAAATACATCTTGCGCAAGTACGCTTTGCTGTGGTTTTACTTCCAAAAAATCTTTACTACATGCAGTAATTAGAAAAATTGAAAATATAGTGATTATTAAAAATATATTTTTCATATACTAAATTTTATAAATTAAAAATTAAGGTCTATACCAAACAATATGGTGTTAAAAACAGGAGGTCTTTGGGCCATCGTTCCATCAATACTAACTTCAGGATCAGTATTAAAACGTTGATCTCTTGTATAAGTAAATAGGTTTTGTGCCCTTAAATAAAGTCTGGCATTACTTAATTTCACCTTATTTAAAACAGATTTTGGCAAATTATACGACAAACTGATATCCCTTAATCGAATATAACTTCCGTCATATAAAAAGCGACTACTTTCGAAACTTCCGGCAGATGATTGAGTTCCTAAGAAAACTGGTTTTGGAACATCAGTAATATCTCCTGGCGTTGTCCATCTTCTTGCATATTCATATCTGCTTAAACCATTGCTTTGGTCGGAGAATCCCAAATTGGCATCTGTTTTTTGTAAGTATCCATTATCATCATAAATAGTATTTCCCCAAAAAACATATACTTGAAAACTGAGCTTGAAATTTTTATAAGAAAATGAGTTGGTTAACCCACCATAAAATTGAGGTAATGCACTACCGTATTGTAAACGAGGTAAAGCTGTTGTAAACGCATTTGTTGTTGAATCCTTTAAATCAGATCTAAACCATCTAGCTTCTCCATTTGCAGGGTTTACACCAGCATATCCTCTTTGAAAATGTCGGTAAAAATCATTTCCAATTCTCCTAGAATAGTTTGCATTTCCAACATAGGCAGGATCAATTTCAGTAATTGTATTTCTGTTGGTTGTAATATTAAAATCGGTAACCCATTTAAAACCATCTGATTTTGAGGGTAGAATATTTACTGATGAAATTGACAATTCAATACCAGTATTTGTCATAGCACCACTATTAACAGTAATATTTGTAACTCCATTTACACTAGGAATAGATTGGCTAATTAACAACTCACTACTTTTGCGTGTATACCATTCAAAAGTTCCAGAAACTCTTCCTTTAACCAATGAAAAATCTAATCCAACATTAAAAGGAATATTTTTTTCCCAAGTGAGGTTATCATTCGCTAACTGATTTATTGTTAAACCAGATTGCAAGTTATAATCACTACCAGCACTATATAAACCTTGAGATTCAAAATTATCGATACCCTGATTACCAGTGTAACCATAACTTGCTCTTAATTTTAATTCATTCACCCATTTAACATTGAAGAATTTTTCATTAGAAATATTCCATCCTCCACCTATCGACCAGAAAACTGCAGACCTAAAATTCTTGGCAAATCTTGAAGAAGCATCTTCTCTTACAGAACCAGATAAAAAGTAAAGATCTTTATATGCATAATTTGTATTAAAAAACTTACTCGCCAATGTATTTGCTGTTGCGGAACCGGTAGTTAAAGTAGGACTAGATCCTCCAGCCGGTGTTGTGGTTCCTGGAGCAATACCATTAACGGAAATATCTATATCAACATCACCTCTACTTTGGGCTTCATATCCTCCAAAAACTTCTAATTTATGATTATCACCAAAATCTTTTTTATATCTAACAATATTGGTACTTACCCAGTTAGTAATATCTTGAGTATAATTTGAAACTGTTCCCCCAACAGCAACTATTGCATTACCAACTCTTGAATCATAATAAATGCTTCTAAAAGCATGGTTAAAATCCAATGCATAAGTGCCTTCAAAAGTTAAGCCTTTTACGATTTTATATTTAGCAGTTGTATTTGCTGAAATATTATAAGTTTTGGCATTTCTTTTGGTAAGATCAATTACAGCTACAGGATTGTATCCACTATTATAACCTAATTCATAGGTTTGGCCATCACTTTTATAAACAGGTAACCAAGGTGCCAAACGATACATAGCTCTTACAGGATTAGCAAAAAAAGACCCACCTAAAAAGTTACTGGTTCTTTGAAAACTACCACTGAATCCTGCTCTTATGCTTAACTTTTTAGTTATTTCAGTATTTATGTTAAGTCTATATGTAGCTTTATCATAATCAATTCCTTTAGTTGGTGCTTGAGATTTATAATAGCTTCCAGACATAAAATAAGTTGTTTTGTCGGAACCACCACTCGCATTTATATTGTACTGAGAATATTTACCCTGACGTAAAACCTGATCAAACCAATCTGTATTAATAGTTCTATTTATTGAATTAGCGTTTAATAATGAATCATAAGAACTTGCAGGATTACCTGCATTTACCCAACCTTCTCTGTAATATTGAATATACTGATCTGTGTTCAAGGTTTTCTGTTCATCCCTGATTGTATTATTGTTTGTTCCATTTTGATAGGTAAAATGAATTTTAGCTTTCCCGGCTTTTCCAGATTTAGTTGTAATTAATACAACTCCATTGGCTGCTCTAGAGCCATATAAAGAGGTTGCAGAAGCATCTTTTAAAATGGACATGCTTTGAACGTCGTTGGCGTTTAAACCGGCTATTGTATTACTGTTTAATCCAGACACATCTCCACTAACTACAGGAATTCCGTCGATAACATATAGTGGAGTTGACGATGCGTTAATAGAACCAATTCCTCGTACCCTAATATTTGGAACTGAACCTGGCTGACCAGATCCATTGGTAGATTGAACTCCGGCAACATTTCCCTGAATACTTTCTTGCACAGAAGCATTTGGAGCACTTTCAATAACTGCGTTTTTTATAGTACTTACAGATCCTGTGAATGAGCTCCTTTTTTGATTTGAATATGCCAAAACCAATACTTCACTTAAGTTATTTTCGGATTCCTGCATTTTTACGACGGTCATTTTAGAATCAAATACAGAAACAGTAGTTGAAATTAAATCTACTCTTGATAGAGTGATTGTCTCTCCTGTTTTTACTCTTACAATAAATGAACCATCTTCAGCAGAAATAGTACCTGTTTTAGATTTAGTTAGTTTTACAGAAACATTTCCCAATGGAAGATTGTCTTTTTCTCCAACAACTTTTCCGGAAATCAGTTTCCCGTCTGTAGAAACTTGTTGAGTTGATGTTTTTTGATTGGCAACTTGAGCATATCCTAGTTGAAATGAGATCAATAATAATCCCAATAACAATGCCCTCAAACAATCGATTTGTTTTTTCATAATAGCAGTAGTTATAGCGTTAGTACCTGCAAAAAGGCAGGAATTGATAAACAAAATAGAAAACAAAGCAATCGTTTGTTGGTTTTCTTGTTTCTAAATGGTTTTCAAATAAATTTCGTAATTTCCGAAATGAAATTTTGATTTCGGAAATTTATTAATGGTTGATTTTAAACATATTATAAAAATACATGATTAAAAAGGGTAAAGAGGAAATAATATATTTACTGAACAAATCCATAGAAAAATTTCAGTTTGAAACCGGAAAATCTATAGTTCAGAATACCAATCGTAAAAATTATGAGGGGCTTGCAAAAGTATTGAGCGAAATAAGCAACCAACTTCCCGAAACCTCCGATCAGTTTGGTCATATTATTTATGAACCCGATCCACAAAAAAATAAAGCAGAATATCCATTCAGAAAATACGATATTACTGGAGGCCAAATTAAAGATGCATTAATAGGCTTAGTGGCTAATCCAAGATCATTTTTAGTAGACACTTGTTACATGTATTTATACCAAATGGGAAGGCAGGCTTTTGAAATAAACCCGATAGATCCATTGCTAGTTTCTACAGATAGTTTTGAATCTTTAAACAAAGACAGTTATTCAATTATTAATGAAAATCAGCAATTGAGGCTTCGATTGTCTTCTTTACAAAAAGAAAAGAAAGGAATAGCTAATGAGAAATTAAAGTATTATCGATTTATTCTATTACCAATTTGTTTATTACTTTTTGCAGGTTTATTATTTTTATTTCAGCAACAAAAAGAAGTAACAAATAATTGGAATACAATAAAAGCAGATTTTAATATACTTCCATATAAAGTTACACAAGCAGAAATAGATAGCTTAGAAGGTATTTGGCTTTGTTACACAAGTTCGCCACAAGCAAGAATTTCTGATCCAAATCGGTTTCATAAAGTTGTAGCTAATATTGTAGAAATAAAATATAAAAATGGGTATTTTAGCTACTACCGTTATGGTGCAAGCTTTAATCATACGGGCTATATCCAGTTTGAGTCTCCACATATTCTTTCCATTCACTCCAAGATAAAAAATTCAAATAATAAAGTCGAATATCCACGACATAGTTTACTTAGCTTAGATTCAAAAAATAGTTTTTTTGATGCCATTTCAGCCTCTTGGAATTTTGATGCAGGCAATAATAACAGAATCATTGGCATTAGAGAAGTGTATACAAAATTGGGTAAAGGCGGACAAATAGAAGAAGTAATTAACTCACCAGAAAATGCAAGTTGCCAGTGTAAAATTATTCACTGGATTCAACCCGATAAACCAAAAGAAACTTTTTATCTCAAAAACATTTCACTCGATTCACTTAAAGATACTTCGCTTAAAGAATTGCTTGATGAAAGAAGTATTCTTCTAAAAGACCCTGAGGAAGGATTGGTTATTATAAAATAAAAAAGGGATCAACTTCTATGAAGCCATCCCTTTTTTATATATTCAATCAGTAAAAATTATTTTAACGTGACTGCGCCCAGATTGGTTACAACACCATTTGTTACCGATATATTGTTTAAGGTTGTATCTCTAAATACACCAGCAGTTGCACGGAAAGATACTTTATACGTTGCAGCTGGCAATCCTCTCAGTAAATATGCGCCTGTTAAGAGATCTGCTGGTGTAGAAGAAACTGTATCGTTTACATTTGCTATAGCAAATACCCATCCTCTTGCTGTGATAGGCAGCGTAAACCCTTTGATTGCTCCACTTTCAGCTTCTGTAAGGGTTCTGATAACGGGTTTAAGAATGTAAGAGCCGCTACCGGTTTGTACTATGGATCTTGCTGCATCAAAATCGATCCAAATACGGTAATCAATACCAGCAATCAGGTCTGCTTTGACTTGTAGTTTCAAACCCGATTGTTGTGCCGAAGGAGTTGTTAAAGGATAAGAAACGCCGTTTAAAACCACGCTGTTGTTTGATCCTAAAACCAATCTCAACTGATTAATTCTTCCTGCTGGCAATTTTAATGTTCCGAGCAAGGTGTCAATTCCGTTTTTAAAATTCAACAGATTGTAAATGCCAGGTCTTGAAATATTTAATGTTTGCCAATCACTTTCACTACCATCTGTAGATGCTTTTACCTGAACACTTTGTATATCAATAAATACTCTGTCGTAGGCTGCGGGGCCATCAACTAAGTAAACACTCATTGAAGAATCTAAACCAGAAGAACCGTTGTTCTTGCTGCATGACAGCAATGCGAAAGTGCTCGCTGCTAGTAAAATAAATAGTAATTTTTTCATTTTACAAAGATGAGCTTCAAAGCAAAAGTTAGAATAACACTATGCGGTATATGAATTGTATAATTCACTCAATTAACACAATTTTTACATAATATTTAAATCATCCATCTTATTTTTCATTCTTTATTATTCATTAATTTTACCTAATTCTTTTTTATGCAAAAATACTATCTACAATTTTTATCAATACTATTCAGCAGCATATGCTTCTTTAGCTTTCCAAATTTTACAACTGCTCAAGACAAGGTTACAGTATGGACCGCCGAAGAACAAAGAGAACTATTTAATTACTGTGAAAAAAGAGCACTGATAGAGCAACAACGTGTTGCTTCAGATAAAGTAGATGCTATTGGTCAAATTCAATATTGGGCCATTTTACAAAAACAAAAAATTCAGGACAATACCAACGATACTTTCAGCACTGCTAAAGAGATTGATGAATCTGTTATTAAAAAATACAAAGCACTTGGATTATCTGGTGATCAGTTGAATTACCTCTCAAACAAATTAAAAACTGGCGAAGCCTATGCTCCCTGCGCTTTAATTACATTGAGTTATAACCCTGCTTATGACACAATGGGTAAGCCACAAATGATACAATTTATCAAAACAAAATTTAGGAAACAATTGGTAGATAAGATACCTGTTAACGGCAGACAGGCCGATCAGTTAATTGATGCGGAAGTATGGCGGCAAAAGGAATCGCAAATTATTTTTAAAATTCCAACAAGCGATTTCAATCGCATTAGAAAGACCGCCGAAATGAATTATATGATGGAACGCAAATACAAATTGATGGATATTACGGACCAGCAGAAAGATGCGTCTATTGCTTTCTTTAAGCAGAACTTATAAGTAGATCCCAATAGATTTTTTGTGTTATCTATTTTTATTTTTTAATTATTGGTAATTTAATAACAGAAGGATACTGCTTAGAATGATGAATTTTATTCTCTACTATTACACCAGTTGATTCATCATAATTATTACCACCCGTATTTAAGTTGCGATCGAATCTAGGAAAATTACTACTCGACACTTCAATACGAATTTTATGACCAGACGCAAAGTAGTTACTGGTAACCATAGGTGTAAGATCTACTTTGTACACTTTTCCTTTTTCCATAAAAACTTCTTTATCATATCCCTCTCTGTAACGCAAGCGCTGAATGGTTTCATCTAAGTTATAAGCTTTGCCATCGGGATGCACATCAATCAATTTAATGGTAACATCTGTATCTAGGCCAGTAGAAGAAACATAGAGAGTAGATTCTATGAATCCGGTTATCTCCACCCCTTCTTTTAATTCTTCTGAACTGTACACCAGTACATCATTACGCAATTCCATTTTGGATTGATCAAAGCTACCACCCTGAACTGCATTGCCTATGCAGCAAACATTACCGCCATAAGAACCAACTGGATTCATGGGATCGTAAGTAAAAGCATCAGGAATATCTTTAGATTGGGGCATTATCACTAATTGTCCGTCCCCATTAAGCGTATTAGCTTTGCCTGCACTCGCTAAATAGAAATTTTTTACTTCCGTATTGGGTAAAGGAAAGCTTTCGGCCTGTTGCCATTTATTAGCGCCCATGGTGTAATAGCGAACGCGCGGCTGTTCTGCCTTAAAATTATTTTGCTCGCCCTTTAGCAATAGATCAAACCAACCCCAAGTTAACTCGTCGTAGTTTAAACGAGCATCACCAACACTGCGTTCACCCACAATAGTATTTTCGGTAGCACGCTTATAAGAGCAATGCAAAACAGGCGCAATTACTAAGTATTGATTATCAGCAACCATTTTATTTTTAGCTGCATTACGAACATGATTAAACAAAGCTATATTAGGAGCAGAAGACACATCGTACCAACTTACAAACCAATAAGCAGGAACTTCCAATGGCATATTATCGTGATACAAACCACCCTTAAACCAAGCGGGATCATTAGGTTTGCGCGCAATCATTTTTTCGTAAATACCATCTGCACCTTGTGCATTTTTAATGATGTCTTGAACGGGCAAATACTTTAATCCTTGGGCCCAATCTACGCGAGGCATTTCAGGACCCATATCATAAAACTTTTGCAAGCGCACTAAATCTTTTTGTTGAATACCTATCGGAAGACGAGGCGCCAGCTTATCGTGTTGAGTGCCATATAACCAAGAGGTAAATAACATTTGTTGCGCACCACCTCGGTACCAGTTGCCTTGCTCCATAAACTTACCTACCCTACCCACACCTGCACCAAAACCTTGGGCCACCATGGCAGCTAAAGCAGGATGGTTTTGCGAAGCCACCGCCATTTGCCATTCGGCAGTAGAAGAACAACCGATTAAACCCACTTTGCCATTGCTCCAATATTGTTTGCTCATCCATTCTAAAGCATCATAACCATCGGTGATGGGCGTACCTAAAATATCCCAATCGCCCTCAGAGAAAAAGCGACCACGCTCGTTCTGTACCACATAAGCATAGCCGCGACTAACTGCTTGATAAGCGTCTTCTAAAGTGCGGGTAGTCATTTTCCCATCAATCCAAGTATTAAAATTATACGGGGTACGAGAAAATACAATAGGTACTTTTGCATTGCCTTTGGGGCGATAGATATCGGTAGCTAAGCGAACGCCATCGCGCATCGGCATCATTACTTTTTGATCGATTATGGCTATAGAATCGAGCTTGCGATAAATAGCGGCAGTATCTTGGGCGGATAAATGTTGCAAGAATAGGCAACTGAACAAAACAAAAACAATACGTTTCATGTTGGTAGATTTATATAGCGTTCAATTTACTAATTAATGATTCATTATTTATGAAAATAATTTTTTTTCTTTTTGCTTTTGGGTTGATTTACTCTTTATATTCAGCAACATCAACAACATCCATACAACAAAAGGCCGATACGATTTATACTTATCAAAAAAAATCTTATGATGGAATTGGTAAATATTATTTTGGTAGAGAAATATCTTATGTAATGGGCGCTGCAGGAAGTGATTGGCTGGAGAGAGATACCCGACAAGCAGAAGAGAATGCAAAACTTGCTATACAGAAAATGAATTTGCCCAAGAATGCGGTAGTGGCTGATATTGGTGCCGGAACAGGGTATTATAGTTTTAAGATTGCAGAAAAAGTTGCTAAAGGAAAGGTTTATGCGGTAGATGTGCAAGACGAATTACTAGACTATTTAGCTAAAAAAAAAGCATCTATTGCCGATTCGGTTATTACTATTGTTAAAGGATCGGAACAAAGCGCCAATTTACCTGCTAATAGTATCGATCTGGCGATTATGGTAGACGTTTATCATGAGCTGGCATTTCCGCACGAAATGTTGCAATCAATAAAAACTGCATTAAAAAAAGATGGTCAAATATTATTGATAGAATACCGCGGCGAAGATCCTACCATTCCTATCAAGGCCTTGCATAAAACTACCGTAGAGCAATTAAAAAAAGAATTGGGAGCTAATGGATTTGAATTGAGTTATCGTGGCGATTTTTTGCCGATTCAACATTTTTTATTGTTTAGAAAGCGATCTTGATTTATTTACCACTAAGTAATCTTAAACCCAAAGATTGATATTTTTCTAGAGATTGATCATTACTGATAAAAGTATATTTATTACAGATTGCCTGCCAAATAAGCATTTTATCGAATGGATCTTTATGAAAAGAGGGATTTAATTTGTGATAGCTACTACTATCAATTGGTGATAAGGATTCAATATAAAATCCCATTTCGGTGCAAGCTTGAGGTAATTGATCTGGCGAGAATCCAGTGATCAATAATTTTCCTAAAGCATATTTTAATGAAACCTCCCAAAAACTTATTGTACTTACTACAATAGTGTTTTCGGGATCAATGATAATATTATTTATTTTTTTTGAAAGCTTTTTTGTGTCAGCCGCCGCCCAAAGAAGGTAATGAGTGTCTAATAAATAGATACTCATAATCCTACCATTTCAGCTTCAGTAATTGAGAAGTTTTTCTTGAAAACAACTTTGCCATTAGTTTCAAAAATTCCAATTTTTCTTTTTTGTTTTTTTTCACCCGATCCTGGTACAAGTCTGGCCACTATTTCTTTTCTCTTGCCATAAGAAATAGCCACTTCCTCTCCATTTAATACCTTTTTTAATACTTCAGAAAAGTTAGCTTTAAAATCTCCTACAGTCATAGTTTCCATTTTGATATTTTAATCAAATTTACCATTTACTTGTCAAGTTGACAAGTAAATTATACATTGTTACGCGTTTTTTGAATTATATTGTAAAAAAAGTGATTAATATGAAGAAAATCTTAGCCTGTTTATTTGCATTTGTTGCTTTAAATACTATTACTTCTTTTGCTCAACAATGGGAATCCAAATGGGTGAAACAAAACAAAGAAGGAAAGCTCCAATACATACCTGATGAAAAAGGAAATATTATTCCAGACTTTAGTCAAGTTGGTTATTTTCATGGGAACGCAGTAATACCAAATGTTCCAGTTGCTATAAAAATTTCCCCTTCGGATGATGCACAAAATGCAATTCAATCTGCCATCGATTTATTGTCGAAAAAACCTTTAGGTAATGATGGATTCAGGGGTAAAATTCTACTCTCAAAAGGTATGTACAAAATACCCGATATAATAAAAATAAACGCTAGCGGAATTGTTCTTTGCGGTGAAGGAGACGAAACAAAATTAATTGCAACTGGCACAGTACAACGCAGTATGATCTCATTTTCTGGGAATGGAAATTTAAAAGAAACACCGGGCACTAAAGTTAAGATTATGGATGAGTATATACCTGTTGGTACTAAATCATTTACTGTATCTTCTGTAAATGGATTAAAAGCAGGTGATAATATTATTGTGTTTCGCCCCGGCACAGATGCATGGATCAAAGATTTAAAAATGGACCAGATAGATGCAAGAGACGGCACTAAACAATGGCAGGCGAATGAAAACAATTTTCAATTTGAAAGAACTATCACAAATATTGAGGGTAATAAAATATACATAGATAACCCTGTGGTACTTGCCATGGAAACAAAATATGGCGGAGGGGAAATCTATAAATATACATTCGAGCGTATTTCAAAAGTGGGTATTGAAAATTTATATTGTGAATCAGAATTTCTTAGTGATACAGCTGAAAACCATGGATGGGTTGCTGTTGAATTTAACAAAGCAGAAAATGGATGGGTGAGAAATATAACAGCAAGGTATTTTGGAAACTCATGCGTACACCTCGGAACCTGGGCAAAAAACTTCTCTGTACTTAACAGTAATTGTTTTGATGCAAAATCTGTTATCACTGGCAGTCGCCGTTATTCATTTGCCAATGACGGGCAGCAGAATTTATTTATTAATTGCCATAGTACAGAAGGGCGTCACGATTATGTTACAGGTGCACGAGTAGCAGGGCCTAATGTATTTTATAATTGTACTGCTACAAAAACACATGCTGATATTGGTCCGCATCATCGATGGTCGATGGGAACTTTGTATGATAATATTATAACCGATGGTGAGATCAATATTCAGGACCGTGGCAATTGGGGAAGTGGGCATGGATGGAGTGGTGTTAACCAGGTATTATGGAACTGTACCGCAAAAAAAGTTGCTGCACAAAATCCATGGATATCGGGTAGAAATTATATCATAGGATTACAAGGTGAAAAATACGAAGGTCGTTTAAAAGGCAGACCGGATGGTGATTGGGAAGGACAGAATAAAAAAGGTTTACAACCCAATTCTTTTTATATGGCACAGATAAAAGACAGGCAATAAAAAAGCCACCCTTATTTAGAGTGGCGTATGTTTTAGTTGCTGTAGGGGGAGGGATCGAACCTCCACGAGGCAGTTAGCTGCAGTACAAAGTTCGGTGGTCGACCCCGGTCGCCCTAGTATTGCTACTAAAGCGGCTCTATGCTGCGTTTATCCTGTTTTCCCCACCCCCGAGACAAGAGGGTATGTCTGCCAAAAATTTCATCACCCCACAGTGTATAAGAACTATTTCTTATTGTGATAAAACAAAAGTAGGCTAAAATGCCAATTACTTAACCATTTTTCAAAAATTAATTTAATAATATAGATAACGTTCAATATATTTGGATAATTATTGAATATTTTCTAAATTAATAGGTAAAATGTCCGCTAAATTAAATCTCGACAAACTGGATTTTCAAATAATCCAAGAAATGATGGAAGACGCAGAGATCTCTTATGCCGATTTAGGCAAGAAACTATTTGTTTCTGGAGGTACTATCCACGTTCGCATTAAAAAACTAGAAGAACTAAAAGTTGTTAAAGGTAAAAGATTATCGGTAGACTTAAAGTCGTTAGGCTACGATGTGATCGCTTTTATTGGAATATATCTAGAAAAAAGTTCTATGTACGATTCCGTTGCTAAAGAATTAAAAAAAGTACAACAAATAGTTCGACTAAATTACACTACCGGTAATTACAGCATGTTCGCTGAAATAGTTTGCAAAGACATTCAAGAACTTCGCTTTGTATTACACGACGAACTTCAAAAAATTAAAGGCATTGAAAGAACAGAAACATTTATATCCCTAGAAGAAAGCCTCGATAGAAATGTAGTTGTTGCCCCTAAACAATAATATTATGCAATCCACTTTTAACATCATGGAAATAATTAAAATATTAAAACTTCATAAGAGAGTATTAATAAGCTCTTCATTTATTGCTGTATTTGCTGCATCTATTTTTTTATTTTTTGTAACACCTCAATACGAATCTTCTACAACTCTTTTAGCGGGTAATTCTCAACTTACAGATAAAGCAAGGTTGTTTAATCCGCAAATTAAAGACCTCTATTCTAGTTTCGGTTCGGGTGATGATCTGGATAGAGTTTTATCTATTGCCGAAATGGATACTACGCTTAAACAAGTTATAACTAAATGTCGTTTATCCTTTGGTGTTGATAGTTTTCCAAGCTGGCAATCAGAAACACTTCAAAAATTACGTAATAAATTAAAGTTTAAAAAAACTGCCAAGGATCAAATCATTATAAGTTGTGCAACTTATGATAAAGATTTATCTGCTTTAATAGTTAATACCCTTGTTGAAATTACAGAAGCAAGTATGCAATCTATCATCAACTCTAACTACCAAATGGTTGCACAAAAAATGGATAGTACTGTAAGCCAATTAAAAAATAAGTACTCTATTTTAGCAAATAACAAACCAACTGATCTATCTGCAACAAGACTAAATAATGCTGAGAGCGAAACCATATTGAATCAAATAGATCAAACAACAAAAGCTAGTCAAGAAATAAAACTAGCAATAGTTACTTTACCCAATTTTATAAAAGTAGCAGAAAAAGCTACCACAGCAACTGAGGATTCTTGGCCAGATAAACCTTTAATAATTCTTATAGCTGCTATAGCAGGTTTGCTATTCAGCAGCATATTGGTATTAATCAATAACCCAACTAAGGCTGCATAATATGCACGGATTGAGATTAAATAAAATTAGTACTATTTTTTATGCATTACTTTTTCTGAGCTTTGGCGCAATAGCTATTTTACAGCAAAACCTAGCTTGGATGGCCATTCCATTCGGCTTGATTCTTTTTAATCTCGTTGTTACCTTCATCATTAATAAAACAGATCAGCTTTTTTGGCTATTACTTATTTTTCTTCCACTATCAACCGAACTAAACGTAACCACATCATTAGGTATTGATTTTCCGGATGAAGTTTTTTTGATATTGCTCACAGCAATTACCATTGCAAAAATGATTCATCAGCCCGCATTATTTCTTTCCGTTTTTTTATCGCCAATACTCGTAATAATTTCTGTACAAATTCTTTGGATTATCATTAGCTCCTGCTTTTCTACAGAACCAATACTTTCAATAAAATATTTATTAGCAAAAATTTGGTACATTGTTCCGTTTGTTTTGCTTAGTCCAATATTACTTAAACAACAAAGTGACTGGAAAAAGTTAGCACTTTGTTTATGCATACCTATGCTAATAGTGATTGTGCAAATATTGATCCGATTTAGTTTTTATGGATTTGAATTTGCTAACATCAAAAAAACAATGGCTCCTTTTTTTAGAAATCACGTGAACTATTCCTCCATGTTGGTATGCCTATTACCAATTGGATGGGCAATATGGAAATTCACACCAAATAATTCATCAAATAAAAAGACAATTATATACTTTTTGCTGATTGCTGTTGTGGGATTAATACTAGCATACTCACGAGGTGCATGGTTAGCATTAATAGTTGGACTCCTATCTATTTATATTTTTCAAAAAAAGAAGATTGCTCATGCTATAGCGGTTTCAATTGTATCGATTATCATTTTTATTGCTGCGCTAATAAATAATAATAACTACCTCAAATTTGCTCCAGATCATGATCGAACTATTTTTCATTCAAATTTTAGCGACCATTTATCTGCAACTATTTCAATGAAAGACATTTCTAATGCAGAGCGTTTTCATAGATGGGTTGCTGGGATAAGAATGATTGCCGTAAAGCCGATTGTTGGTTTTGGTCCGAATAGTTTTTACAAACAATACAAACCATACACTGTTTCATCTTTTAAAACCTGGGTTAGCAATAATCCCGAACATTCTACAGTACACAATTATTTTTTACTCGTAGCTATTGAACAGGGAATTTTTGGGTTGATGATTTTTTTAGTTTTACTTATTTGGATGTTATTGAAAGCGCAACAATTATACCATCAATTTCAGAGTAATTTTTATAGCACCATTGCAATGGTAACTGGCATTATTATAGTAATGATTACAATCATTAATTGTACAAGCGATATGATAGAGACAGATAAGATTGGAGGAATTTTTTGGTTAAGTGCAGGTGTTTTAATTGCGTTGAATAATCAACTCAACATTGAAAGAAAAGCTGTAGCATAATAGATCAACCTATAAAAAACTTATCCCCTAACCGACAATGCATCTCTTAGTCCATTGCCCAATAAATTAAAGGCTAATACCAATAACATAATAGCAATTCCTGGAGCTAATGCCAAAATTGGATTATTGGTGATGATAAAATTATAATTCTCTTTAATCATTAAACCCCAGCTAGGTTGAGGTGGCTGTACTCCTACTCCCAAAAAACTCAACCCTGCTTCTATTACTATAGCTGCAGCAAAATTACTAGCAGCAATAACCATTACTGGACCGAGTATATTTGGTAAAATATGTTTTATAATAGTTCTTGTATGTGAATATCCTAATGCTCTTGTGGCTTCTATATACTCTAACTCACGAACTGCAAAAACTTGTCCACGTACTAATCTTGCAACATTCACCCACATAGTTAAACCTACAGCAATAAATACTTGCCAAAATCCTTTTCCTAAAGCCAACGTAATTGCAAATACTAATAATAAAGTTGGTATGCTCCAGATTACATTAATAAACCACATAATTACTTCATCTACCCAACCTCTAAAATAACCAGCAACTGATCCCATAAATATGCCAATGGTTAAAGAAATGATCACAGCAATTAAGCCAACACTTAAACTTACTCTTACTCCAATGATTAACCTACTAGCAATATCTCTACCAAATTTATCAGTCCCGATAAAATATGTTACTTGTTCTACAGGCTTATCTGCCAAGAGGTTTAAAGGCATTACCTGCTTTTCAGAAATCCCATCGTCTACCATTTTATCAAAATAAATACTATCTCCCATAACCTTATAAGTTGTTACAGGAATAAAATCATAAAGATCATTTTTACCTTCTACTAACCGTGTAAAAAAACCGACGTCCTTAATTGCATTTAATTTCTTTACCCTTAATAATCCGATATTAAACCCTGGTTTTTTACTTCCAATTTCGGGTATCATTCTATTTGCATTGGGTGACCCGTCGGGCGCTATAAAATATGCAAAACAGGCAAGCAACAAACTCAATACAATTAGTATCATACCAAAAGCTGCTCCTTTATTGTGGAACAGTTTTGAAATAAATTGTTTATTGTTATTGTTACTCAAGTATTTTTTTGAATGAATTAAACTTTTGCAAAAAAAGAATGTCCAAATTAAAACCAACTAACATGAAATCCTTTTTACGTTTTACCTTATCATTGCTTGCGCTTATTCCTTTACTCATTTACGCATTTTTTCCAGATAATACTTCATCAGATAATCAACGGCCTTTTTAGCTATTTAATTGCTCTTCCTTTCCATTGATAAGAACCGAATTTCCCTAACCAACCTGCAATAACTGTATACAAGATATGAAATGGTTGCATGAATGGAAAAAAGAATAAGATATTAGCTCTTCCAAAAAAACGTGCAACCGGAATCATAAAAAATATTTCAACAATTGTTTTAACCAAAAGAATATATAATATTACTGGGTAAAATCCATTAATGAATATTCCTACCAACAATCCGATAAAAAGAAAAAGATTAAAACAATAAACCAAAGCAAGCACCCAAAAAACACTCTTGTCGGAATAACTTTCAGCTTTACTTGCCCATCTGATACGTTGATTAATAAAGAATTTCCAGCTTGGCATTGGTGCTGTTGTAACAATCATTTCTGTTGAAAATAAAAACCCTAGTCTTCCAGGAAACTGCTGTTTAATTTTATACATCAACAACATATCATCTCCACTTGCTAAATGATCTATTCCTTTGAACTGACCAACTTCATAAAAAGCAGCTTTACTGTAAGCTAAATTTGCTCCATTACACATACTATGGTATCCCGCTGCAACTGCGGCAGCTGTAATTCCTTGTAGACTCATAAAATCGAGTAACTGAAATAATCCCAACCAGCTTTTTGTTAAACTAAATATTACTGGTGCTGCAACCAATACGGGTTGTTTATCTTGAATATATTGATCAAAGTTATTTAACCAATTGGGCAATACTTCACAATCGGCATCTGTAGTAATAATCCATTCGTTTTTACTTTGGGCTACAGCAATTTCTATCGCTCTTTTTTTATACGCATTAATAGTACCATTGATATGATCGGCCAGATTTATTAGTTTGATTGATGGAAAACTTGCTTTAATTGATAAAACTACTTTTTCGGTTTTATCAGTTGAATGATCATTTACTACAATTACTTCAAATAACTCAATAGGATAGTTTTGCAACTGAATTGTTTTTAAACAATTAGCAATTGATAATTCTTCATTTCGTGAGGGAATAATAATGGTAAACTTTGTAGCTGGAGGTTTTAATCGATTTAAAGGCGCATTTTTTAATTGCAAAAACCAATAGCAATAAATGCCAATTACAATTGAATAAGCGATTGCTAGCAATATGGTTAAGTAAATAAAAATGAGTGTCATTGGTAACAAAGAAAACCATTATTAATTAAAAAAATGATGCTATATCATTTGCATACTTTTTTTGCAATAACTGATGCCCTGCATCAAGCTCGTGAACAGTTACTAAATTCTCCAACCCTTTTTTAAATTGGATTCCACGTTTAGTAATAATTATCCGGTCGTGTTTCCCGAAAAGGATGTTCACTGGTACTTGATGGGATATAAGCAGCTTTTTTACCCCCCTTAAATTAGGCCTGTATTGTCTGGTTGTAGTCCATATTTTATACAAATTGGCCCTTTCCACAGGATCATCGAAATAATAATGTATAAACTTAATGATGCTTTTATTCATCAAGTTAAACTTTTCTGCAAATTGTATTAAGTTGAAAATCCAGTTAGGATTATACATGGTATATTTAAAAAGACGATTACCAAGTTTAGTTTTTGTAACAAACCATTGCCATTTGTTTTGATGCAATCCATCTGGAGCTACTAGCACCATTTTTAATACTCTATGAGGCATTAGTTCAAAAAGCTTCATAGCAATTCTTCCTCCCATACTATAGCCCAATAAAGTAAATTTTTTGTGTTCATCACCCATTATCTGATTTAATAATTCGATCAGTTCATCAGCTTTAAACAATAAATCTCCATTCCATTCAGTCTTTCCATGAAATGGAATATCAATTGCGATAAGTGTAAATTGTTCTGCTAAATAGGGTTCTAGTATATCAAATCGCTCTCCTTCCTCTCCATATCCATGAAAGCAAAATACCCAATTGGCACCATTTCCAAATCGTTTAAAGTGAAATTTTGAGTTGCCTTTTATTATAAAATGACTATCCATAAACATTTACACTAAAATTTACCAAAATATTCTTGGTAATATCAAAGAAACGAACTTATTTTGAAATTAGTTGCATAACTAACTATATGTCAAACAACTATTTTAGACGGGGTGAATTGTACAGTGTCATTAACGGGATGGCTTCTACTGCTGTTGCGAGACGGTTACAAAAGAACTTCCGCAATGCCGGCTTAGAAATTACCATTGAACAATGGAGTGTTTTATACCACTTATGGAAAGAAGATAGACTGAGCCAGCAGGAACTTTGCATCCGCACATTTCGCGATAAACCCAGTATCACTCGATTAATTGACAACTTAGAAAAACAGCACCTTGTTAAAAGAGTTGCTTCACCTACCGATAGAAGAATTAACCTGGTTGAATTAACGGATGCTGCATTAGAGTTACAACATATTACCATCGATTTAGCCAATCAAACAATGGCTGAAGCCCTAGTGGGAGTAGATAAACACGAGATTGATATTGTAAAATCGGTTTTTCAAAAAGTGTATGATAACTTAACCTCAGGTGTTTTGGAAGTGTAACTTTCTAAATAAAGAATAACAATAATTTTTTAAATAACAAACGCTAAAATCAATCATCATGGAAGCCACAAAAAAAGCAACAGTCTTACAAGGCGGCGAGTGGATTATTAAAGAAAGCAACCCTTTTGAAACCTTCATCCCAGAAGATTTTAATGAAGAACAAATAATGGTAATGGAAATGTGCGAACAGTTTTTACAAACTGAAATAGTCCCCATTATAGACCGTATTGATAAAATGGAACCCGGTTTAATGCCTTCATTGATGGAAAAAGCTGGTGAACAAGGTTTATTGTCTACCTCTTTCCCTGAAGCCTATGGCGGATTAGGAAAAGACTTTATTACATCAACCATTGTAAACCAAGGTCTAGGTGGCGGATATTCTTTTTCGGTAGCTGTTGCAGCACATACTGGTATTGGATCTTTACCTATTTTATATTTTGGAACCGAAGCGCAAAAACAAAAATACATACCTAAACTTGGTAGTGGCGAATGGAAGGGCGCTTATGGTTTGACTGAACCAAATAGCGGAAGTGATGCATTGGGTGCAAAAACTACTGCAACTTTAAGTGAAGATGGGAAGCACTATATTTTAAATGGACAAAAATGCTGGATTACCAATGGTGGTTTTGCTGATGTTTACACAGTTTTTGCAAAAATTGATGGCGATAAATTCACTGGATTTATAGTTGATAGAGGAACAGAAGGTTTTACTCAAGGCCCTGAAGAACATAAAATGGGTATCAAAGGATCTTCAACTGTTCAGTTGTATTTTCAGGATTGTAAAGTACCAGTAGAAAATTTACTCGGAGAAATTGGTAAAGGCCATATCATCGCTTTTAATATCTTAAATATTGGTCGCTTAAAATTATGTGCTGCTACATTGGGTGGTGCAAAAAAAGCTACTGATACTTCTATTCAATACGCAATAACACGTGAACAATTTAATATGTCTATTTCTAAGTTCGGTGCTATCAAGCATAAAATGGCAGAAATGGCTATCCGCATGTGGGTTTGCGAAAGTGCCTTGTATCGTACTGCAAAATGGGTGGACGATAAAGAACTAGAATTAGAAGCAAGTGGAAAATCTTTTGCTGAATCTTTATTAGGCGCTGCTGAAGAATACGCAATTGAATGCGCAATATTAAAAGTGTTTGGAAGTGAAGTGTTAGACTTTGTAGTAGATGAAGGCGTTCAAATTCATGGTGGCAACGGATTTAGCGATGAGTATCTAATATCTAAAGCATACCGTGATAGCAGAATCAATCGCATCTATGAAGGCACCAATGAAATTAATCGTTTATTAACGGTTGATATGATGCTTAAACGTGCAATGAAAGGTAAGTTAGATTTAATGGGACCAGCAATGGCTGTTCAAAAAGAACTAATGAGCATTCCTGATTTTGGAGGTGAAGAGGAAGGAACTTATGCAAAAGAAATAAAAGCTATAGCCAACTTTAAAAAAGCCATCCTAATGGTTGCAGGTGCAGCAGTTCAAAAACTGATGATGCAACTAGACAAAGAGCAAGAAATATTAATGAACATTGCAGATATGTCGATTGAAGTATTTCATGCAGAAAGTGCTTTATTGCGTGTAATGAAATTAGCCAATAGTAAAGGAGATGCAGCGGTGAGCTTACAAGCAGATATGATGAAGACCTACTTATACGATGCAGCCGACCGCATTAATAAAGCTGGTAAAGATGCTTTAAACAGTTTTGCTGATGGAGATGAATTACGCATGATGCATATTGGATTAAAACGTTTTACAAAAGTAGAACCATATAATACCAAAGATGCCCGTAGAAGAATTGCAGCAAAATTAATTGAAGACAACGGATACAAATTTTAAACCATACCTACAATGAATAAAAAACCCTACTCCAAAAAAGAGTGGGGTTTTTTATTGCCAGTTATGCATTCATTGAATAACTTCAAACTATGAAAATAATCATTTCGATCCTTGCTATTTTTTTTACAATATCAACTTCAGCGCAATTTAATTCTCCAGTTGGCTATAGATATGGAAGAACTACAGGCAAATTACCAGCATTATCGTACGGACTTGGAGAAGACCGTTTAGGTGGTGCTAAACTAGGATACATCGATACCAATGTGCTTTTAAAAGTAATTGACTCTACCAAAGAAATGTACCTTGTTCAACTATCTAAATGGCATACTGCTTATTTAGAAAAAATATTTCTTAAACCCGACAGCTCTTCTCCCATAAAAAAACCTTTTTACTTAACAGGTTCATTTATTGCAAAAGGCGATTCGCTCTTCGATTATATAAATATAAATTTAGAAGAAAAACTTCCTTACAAGTCTTGGATGGAAATTGGTCCAGCTAAAATTATGATCGACGTTTACGGTGTTCAAAGTAATACCAACTGGGTTACACAATTAAGCACTTTAAAAGAAGTTAAAAACGTATATTACCAACAGGTTGAAGATGATGTTTTTAGAGTAACTATTGAATTAAAACATCAACAACATTGGGGGTATAGTATTGGATACAAAGGAAAACAATTAAGTGTGCGCGTTAAACGTCAACCCAAATTATTAGATATTAAAAAACTAACGATTGCAATTGATGCTGGCCATGGCGGAACAAATACTGGTAGTGGCGGAGTTAAACTAAAAACTTCAGAAAAAGAACAAACTTTACTTTTTGCAAAATCTTTAGAAAAATCATTAAAAATGCTGGGAGTGAAAAATATAATTATGACCAGAACTAATGATACTAGTTTTGATAATAAAGATCGAGTTTTATTTTTGCAAGAAAAGAATCCTGATTTGGTAATTTCACTTCATTTAAATTCAAGTTCAAAAGCCGAAATAAAAGGCGTAAGTACTTACTATAAACATATAGGGTTTAGGCCTCTTTCCACTTCTATACTAAGCAAAATGCTAGAATTAAAATTAGATGAGTTTGGTAATATTGGTCATTTTAATTTTGCACTCATTACACCTACCGATTTCCCGAATTGCTTAGTAGAAATAGCATTCTTAAGTAATGAAGCAGATGAAAAAAGAATTGTAACTCCACTATTCAAAAAACAAGTGGCGGCTAAGGTGCAAGCAGGTATTATAGATTGGCTGAAAGGAATAAAAAACTAGACATTTATTTTACAAACATCTTACTCGAACTTGGGTAATTTTTAATAGCGATGAAATAAGATCCATTAAGCAAACTTAGCGTGTTAAAACGAACTTCATTTTTACATTTTCACTTTCGTATTGCGCAATCATAAAACTATTTACTAGGTTTGGATATAGCATTGCTAACATCACTCCAACAACCTACATTATTAATTCTTACTTTATATCTTCCGTTTAACAATGGATCAAATAATTTAGCTAGGCCTAAAATTTTTTTGAAATTACAAAATATATTATATGAAGAAGCGGTAATTTAAAACGTGGAGTTATGAAAATGGCTGGATACATTTAGGGAATACTATATTTAATACATAACTGTTGATTATTTATTTGCAGAACAATATTTACAAACACCTGAACTAATTAAACAAACCTATGGTTATTAATAAAAAAATTTAAAAGAGCATGTTTTATTATTGAGAAGAGGTACGTATATTTAAGTGTCAACGGTTATTGAAAAAGAAAATCGCAAACAGTTCATTCGGACAATTTCCCATTGCTGTTGACAGTCTATATTCATTTATCAAATACAACTCAATATATCGGAATAAGGTTGATTGGAATACAGTGGACAATATCTTTAACGAGAACATTATTATGAACAATATGATGACACAATAAGCAATTGGCTAAGGCCTTTAATTGAAAAGTCAAGTAACCAAATTAATAAAATTTATACTAAGCAATTAGAAGAAAAGTATGCATACATACTAATCCCAGGAATGCAGGTTTACAACAAAGTACAAATAAATAAATTAGCACAATCTTAAGCGACAGTATAGCAAAATACTCTTCAAGAAATTAAAGGTTTTGTAATTGATTTACGACTTAATGGTGGCGAGAATTTATATCCAATGTTAACGGGACTAAACTTATTATTGGGAGACAATTTAATTGGGTACGAAACAGATATTAATGACACAGTAACGAGAAAATGGGAAATGAATAATGGCAATTTTATTTTATCGAATTTTCAGACAACTGAAATTAATACGAAACCGAATAAAAGACTGCAAAAAAATACAAGTTGTAATACTTATAGGAGCGGTAACGAGAAGTTCAGGAAATATGACAGCAATCGCATTTAAAGGACGACCTAATACATATTTTATTGGTGAACCAACAGAAAAGGGCTATACTACATCAAATGGGTATTTTCAATTTGCATTTAATTTGACTTTAAATTTTTCAACAAATTTTTGTAGCAGATAGAAACAAAATAATTTACAAGGAAAGTGTTAAACCAGATTTGTTAATATATCGTGGTGAAATTTTTTACGATTTGGGAAAAGACAAGAAAATAATGGAAGCGCTCAAATGGCTGAGGAATAATATCAGCCGCTAACAACTAAGTTTAGCAGTCATAGTAAGTAACTGACGACACTAAATCTGAATATTCAAACAATAAGAGAGAAAAAAAACAGACTATGTATTTTGGAAATTTAAAACAAGTTTCACAGGGTTAATACACTTTATAGCATCAATTTTTGCTCTTTTACTCGGGACATTTATTCTCGTGTTAAACAAAGGGACAACAAAACATAAGATTATTGGCAGACTTTACGCTTTGACAATGTTGGTGGTTTTGATTACCGCCTTTATGTCTTACAGACTTTTTGGAACTTGGGGGATATTTCATTGTACAGCAGTAATAAGCAGTTTGACAATTTTTTGCGGACTTATACCAATTCTGATTAAACTACCAATCAACAATTATAAATCACTTCATTTTAGTTTTATGTATTGAAGTATTATGGGTGTTTACGGAGCATTTGTTTCAGAAACATTGGTAAGAATGCCTAAAGTAGTAGTAAACAGCGGAATTCCAAATAGTGTTTTTTACAATATGACAGGGATTGGGACAGACAGTTTGAAATAAAAAGACCAGATTAATGATACAATACAATAAACAATGAACTGCAAAAGAGTAATTACTAAGTTTGAAATTACAACTGACAATCTTAACTTGCAATTGCAAATCAACGAGTTCGAAAAAAGTTAGTAATAAGCGTAAAACGACAACCACTATATAAATGAACCCATTTTGGTCACAGATAATCATTCAAACAACTCTAAAAAATTGGAGCAGAAAATCTAAAGACAAAATTCAGTCCTCTGGTTACAAGTTTGCAAAAGCATACAGAGAGTTTGTTATTACCCTTAAAGAGTTTGTAAAAGATGCAATCCTAATTATCATCGGTATTTTTTCTGCTGCTTTTGGATTTAAAGGGTTCCTACTTACCAATCATTTTATTGACGGTGGTGCAACAGGTATTGCACTTCTTATTTCTGCTTTGTCAGGAATTCCACTCTATATTCTCATTATTTGCGTCAATTTTCCATTTATCATCCTTGGTTATAAAATTATGGGCAGACAGTTTGCTATAAAGACTGCCTTAGCAATAATAGGTCTTTCCATCTGCTTAGCTACCGTAACTTTTCCAGATGTTACAAAGGATAACCTATTGGTGGCCGTTTTCGGAGGTTTTTTCCTAGGTACAGGAATTGGGCTTGCAATTCGTGGCGGAGCAGTTATAGACGGGACGGAAGTTCTTGCTATATTTCTAAGTCGCAAGCTTGGTACAACGATTGGCGACATCATCATTCTAATCAATGTAATTATATTTGGTTTTGCCGCCTATTTTTTAGGAGTAGAAATTGCTCTTTATTCTATGATAACCTATTTATCAGCATCCAAAACACTCGATTTTATTGTAGAAGGTATTGAGGAATATACAGGAGCAACAATAATTTCAACTCACAGTGATGAGATAAGACAAATGATTATTAACAAAATGGGCAGGGGTGTTACTATTTACAAAGGGCATCGTGGTTTTGGAAATCACGGAGAGAAAAATGAAATTGAAATTATTTACTCTGTATTAACAAGACTTGAATTGAATAAACTAAATACAGAAATAGAAAAAATTGACCCTAACGCATTTGTAGTAATGAGCAGCGTAAAAGATACAAAAGGTGGAATGATTAAAAAAAGATCTTTAAAACATTAACAGTAAAAGAACGACGATAAACAGTTTTAACAAACAGTTTATATTGATTAATTAACTTTAACGGAAAATAAAAATATTGAAAACTCATAAAAAAAGAATCAAAAAATAATTTTAAATTTTGTGAAATATTTTAAAGTATAAAATAATTTATCAAAAATGAAAAAATCAATCACTTTGATAATCTGCCTCTGCTGGTTTGTAAATATTGGTCTTTATTCACAACATCTAGAAAAAGGATTTACCTCAATGTTCAATGGCAAAGATATGTCGGGTTGGAGCGGGGCTACCAAATTCTGAAAAGTAAAAGATGGTGCAATTGTTGGCGAAAGAAAGAGAACGAGTAAGCAGACAATCTTCCTGTACTGGAAAGGTGGCGAACCCGCAGATTTTGAGATGCTTTGCCGCCTTCGGATTTCTGGTAAGGAAGCTAATATACCGTTACAGGCAAGTGTAGCGAACAACAGACCTGCTGCTAAAGCAATTGAAGTGATAAAGCAACAAACGTATGGAACCAAGAAAGATATTATTTACCAAGCTATTGGAGCAGAAGTAAATCTGACCACTTAAAAATCTACTCAACTATTTCGAAATGGCTTGGTCTTTTGATCAGCCATTTTTTTATTTAATCAATTACCTTTACCAAATAATAACATCATGGGTAGCATAGTCAACGATACAGATATCAAAACCTTAATTAAAAAAGATAAGATCATTGCTGACATCTATCACAAACATCAATCGCCACCCAATTGGATGAGGCCGCAAGGGTTTGTAACATTATCAAAAATAATTTTGGAGCAGCAAGTTAGCTTGGCTTCTGCCAATGCACATTTTCTAAAATTAAGCACGTATGTAAAAGACTTTACTCCATTGTCGATTATAAAGCTGTCCGATGATGAAATGCGCAGTTGCCAGATCAGCCGTCAGAAATCAACTTATCTTCGGTCATTATCATCAGCCATAATTGACAATTCCCTCGATCTTGAAATGATATCAACTAAGAGCGAAGAAGAAATAAGAAAGGAACTCACAAACATCAAAGGCATCGGTAATTGGACGGTGGATGTTTACCTGATGTATTGTTTGCAAGCAAAGAACATTTTACCCATTGGCGATATTGCGCTCGTCAATACGATAAAGGAACTAACGTCTGCAAAAACAAAAGAAGAAATGATTTCTTTCGCGCAAAGATGGAGACCACTACGCTCTCTCGCCACTTACTTTCTATGGCATCACTATTTAGAAAAGCGTAAGAAAAAAGAAAAGTAAAAATCTAACATTATTAATATGAAAAATGAATTTGAGAATTTTTTAAGTCTCCATCAAAAATCAGACCTATTGTGCTTTCGGAATTCTATTTTAACTTAGTTCAAAACAAAGTAAAATAAAAGTAAACGCAATTAGTGGACCATGACAGCTACAGACCCACAGGGTAATCCAATTAAGATGCAAGGAGCTTCTGCTCATATAATGCGTAAAAACGCAGACGG
>Ga0105052_10001241_pt1 | contig 34482 bp, 28 predicted proteins | sample FRY03_FD_78094 | JGI IMG/M metagenome (GOLD analysis project Ga0105052, IMG submission 78094) | Freshwater microbial communities from Lake Fryxell liftoff mats and glacier meltwater in Antarctica - FRY-03 | ecosystem: Environmental > Aquatic > Freshwater > Ice > Glacier meltwater ... | reverse complement strand
TTGATGACTCATGATCCCTGATAATGTCTTCATCCGGGTGTCATTCTTTCTGGCGCAACGACCATCACCACGATCCTTTTCAGAATCGCTCCGGTGTCATTCTACTTGGCGCAATGCGCTCCGTAGTAATCTTAGCAATCATCGTTGGCGTTTCGTTAACCCCAGATGCAGTCTCTGTGCTCCTCGTGGGCTTCGTGAACTGGAACCTGCACAAACTGGACAAGGAGATCTCCAAATTCACTACCGCTGAAGCAATTCCTACCGAGCTCCCGGATCTCATCGAGGAGGTCACCGCCTACAACGACTTCAAGTCCCGCCTCCAGCTCTTCAAGGATGCCGATGGCAATGGCGAGGACACCTCTCTGGAACTGAGCGCAAAGGACATCAACCTGGCTATTGCCTCTTACGACGAGTTTTCAGAGCTCCGGCACACCTTCTCGATCCTGGAAATTACGGACGACAAACTCCATATCGCCATTTCCTTCCCCCTCCGCGGAAAGCCCATGTCCGACGAGATGCGCTACCTTAATGGCACCATGATCGCCTCCCCGACCCTCCGTGGCGAAGAGATCTCGCTGGAAGTCGATCGCATCATCGTTCCCGACGCCGTCGTCCCGGATGGATTCATCGGGCAGATGTCGCCTTACCGCATCAGTCAGCGCTACGTGGAGGATGAAGTCCTTGGGCCGTGGTTGAAACGCCTCACCGACGTCAGCGTGAAAGATGGTCAACTTGTCCTAAGCATCGTCGCTGCCGAAGCAGACAAGGCAGCTCTCCCCGAGTGATCAATCGACGACGTGCAAAAGCGTGGACGGGAAGGAGAAAAGTTAATCTACAAACCGAACCGTTAAGTCCCTTATACGGGGTGGGCTAAAGAGGTGCATGGTAACGGCCTGGTCAAGATCCTAGCCCACTACAAGGACGGGACAACCCCCATTTCCCCGCCCTCCGGTCCGGCCCCACGGCTGCTCCAGGGGCCTCCCTCCAAAAGAAAATTCCTAGCAGCGGGAAGCCGGATCTTGCTGGTGCGGCGCTAAGCTTGATTTCCCCGGAACTGGGGAGTGGTAACGCGAGACGGGCTTTGACGACCTGCCAACTCCTTCAAATGTCCCGGAATCGTGAAACCGGGACGAGCTGCTACTTCCTTGAAATCTCGAAGCCATGCCCCCGCGCGGCGTTCGAGATTTGGGCGGTCGCGGCGGAATCTGGAGCTTGTCGGCGGATGGGATGCGAAGTCCGTCATCGTGTTGAAGGCGGCGTAGGCGTTTTCGCCCAGTTCGTGGAGATAGCCTTGCAGGCGTGATTCAAGATCGGCGTCGAGGGTTTCCTGATCGGACTGCTCGAAGGGCTTGGGGTCTTCCGGCAGCGTCGGCCAGCCGATGACCTGACGAACGAGATCCCGCGCCTCATCACGAGTGACGCCCACGGCACGTACCCCGTTGATGGTTTCTCTAAACTTCTCACAAAGCGCGTCCATGCCCTTGAAGGGGCTGGCGATCTTGATAGCGTGAATGCCCTGCCGGGTATGGGGAACCGAAACCGTGGCCGCTTGCTGTTCGAAGATGATGCCGTTCTCGCAATGCTTGCGCATGAAGCCCACGTCGATCCGCAAGGCACGGCTGCCGTTGTAGCTGTTGGTGATTCGGGCAAACGGTGTGTAGGTGTCTGAAGGCCCTCCCTCAATGCCGTAGAGGTTCATCGTGTGGGATTTGTGGCGGATGTCCAATGCCGCCCAGCTCCGGGTGCTGGGTCCGTGGCCCGCTTCGTAGAACCACTCGGATGCGGTCGTGTCGGGAAATGCCTCCCGGCAGAATTGCTTGCAAAGATCAATCGCTTGCTGGTTCGTGAACACCCGGTAGCTTTCACCAACGATGCCTAAGATGCGTCCAGTGTCAGCGGCTATCAGGGCTTTCCGGTGGGGGGCGGGGATATGCTTGGTCTCACCATTTCGGGTGACGGCGGCGAAAACAGGAGCTTCTTCGATGGCGAACAGCCAGTCACTTGCAGGGAGTTTTTCCTTCATTGCACAATCAGCGTATCAGACGGGGTGGGACAAATGGAGGGGTATCCTCAAAATTGTCTGTCATGGCGCTTCCTCTTCCACCCGGAAGTATCGCTTTGGCGTGTTGCGGGTCGTGTAGAACCTCTGGATCTGACGTCCATTGCCGCTGATTCCGCTTTCCACGGTGGTCCATGCCGCCAAGTCGAAGGAGTCCTCGATGCGGTAGGTCTTTCCCAATGCCGCTGGAAAGGTGAACTCGATGGCGGTCCTTGCTTCGGCGACGAGCGCGGGCTTGCTCAAGGGGTCGAGAGGTGACTTGCCGGTCAGCACCTCATAGCCGTCCAAGAAGCCATCTTCATCAGTGTCGCCAATCAAGGGATTGGTGTGATGGGTGAGGAACTCCGCACCGTCGCTGAGTCCGTCGTTGTCGGTATCGGCGATATTAGGGTTGGTCAGGTGGATCTGGATTTCATCCGGGTCGCTGAGACCGTCGCCGTCCGAGTCGGCTCTCTTGGGGTTTGTGTAGTGGATAGTGAGTTCATCCACGTCCGACAAACCATCGCCGTCATCGTCCAAGTCCGCATTGTCGCCGGTGCCGTCGTTGTCGGTGTCGAGCCACTCGGTAATGTCGAGCGGGAAAGCGTCGAGAGAATCCTTCACGCCATCGGCATCCGTATCCCACAAGCTCGGGTTGGTGCCGTAGATTACGATTTCCTCGTAGTTCGTATAGCCGTCATCATCGGTGTCGTTGGTATCGGGTGAGAAAGTCACGCTGATCGTCTTATTGAAGTCCATCAGCACGGTCAGCGGGTTGTCGGTGCCGATGCCGTCGCCAGTCCATTCAGTGAAAAGATAGCCGGGGGATGGGGTGGCTGTGAGGGTGGCGGTGGTGTTTGGGGCATATTGTCCTGCCCCAGAAACGGTTCCATTCGTTGAGGTGGCGGTCAAAAGCATATAACCCCCATTTCCCCGCCCTCCGGTCCGGCCCCACGGCTGCTCCAGGGGCCTCCCTCCAAAAGCAAATTCCTAGCAGCTCAGGAGGCGGGAACGAGGAGGAGGTTGGGATCGATGTCTTCGGTGAGGAGGCTGCGGTGGCCTTGGCGAAGGTGCAACCAGGCGGCGAAGACGATCATGGCGGCGTTGTCGGTGGAGAGGGTGGGGGGGCAGGGGCGGAAGTCGAGGGCGGCGTCTGCGCAGGCGGCTTGGAGGGCGTTGCGGAGGGCCTTGTTGCAACTGACGCCACCGGAGAGGCTGACGAGGTTGACGCCCATCTCCCGGGCGGCGGCGAGGGTGCGGGAGCAGAGGACATCGATGACGGCGGCCTGGAAGGACGCGGCGAGGTCGGCGGTGTGCCGGGTGGGGTCGTCGAGTTTCTGGAGAGTGTAGAGGACGGCGGTTTTCAGGCCAGAGAAGGAGAAATCGAAATCGCCGGGGGTGGAGCGGGGGAAGGGGAAGGCGGTGGGGTCGCCGTGCGGGGCGAGGCGTTCGATTTCCGGGCCGCCGGGGTAGGGGAGGCCGAGGAGGCGGGCGACCTTGTCGAAGGCTTCGCCGGCGGCGTCGTCGATGGATCGGCCGACGACCGAGTAGTCGCCGATGCCGCGGACATGGATGAGGAGGGTGTGTCCGCCGGAAACGATGAGGGCGAGGTGTGGTGGAGGTGGGGAGTTGGAATCGAGGAAGGGGGAGAGGAGGTGGCCCTCCATGTGATTGACGGAGAGGAAGGGTTTGCCGGAGGCGAGGGCGAGGGCCTTGGCCATGGTGTGGCCGACGAGGAGGGAGGAGGCGAGGCCGGGGCCACGGGTGGCGGCGAAGGCGTCGATCTGATCGATGCGGAGTCCGGCGGCGGCGAGGGTTTGCTCGACGAGGGGATGGAGGCGGAGGGCGTGATTGCGCGAGGCGATTTCGGGGACGACGCCACCGTAGGCGCGGTGCAGATCGATCTGGGAGGAAATGAGGGAGGCGAGGAGGGTCGGGGGATGGTTGTCGCCGCGCAGGATGGCGGCGGCGGATTCGTCGCAGGAGGTTTCCAGGGCGAGGATGGTCACGGGGGGGGAGGAGTGGAGGAGTGGGGGAGTGGAGGAGTGGAGGAGTGGAGGAGTGGAGGAGTGGAGGAGTGGAGGAGTGGAGGAGTGGGGGGATTATTTTTGGGAGGACAGGGCTTGGAGGGCGGCGGTGAGGACGGGGTCGGTCCAGGCGTTCAGCCTTGCGGTCTCTTCAGGTGTTAGGGCGGCGCGGCGACGCCAGAGGTCGAGGAGTTCGCGATCCGCTTCGGTGATCTCGACGGGGACATCGGGGGTGATGCCGACCTCGTGGGGGGTGCGGCCGGAGGGGGTGTGGTATTTGGCGATGGTGAGGCGGAGGGCAGTGCCGTTGCCCATGGGCATGATCTGTTGCACGGAGCCTTTGCCGTAGCTGGTTTCGCCGACGATGGTGGCGCGTTTGAGATCCTGCAGGGCTCCGGAGACGAGTTCGGAGGCGCTGGCGGAGCCCTTGTCGATGAGGACGGCGAGGGGGTAGTCGCGTTTTTTGCGTTTCCGGTCGGGGGTGGAGAGGGGAGGGCCGTCTTCCGCGGGATTTCGGCCCCGCGTGAAGACGACCTCGGTGGAGGGAGGGAGGAATTCGCCGGCGATTTCCACGGAGATGCCGAGGAGTCCGCCGGGATTGCCCCGGAGGTCGAAGATGAGGGCCTTCATGCCCTTGTCTTCCAGGTCATCGAGGGCGGCTTCCAGTTCGCGGTGGGCGGAAGCGGTGAACTCGTTGAGGTGGATGTAGCCGACCTTGCGCTCACCGCTGCGTTCGAGGATGAGGGCGTCGGTGATGGCGACCTGTTTGACGACGACGCGGAGGATGGTGGCGTCGTAGTCCTGCCGATCGACCTGGCGCCGGAGTTTGAGGGTGACCGACTCGCCGGGCTTGCCGCTGAGTTTGGCGAGGGCCTCCTGCAGGGAGAGGGGGGCGGCGTCGTCCTCACCGATTTTGAGGATGCGGTCTCCGGGAGCGATTTTGGCGCGGGAGGCGGGTGATTGATCGCGCACGGCGGCGACGGAGAGGAACTGGTCGCTCTTGGCGAGGGTGAGTCCGAGGCCGGGGAGTTCCGGTTGGGCCTTTTGTTCGGCGATGAAGGAATACGTTTCGGGATGGTAGAATGTGGAGAACTTGTCGAGGGAGCCGAGCATGCCTTCGAGGGCGTGGTTGACGAGGTGCTCGTAGGTGACGCTGTCGGCGTCGTGGTGGCGTTGGCGCACGGTCTCGAGGACCTGGATGAAGCGCTCGATGTGTTCGTAGCCCTGGCCGTCGTCGGGGAGGGCGGTGGGTGGGTCGGGTTTGCCCCCGGGTTCCTGAGCGAGGAGGAGGGTGGGGAAGAGGAGGAGGAACGGGACGAAGCGCATGGGGGGAATCAAGCACGGGACGGGCCGTGGGGGAATGGCGAAGTCGGGGTCGGGGGAGGTCGGTGGTGCTACCACCGGCTACCGTCCGGTGTTCCACCGGGACGAAAAGAGCTTAACCATAGATTTTGCTGACGAGGCAACAAGGGAAGGCGGAGCCAAGCGGTGACAATTTTGTCCTGCTCCCGGTCAGGCGGCGTCGGCGCGTTTCTTTTTGATGATGGGGGGCTTGGAGCCGTCGACGACACCACGATTGATGGTGACGGACTCCACGTCGTCGCGGGAGGGGATTTCGTACATGATTTCGAGCATGATGTGCTCGAAGATGGAGCGCAGGGCGCGGGCCCCGGTGCCGCGGAGGACGGCTTCCTCGGCGAGGGCGCGGAGGGCGTCGCGGGTGATCTTGAGTTTCACGCCGTTGAGGGCGAGTTGCTTTTGATACTGTTTGACGAGGGCGTTTTTTGGCTCGGTGAGGATCTGGATGAGTTCCTCCTCGTGGAGTCTCCGCAGGGCGGAGTGGACGGGGAGGCGGCCGATGAACTCGGGGATCAGGCCGAAGTGGAGGAGGTCTTCGGGCTGGATTTTTTCGAGGAGGTTTTCGGACTTGGCGGCATCCTCGCTTTGAGGCGGGGAGGTTTGGAAGCCGAGGACGTTGCGGCCGAGGCGGCGGCGGACGATGTCCTCCATGCCGATGAAGGCGCCGCCACAGACGAAGAGGATGCGCTCGGTGTTGACCTGGATGTATTCCTGTTGGGGATGTTTGCGGCCCCCTTGGGGCGGGACGTTGCAGACCGTGCCTTCGAGGATTTTCAGGAGGGCCTGTTGCACGCCTTCGCCGGAGACATCGCGGGTGATGGAAACGTTTTCGGTCTTGCGGCCGATCTTATCGATCTCATCCACGTAGATGATGCCCTGCTCGGCGCGTGCCACATCGAAGTCGGAGGCCTGCAGGAGGCGGAGGATGATGTTTTCGACATCCTCGCCGACGTAGCCGGCCTCGGTGAGGGTGGTGGCATCGACGATGCAGAAGGGGACGTCGAGGACGCGGGCGAGGGTGCGGGCGAGGAGGGTCTTGCCGGAGCCGGTGGGGCCGAGAAGGAGGATGTTGGATTTCTCGATTTCGACATCGGCGAGTTCCTCGGGGGCCATGGAGTGGTCCTGATGGAGGCGTTGGTAGTGGTTGTAAACGGCGACAGAGAGGACCTTTTTGGCGTGTTCCTGACCGATGACATATTCGTCGAGGCGGCCGCGGATCTCCACGGGAGTGGGGATGGGGCGTGCCTTGGAACCGGAGCGGCCGAGTTCGGAGTGTCCGTCCTCGTTGAGTTCCTTCTCAAGGATGGTGGAGCAAACCTCGATGCATTCGTTGCAGATATAGACGCCGGGGCCGGCGATGAGTTTTTTGACCTCGGAGTGGCTTTTGCCACAGAAAGAACACATCGTCAGGTTGGAAGCACGAGCCATGGTATGAACGCAGTTTGCGGGGAAGGAGTGGGGAATTTAGCAGAAAAAAGGCCTATTCGCCCGACTTATTCTCGGAATCTTTATCATTGCCCGCATCGGGCAATTGTTTGCGATTTTCGAGGACTTGGTCGACGAGGCCGTATGCGGTGGCCTGTTCGCCGGACATGTAGTTGTCGCGGTCGGCGTCGAGTTCGACCTGTTCGATGCTCTTGCCGGTGTGTTCGGAGAGGATCTTGTTGAGGCGTTTTTTCAGGTTGAACATGAACTCGATGGTCCGTTCGACATCGGAGGCGGTGCCTTGGGCCCCGCCGGAGACCTGGTGGATCATGACATGGGAGTTCGGGAGGCAGAAGCGTTTGCCTTTCGTGCCGGCGGTGAGGAGGACGGCGCCCATGGAGGCGGCGATGCCGATGCAGTAGGTGTTCACGTCGCAGGTGACGAACTGCATGGTGTCGTAGATGGCCAGGCCGGCGGTGACCGATCCGCCGGGGGAGTTGATGTAGATGTGGATGTCCTTTTTGGGGTCCGACATTTGCAGGAACAGCAGCTGAGCGATGACGGAATTGGCGACGAAGTCATCGATGGGAGTGCCGATGAAGACGATGCGGTCCTTGAGGAGGCGCGAGTAGATGTCGAAGGCCCGCTCGCCCCGCCCGTCCTGTTCGATGACAGTGGGGACGAAGTAGTTGTTTTGCGGGGTGGAGGAGTTGGCGGAGGGCGTGAAATTACTCATCGTCTTTGTTGTCTGCTGGAATGAATTCGACCTTCGCGCCTGCGAGCAGGAAGTCAATGGTCTTGCTGAGGAGCATGGAGTGTTGGAGGCCGCGAAGACGTCCGGATTTCTGCAGATCCTTGACGACCGTCTTGAAGGGCTTTTTGGACTGTTGAGCCATGGCGGCGACGCGCTGGGTCAGTTCGGCTTCGGTGATTTTGACGTCCTCGCGTTTGGCGACTTCCTGGAGGATGAAGTCGGTCTTCACTTTGAGGCGGGCGCGTTGTCCGGCGGCGGCGAACAACTCGCGTTGTTGGGCCTCGATTTGCTCCTCGGTCATTCCGGAGCGGATGCCGCGTTCGACCATTTCGTCGGCCTGATCCTGTGTCTCGGTGGTGAGGATGTCCTCGGGAAGCTCGAAGTCGACGGCTTGAGAAAATTTTTCGATGAGCTGATTGACCTTCATCTCGTGGATTTGGCGGTTTAGTTGGACCTCGAGTTGATCCTTCACGATGTCGCGCAGTTCGGCGACGGTTTTGCCCGGGACGATCTGGGCGGCCAGTTCGTCGGTGAACTCGGGGAGGACCTGTTCCTTGATGGCGGTGACCGTGACGGTGTAGGCGATGGACTTGCCGCGGAGGTCTTCGGAGGGGAAGTCGTCTGGAACTGGAATTTCGAAGGTCTGCTCGGAGCCGGATTTGGCCCCCTCGAGGGCCTTGGTGAAGCCGGGGAGGAAGGACTCGTCGTCCATTTTGAGCCAAAACCCTTCACCGTTGGCCAAATAGCCGGTGTTGTGTCCGAGGGCTTCCTCCAAGGGGGTGCCGTCCAGGGTGCCGGTGTAGTCGATAATTGCAAAATCACCTGGGGCGAGGTCCCGGTCGGTGATGTCGTTGAATTCGGCGAAGCGGGCGCGGACCTGTTCGATCTCGCGGTCGATGTCCTTCCCGGTGATTTCGCGGGCGGGAATTTCGATCGTAAACGACTTATAATCCGGCAGTTCAAACTCGGGGGCGAGGATGAGGCTGGAAGTGAAGCGGAAGCCGCCGTCGGGGAGGTAGTCCGTTTTTTCCGGCTTTCTGGCGTCGAGGACCCGTAGTTCCTCCTTTTTGATGGCTTCATCATAGGCCTGACTAACCAATCGGGACTCCAATTCTTCGGTTATTTGGGTGGCAAAGCGCTTTTCGATCACCTTGACGGGGATCTTTCCGGGGCGGAAGCCGGGGATTTTGGCCTGTTTGCTGAAGGCCTGGACGATCTGCCGGCGCTCGCCGGAGACGGCCTCGGCAGGGACTTCGACCTGGATCCGGGCCAGACAGTTGGGTTGTTTTTCGACCGTGATGTTCATAGTGGAATTCTGGGAAAGTGAATTTTTGAGGGGGGGGGAGGGGCGGAACGCTAGTGGGCGGGAGGGGGCTGGTCAAGGGAGAGCGCACCGGCTGATTTTTAAAAAGAAACCGTGATCTTTTGATGGTATTGACCTTGACGGGAATGGGGCAGGGAGAGTGTGATGGCCGGGAGTTCAAGCAGCTTTGATCACACTCATGTTAATAAGATCTTTTTGGGGCGGATTGGTTCGTGCGGTTTTGTCACTTTGCATGCTCGGGGCGGCCTGTTGGCCGTCGCTGGTGCATGCGCAGGACGATTTCACGGGGAAGAAGGTTTCCTCGATTGTCTTCAAGTATCGCGGGCCGGAGACGGTTGATGAGGCGGTGTTGCGCAATTTCATGAGCATCAAGGTTGGCTCGCCGTTCGATCCGGAGCTTTTGGACAACGACATCAAACGACTCTACGAGTCGGGCTTGGTGGATGACGTGCGGTTTTTGGCGGAGCCGGCGGGGGACAGCATCCAGCTGATCGCGGAAGTGGTGACCCGCCCCGTGCTGGGTGGGGTTGGTTTTGTGGGGCACACGATTTTCAGCGATGAGAAACTGGCGAAGGTCAGTGAGCTGAAGGCGGGAGGGACTTTGAGCGACGCGGAGATTTTGGCGGCGCGGAGGAAGATCGAGGAGCAATATCGCAGCTTTGGATATCCCGATGTGTTGGTCACGCACCGTTTGCAGGAGACCGAGCGCCCCGGTGTTTCGGATCTGATCTTTGTGATCGATGAGGGAGCGAAGAGCGAGGTGCGCAAGATCACGTTTGTCGGGAACACGGCGTTCAAGTCGGTGGACCTGCGGCGCGAGATGGAGACCAAGCAGAAGAACTGGTTGTCGTGGATCAACAAGTCGGGCCGGATTGATCCGGCTGAGTTGGAGCAGGACTTCGACCGGATCCTCGACTACTATCGCAACAACGGCTACCTTCACGCGAAGATCGTGAATGTGGATCGCACCCCCGTGAAAGATGGGCGGGTGGACCTGGTGATCACGATCGAGGAGGGAGGCAAGTACACCGTGCAGAGTGTGGGGTTCGGCAAGATGACCGTCTTTACGCCGGATCAATTGACTGCGGCACTGAGTTTGAACTCCGGGGAGGCCTATTCGGCGAAGAAGGTGCGGGACGACATGCGGATGATCAAGAGCTACTACGGTTCGCGAGGCTACGCGGACGTGACGGTGAGCCCGGAGATCCGCGACTTGGGTCCGGGTCTGATTTCGGTCCTCTACAAGATCACGGAAGGCGGGGTTTCCGTGGTGGGGCGGGTGAACATCGAGGGCAACGTGAAGACGCAGGACCGGGTCATTCGCCGGGAACTGCCGATGAAGCCGGGTGACAATTTCAACTCGGTGGAGATGGACACCACGGAGCGCCGGATGAAGAACCTGAACTACTTTGAGCAGACCCAAGTGACCTCCAGTCCCAGTGCGCAGAGTGGTTACCGGGACGTGAACATCCTCGTCCGGGAGAAGAAGACGGGTCAATTGAGCTTTGGAGCGGGCTTCAGTTCGATCGACAACATCGTCGGCTACATCAATGTGGAGGAATCGAATTTTGACATCACCAACTGGAAGGGCGGCTTCAAGGGAGCGGGTCAGCGGATGGGGGCGCAAATTCGGGCCGGTGCGAAGCGTCAGGATTTCAAGGTGTCTCTTGTGGAGCCCTGGTTCATGGGGCGTCGTCTTGCTCTGGGCGGCGAATTGTTCTACAGCGATTTGTCCTACTTGAGTAACAACTACACGCAGGGTTCGGTGGGCGGAGAGATTTTTGTGCGGAAGCCGATGGGACGCCGCGGCTACATCAAGGCGGCTTACCGGATGGAGAACATCGACGTGGATGTGGATACGATTCCCCCTGCGGATCCGGACGGAGCAGGGCCGCTTCCGGTCATGCCGTCCATGTTCACGATGGAGGACGGCAGCTTCCTGCGGAGTGCGCTTTCCCTCACCTACACCTACGACAGTCGGGACAGCAACATCATGCCGCGCAAGGGTGGTCGCGCGAATGTCGGGGTGACCTTGGCCGGTGGCCCTCTCGGGGGCGATGTGGACACCTATACGATGGCGGCCAGTGGTTCGAAGCACTGGCAGCTCCCATGGGACATGATCGTCAACTTGAGCGGATCCTACGAGACGGTGGACTCCACCGATGGCAGCCCGGTTCCCATTTTCGAGCGAAGCTTCCTTGGTGGCTCCCGCAACCTCCGTGGATTCGAATACCGGGACCTCGGACCGCGTGATCCGGTCACCGGAGATGCGCTTGGTGGGCAGACCTCCGCGTTTGGCTCGGTTGAACTGACGTTCCCGATTATCGAGAACGTTCGAGGTGCGGCCTTCTATGACATGGGTTTTGTGAGTTCCGATGTCTGGGATGTCAGCATCGATACGCTCAACTCCGATGCCGGCATGGGCCTTCGCCTGAATCTTCCCTTTGGACCGTTGGCCCTGGATTATGCCATTCCGCTCCAAGTGGACGATCCGGCTTCCGACCAGGGCGGGCAGTTCAACTTTTACCTGAACTACCAGTATTAGGACTTCAGGCGAGGCGGTGGAGAACCTCTATCTGCGTGTTGCCGCCGGAGAGGGTGAAGAGGTTGCGGTCTTCGTATTTCCGTTTTCGGAAGCCGAGAGCTAGGGACCTGTCCTCGGTGCCGGGCGCGACGCTGGTGATTTCACCGGCGGGAGCGTCGCCATCATAGAACACTCCGGGGAGCGTTCCGGCGGGCACTTGCAACTGGACGAGATGGCGGTTGGTTTTGCCGGCCCGTTTCATGCGGGAGATGACCTCCTGCCCGAGGTAGCAGCCCTTGGTGTAGGAGATGGCAGTTCGATCGAGGCCGGCCTCGGGGGGGAGCAGACCGGGGGCGAGTTCGGTAGGCCAAAGGGGGACGCCCTGCTGGATGCGGAATCGCTCCATGGTCTCGTCGCCGATCCGCAGGTCGGCGGGGATGGTCAGGGGAAGGGGGGAGAGAAGATCGGTTCCGGGGGTGCCGAAGCGATCGCTCTCCTGCAGGAGCGCCCCGGCAGGGAGGTCGAAGGAGAGTTGCCCGGGGTCGATTCCGAGGAGGTGGTAAAGATGCCAGCGATCCGAGACATCGGTGAGGGTGACATCGTCGGCGATGAGGTAGCGGTCCAGGCGGGCGAGGACCACGGCACAGAGACCGGAGGGGACATCGATCAGGTAGGCCTCCGGGAGGGCGCGGACGTGACCCACGGCATCGAGTTGGCCCTTGGCATTGAGAAGGGCGGCATGGACGCATTGACCTTGGTCCGCGTTGCGCACGTCATTGGTCAATTGGCCGTTCAGAAAACGGAGTCGGTCGCCTCCTTCGATCAGGATCATGCCGTGGGAAGCGAGGGGAAGGATCCCGCGGGGGGAGGTATCACTGGGGTTGGTCACTGGAGAACTGGGAGTTGAGGATGGAGAAATCGAATTCGCCGAGACCCTGATCGTTGAGGGCGGCCATTTGGTCGGAGACGCAGCGGAGGGCGGGGGTATTTAGTCCGGCGCGGGCGGCAAGGTCGATGGCGTAACGGGAATCCTTTAACATGTTGGAGAGGGAGAAGTGTGGATCGTAGTCCTCTGCCGCCATGCTCGGGATCTTCATGCCCGCCAGAACCGAGCCGCAGGCATTGCCCTGGATGGCGGCGAGCAGGGTATCCGCGGAGATGCCGTGGGCCTGGGAGAGGCGCAGGGATTCCGCGAGGGCCTGGACGGTGCAGGCAGAGATGAGGTTGGTGGTGAGCTTGATGATGGTGGCGTGGGCCGCCGATTCCATGGGGATGATCTGTTGGGCGCTGGCCTCCAGGATCGGGCGGAGTTGTTCGAGAGTGCTGGTTTTTCCACCGGCGTAATAGACCAGCCTGCCGTTCTGTGCGGCCATTTTGCTGCCGGTGAAGGGGGCGTTGAGGAAGCCGCAGCCGGCGGCCTGGCATTCCTTTTCCAGCAGCTGGGTCGTTTCGAGATCGATGGTGGCGTGGTTGACGAAAATTTTGGTGGGTGAGAGGTGGGGGCGGATGGCGGCGAGGGTTTCGCGGACGGCCGGGACGTCCTTGAGAAAGCAGAGGAGGACGTGGGATCGTTCCGCCAGGGCGGCAGGGTCGGATTGAAAATCGGGTCGGGGACGGGGCGATCGGCTCCAGGTGCCGACTTTGTGCCCGGCCGCGACAAGGAGGTCGGCCACCCTTGATCCGATGATGCCGAGGCCGAAAACCGCGATGGAGGGGGCGGAGGGGTGCGCTGGCATGGCGCTGAACTATCGGGGATCCTCCCCCGCATCAAGCAGGACCGCGCGGGGCGGGAGTGGAGGGTGGAGGGCGACTGGGCAATGGGGCCGTAACTCTTTGGTAAAGAGTGATATTGCGGCGATGCTTCGGGTTTCCGAAGGGACGGGGGACTGGGTGGAATGCCTTGACTTTATTGGGCCGGTAGGCCAGTAGCCTTGTCCCGGAGGGGGTCTCCGGAGGCGTTTTCCCCGCACCTTATTCACACATGGATGCCCTATCTTGGTTCTGGTACTGCAGCTACGTTCTCGTTCTCATCGGTTTGTCCGGTTACGGATTTCATCGATTGATCATCGTCTATCTCTATTTCAAGCACTCGTGGCGCAAGCCGCATCCGCTGGGGAAATTCGAGGAATTGCCGTTGGTGACGGTGCAGTTGCCGATCTTCAATGAGATGCACGTGGTGGAGCGGTTGTTGGGTTCCATCGCGGAGCTCGACTATCCCCAGGACAAGCTGCAGATCCAGTTGTTGGACGACTCCACCGATGAGACGGTGGAAATTTCCCGGCAGGAAGTGGCCAAGCTCAAGGCGGCCGGGTTCGACATTGAGCACGTTCACCGCACGGACCGCATCGGTTACAAGGCGGGGGCCTTGGAGAATGGATTGCGGTTCGCGAAGGGGGACTACGTCCTGATTCTGGATGCGGATTTTGTGCCGAATCCGGATTTGCTGCAAAAGACCATTCACTACTTCACGGATCAGAAGATCGGGATGCTGCAGACCCGTTGGGGGCATTTGAACCGGACGTTCAACCTGCTGACGCGGGTGCAGGCGATGTTTTTGGATGGTCACCTGGAGCTGGAGCAAACGGCCCGGAACCGGAGTGGGCGCTTCTTCACCTTCAATGGGACGGGTGGCATCTGGCGTCGTGAATGTATTGCTGATGCGGGGGGATGGGAGCACGACACGCTCACGGAGGACATGGATCTCAGCTATCGGGCCCAGTTGAAGGGGTGGAAGTTCATTTTCCTCAACGACGTGGAGACGCCGGCGGAGCTGCCGGTCGATATCGACGGTTTCAAGAGTCAGCAGCATCGCTGGACGAAGGGCTCGATCCAGTGCTGCAAGAAGTGCCTGGCCGGGATTTGGCGCAGCAAGTTCCCGCTCTATGTGAAGATGGAGGCGACCGCGCACCTGACCTCGAATTTCGCCTACCTGCTTCTGATTCTGCTCTGCTTCCTCATTTTTCCGAACCAGAAGTATCAGCCTGAGTTCAGCGGTTGGCTGAAGTTGGTGATCCACATTCCCATCTTCATCTTCGCGTCTGGCTCGGTGGTGTTGTTCTATCTGATGTCGCAGAAAGCGCTCCGGCCGAGCAATTGGTGGCGGGAGATCATCTATCTGCCCTTTCTCCTCGCCCTGGGAATCGGCATGTCCATCAACAATGCCAAGGCGGTATTGGAGGCCATTTTCAATCAGCAGTCGGCCTTTGTGCGGACCCCGAAATACGGGATTGGGCAAAAAGCAGCGGACTCTCCCTGGCGGAAGAGCCGATATAAGGGCATGAAATCGGTCACTCCGGTGGTGGAATTCCTCTTTGGCTGCTTCTTTCTGTTCGTGGTGCTGGACGCCCTCCTGAGCGGGAACTGGCTCTCGTTCATTTTCCTGCTTCCCTTTCCCGTCGGATTCTTTTACACTTCCGTAGCTTCTTTCGTTAATTCGTTGCCAGGGGCTGTTGAACCTCGCAAAAACAAGGCTGAGTAGAAACGGAAGGTCAAAAAACTGAAGTTCCCCATGTCAACCAAATTGCTGAACCAATTCACCCTTGGTCTGATTTTCGGTGGTCTGGCCCTGCTTTTCACCAGCTGCGGCTCCACTGTTGATCGGAATAATCAGATGCTTGTGAGCGTCCGAGACCAGCGTCTCCTGCTGGTTCGGGACGGTCAGCCCATCAAGTCCTATCCCGTGTCCACGTCGAAATTCGGCCTGGGCAGCGAATCCGGGAGCAAGCGAACGCCCTTGGGCAAGATGGCGGTGGCCAGAAAGATCGGTGACGGTGCCCGGGCCGGGGCCGTTTTCAAGAGTCGGCGGCCCACCGGAGAGGTGTTGAAGCCGAACGCGCCGGGGAGAGACCCCATCGTGTCCCGGATCATTTGGTTGACCGGTCGGGAGAGCCAGAACCGCAATACCTATGCACGATTCATCTACATCCACGGGACGCCGGAGGAGTGGCGAATCGGGCAACCGGCCAGCTACGGCTGTATTCGCATGAAGTCGCGGGACGTGATCGACCTTTACAGTCGGGTGGGAGTGGGTGCTGAGGTGAAAATCCTGCGGGATTCGCTCTACGCCACGAACGAAGGGCGGGTTTATTACGCAAAACATAACAAACCTGCCGGGCAAGTGGCTTTGACCTACCCGAAGGCTGATTGATTCTTTCCCTTTGGAAGGCTTGACAACACGAGTCTAAAAACTAGGGTGTCGTCCCCTTTCGCAGGACAAATACCGATGGCAAACAACAAGTCAGCTCTTAAGCGGATCCGTCAGACCAAGACGCGGACCGATCGTAACAAGGTGATCAAGACTCAGGTCAAGACACAGAAAAAGAAGATCCTTGAAGCGGTCGGCAGCGGAGACGCGAAGGCCGCACAAGAGCAGTTGGCGAAGTTCGCCTCCGTCGTCGACAAGGCGGTGAAAAAGCAGGTTTTTCATGCCAACAAGGCGGCCAACTTGAAGAGTGGGGCCGCCGCCGCTGTGAAAGCAGCCTCGGCCTCCTGATTTCAGGAACGCCTCTTTCTCGTTGCCTCCAACGGCCCATCCGGGCTATTTTCCCTGTCCGCGAAATGTCTGAATTTCCAATCAACGATCGTGTCCAGAAGGCGCAAATGATTGCGTCGAATCCCTTGGACTATCAGGTGTGCGAAGGCTGTGAGTCGATCGTGGGAGCGGGCACGGTGGTCTGTCCGAACTGCCACGGCTATCGGTTCGACAACGATCCGATCCGGGTGGTGGATCAGGCCTTGATTCTGGGGTCGCGGGAGAAGCGTTCGGTGACGCTTGAGGATTTGGTGGAGGGTTAGTGGGGGAAGGGTGGCGGCGGTTTGATGGTGGTGTGGCGAATGTTGGTTTTCGGTGGTGGAAGCGTGGGCGCTGAGGCAGCGTTTGGGGTTTGGGGTTTGGGAGATGATTCGCGCGTCCGAATTTCTGGGGGATCTTCTGGCAGCTGGGGTGAGGATCGACGGTGAGGTGGGGCGGGGGGGAGAGGATCCGGATCCATTTCGAGGGGAGTGATGGTGAGGATGTCGCGGAAGGCAGGCGGGTTGGGTGATTTGGCGGGAGGACGTGGATGGATGGTGCGTGAGCTTGATGGCGCGTGACGGAAGCTATGGTCCCTGAAGGGGACTGGGCACAAAGGCCTGGGCTTCAGCCCTGGTCATGGGGATCACGGGAATGGTTTGCACCCTGAAGGGGTGCTGGAGGGTTGTGTTGGGTCCTGCGCGTCGATATCTTGACCGGATGGGGCAGTCGTTGCATCAGGTTTATGGGCATCTCGTGTTCTCGACGAAGGAACGGGTTGCGTTGATTTCTGCGGATCAGGAAGAGGCTCTCTACGATTATCTGGGCGGAATTGTTCGGGATTTGGGCGGGCGCGCGATTGAGATCAATGGGATGGCGGATCATGTGCATGTGCTGATCCGGGCGAGCAAGGGGACGACGGATGTGGAGTTCATGCGTCAGTTGAAGGGGAGTTCGTCGAAGTGGATGAACGAGGCGCGTGGAGGCGGGTTCAAATGGCAGGGGGGATACGGATGGTTCAGTGTGGGACCGCAGGATTTGGAGAAGGCGAGGGCGTATGTGCGGGGACAGAAGGAGCATCATCGGACGGAGAGTTTTCAGGAGGAGTTTCGGCGGTTTCTGAAGCGGTATGGGGTGGAGGATGACGAGCGGTGGGTGTGGGATTGAGCGGTTGCCGGCGTCCCTTCAGGACGCGTTGGTTGGGGGGGCGGGGAACCAGGGCTGAAGCCCTGGCCTTTGTGCCCGGTCCCCTTCAGGGACAAGAGCGGGGGGGCCAAGTCCCCTGTGGGGAGGACGAGCGGGGGGGGCGGTCCCTTCAGGGACGAAGAGCGGGGCTGCACTACCGGAAGCTGATGGGCAGGGACTTCTTGAGGTGCTCGAGGATCTTGGCGTGGGCTTGATCGACTTCTTCGCCGGTGAGGGTGCGCTCGGGATGGCGGTAGAAAAAGGAGTAGGCGATGGATTTGCGGTCGGCGGGAAGCTTCTCGCCACTGGGATCGCGGTAGAGGTCGAAGCAGGTGGAGGAGACGAGGAGTGGCTCGCTCTGTTTGGCGAGGATCTTTTCGATTTCGGCGTTGGTGAGGGTGGCGGGGGCGTCGATGGCGGCGTCGCGGGTGGATCCGGGGAATTGGGGGAGTTCGCGGACCTTACGTTCGGCGGAGCGGAGTTCGAGGAGCTTGTTGAGATCGAGTTCGGCGAGGTAGAGAGGGGCGTCGAGATCGAGTTGGCGTCCGCGGGAGGGCGCCAACTGTGAGAAGGCGCCGAGTGGCTTGCCGTCCACGGTGATCTTGGCGGTGAGGAGGAAGTTGCCCGGTTGGGAGCTCTCCAACTGGATGCGGTGACCGGGGAGGAGGGCGGTGAGGACACCTTTCAAATCGAAGGCGTCGATGCCGCGGCTCTTGCCGGTGTTCCAGGAAGAGGGGCCGGCTTCCCCGCTCATGAGGAGACCGAGTTGCTCTGTTTCTAGGTCGGTGGCTTTGCCGCCGCCGGCATTGCGGAAGCAGCGGCCGCTTTCGAAGAAGCGAAGGGACTTGGCGCCTTGGCGGGCATTGCGGGAGGCGGTGGCAAGAAGGCCGGGGGCCATGCTGGGGCGCATGGTGGTGTGGTCTTCGCTGAGGGGGAGGCTGACGCTGATGAGGTCGCCGTCCTGGAGGGGGCGGAGGGGAAGGGCATCCTGGGTTTGTTCGTCGGAGATGAGCTTGATGGTCTGCGCTTCGAAGAATCCGAGGGAGACGAGTTGCTTTTTCAGGTCGAGGGACTGGTCGTAGAGATTGTCGGTGGCGCTGGGGAGCGCGGGGCGGGCCTGCAGGCGCGAAGGAATGGCATCCAGACCGGCGACGCGGACGACTTCCTCGGCGAGATCGACGTGGCGTTGGAGATCGCTGCGGTAGCTGGGGATCTCCCACTTGTTATCTTCGAGGGGGGTGAGCCCGAGCCGTTGGAGTGCGGCGGAGGCGTCCTTGATCGAAATCGAGCCGCCGACCATGCGGGAGAGGCGCTCGACGTCGAGTTGAACTGGTTGAGTGAGGACGGGTTCGGTTCCCTGCACCCGGGTTTCGCCGACGGGAGTGCCGGTGGCGAGTTCCTGAATGAGTTTTGCCGCCGCCGCGGAAGCGGGGAGGACGTTGCCGGGATCGACGCCGCGCTCAAAGCGATAAGAGGAGTCGGACATCAGGTTGAGACGTCGGGAGGTGGCGCGAATGGCGGGGGGATGGAACCAGGCGGACTCGAGGATGATGTCGGTGGTGGTTTCGGTCACGCCGGAGTCTTCGCCGCCCATCACGCCGCCGAGGGCGAGGGCCGCGCCGGATTCATCGGAGATGACACAATCGGTGGGCAGGAGCGGGTAGGCGTCGCCGTCGAGGGCCTGGAACGATTCGCCGTCCTTGGCGGAGCGGATGCGCAGGCCGCCGCTGACTTTGGCGGCATCGAAGGCGTGGAGCGGTTGGCCGAACTGGTGGAGGATGAAGTTGGTGATATCGACCACGTTGTTGATGGGGCGCAGGCCGATCGATTCGAGTTTGGCGCGGAGCCATTGGGGGCTCTCGGTGACCTTCACGCCGGTGAAGCGTTGGGCGGTGTAGAGTTTGCAGATCTCCTGTCCGTCGAGGCTGATGGCGTCGCCGGCGTCGCTGGTGGCGGGTTGGCTGAGGCCGGGATTTTTCAGGGTGCGGCCGGTGAGGGCGGCGACTTCCCGAGCCATGCCGAAGTGGCTGAGGAGGTCGGGGCGATTGGGGGTGACCTCGATTTCGAAGATGGTGTCCGACTCGACGTGTTCGGTGAGCTTGGAGCCGGCGACCCAATCGGCGGGGAGGATCATCAATCCGTCGGAGTCCTCGGCGAGGCCGAGTTCGGAGGCGGCGCAGAGCATGCCGCGCGATTCCACGCCGCGCATCTTGGTTTCCCCGATCGTGAATCCGGCGGGGAGGGAGGCGCCGGGCAGGGCGCAGGGGACTTTGTCGCCGACCTTGTAGTTGGTGGCACCGCAAACAATCTGGCGAAGTTCGGCTTCCCCGGCATCCACCTGGCAGACCTTCAGGCGGTCGGCGTTGGGGTGTTGTTCGGCCGCCTTGATTTCGGCGACGACGACCTTGTCGGTGGAGATCCCTTTGACGTCGATGCCTTCCACCTCCACACCGGCGAAGGTGAGGATGTCGGAGAGTTCGGCGGTGCTGAGTCCGGCAAGATCGAGGTGCTCCTGGAGCCAATTGAGTGAGATGAGCATATCAGGCGAATTGTGAGAGGAAGCGGGCGTCGTTTTCGATGAGGAGACGGATGTCGCGGAGGCCCCACTTGATCATGGCGAGGCGGTCGAGACCCATGCCGAAGGCGAAGCCGGAGACTTGGTCGGGGTGGTAGGCGTCGTCCTTGCGGGTGGCGGAGATGGACTCGAAGACGGCGGGATCGACCATCCCGCAGCCGGCCACCTCGATCCACTTGGGGGCCTGGCCCTCAACGTGGAGCATGATGTCGATCTCGAAGCTGGGTTCGGTGAAGGGGAAGAAGTGAGGGCGGAAGCGCACCGCGGTTTCCTCGCCGAAGAGGGCGCGGAAGAAGAACTCGAGGGTCCCCTTCAGGTCACCGACCTGGACGTCGTCATCGACGTAGAGGCCTTCCAATTGATTGAAGACGGAGAGGTGGGTGGCATCGATCTCGTCGCGGCGGTAGGCGGAGCCCGGGGCGATGATGCGGACGGGGGGGGCATTGCCCTCCATGGTGCGGACCTGCACGGTGGAGGTGTGGGTGCGGAGGAGTTTACCGCTGTCGAAGTAGAAGGTATCCTTTTCGTTGCGGGCGGGGTGTTCGGGGGGGGTGTTGAGGGCGTCGAAGCAGTGGTATTCCGTTTCGATCTCTGGGCCTTCGGCGAGGGAAAAGCCGAGGCGGCGCAGGATCCGGATCGCTTCGTCCTTGAGGGAAGTGAGGGGATGGAGGCCGCCGCTGGGGAGGGGGCGGGCGGGGAGGGTGAGGTCGAGGCCCTCGAGGGACTTGCGGTCGGCGTCGTCCTGCAGGCCGGTGCGGCGGGCGTCCAAGGCCGCGGTGAGGGCGTTTCGGGCGGCATTGAGGAGTTGCCCCATGGCCGGTTTCTCCTCGGCGCAGAGGGTGCGCATCGATGCTGCGGCAGTGGTCAGGCTTCCTTTTTTGCCGAGGAAGGCGACCTTGGCCTGGTCGAGGGCGGCTTCATCGGTTGCCGCGGCGATGGCGGCGAGGGCGTCGGCTTGGATTTGTTGGATCTCCTCCTTCATGAGCGGATCGGGATTGGGATGGATGGATCTGGATGGGGTTCAAAGAAAAACATGGCCGGGATCACTCCGCGGCCATGTTTAAAAATTCGTTTGGTGGCGAAGTGGAGCGTTAAGCGGCCGCCTTCTGTTCGAGCGCGGCCTTGGCTTGCTCAAAGATGGTGTCGAACGCTGCTTCGTCATGGATGGCGAGGTCGGAGAGGATCTTGCGATCGACTTCGATGTTGGCCGCGACGAGTCCCTCGATGAAGCGGCTGTAGGTGAGTCCGCGCATTCTGGTCGCGGCGCTGATACGCTGGATCCAAAGCCTGCGGAACTGGCCTTTGCGTTTTTTGCGGTCGCGGTATTCGTATTGACGCGCCTTGTAGACGGCGTCTTTGGCGTAACGGAACAGTTTGGAGCGGAAGCCCCGGAAGCCCTTGGCACGCAGAAGGACGCGTTTACGTCTCTTGCGGCTGGCGGGGCCATTAGTTGCACGTGGCATGTGTTATTTCCTTTCTTGAACGGATTGTTGTTAATTTCAACTCCAGCAGTCTCAACCGTTCATGATCCCGCGCGGAGGCGGGCAGGCTGCTTGGAGTGTTGTCCAGTAGTGGACCGGGGAGCGAATTACGCGAAGGGCAGGGATGCTCTCACGTTTTTCAAATCTGCGGCGGAGACAAGGGCTGCTTTACCAAGCGCACGCTTGCGCTTGCTGCTCTTCTTCTGAAGAATGTGCCGCTTTCCTTGTTTCCTACGCAAAATTTTCCCGGTGCCAGTCACCTTGAAGCGTTTGGCGACTGCTTTACGAGTTTTTGATTTTACTGTGCCTCGGGCCATGGGGCGCGGAGGCTATCCGCAGGCGGTTGGAATTCAAGGGCTTTTTCTTGGGAAATGGGGAAACTTTCGGGCATGGCGGGGAGGCCGGGAGGTTGGGCGAGGGCAGGGGGTGTCTGCGGCGGCAAATCTTCGGTAAAATTGGCTTCGACGGGGCCGGGGCGGGGCTCTAGAGGAGGGGGGTGAAGATTGGTATTGTCGCTCATCCCCGGAAGCCGGAGGCCCCCGAGGCGCTTCGGAGAATCCGGGAATCCCTGCTGCGGCGGGGATTTGAGCTCCAGTTGGAGGAAAAAACGGCGGTCATGGCCGAGGAAGAAGGCGTGTCGCGCTTTTGGGAGGGGGCCGACGTGGTGATTTCGTTGGGGGGGGATGGGACCCTGCTGGAAGCCGTGCATCGGATGGGCGGCTCGGCGGTGCCGGTGGCGGGGGTCAATATTGGTAATTTGGGCTTCCTGACGACCTGCCAGGACGAGCAGATTGAGGAATTGGCGGGGGTGCTGGAGCGGGGGGAGGAGCAGATCGTGGAGCGATCGATGCTTTCGGTGAAGATGGAGGAGGAGGGCGTGGGGGCGCGGGAGTTTCTGGCGCTGAACGAGGTGGTTTTGATGCGCGGGGAGACCGGGCGTCTGGTGTCGCTGGAGGCGCGGGTGAACGGGGAGTTGCTGAACCACTATCGGGCCGATGGCCTGATCGTGGCGACCCCCTCCGGTTCGACCGCGTATTCGTTGGCGGCAGGCGGGCCCTTGATCAGTCCGAGGGCGGCGGTATTTGTGTTGAGCCCGATCTGTCCGCACAGCTTGAGCAATCGATCGCTGGTGGTGGGGGACGACTCGGTGGTGGAGATCATGCCGGACGGTGGAAACGAGGAGCCGATTCTGTTTACGGTGGACGGGCGCAAGGTGTTGCGGTTGGCGAAGGGCTGCGTGGTGCGGGTGGAGAAGTCGACGCAATCGTTGCGCCTGGTGCGGATGCCGGGGCATTCGTTTTATGACACCCTGCGGCGCAAACTGCGGTGGCATGGAGGTGTTTGAGAACAGAGACGGGAGAAAAAATTTATGACAAGATACGATCAAATTGATGCGAGGTTGTTTGTGCGGAATCGGGAGCGCTTGAAGAAGCTGCTGCCGGCCGGAGCGATGGTGGTTCTGCACGCCAACGACATTTTGCCGACCAATGCGGACGGGGTGATGCCGTTCTCCCAGAATCGGGACCTGTTTTACCTGACCGGAGTCGATCAGGAGGAGACGGTGTTGATTCTTTTCCCCGATGCGGGGGAGGAGCGGGATCGGGAAATTTTGCTGGTGCGGGAAACGAGCGAGTTGATCGCCATTTGGGAGGGAGACAAGTTGACGAAGGAGGCCGCGAAGGAAGTCTCGGGAATCGCGCGGGTGGAGTGGGTCCAGGATTTCGAGGCCCACCTGCATCGGTTGGCTCCGCAGGCGTCGAGCATCGTGCTTTCCACGAATGAGCACCTGCGGGCTGCGGCGGTGGTGGAGACCCGGAATGACCGGTTCATCAAGTCCTGCAAGGCCCGCTATCCGCTGCATCGACTTGAGCGGTTGTCGCCGCTGATGCACCAGTTGCGGATCATCAAGGACGAGGTCGAGATCGAGCAGATGCAGAAGGCCATCGACATCACCGAGGCGGGGTTTCGCCGGGCGCTTGGGTTCATCAAGCCGGGGGTGGGGGAGTGGGAAGTGGAGGCGGAGTACATGCACGAGTTTCTGCGTCGCCGCTCGCGGGGGTTTGCCTATCCTCCGATCATCGGCTCGGGCAAGAACGCCTGCGTGCTGCACTATGTGGAGAACCGCTGTGTTTGCCAGGACGGGGAGATGCTCCTGATGGACGTGGGTGCGGAGTGGGCCAACTGGAATGCGGACATGACCCGGACGGTGCCGGTGAACGGGCGGTTCTCGAAACGGCAGCGGGAGGTGTATGACGCCTGCCTGGGCGTTTTCCGTGGTTCCTGCGACATCCTCCGGCCGGGGGTGACGCCGAAGGAATGGACGGATCAGACGATCGAGTTGATGGAGGAGGCCCTGATCGGGATCGGGCTCATTGACGCCAAGGAGGCGAAGGAGCAGGATCCGCTGACCAAGCCGCTGGTGAAGAAGTACTACATGCACGGTATCGGGCATCATATCGGACTCGATGTGCACGATGTGTGTCCGCCGCACGAACCGGTGCGGGAGGGGATGGTCTTCACGGTGGAGCCGGGGATCTACATTCGCGAGGAAGGGATCGGAGTGCGCATTGAGAATGACATCATCATCGGCAAGGACCGGAACGTGGACATGTTTGCGAACTTTCCTGTGGAGGCGGAGGAGATCGAGGAATTGATGAACAGTTAGCGTCTGTGGAGTAGCCAGCTGAAAACTGGATATCGACAGGTCATCTGCACCAACTCCGTCGTTTAAGTCAAAACCCATCAAAATTTTATTCTACTCGCAGGGAGACCGGTTGCCCCCATGTGTGACGGACGGGGTCAAGGCGGGAAGAGATGGAGGGCTTTAGCTGACTGATCATGCGCTCCACTGGGGCGAGCCCTGTGGGGGCGGGAGGGGGGGCTGCAGCAGTCCGGAGAGGTGAGCGTCTTTGAAAGGCGCGCTCCTTTCTTAGGAGAGGAAGTCCGGGAGGACGTCGTCGAGGGCGGCGAGCAAGTCATTGATGCTGGCGTCGTCTTCGTTGCCCATGTTGCTGATGCGGAAGGTGGTGCCCTTGATCTTGCCGTAGCCGCCGTTGATGAGCATGTTGTGTTTTTGGCGGACGGCTTTGATGAAGCCGGAGAGGTCGAGGTTCTGCGGGGTGGTGAAGCAGGAGAGGGATTTGGACTGGTGGCCTTCGGGAGCGAAGTTGGTGATGCCGTGTTTGTCGGCCCAGGCGTGGACGAGGTTGTTGAGGCGCTCGTGGCGTTCGTAGCGGGCCACGAGGCCTTCGGCCATGATTTCGTCGGCCTTCTGTTTGAGGGCGTAGAGGAGGCTGATGGCGGGGGTGGAGGGGGTGTTGTTTTGCTCGCCGCTCTTGGCGAACTCGAGGAAATCGAAGTAGTATCCGCGGCCTTCGGTGGTGGCGGCGCGTTCGAGGGCGGCCTCCGAGACGGTGAAGACGGTGAGACCGGGAGGCAGGGCGAGGGCCTTCTGCACCCCGGCGAGGAGGACGTCGATCTTCAGTTCGTCGGTGGGGGTGGGGACGGCGGAGAGGGAGGAGACGGTGTCCACGACGAGGAGGACCCCAGGGAAGCTTTTCACGACCTCGGCGATTTCGCGGAGGGGGTTCATGACGCCGGTGGAAGTTTCGTTGTGGACGAGGGTGACCGTGTCGAAGCCGCCTTCCTCGAGTTTGGCCCTGACGGCGGCGGGGTCGATGGCCTCGCCCCACCCGACCTGGATTTTTTCGGCCTGCTTGCCGCAGCTTTGGGCGACGCCGTACCATTTGTCGGAGAAGGCACCGCAGCAGAGGTTAAGGACCTTGGTTTGGACGAGGTTGCGGATGGCACCCTCCATGACGCCCCAGGCGGAGGAGGTGGAGAAATAGACCGGGCCGGCAGTGCCGAGAATTTGTTGGATGCCGGGTTGGATGGAGGCGTAGAGGGCCTCGAAGTCGCCGCCGCGGTGGCCGATCATGGGCTGGCACATGGCGGCGAAGGTTGCGTCCGAGATATCGACCGGACCAGGGATGAAAAGTTTGGGCAGTGGCATCGTGGCGAAACTTGCCACGAGAGCCCACGCTGTCGAGTGCGGATTGCCTTGGAGAGCGGCAAAAATCGGGGTGTTATTCGTCGGACCAGATCATGTGGCCGAGTTGGAGGGCTTGGGCCCGTTTTGCGGCCTCCGCGGCCCTGGGGCCGCCGGATTCGGCGAGGGTGCGGGCCACGCCGAACGCGGAGCGCCAGCGTTTGCCTTCCTCAAGAAGACTGAGCGCCCGGAAGCCGCAGTCGTAATACCACTTCCAGGCCTTGATGGGTTTGCCTTCCTCGAGGTTCCGGACGTTGATGACCCGGTAATAGGAGTCGAGGGCATCGCCGGGACGACGCATTTGCTCGAGGGTGAGGCCTTTGAGGAAGTGAACGCGGCTGTTGAAGGAGTAGTCGAGGTCGTCGCGCTTGAGGAGGGTGTCGTAAACCTCCAGGCACTGGTCGAGGTCGTCAGCTTCGCCGCTGATGCGGTAGGCCTCGGCGAGGAGGAGGAGCGCGTCGATATGCGGTTGGCCGATATCGGCGTTGTCGGACAAGGGGGCGAGTGTTCTGATGGCATCCTCGGGGTTGGTGGCATCGAGTTGGGCGCGGGCGAGGTGGAGGCGGGCATCGACGGAGAGGAGAGACTCGGATTTGGCGACCTCCTCGAAGAGGCCGATGGCCCCGTTGCGGGCTTCCTCGGTGCCGACTTGGAGGGCTGCTTTGGCGGCGTAGAAGCGAGCGACTTCCTTCTGGGTAACATTCGCGCTTTGTTCGGCGGCGAGGAGGAACTGGATGCGGGATTGGTTGTAGAGACCGCTGAGGTAATAGGCTTCGCCGAGTTTCAGAAGCACTCCGGAATCGGTCGGCGTGTCGTGGGCGCGGAGGTAGGCGGTGGCTTCGGAGATGGCACTATCCCAGTCGCCGACGAGCTCGGCGAGGCGCAACCTGGCGAGAAGGTGTCGAAGGGCGAAGGGCTGACTCAGCTTGCTGGTTTCGATTGAGTCGAGTTGGGCGAGGGTCATGGAGAGATCGCGGGGCTCGATGGCGAGAGAGATTTCGGCGAGGGCGAGGCGTGCCTCGACGATCCGCGGGGAGTCGTCGGGATACTGTCGGAGGTAGCTGTCGAGGAGGGCGGGGGCGCGGGGGTCCTTGCGCGTGGCGAGAACAATGGCCTGTTCCAAGGCGAGGGTGCGGGCTGCTTCGGTGCCTTCGAGGGAGGAAAGCAGTCCCTCGAACTCGGAGTCGGCGGCGGCTTCCAAGAGGCTCAAGCCGTGGTTGACGGCGGTGTAGTGATTGTCATCGGCTTGAAGGTTGGCGCGGGCCCGGGCGAAGGCGCCGGCGGCTTCCGCGAAGTCACCCTGGGCGAACTCGACCCGTGCGGTGAGTTCTGCGGCGCTGGACTGGAGGGCGGGAGACTTGGCGACAGCGGCGAGGGCGGCGAGGGCGGCGAGGGAGCGCTTGGGCTTTTTTTCGGCGAGGAAGAGGCGGCCGGTTTCGAGCAGGGATAAGGAGAAGAGGGGATGAGTGGGGTAGCCAAGGCGGAGGTGGTTGAGGAGGGAGCGGGCCTGCGCCACGGAATCTGGATCGTTTTGTTCGGCGAGGAGCAGGGCGTAGTGGAAGAGGGCGTATGCGCCGAGATTGGAGCGGGTGGCGGGGGTGGGCATACTGGCCGCGCCCAGCAGGAAGCCCTGTGGCGGTGCGCTTTCGGCAGCCCATGTGGCGAGGCGGGTCTTGAGAAGAGAGCGGAGGGCTGGAGTGGATGCACTCCAGCCGAGGAGACGGCTGAAGAAGGGATCGAGAAACGGGTTGTCCGGTTGGGATTCGATGTAGTTCAGGAGGAGGTTCACGGCCTCGCTGTCCTTCTCCAGCTCGTGGAGCACATCGCCGCGGCCGAGGACGGTGCTGCGGTAGAGGGCCTCGGTCAGGTGGGTGGGGTCGTTGATGAGGCGCTCGAAATTTTGTTCAGCCAAGGCGAAGTCTCCGGCGGCCATGGCGAGGCGGGCCTGCAGGTATATTTTCCGCTTTTGGAGGGAGGGAATGTCGGCATCAACTGTTTGCAAAAGCGCGGTGGCTTCCTCCATTTTTTCCTCCTCGAGCAGGAGGGAGGAGCGCAGGAGTCGTGCTTCCTGGACAGGTTTCGCTTCACCGGATGCCTCCACGGTGACCAGGACGGCGGCGGCCTCGGTGAGGTTGCCGAGACTGGCGAGCAGCCGCGCCCGGCCGATGGCGGCAAGATTCTTCAAGTGGGGATCCTTGCTGTCGGCGAGGAGGGCGAGGGAGTCGGCGGCATCTTTCAGGCGGCCGGAGGAGACCTGGGCCGCAGCGGTCCAGTAAATGGCTTCGTCGAGTTTGGCGACGGCGGGATCGGAGAGGATCTCGATGGCCATCCCGGCGTCGTCGTCGCGGACGTGGGCTTCGCCCATGCGGATGATGATTTCGGGGCGGTTGGGATCGTCCTTTTTGAGGGAGGCGAGCAGTTCGTTGAGGCGCTGGGCGGCGATGCCGGGTTGCTCGCCCTGCAGGGCGCGGAGGGCGGCCTGATAGAGGGTATTGTCGGTGAGTTTGACCTTCTCTTGGGCAAGGCCGGGGAGAGCGAGGGCGGCGGTCAGCAGAGTGGAGAGGAGTGCGAGGCGGAGAGGCACGACGGTGGGACCATAGCCGATCGGTCGGGGAAAGCCAGCGTGGGGTTAGACGGTGCCGAAGATTCGGTCCCCGGCGTCGCCGAGGCCGGGGCGGATGTAGCCGTTGTCGTCGAGTTGCCGATCCATGGCGGCGGCATCGGCCTTGGGGAGTTCGGAGGGGGCCTTACCGTAGTTGCGCGAGGCGATCCTGGATGAGGGGATGATCAAGCAGATGGATCATCTTTGGGGGCGGGGGAGCCGAGGATTTTTCGGATTGCGGCGGGGGTGCTGCCGAGTTGGCGGGCTGCTTCCTTGAGGTCGCCGCCGGATCGTTCGAGCACGTGGACGGCGGTTTCACGCTGCACCCAATCGAGGGCGTTGCCGGATTTGGGGACCGTGTCGAGGAGGGCGCCGAAGAGGGACTTCAGCTTCCGTTGTTGGGAGAAGGGACTTCGCGCGAAGGGGATGTCGTCGGGGAGGAGGAGGTCGGTGGTGGCCAGGGCACAGGAGCGGGCCATGGTGTTCTCCAGTTCACGGACGTTGCCGGGCCAGGCGTGTTTTTGGAGGGCTTCGACCGCTTCCCCGGAAAGGCGGATGCGGGCCAGGCCGTACTTCCGGGCGAGGCGTTGGAGGAAAAACTCGGCGAGGAGGGGGATGTCTTCAGGGCGTTCGCGGAGGGGAGGCAGGTGGATCTCGACCACGTTGAGGCGGTAGTAGAGATCCTCCCGGAAGGTGCCTTCGGCCACTTCGTTGGCGAGGTCCTTGTTGGTGGCGGCGACGATGCGGACGTCGCTTTTGAGGGTTTCGTTGCTGCCGACGCGGGAGAAAGTGCCCTCCTGGAGAACGCGAAGCAGCTTCACCTGGACCGATGCGGGCATGTCGCCGATTTCATCGAGAAAGAGGGTGCCGCCATCGCAGTGTTCGAAGCGGCCGGCCCGCTTGGCGACCGCGCCGGTGAAGGCCCCCTTCTCGTGGCCGAAGAGTTCGCTCTCGAGAAGGCTTTCGGGAATGGCGCCGCAGTTGATGGCGACCATCTCGTTTTTGCGGCGGGGGCTGTATTCGTGGATGGCGCTGGCGATGAGTTCCTTGCCGGTGCCGCTTTCGCCGGTGACGAGGACGGGAGCATCGGATTGGGCGACGCGGCCGACCATCTTGAAGACCTGTTGGAGGGGGCGGGAGACGCCGATCATCTTCACCCGGCCATCGACGGTGGGGAGGCTGGGGATGGAGTCGTCGGCGCTGCGGCGTTGTTCGGCGAGCTGGAGGGCGGCCTCGACGACCGGACGGAGTTCGAAGGGGAGGGATTCCTTGCGGAGGACGTCGCGTGCGCCGCGGCGGGTGGCTTCGATGATCTGCGTGGTGGTGGGAAAGCCGGCGGTGAGGATGACGAGGGCGTTGGCATTGATGCCACGGACGCGGGAGATGAGTTCCAGGCCGTCGAAAGCGCCGATCTGGATGTCGGTGATGACGAGATCGACCGGTGATTTTTCGACGACCTTGATGGCCTTTTCGGCGTCGTCGCAGCGGAGAATGCGGACATTTTTGGCCTCAAGGCGCTTGGTGGCCCAGTCGAGGAAATCGTGATCCTGATCGACGAGGAGGATCGTTTGTTCGAGGCGAGACGGGGCCATGATCTGGAAGTCGTTGAAGGGTGAGGGCGGGGTCAAACTGCCCCGAATCGCCGATGGCGGCGAGAATATTCCTCGATGGCGGCCTGGAGGTCGGATTTCTTGAATTCCGGCCAATTTTTGCGGGTGATGACGATTTCTGAGTAGCTGATTTGCCAGAGGAGAAAGTTGGAGAGGCGAAGTTCGCCGGAAGTACGGATGAGGAGGTCGGGGTCGGGGAAGGGGGCGGTGGAGAGGTACGTGGAAAATGAAGGGGCGTCGAGGGTGTCCGGATCGAGGGTGCCGGCGAGGGTGGCCATGGCAATGGATTTGGCGGCATCGACGATCTCTTCGCGGGAGCCGTAGGAGAGGGCGAGGACGAGATTGAGGCCGGTGTTGTTGGCGGTGTCGGCGATGGAGTTCTCGAGCGCGGCGCGGCAGTCGTCCGGGAGGAGGTGGAGGCGGCCGATGGCATGGAGGCGGACGTTCTGTTTGGCCATCTCGCGACCCTTTTCGCGGAGGAAGCGCTTGAGGAGGTCCATGAGGGCATCGACTTCGTTCTTGGGTCTCTTCCAGTTTTCGGAGGAGAAGGCGTAGAGGGTGAGATATTCGACCCCCAATTCGGAGCAGCCTTCGACCACTTCGCGCACCGATTCCGCACCGGCGCGATGGCCATCCCGGCGGGGGAGTCCGCGGCTATTCGCCCAACGGCCATTGCCATCCATGATGATGGCGATGTGGCGGGGTATTTCTGGGGCGGGGTTGGACATCGCGCGGGCTTCGGGGCGGGACGCTAGCGTGTCTGCGGAGGGGGAGCTACAGCAAAATTGTCTGGTCGCGGTCGGGGCCGATGCCGACGTATTTCACCGGGGCTCCGGAGAGTTCGGCGAGGCGTTGGAGGTAAGCCCGGGCATTGGCGGGGAGGTCTTCCCATTTGCGGCAGGCGGAGGTGTCCACTTGCCAACCGGGGAGGGTTTCGTAAACCGGCTCGGCACGGAACCAGGCCTCGCGGTCGGCGGGTGGGTAGGCGTGTGTTTCGCCGTCGATGAGGTAGGCGGTACAGATGTCGATCTCGGGGCGTTCGTCGAGTCCGTCGAGGTTGGTGACGGCGAGGTCGGTGACGCCATTGACCATGCAGGCGAAGCGGAGGATGACCGTGTCGAGCCAGCCGCAGCGGCGGGGACGTCCGGTGGTGGCGCCGAACTCGCGGCCGAGGGCGTGGAGGTAATCGGAAATTTCGGCGTTCTCGGTGACGAAGGGGCCTTCGCCGACGCGAGTGGTGTAGGCCTTGCAGACGCCGACGACGCGGTTGATGGCGTGGGGCGGGAGTCCTGAACCGGTGGAGGCTCCTCCAGCGGTGGTGTTGGAGGAGGTGACGAAGGGATAGGTGCCGAAGTCCACGTCGAGGTAGGCCCCCTGGGCGCCTTCGAAGAGGATTTCCTTGCCGGATTTCCAGGCTTCGTGGAGGACGGGAATGGTGTTGGTGATGTAGGGGCGGAGACGATCGAGGGCGGTCTCGATGGAGGCGAGCACCGAGTCGGCGTCGAACTGCGGGAGGCCGTGGGCGGCGAGGATGGGATTGGCTTCGGCGAGGCGGAGGGTGATCAGTTCGTGGGCCAGTTCCTTGTTCAGCAGATCGGCGAGACGAAGGCCGCAGCGGTTGGCCTTGTCGGCGTAGGCGGGGCCGATGCCGCGCTTGGTGGTGCCGATCTTGCGGTTACCGAGAGAGGCTTCGCGAGCGGCATCGAGTTCGCGGTGGTAGGGAAGGACGACGTGGGCGCGATCGGAGATGAGGAGACGCTCGGGTGGGACGGGGATGCCCTTTTCCTCCAGGCCATCGATTTCCTTCACCAGGCCGACGGGATCCATGACCACGCCGTTGCCGATGACACAGGTCTTGCCTTCCCAGAGGATGCCGGAAGGGAGGAGGTGGAGGACGTATTTGGTGCCCTTGGCGATGACGGTGTGGCCGGCATTGTTGCCGCCCTGGCCGCGCACGACGAGGTCGGCGGTTTCAGTGAGGAAGTCGACGATCTTGCCTTTTCCTTCATCGCCCCATTGGAGGCCGGTGACTACGGTGTTCATGAAATTTTATCGGTTCTGCTCGATGAGGTCGGCGAACTCGTGGAAGAAGTAGGAGGCGTCGTTGGGGCCGGGGGCGGCCTCGGGGTGGTATTGGACGGAGAAGACGGGATCCTTGGTGGAGCGGATGCCCTCCACGGTCTGGTCGTTGAGATTGAGGTGGGTGACTTCGATTTCCGGAGGGAGGGAATCGGGATCGGTGGCGAAGCCGTGGTTTTGGGAGGTGATGGAAATGCGGCCGGTGCGGAGGTCCTTGACCGGTTGATTTCCGCCGCGGTGGCCGAACTTCAGCTTGAAGGTCTTTCCGCCGAAGGCGTGGCTGAGGATCTGGTTGCCGAGGCAGATGCCGAAGATCGGCGTGCGGCCGATGAGTTCCTTGATCTCCTTGTGGATGTCGCCGAGGGCGGCGGGGTCGCCGGGGCCGTTGGAGAGGAAGATGCCGTCGGGTTTTTTGGCGAGAACGTCGGCCGCAGAGGTGTGGGCGTTGACAACATCGACCTCGAAGCCGGCCTGACGGAGGCGGCGGAGGATGTTGTATTTGATGCCGAAGTCGTAGGCGACGATCTTGTATTTGGCGGGAGGGAGATCGGCGTAGTTGCCTACCTGCCCGGTGGAGGGATTCATGAGCACCCACTCGCGGGATTCGGCCTCCCAGGGGTAGCCTTTGGGGGTGGTGACCTCGGAGACGAAGTCGGAGCCTTCCATGGAGGGGGAGGCGAGGGCGGCGGCGATGGCCTCCTGCGCGGAGAGTTCGGTGGTCAGGCAAGAGCGCATGGCGCCCAGCGAGCGGAGGTGTTTGGTGAGGGCGCGGGTATCGACGCCCTCGATGCCGATGATCTGGTGCTCCTTGAAGTACTCGGGGAGGGTCTGGCGGGAGCGCCAGTTGGAGGCGATTGGGGAGAGTTCGCCGATGACGAAGCCGCGGACGTGGGGTTCGGCGGATTCGGCGTCCTCGGGGTTGACCCCGTAGTTGCCGATGAGCGGGTAGGTCATGGCGACGATCTGGCCGCGGTAGGAGGGATCGGTAAGGACCTCCTGGTAGCCCGTCATGGACGTATTAAAGCAGATTTCGCCCGTGCTGGAGCCAGAATGCCCGAACGCCTCCCCGCGGAATACGCGGCCATCTTCCAGAGCTAAAATTGCTTCCATTCGGCGGGGCGGATGGTCGGGGAATGCAGGCTGATGGCAAGGATTAATTGGTTTTCGGGAGCGAGGAGAGGGGGATTCTTTGGGGCATCGGAGGTTGATCAATGCTCCGGGTAGGCGGTGGGATCGAGGGCCTCAAAGAGTGCGAAGCCCCGTTGGAACCCATGAAGATGGCAGCCTGCACCTTCTTGTCTGCGGGCAAAAAACACCATCCACCATCGGGCAGGCTCTTGAGCTGGGCTCCGGCTTTCGCCTGCGGCGAGACCGGGGAATCGGCTGGGCGGTTGGGGAAGGCCTGCCCAGGGGTTCGGGGCGGGAGGCTATTTGAAGAATTCCTTGAGGGCCTTCTTTTCCTCGGGGAGGAGGGAGTCGCGCCAGATGCGGTCGCCCCCTTTGCCGGGGTCGTCGATGTTGCCGCCTTCGCGGATGCCGATGTTCTCGCGTTCGACCTCGTGTTCGCCGTCGATGACTTCGAGGAGGTCGCCGGGGAGGGTCTTGCTGAGGTCCTTGGATTCGAGGCCTTCCAACTTGCCGACGTCGGTGTCGCCGCCGAGGCGGCCGAGAACGCCGGGGGCGGTGCCGGGGCCGCGGTTGTCGCCACCGTTGCCGGGGCCGTCGCCCTCTCCCGGCGGGCCCTCGCCCTCGCCGGGGTTGGGGTTGGGGTTTTCCTCGAGCATTTCGTCGAGCCAGTCCTTTTCGCCGTTGCCGCCGCCCTGACCCTGGCCTTGACCGCCCTGATCCTGCATTTTTTGGGCGGCCTTGCGCATGTTCTCGCGGAGTTGGTCGAGTTGTTCCTGATTGAGGTTGCCGAGGTTCTTGGGATCGATGTCGCCGAGTTGGTCGAGGAGTTCCTTGTTCGGCTTCATGGCGCCGTTGTTCATCTTGTTGAGGGCGTCGTCGAACTCGTCGAGGAGGCGCTGTTTTTGGCCCTCGCCGAGTTGTCCGGCATTTTTTTGCAGGGAATTGAGGGCGCGTTCGGCGGTGCGGAGGTTTCGCTCGAGGTTTTCGACCTCTGCGCCGTGGGCCTTCTTGAGGGCGTCGGTGGCTTCGAGGCTGGAGTGGTCGAACCAATCATCCTCGTCCTGCCGGCGAAGTTCCTCGATGCGCTTCTCGAGTTCCTCCAGATATTCCTCCTGAACGGTCTTGTCCTCGGCGAGGGTTTCGATGTCGGCTTCGAGATCCTTCCAGGCCTGCGGTTCGTCGGTGCCGGGTTGGTCGCCGGTGGTGCGGGCCGAGACGGGGAGGAGAATGCTGCCGGCGATGAAGATGGCGGAGGCGAGGAGGGGGGTGATGAGGCGGGGCCAATGCCAGTTGGTGCCGTCGTCGACCTTCTTGGGGGCTTCGGGCCAGGGGGTGACCCCGGCTTGGGCGGCGCTGAGGGAGTTGCGGAGCTTCATGGTGGCCTCGATGCGGACCATGGCTCGTTCGGGCGTTTCGAAATGGCGTTTGGCGAGGAGCCAGGCGAGGCCGGCCATGGCGAGGAGACTGGCACCACCCCAAAGGGAGACCTCGAGCCAGGGGATGGCGGGGAGTTCGCGGCGGGCGATGAGAATGCCGCAGGAAATGACGAGGGCGGCAACGACGAGGGGGACGCTCAGCTTTTCCAGCCACCAGGCGGTGTTGATCTTGCTGGCCACGCCTCGCGCGAGGCGCTGCCAGGCGGGCTTTTGGGACTCCTTTTTGCTCATCGGGACTGAAGACTCTTACTCCAGAAAGTGTGGGGGGGCGAGGAAGGTTTTGGGCGGGTCGGGTCGGACAGGTCGGACGGGTCGGACAGGTCGGACGGGTCGGACAGGTCGGACAGGTCGGACAGGTCGGACAGGTCGGGCGGGTC
>Ga0105052_10001237_pt1 | contig 34546 bp, 32 predicted proteins | sample FRY03_FD_78094 | JGI IMG/M metagenome (GOLD analysis project Ga0105052, IMG submission 78094) | Freshwater microbial communities from Lake Fryxell liftoff mats and glacier meltwater in Antarctica - FRY-03 | ecosystem: Environmental > Aquatic > Freshwater > Ice > Glacier meltwater ... | reverse complement strand
TCTAAGGAAATCAGTCACGTAATGACAAACATCTTGAAATCGTTTGACGTACCCGTCACGGTTCCTAGCGTTGTTCGCGCCCACTACAAAGCGCGCGCCGCTCATGTTCAAGCCGTAGGGCGTGACAAATTAGAGTGCGAGTCATTTATGCATTACCAATTGCGTTTGGTAAAGGATTTAACCGCCAACGCGCAAAACGTTGGCTACAGGCCTGCCTTGGAGACCGCCAGCCTTAATAGGCGACTGCGTGCGCACGACTTCGACGACATTGCGGCCATACTCAACGATCTGTTTACACAAGGCTTGATGGCCGAGTCTGAGTTGATGCGTGCGCTCAAAGAAGCCTACACCGTGCGTGAATCGCTGTTTGGCCAGGGCGATCAACAGGCTATTCATCAATCTTTCTATCACCGTCACAGCCGCTAGGCCACAGTCGCGCACAAGGGCGGTCGCCAATAGGTTGTGTGCTTGTGGTGTATTGGCATGTAGAGAGCACTGGAAAGACGCCTTAAATGGCGACGTGCGTGAGTTCCCAGTCTTGTAGGGCCTGCTGCGCATATGTTGAGTGGGTCATGGCTTTTAAGTAATAATGCCGCCGCCCAAGCACACGTCGCCGTCGTATAAAACGGCACTTTGGCCAGGCGTGACTGCCCACTGTCCACCAGGAAAATGTAGTGAGAAGTCAGTTGCGTTTGCGCTGTCGATTGAGCAGGGCGAATCGACTTGGCGGTAACGAGATTTGGCTGCAAATGTGGCAGATGGTGCAGGCGCCGTACCCGCCACCCAACTTGCTTGCTGCGCATGCAGCGTATGACTTTGAAGCAACGGGTGGTCATGACCTTGCACCACCAACAGGGTGTTGGCGGCCATGTCTTTTTTGGCAACAAACCAAGGCGCATGGTCGCCGCCTCCGCGTTTTTCGCCCTTGATTTTGACACCGCCAATGCCTAGCCCTTGGCGCTGACCTAGTGTGTAAAAACTCAGGCCTACATGCTGACCAATGGTGTGGCCTTGCTCGTTGTTTATGGGGCCGGGTGTTTTGGCAATGTAGCGGTTTAAAAACTCACGGAACGGGCGCTCTCCAATAAAGCAGATGCCAGTGGAGTCCTTCTTTTTGGCGTTGGGGAGTGCAATTGACTCGGCAATATCGCGCACTTGCGTCTTGCGCAGCTCACCTACGGGAAACATTGTTTTACCCAACTGCGCTTGGTTTAAGCGGTGCAAGAAATAGCTTTGGTCTTTGGTGTGATCAAGTCCCTTAAGCAGCTGGAATTGGCCATCCAGTTGACGCACGCGCGCATAGTGGCCTGTGGCAATGTGTTCAGCACCCAAGCGCATGGCGTGGTCTAAGAACGACTTAAATTTAATTTCAGCGTTGCATAAAATATCAGGATTGGGCGTGCGTCCGGCTTGGTACTCGCTGACGAACTCAGCAAACACACGGTCTTTGTATTCGGCTGCAAAGTTGACGTGCTCAATTTCAATCCCAATTACATCAGCGACCGCAGCCGCGTCTACGAAGTCTATGTTGCTTGAGCAGAATGCCGAGTCGTCATCGTCTTCCCAATTTTTCATGAAAATACCGACGACCTCGTGTCCTTGTCGTTTTAACAAGTACGCGGTTACAGCGGAGTCAACGCCGCCAGATAAACCTACAACTACGCGAGATAAAGCCATGTTGGTATTGTCGCTTATGGCTTGGGTTCTAACGTCATGGGGTGTGCGACTTTTAAGTGCGGACAAAAAATACGGCGGTCATCACCATGCCGGTTGTGATGACCAATGCGCGAAGCCAAAAAGCTGGCAGCCGTTTGGCCAGCTTTGCGCCCATGAAGCCGCCTGCGGTTGCGCAGGCCATCATCAGCAAGCCCTCGCGCCACACAATCAAATCGGCCCAGACAAAAGTGGCCACAGACAGCAGCGATAAAACCAATGAATTGATGTTTTTCAGCGCATTGGTGGTGTTCAAGCGTGACTCACCTACCAAGCCATACATGGCCAGCATCAATATGCCCAAGCCACCGTTGAAGTAGCCGCCGTATACACACACCACCATCAAGCAAACCAAGCGCCAGCCGCGCAACGATGTGGCCTCGCCACGTGCATGGCCAGTGGTTCTTAGAGCGGTTAGCGTCGGGCCTAAGGCAAACAACAGCGTTGCAAACAGCAGCAACCACGGCACCAAGTTTGAAAACACCGACGACGGGGTCACCAGCAGGAGCAAGGCGCCTATAACGCCCCCAGCGGCTGCCACCAAAAGCTCTTGGGTGAGCAAGCGCCTCGGTAGGGCTCGCAGTTCTGACTTGAAGCCCCAGGTGCTGCCCAAGTAACCGGGACTAACGGCCAGGGCGCTGGTGGCGTTGGCCATAATGGGCGGCACCCCCGCAAACACCAGCGCAGGAAACGTTAAAAAGCTGCCTCCGCCGGCAATGGCGTTTAAGACGCCAGCGCCAAACGCGGCACTGGCCAGCACCACAATGGTTAAGGGTTCCATAATCTTTGCGCAATGTTGTAAATGGGGGGGCGTGGACTTGGCTGTCGTTAGCGCTTGTCTAAGTCCCACACAGAGGTGTGGGTGTTGACCAGTCCCATGTCAAAGCGGCGTCCAGTCAGATGGTCTTGTACGGACTGCCACACCAGCGGGCTGCGGTGCTTGTCTTGGCTGTCCTGGATTTGTTGAGGCGTTAACCACAAGGCGCGAACAATGCCTTTGTCTAGCTGGCGGCTGCGGTCTTCGCTGCCCACGTGGCCGCTGTAAGCAAACCGGATGTAGGTGATGTCTTGCACGGGCTTGTCAGGGCCCAAGTCCCGCTGAAATCTAGCAAGGTAAATGCCCACCAAAGCAGTGGGTTCAAAGTAATGCGCCGTTTCTTCGAAAGCCTCGCGGGCACAGGCTTGTTCGGGGCTTTCGCCAGGGTCCAGGTGGCCAGCCGGGTTATTGAGGCGCAGGCCCTCAGGCGTGTGCTCTTCTACGAGTAAGTACTTGCCATCGCGCGCCATGATGGCAGCGACTGTGGCGCTGGGATGCCAACGTTGTCTTGTCATACCAGCCATTATGGCTAGAAAATAACAGGTACTTACCCTCGCATGGGTTGCACGCATGGGCTGTTGAACCGTGGGTGACGGCTACATGCTTGCGCAACGGCTACATTTACGCATGTGCAGTAATGTTATGGATAAGTTTGAGCCCTTTTGAATTGGTAAGCGGCAATAATAGGTGTTAGTTTTGTGTTGAATTGCTGGAGATTGTTATGAAAATTGGCGTGGTTGCCCAAACGCGCCCGGGTGAATCTCGGGTTGCGGCGACACCGGAGACGGTGAAAAAGCTGGTTGCACAGGGGCATACCGTGTGCGTACAAGCGGGTGCCGGTGTTGAGGCCAGTGTGCCTGACGGCGCTTTTATAACAGCTGGTGCGCAGATCGGCCAAGCCGCAGAGGCTTGGGGTTGTGAGTTGGTGTTGGTGGTTCGCTGTCCAGACGAGGGCGAGGTGGCCCTGATGAGCGCCGGCGCTTGCGTGGTGGGCATGCTCAACCCTTTCGATGCAGGCGGTTTGAAGCGTTTGGCCGATGCCAAACTCACGGCTTTCGCGCTTGAGGCGGCGCCACGCAGTTCGCGCGCACAAAGCATGGATGTGCTCAGCTCGCAGGCCAACATTGCCGGCTACAAGGCCGTGCTGGTCGCTGCCAATGAGTACCAACGCTTCTTTCCCATGCTGATGACTGCCGCAGGCACTGTTAAGGCTGCTCGCGTGGTGGTGTTGGGTGTTGGCGTAGCTGGTTTGCAAGCCATTGCCACTGCCAAACGTTTGGGCGCAGTCATTGAAGCCAGTGATGTGCGCCCGAGCGTGAAAGAGCAGATTGAGTCGTTGGGTGGCAAATTCATTGACGTGCCCTACGAAACTGACGAGGAGCGCGAAGCTGCAGTCGGTGTGGGCGGCTATGCCAAACCCATGCCTGCGAGCTGGTTGACCCGTCAAAAAGCTGAAGTGGCCAAACGTGTGGCCCTGGCTGATGTGGTGATTGCCACGGCGCTGATACCAGGGCGCGATGCCCCTGAGCTCATCACCCCAGAAATGGTGGCCAGCATGAAGCCTGGGTCAGTCATTGTGGATATTGCCGCAGGTCGCGGTAAGGTGGGCCCCCACGGTGCACCTGGCGGCAACTGTGTGCTCACTCAAGCCGACAAAATTGTCGATGTGGATGGCGTGAAACTGGTCGGTTACACCAACCTAGCCGCGATGGTTGGCGCCGACGCCAGCGCCCTGTACGCCCGCAACATACTCGACTTTTTAAAGTTGGTGCTGGATAAAGACAAGGGCTTACATGTGGACATGGATGACGACATTGTGGCGGCTTGTCTGATGACACGCGATGGCCAAGTGCTGCGTGCCTAAACCCTACACCGCTGCTGAACAGCTGTTGAGCAATGGTTGCCCAACCCACTTAAGAACACCAAGGATATGACATGGCGCTTATAGACCCCACCATCACCAACCTCATTATTTTCGTACTGGCTATTTACGTGGGTTACCACGTTGTTTGGACAGTGACACCTGCTTTGCACACGCCTTTGATGGCTGTAACCAATGCCATTTCTGCCATCGTGATTGTGGGCGCTATGCTGGCAGCCGCTCTGACCGAGACTGGCCTGGGTAAAACTCTGGGCATGGTGGCCGTTGCGTTGGCCGCGGTCAACGTCTTTGGTGGCTTTTTGGTCACGCGGCGCATGCTGGAAATGTTCAAGAAAAAGGATAGAAAAGCAGCCAAGCCTTCGGGAGATCAAGCATGAGCATGAATCTTGTAACCCTGCTGTATTTGGTTGCCAGCGTTTGTTTTATTCAAGCGCTTAAAGGCCTGAGCCATCCCACCACGTCCATTCGCGGCAACATGTTTGGCATGGCTGGCATGGCCATCGCTGTGCTCACCACCGGCGCGCTCATTTATGAGCAGTCCAGTGCGCCATTAGAAAGCTTGGTGTATGTGTTTGTAGCCCTGATCGTTGGCGGCGCCGCAGGCACGGTCATGGCCAAGCGTGTTGAGATGACCAAAATGCCAGAGCTGGTGGCGTTCATGCACAGCATGATTGGTTTGGCCGCCGTGTGTATTGCCGCAGCCGCAGCGCTAGAGCCTGCACCATTCGGTATTGTTGTCGCCATTGGTGACGCCATTCCTGGCGGTAACCGTATTGAGTTGGCTTTAGGCGCATTCATTGGTGCCATTACGTTCTCAGGCTCTGTCATCGCATTTGGCAAGCTGTCTGGCAAGTACAGATTCCGCTTGTTCCAAGGTGCGCCAGTCTCGTTTAAAGGCCAGCACCAGTTGAACTTGGCCTTGGGTTTGCTTGCTTTGTTTTTCTGTTTTGGCTTTTGGCATTCTGAAAGCGCGACCGACTTTATGTTGGTCACCGCATTGGGCTTTGTGTTGGGTGTGCTGCTGATTATTCCAATCGGTGGTGCCGATATGCCAGTGGTGGTGTCCATGCTGAACAGCTACTCGGGTTGGGCGGCTGCGGGCATTGGTTTCTCATTGAACAACAGCATGCTCATTATTGCGGGTAGTTTGGTGGGCAGCTCGGGCGCAATTCTGAGCTACATCATGTGCAAGGCGATGAACCGCTCGTTCTTCAGCGTTATTTTGGGCGGCTTCGGCGGTGAAGTGGCTACCGTTGTGGGCGGCGCCGGCGAGCAGCGCATTCCAAAGAGCGGCAGTGCGGACGATGCCGCCTTCATTTTGGGCAATGCGGAAACCGTGGTGATTGTGCCTGGTTACGGATTGGCTGTGGCACGTGCACAACACTCGGTTAAAGAGTTGGCGAACAAACTCACTGAAATGGGCGTGACTGTGAAGTACGCGATTCACCCAGTGGCAGGTCGTATGCCTGGCCATATGAATGTCTTGTTGGCCGAGGCCGAAGTGCCTTACGACCAAGTGCATGAAATGGAAGACATCAACGGTGAGTTTGGCCAGGCCGATGTCGCTATTATTTTGGGTGCCAACGATGTGGTGAATCCTGCGGCACACACCAAGGGCAGTGTCATTTACGGCATGCCCATTTTGGAGGCTTACAAGGCCAAAACGGTGATCGTCAACAAGCGCTCAATGGCTGCGGGTTACGCTGGCTTAGACAATGAGCTGTTTTACATGGACAAAACCATGATGGTGTTTGGTGATGCCAAAAAAGTGATTGAAGACATGACCAAGGCGCTGGAGTAATGACCCTCTACATGTCAACAAATAGCCGTTAACGCCGTTTTGAATGGTCTGTGCCTGACCCTGATGACGTCGTTGGATCAATTCTAGTTTCACCGGGTTTTCCTATGCACAGCCTTGGCAAAGGTTTGCTACAGTAGCAGTCAGTTTCGCGTCAGTAGCCTCGCAAGAGGTTGGCTGGCGCGGTTACTTTCCCCAATTTTTATAACAACAATTTCGGAGATAGACCGCATGTCAGAGCAAGCCGCAGAACGTCCATGGTTGAGCGCATACCCAGAGGGCGTACCCGCCGATATAGACCCCAACGAGTACAAGTCGTTGGTAGAGTTGTTGGACAACAGCTTTCGGGACTTTGGCCCGCGTGTTGCCTTTAGCTTTATGGGCAAAGACGTCACATTTGCCCAAATCGATAAAGCCTCTACGGCCATGGGGGCGTATCTGCAAAGCTTGGGCTTGGTCAAAGGCGACCGCGTTGCGGTGATGATGCCCAACGTGCCCAACTACCCGGTCACGGTTGCTGCTATTTTGCGAGCCGGTATGGTGGTGGTCAACGTCAACCCGTTGTACACAGCACGCGAGTTAGAGCACCAACTGAAAGACTCAGGCGCCAAGGCCATTGTCATCATTGAGAACTTTGCGGCCACGTTGGAAATGTGCATTGCCAACACCCCCATCAAGCATGTGGTGCTGTCTGCCATGGGCGACATGCTGGGTACCCTTAAAGGCGCTATTGTTAATTACGTGGTACGCAGTGTTAAGAAAATGGTGCCGGAGTTTGACTTGCCCTACGCCGTGCGTTTCAACGATGCGTTGTCACGCGGCGCACGCATGAACCTCATGCGCCCAGACGTCAGTGGTGACGATGTGGCTGTGCTGCAATACACCGGCGGCACAACGGGCGTGTCAAAAGGCGCAGTGCTGCTGCACCGCAACGTGGTGGCCAACGTGATTCAGTCAGACGCTTGGAACGAGCCTGCCATGCGTGGCTTGCCTGACGGTGAGCAAGTGGTCAGTGTGTGCGCCTTGCCCCTGTATCACATCTTCGCATTTACCATCAACATGATGCTGTCCATGCGCATGGGCGGCAAGTGTATTTTGATTCCCAACCCGCGTGATTTACCCGCCGTGTTGAAAGAGTTGTCCAAACACCGCTTTCACAACTTTCCAGCTGTGAGCACATTGTTCAACGGCTTGGCCAATCACCCCGACTTCAATACAGTCGACTGGAGCCACTTGCGCGTGTCTCTGGGTGGCGGTACAGCCGTGCAAAGTGGCGTTGCCAAGCTGTGGTTTGATAAAACGGGTTGTCCGATTTGCGAGGGTTATGGGTTGTCTGAAACATCGCCTTCAGCATGTTGTAACCCATCTACCACCCAAACGTTTTCAGGCACGATTGGCGTGCCAATACCTAGCACTTACATGAAGTGCTTGGACGACGATGGCAACGAGGTGCCTTTAGGCCAGCCTGGTGAAATTGCCATCAAGGGTCCACAAGTCATGGCTGGCTACTGGCAACGCCCTGACGAAACAGCCAAAGCGATGACGCCAGACGGTTATTTCAAGTCTGGTGACATTGGTGTGCAAGATGAGCGTGGCTATTTCAAGGTGGTTGACCGTAAAAAAAACATGATTTTGGTCTCCGGCTTCAACGTTTATCCCAATGAGATAGAGGATGTGGTTTCGCAGCTAGAGGGTGTTTTAGAGTGCGCTTGTGTTGGGCAGCCAGATGACAAAACTGGCGAGGCCGTGAAGTTGGTCATTGTGCGCAAGGACCCAGGCTTGACTGAAGACCAAGTGCGCGCCCATTGCCGTACCAATTTGACGGCTTACAAGCATCCACGCACCATTGAGTTTAGGCCAGATCTACCCAAGACACCGGTGGGCAAAGTGCTGCGCCGCGAGTTGCGCGGCTAACAGGTTAATCACCCATCACCGAACCTTCGCGCCTGGGATCAGCCCCGGCGCGTATGCGAGGAGCGCCAGCATTGGGTTGCAGCTGCTCAACAGCCTGCAAGCCACTGGTCATGTCTATGTGTCTCAGCACATGCCCGCGGGCCTCCAGTGCATCAACAGTGGCCTGTTCAAACATGTTTTTTTCTAGCAAGCTGGTGCCGTTGTTGTTCGCAAAGTTGGGCAGGTTGATGGCTCGTTGAGGCGACAGTTGCCAGTCCAGCATGCCTACCAAGGTTTTGGCTGTGTAGTGAATGATGAGCGAGCCCCCGGGTGAGCCAACGCTGAGCAGCAACGCTTTGGTGTCTTTGTCAAACACCAAAGTTGGCGCCATGGACGAGCGCGGACGCTTACCCGCTTGCACACGGTTGGCGATGGGTAAGCCAGCGCCATCTTTGGGTGCGAAACTGAAGTCTGTGAGCTGGTTGTTCAATAAAAAACCCTTCACCATTTGGCGAGCGCCGAAGCCGTTTTCAATGGTTGTGGTCATGGCAACTGCGTGGCCATTGCCGTCAATGATGCTGATGTGCGAGGTGCCGAACTCAGGTTGGTCAGGCATGACCCCGAAGCGTACGGTTTGTGAGCCCGGGTTGCCGTGGGTGGCCGTCCCCATGCTCCGCTCGCTCATGAGCTTGGCGCGTGCGCTCAAATAGTTCGGGTCTACCAAGCTGTGCCAGCTGTTGGCCGGCGGCTCAACAAAGTCGGGATCAGCAATATAGCGAGCTCTGTCGGCAAAGGCCAGCCGCGATGACTCCATGTAGTAGTGCAACCAATCAGGGTTTAAGGTGGATGCACCGGCTTGCGGTGTGTGTGAAAGCAGCCCTAATATTTGTGCCACAGTGATGGCGCCAGAGCTGGGTGGGGGCATGCCGCATATACGAAAGCGTTTGTAGTCGCTGCAAAAAGGCGCTCTGGCGATGGCTTGGTATTGCGCCAAGTCGTCTAGCTTCATTCGCCCCGGGTTACTGGGGTGTTGTTGCACCTTGTTGACGATGGCTTGGGCGACTTCGCCTTCCATCAAGCCCTTGGCACCTTGTGCGGCAATCAGCCGCAACACGCCAGCCAGCTCCGGGTTTCTCAGCATGTGACCGACGGGCCAAGCTTGCCCCGAGTTGTCGTAAAAATAGGCAGCTGCTTGCGGATCTTGGCGCAAGTATGTGTCGGCTTGTAGCAGTTTGTTCAGGCGTGTGCCAACGGAGAAGCCTTGTTCGGCAAGTGTGATGGCAGATTCAAACAGCCTTGCCCACGGCAGCTTGCCCTGTGCTGCATGTGCTTTTTCCAGCATGCTGACGGCGCCAGGAACGCCCACCGCGCGGCCACCGACTACGGCGTTAAAAAAAGGCATGGGTTTGGCGTTGCGGTCAAGAAACAAGGCTTCGTCAGCGGCCATGGGGGCGACTTCGCGCCCATCATAGGCTGTGACACCGTTGCCGTCATAGTGTAGTAAAAAGGCACCGCCGCCGATGCCACTGGATTGAGGCTCCACCAAACCAAGCACCATTTGTGCAGCCACGGCTGCGTCAATGGCGTTGCCGCCGTCGGCCAGGACACGGTAGCCAGCAGCGGTTGCAAGCGGGTTGGCAGTGGCCACGGCCCAGTGTTGGAAAGACTGCTCAGCTTGTGCTGCGTAGCCAGAGCTGCCTTCTGGTTGTACAGGGGTCTGGCCCAGCGGTACAACCTGGTCCAATTGCTTCACTTGTGCGGATGTGCAGCCTGCCAGGAGCATGAACACGACAGACAGTCCACAAACCAGCCTGACAGTTCGCTTGGCTGGTAATCGATCAGTTGTGTGCATGTGCGTTACCCAATCGTGGTTCATGTGCAGCAAGATTCACAGCTTGGTTAGCCCAGCCACCCTCTTTTACGGAAATACAGCATTGGGATGATGGCCGAGCATGCCATCAAGACCAAGGCCATGGGGTAGCCAAACTTCCATTGCGTTTCTGGCATGAATCTAAAGTTCATGCCGTACAGGCTGGCAATCAACGTGGGCGGCAGCAGCGCAACGCTGGCCACAGAGAAGATTTTTATAATTTTGTTTTGGTTGATGTTAATGAAGCCAACGGTGGCATCCATCAAAAAGTTGATTTTGTCGAACAAGAACGCCGTGTGTGAGTCCAAGGAGTCGAGGTCGCGCAAAATCTGACGCGCTTCCTCAAACTGCTCGGCGTTGAGCATGCGCGCGCGCATCATAAAACTCACGGCTCGGCGTGTGTCCATGACATTGCGGCGAATGCGTCCAGACATGTCCTCATCTCTCGCAATGGCGGACAGCACTTTACCTGCGGTGTCGTCGGTGACGTCGCCCGACAGCACGCGGCGGCTGACGGCGTCAAGCTGGTCGTAAATTTCTTCTAGCGTGTCGGCTGAGTATTCGGCGTCGGCGTCAAACAAGGCCAGCAATACATCCTTAGAGTCTTCAATCAAACCGGGCAGTCGGCGCGCACGCATGCGCAGCAGGCGGAAAACGGGCACGTCCTCGTCGTGAATGGAGAACAAAATACCACTGCCAACTGCAGAGTCGTCTTGTTTCAAAATAAACGCAACACGGACACCGCGTGGGTTCTCGTCGTCGTAGATCAAGAAGTCGCTTCGAATGTGCATCTCGCCGTTATCTTCTTGGTAGAAGCGGGCGGACTCTTCGATGTCATCGTCTATGGCGTCGTCAGGAATGCTGAGCGCGTAGGTTTGCTTGATCCATTGCTTTTCTTCTACCGTGGGTTCGTCTAAGTCGACCCAAATAGGTTTGAAGCGGCGCAGGTCTTCTAAGGATTCAATTTCTTCTTGGAACAGGCGACCGTTGACCAAGGTAAATACGTTGAGCATGTAACACGTCCCTGATGTGGGTGAGGTGGTATGGCTTTGCGCAGCGGTGGGCTGCGCAGGCTGAACTGGCGTGGTGTCAGCTTTCAGCCCTTGCCTGCTCGGCTGAGGCCATGCTCAGCAGCGGTGGCGACTCTGGACTGAAAGCTGCCAACTGGGGCTGGCTTCCAATGCGTTTCTCCGGTGTTTTAGAACCCTTATTATGGCATTTCAAAAAATTCAAGCAGCGCTCGGCTGTGTGCCCGGGCATCGTGTTCTCCCAGCGCCATGAGGCTGTGGATAAAGCCGGGTTCAAACATCAAGTAGCTGGCCAACCCAGCGGCGTTGTCGTTGGATCGGCCCATATTGTCATTCAATGCACCCAAGCCCAGCAGCACAGATTGGGTGGACTTGGGCAGCAAGTGCGCGTGGCGCAAGGCGACTTGGTCCAATGACTCTGAGGGGTGGATGGCCAAAACATGTAAAGGGTGGTAGGGCAATGCCTGACGCAATTTCGGGCTGAGTTCGAGTACAGCTTGGCTAACGCGGCGGGCCTGTTCCGCGTCGGTGTGCAAGGTGTCGTGAAAAATGCCGGCCATGGCGTGGCTGGCAATCACGCCAGCCGTGGGCTCACCTTGGGCGGCGTGTATGCGCTCTGTGTGCCCAACGGGTCTACCAACACCTATGGCCAAGATGCGCCTTGCACCCAAATGTATGGCGGGGGACAGCGGTGCCGATTGACGCATAGAGCCGTCACCAAAAAACTCACGGTGTCCATCAACCCACAGCGGTACAGACCTAAAGATAAAAGGAATGGCGCTGGAGGCCATCAAGTGTTCTATCGTGATGGGTTGCATGTCTGCACGCCTATCGGCGCGTCGCCACGGGTCTGGCGTGGCCTCATCTTTTGTTTGTACAAATGTCCAGTGCATGCCGCTGGTGTAGCTGGACGTGGTGACGGCAAGGCTGGCAATCAGGCCCTGGCTGATGGCGCCTTCAATGGCCTGCAATTTGATGGCCTTGTGCAGCGTGTCTACCAGCGGCGTGTTGTCCAGCAAGGCGCTGTGCGCACGAACTTGGCGCGCCAGTACCCATCCTGCTGTCAATAAGTTGTGCCTGGCCCAAGTGGGGGCGTCAAGCTCGTACACGTGGTGGCTGCGCAGCTTGAGCCAAAAGGCGGCCAAGTTTTCAAACGCATCCAGGCCCGAGGCTGCCTGGCTGGCTAAAAAAGTGGCATTGAGTGCACCTGCTGAGGTGCCGACCAAGACTTTAAAGGGGAAGGTATTGGCCGCATGTGACAGTTGTTTGTGGGTGCGTAACAGTTGGCCTATCCCCCTCAAGACGCCTGCTTGGTAAGCCGTGCGGGCACCACCGCCCATCAGCACCAAGCCCGTGTGGTTCTGTGGCGCTTCGGTGCGAGGCATTAGCAGCTTATCGAGGAGCATGGAAGCGATCAAGCTTGTACATTAGTGAGCTCTTTGTATATCAAATTTAAATAAAAGAACGCTGTAATGACGCCTATACGCGAACGCTGGCTGATGTTGACCTTGGCAGGCATTCAATTCACCCATATCTTAGACTTTATGGTGATGATGCCGCTGGGGCCACAATTTACAAAAGTATTTTCCATCAGCGATGCGCAGTTTGGCGCGTTGGTCTCGGCATACACCTTCGCTGCTGGCGTTTCGGGTCTGCTAGCGGCTACTTACTTAGACCGATTTGACCGCAAGCGTTTGTTGTTGGTGCTGTACTGTGCGTTCACAGCAGCAACTATGGCCTGCGCCTTGTCAGAAACCTACGTCCAGTTTATGGGTGCCCGCATTGCTGCAGGCCTCTTTGGTGGTGTGCTGTCGGCCTTGAGCCAAACGATCATTGCCGACGTGATTCCTTTTGAGCGGCGCGGGCGGGCCATGGGCATCGTGATGTCATCTTTTTCGGTGTCCACCGTTGCCGGTGTTCCCATTGGTTTGTACCTGGCAGCCAACTTATCGTGGCATGCACCGTTTTGGCTGGTGGTGGGACTGTCGCTGTGTGTCATTGCCGTTGCCTGCGTGACCGTGCCCAAGATCGATGCGCATTTGCACCAGCCAGAACGCAGCTCGGTTGTGGGGGGCATTTTGAAAACCGTTAAGGAAACCAACCACTTATGGGCGTTTCTGTTTACAGGCTTGTCGGTTATGACTGGCTTCATGGTCATCCCGTACATCACCATTTATATGGAGGCCAACGTTGGGGTGTCCAGCGATGACATCGTGTTGTTGTATTTGGTGGGCGGCTTGGCAACACTGGTCAGCGCGCGCGTGATTGGGGTGTTGGCTGATAAGCGAGGCAAAGTGTGGATTTATCAGCGTTTGAACTGGGTGGTTTGGCTGCCACTCTTCGCTATCACACTGTTGCCAAACGGCGCACCACTGTGGTTGATAGCGGTGGTGTATGTGTTGTTCTTTGTCATTGTGAGTGGCCGAATGATCCCAAGCTCAGCCATCATGGCCTCGGCGGCCAATCCCAAAAGGCGTGGGACTTTTATGGCGCTGTCAGGCGCGTCACAGTCTTTGGGCATGGCTTTGGGGGCGGTGGCTGGCGGACTACTCATTAGCCGCGATGCCAATGGGTTGGTGGTGGGCTATTGGTTAACAGCGGCTGCAGGTTTTGCGCTCGCGCTGCTGTCATTGGCGGTGTTGAAGAAGGTGTCGGTACACGCCAATACCCCTTCGACTACAGTGGTTTCACCCCAATTTCCGGGTCCTGAGTCGGGGTGAGTTGCCGCAGCGCTGAGGGGGCGCAGGTCATGCTGCGCCGCAATATTGCAAAAGTGCATGGGCAGGTGCATAGTGGTGTTGAGTCGGTTTTTCTTGTGGCGGGAGTAACCGATTAGCTGCTCCTGCTGCCCACGTTAACCTAAGCTTTAGGAGGCTTATTTATGAACTTGACCATCAGCGGACACCACCTTGACGTCACCCCAGCCCTGCGCAATTACGTGACGAGCAAACTGGACAAAATCACCCGACACTTTGACCAAGTTGTCGATGTCAGGGTTTTGTTGACCATAGACAACCTCAAAGAAAAAGACCTCAGACAGCGAGCAGAGTGCAATATCCACGTGAAGGGCAAAGATCTATTTGCTGAGAGCGCACATGCTGATTTATATGCAGCTTTAGACGATTTGGTTGACAAAATGGACAGACAAGTACTACGCCACAAAGACAAGTCTCAAGACCATAGTCATCAAAGTGCTAAGCGATTGATGTAGGCTTGGTACCACGTGGGGCTTGTTAGAGTCCGAAATAGTGTTAAAAATGACATCATGCAACAAGCCACCTGATTTCAGGTGGCTTTTTCTTGTTGGTGAAGTTGCATTGCAATCCGTGTTTGTACTAACACCGCTTTAGGGACCTCATGAATCGTTTGTCTGCAATCTTGCCCGTTGAGCAAGTGTCGGTTGAGTTGGATGCCACGAGTAAAAAACGCGCATTTGAAGAAGTGGGGCTGCTGTTTGAGGGCCAGCACGGGTTAAACCGGTCGCTGGTGACCGATAGTTTGTTCGCCCGCGAGCGCCTTGGCTCCACGGGCTTGGGTCACGGTGTGGCTATTCCTCATGGTCGAATCAAAGGGCTGAAACAGCCTATGGCGGCGGTGTTCCAGTTGGCCACGCCTATTGCGTTTGATGCGCCTGACGAACAAGCCGTTATGTTGATGATTTGCTTGTTGGTCCCTGAGGCTGCGACGCAAAAGCATTTAGAGATCTTGTCGGAGATTGCTGAAATATTGAGCGACGCCGATCTGCGCGAACGTATGAAAACGGCGCCAAGCGCGCCTGAGCTGTACCAACTCATTGCCGGCTGGCAGTCGGCCCATACGGCGCAAGTCTAAACCCAGCCGCAGCAACACACCATGCGCCCTATTGTCATCAGTGCCGATGTATTGTTTGAGGCCCATAGGGAGCGTTTGGGCTGGGAGTGGGTCGCTGGCTTAGACGCGTCAGACCGGCCCTTTGACGAGGTGGCCATACGCGCCGCACGATCTGGCGCCGACTTGGTGGGCTACCTCAACTACATACACCCCTACCGCGTCCAAGTCATGGGCGCGCGTGAAATTGCCTATTTGTCACGTGACGCCAGCGAAGATTGCGCCAGGCGCGTGGCGCGTATCGTGGGCTTGGAGCCGCCAGCACTGGTGCTGGCCGATGGCGTCGAAGCGCCGCCAGAGTTACTTGCCATGTGCGAGCGCGCTGGCATCCCGTTATTTGCAACCCTTGAGTCGGCCGCCTTTGTAGTGGATGTGCTGCGTGCTTACTTGTCCAAACACTTTGCTGAGCGCTCCACCATGCACGGTGTGTTCATGGATATTCTGGGCATGGGCGTGATGATTACCGGCGAGTCTGGGCTGGGTAAAAGTGAGCTGGGCCTTGAGCTTATTTCACGTGGCCATGGCTTGGTTGCTGACGATGCCGTTGATTTGTTTCGAATCAACCAAGCGTCCATAGAAGGCCGCTGTCCCGCATTGCTGCAAAACCTGCTGGAAGTGCGCGGCATAGGGTTGTTAGACATCAAGGCCATTTTTGGCGAGACTGCGGTGAGGCGCAAGCTGCGTCTCAAGTTGATTGTTCATTTGGTGCGCAAAGAAACCATGGAGCGCAAGTATGAACGCATGCCCCATGAGGCCCTCAACCAAGACGTATTGGGCGTGCCCGTTCGCAAGGCTGTGATCCAAGTGGTGGCTGGGCGCAACATCGCGGTGTTGGTGGAGGCCGCTGTTCGCAACACTATTTTGCAGTTGCGCGGTATTGACACTTATAAAGAGTTCCTAGAGCGTCAACGCGTAGCCATGACGCAGGGGCTGGATTAAAGGCTGTTGTTTAGGCTGCCTGCTTGCTGTGAGGGCAGTTGTCTTTGGCGCAGTTGGCATACAGCGACAGCGCGTGCTCTTGCAACACAAAGCCTTTGGCTTTGGCAATGTCATGTTGACGTTTTTCAATATCCTCGTCAAAAAACTCCTCCACTCGCCCGCAATCTAAGCACACCAAGTGGTCATGGTGCTGGCCATGGTCTAACTCATAAACAGCTTTTCCCGATTCAAAATTGCTGCGCACCAACAAGCCAGCTTGCTCAAACTGCATCAATACCCGGTAAACAGTTGCCAAGCCAATGTCGGCCTTGCCATCTAACAGCAGGCGGTAGACGTCGTCTGCGGCCAAATGTCGCAGGCTGGCATTTTGGAAAACCTCCAAAATTTTGAGCCTTGGCAGTGTTGCCTTGAGACCAGTATTTTTGAGTTCATCTAAGGTGTTCATAAAAGGCTTTAAAACTGAAGTTGAACGGGGGCGGGGGAAGATGTCCCCTGAACTACAATCCTTAGATCATAGTCCGCGTGTAGCACCTGCACGTGATCAGATGCTGGGTTGTGCCAATAAACTGCAATGGCGCAGCAACCAGACACCCAAACGCCAGGCCTTTTGGGGCCACACATTTATGACGTCTGCCACCTTTTTTATCTCAACGCGCCGCCGCTTGCAAATGTGCGCGGTGGGCCTTGTCGCCGCGCTTGTTGGTTGCGCCAGTGGTGGTGGTTCTGCCCCAGACGCAGCGCTGTCACAATCCGAGTCCGGAATTGGGCAAGCCATCAGCACCTTGGGCGGCTTTCTCAGCCCTTACCGCCCCGATATATTGCAAGGCAATGTCATTACCAAAGAACAAGTTGCTGCGCTGAAAGTTGGCATGAGTAAAGAGCAAGTCGCAGGTGCGCTGGGCACGCCGTTGTTGCAAAGTGTGTTCCACAACAACCGGTGGGACTATGTGTTCACTTGGGCCCGTCAAGGCTATCCAGACCAGCAGCGCAACCTAACAACTTGGTTTGAAGACGGCAAGCTTGCCAAATTCGTGGGCGATGACATGCCCTCAGAGCTGGAATTCGTACAGTCTATCAGCCGCCCTGTTAACACCGACGAGTCGCTGCCCCTACAAGCCACGTCAGAGCAACTCAAGCTGTTTCAAACCCAGCAAGCGGCGTTAAAGGCCAAGAGCACGGCAACAAAGGCCAACAACGCGACCATACCGGCCAGTGCCACTTATCCGGCATTGAATGAGCAGGTTGCACAATGAGCTCAGACTTACAAGCCGTTGCACGCAGCGCCATACGGGTTGTGATTGCCGGTGCCAGCGGACGCATGGGACAGATGCTGGTCGATGCCGTGTGTGCAGACGCCAACATGACCTTGGTTGGGGCGCTAGATCATGCCAGCTCACCCGCGCTAGGCCAAGACGCGGGTGCATTTGCCGGACGCACAACGGGTGTAGTAATTCAAAGCGATTTGGCCACAGCGCTGGCTGGCGCGCACGTGTTGATTGACTTCACCAGACCAGAAGGCACCTTGGCACATGTGCAGGCAGCCAGTGCCGCCGGCGTGGCCGTGGTGATTGGCACCACGGGCTTTAGCGACGAGCAAAAAGCCCAACTGCAACATGCCAGCGCCACCACTGCAATGGTGATGGCGCCCAACATGAGTGTGGGTGTCAACGTGACGCTGAAGCTGTTGGAGATGGCGGCCAAAGCCATGCCAACCGGCTACGACATTGAAATCATTGAAGCCCACCATAGACACAAAGTGGATGCGCCATCAGGCACTGCGTTAAAAATGGGCGAGGTGGTTGCCCATGCCCTTGGTCGAGACTTAAAAGATTGCGCGGTTTACGGGCGCGATGGCGTGACAGGTGAGCGTGATCCCTCCACGATTGGCTTTGCAACTATTCGTGGTGGTGACATAGTGGGTGACCATACTGTGCTGTTTGCCGGCACAGGCGAACGCATAGAAATTACGCACAAGTCCAGCAGCCGCGCCACGTATGCCCAAGGCAGCTTGCGTGCAGCACGCTTTCTGGCGGATAAATCCAGTGGCATGTACGACATGTTTGACGTACTCGGACTTCATTAAATTTTTGAGTCTGTATGCCTTGCGCATGCACTCAGGCACCAGCACACCATTCCAGCATGCAAGAGAAATTCGAACCCCAAGTTATTGAACAAACCGTGCGCAGTGCGTGGCTAAGCGCAGATGTGTACCGTGTGACTGAGGATAAGTCGCGGCCCAAGTTTTACGCCTGCTCCATGTTGCCTTATCCCAGCGGTAAGCTGCACATGGGTCACGTGCGCAACTACACCATCAACGACATGCTCACACGCCAACTGCGTATGAAGGGTTACAACGTATTGATGCCCATGGGGTGGGACGCATTTGGGCTGCCAGCAGAGAACGCAGCGTTAAAAAACAAAGTGCCGCCTGCCCAGTGGACTTTCGACAACATCGCCTACATGAAAAAGCAGATGCAGGCCATGGGTTTGGCAATTGATTGGTCGCGCGAAATCGCCACTTGCGATCCCGCTTATTACAAGTGGAACCAGTGGCTATTTTTGAAGATGCTGGACAAGGGTATTGCCTACCGCAAGACCCAGGTTGTGAACTGGGATCCAGTCGACAAAACGGTGCTGGCCAACGAGCAGGTTATTGATGGCAAAGGCTGGCGCACAGGCGCGGTGGTTGAGAAACGCGAGATCCCCGGCTACTACCTCAAGATCACCGATTACGCGCCAGAGTTGCTGGCGCATGTTCAAAATGGCAACCCCAATGCCACGCTCAGCGGGTGGCCTGAGCGTGTACGCGCCATGCAAGAAAACTGGATAGGCAAGAGCGAAGGTGTGCGCTTCGCGTTTGAACACGGCATACGCACCAGCACCGGTGAGTTGATCGGTGACGGGCGCATGTACGTGTTTACCACCCGTGCAGACACCATCATGGGCGTGACCTTCTGCGCAGTCGCACCAGAGCATGCATTGGCCACGCACGCAGCGGCAAGCCAACCTGCCTTGGCGGCCTTTATTGCGGCGTGCCAGCAAGGTGGCACCACCGAAGCCGAGATGGCCGTCAAAGACAAAGTGGGTATGGACACTGGTTTGACTGTGACACACCCCATCACAGGCGAAGCCGTGCCGCTGTGGGTGGGCAACTATGTGCTCATGAGTTACGGCGATGGTGCTGTAATGGGTGTGCCCGCACACGACGAGCGTGACTTTGCTTTTGCTCTCAAATACGACCTGGCCATTCAGCCCGTGGTCGATGTGCCTGGTAGTGCCCCGTTTGACCACACGCAGTGGAGCGAGTGGTACGCCACCAAAGGTCCCGGTGTGGCCATACATTCAGGCGCATACAACGGCCTTGACTTTGCCGCATGCGTGGACGCTGTCGCCGCAGACTTACACAACAAAGGCTTGGGTGACAAGCAAACCACGTGGCGTTTGCGCGACTGGGGCATCAGCCGCCAGCGTTACTGGGGCACGCCTATCCCCATCATTCACTGCGACGACTGCGGCGCAGTGCCTGTGCCAGAAAAAGACCTGCCCGTGGTCCTGCCTCAAGACCTTGTGCCTGACGGCAGCGGCAACCCGTTGAACAAATCGGCTGCGTTTTTGAACGTCAGTTGCCCAACATGCGCCAAGCCTGCCAAACGCGAAACAGACACCATGGATACCTTCGTGGACTCGTCTTGGTATTTCATGCGCTACTGCGACCCACACAATGCAGACGCCATGGTAGGCGACGGCGCGCAGTACTGGATGGCTGGTGGCATGGACCAGTACATTGGCGGCATTGAACATGCAATTTTGCATTTGTTGTACGCCAGATTTTGGACCAAAGTCATGCGTGACATGGACTTGGTGTCTGTGGATGAGCCTTTCTCCAAACTGCTCACGCAAGGGATGGTGCTCAACCATATTTACTCTCACCGCACCGAGCAAGGTGGGAAAGAGTATTTTTGGCCCAGCGATGTGGTCCATACGCACGATGGCGACGGCAAAATAACCGGTGCCACTCTCACCAAGGCGGCGAGTGGGTTGTCCGTAGGCGCAGCGGTCGATTACGAGGGTGTGGGCACCATGTCCAAATCCAAGAACAACGGCGTTGATCCGCAGTCTTTGATTGATACATTTGGCGCAGATACGGCGCGTTTGTACACCATGTTCACCGCACCGCCAGAGGCAACTTTGGAGTGGAACGACTCGGCGGTAGAAGGCAGTTTTCGCTTTTTACGCCGTGTTTGGAACTTTGCCTACAAGCACCGTGAGACATTGGCGATAGGTGCCACTAGCAGCCTTGCTGCACCACCTTACAGCGAGGGGGCGAAAGCCTTGCGGTTCGACATTCATACGGTGCTGCGCCAAGCCTCGTTTGACTACGAGCGCATGCAATACAACACAGTGGCCTCAGCCGTCATGAAGATGCTGAACACCTTGGAAGCCGCCGCGTTGGGCAACACACCTGCTGAGCAACAAGCCTTGGCCGAGTGCTTCTCCATCATGTTGCGTGTGTTGTACCCGGCTTGCCCGCACATTACCTGCACCTTGTGGGCTGAGTTGCGCTTCAACACGAAGGCTGAGCTGCTAGACGCACCCTGGCCAGAAGTTGATGACACAGCCTTGGTGCAAGATGTTGTGGCCTTGATGCTGCAAATCAACGGCAAGTTGCGCGGCGCGTTACAAGTGCCCGCTGATGCCAGCAAGGCTGATATTGAGGCTGCAGCCTTGTCCAACGAGGCCTTCTTAAAACTAGCCAATGGCGTACCGGCGAAAAAAGTGATAGTGGTGCCAGGACGTTTGGTCAACATTGTGGTTTGATAGCAGCATGACACCTACCGTTATTACCATCACTCCCGCCACCATTGGACGGCGAGCGTGGCTTAAAGTCGGTCTCAGCACGTTGGCAGCAGGCACTTTAAGTGCGTGTGGCTTTCGCTTAAGGGGTGACTTGCCTCAGCTGGGTTTTGAGCAAGTGCAGTTTCGAGGCAGCGTGGGTTTGGTCAGCGCCGCGTTGACACAAGCCCTTGCCACTCGGGGCATCGCCCGGGTTGATGCCTTGACAGCAACCAACAGTGCCGGTGACGCGCCTGCGCAGCGTGGTGTGCTGCTTGCCGTGTCATCCGACCAGCGCGAACGAACGGTGGTCGGATCAACCATTGCGGGTCAGGTTCGCGAGCTCAATTTGCGCATCACCTTCAGCTGGCAAGCCTTGGACATGGCTGGGCGAGCACTCACCCCGCCAGCCGACATTGTGTTGGACCAAGACATGAGCTACCAAGAGTCGGCAACCTTGTCAAAGCAGCTAGAGCAAGACGTCATATTTGACAACCTGCAAGCCCGTGTGGTGCAGCAAGTCGTTCGCAGCTTAAGCGCGGTGATGTTGCAGCGCCAACCCTAGCCCGGCGCCGGCGTTTGTTATGCAACTGTCAGCTAACGCTCTTGGCGCGCATGTAGCGCAAGGCTTGAAAAGCCTCTACACGGTCTATGGTGATGAGGCTTTGCTGGTGCAAGAGGCCTGCGACGTGATTCGTGCGCAAGCACGCGCCAGCGGGTTTTCTGAACGCGTGGTGCACACGGTAGCAGGCGCTAGGTTCGACTGGAGTGAGGTTATTGCCAGCGGCGCATCGCTGAGTTTGTTTGCCGACAAGCAACTCATTGAGGTGCGTATACCCAGCGGTAAACCCGGTAAAGACGGCTCAACAGCGTTACAAGACCTGGCCCATATGGCGGCCAGTAGCGAAGAAACACTAACCTTGGTGGTGTTGCCCCGCTTAGATGGTGCCGCGACCAAAAGCGGCTGGTTCGGTGCACTAGATGGTTCTGGTGTCACGGTTAAGGTTGACAGTGTGGACAGAGGCGCGTTGCCCAATTGGATTGCGCAGCGACTGGGCATGCAAGGCCAGCGCGTCCAGACGGGCGAACAAGGCCAACAAACATTGGCGTATTTTGCCGACAGGGTTGAGGGCAACTTGTTGGCTGCGCACCAAGAAATACAAAAATTGGGTTTGCTGTACCCGCAAGGCGAAATTACCCTGGCTCACATTGAGTCTGCGGTGTTCAATGTGGCCCGCTATGACGCATTCAAGCTCAGTGAGGCTGTGCTGTCTGGCAAGCTAGGCCGCGTGCAGCGCATGCTGGATGGTTTAGAGGCTGAAGGGGTGGCTGCTGTGTTGGTGCACTGGGCCTTGGCCGAAGATATACGCACCTTGAACCGCGTCAAGGCAGCTACCAGCGCTGGCAAAGCCTTGCCCATGGCCTTGCGCGACAACCGTGTCTGGGGTCCACGCGAGCGTTTAATGGAGCGTGTACTGCCCACCCTGCAGACCAAGCAATTGGCGCAATGGGTTGTGCTGGCGCACGCTGTGGACGGCGTGGTTAAAGGTTTGCCTCAAGACGATTTGCCCAAAGCGCCTTGGCGCGCGCTGCACCATATGGCCACTGTGGTGTGTGGGCATTGCGCAATGGCTTAACCCAAGCGCACATGCCGGCAAGGAATGCGACAATTGGGTCATGAACGCACCTGACAAACCACTAGATATCGCCGCGATCATGGCCCACATGGGCGCTGGTGCTCGTCGCGCCAGCGCTGTGATGGCCAAAGCGAGCGCGGCACAAAAAAACAAAGCGCTGCTGCATTTGGCAGCGTTGTTGCGCAGGCACACACCAGACCTTCAGCCAGTCAATGCCTTGGATATTGACCGTGCCCGGGCTGCGGGTCTGTCTGCCCAGATGGTGGACAGGCTCAAGCTTGACGCCCAAACTTTAGAGACGTGTGCCCAGGGTTGTGAGCAGTTGGCGGCTATGGCCGACGTGATTGGCGAAATTACAGGTATGACACAGCGGCCAAGCGGTATCCGGGTGGGGCAAATGCGTGTCCCCATTGGTGTGTTCGGCATGGTTTACGAAAGTCGTCCCAACGTCACCATTGAAGCAGCTTCGTTGGCCATCAAAAGCGGCAATGCTTGCGTGCTGCGTGGCGGCTCAGAGGCTATTCAGTCCAACTTGGCGTTGGCGGCGTTGGTGCAACAAGCGTTGGTAGCGGCCAACTTGCCAGCTGACGCTGTTCAGTTGGTGGCCACCACAGACAGGACTGCAGTGGGCCATTTAATCACCATGCCTGAGTTCGTGGATGTCATTATTCCCCGCGGCGGCAAAGGCCTGATTGAGCGTATCAGTGCTGAGGCAAAAGTGCCTGTTATCAAGCATTTAGATGGAAACTGCCACACGTTCATAGACGATAGCGCTGATTTGGAGATGGCGGTGCGTTTGGCAGACAACGCTAAAACACAAAAGTACAGCCCCTGCAACGCCACAGAAAGCTTGTTGGTTGCACGTGCTGCGGCACCATTTTTCTTGCCCGCAATCGCCAAGGTGTACGCCGATAAACATGTAGAAATGCGTGTCTGCGCCGACAGCAAGCGTTTGCTGGACGCTGTCGATGGCTTGCAGCTGACAGATGCGGTTGAGGCCGATTGGTCGCAAGAGTACTTGGCGCCCATCGTGAGTGTCAAAGTGGTTGCCGATGTGCACGAGGCTATAGCCCATATCAATCATTACTCTAGTCACCACACAGATTGCATCGTGACCAACAACCACAGCCATGCACAGCTGTTTTTGCGCGAGGTCGACTCGGCCAGCGTCATGGTGAACGCCAGCACACGCTTCGCCGATGGCTTCGAGTTCGGGCTGGGCGCTGAAATTGGCATCTCTACTGACAAACTCCATGCGCGCGGCCCAGTGGGTGTGCTGGGCCTCACGTCTTTAAAGTACGTGGTGCTGGGTCAAGGCGAGATCCGGGTTTAAGTGTTGCTGGTGGCACTTGTAATGAACCAGGCTGTCACCATTTAAAATCACATGAGGCGCACAATGTGCCCATTTAGGCAGCACGGTGTTGTAGCGCTGCGATTACTTAGAGAGTTGATATGGTTCCACACCTCGTTACAGCCTTAACCGGTCCCATCAACGAGCTTGAGCAGCGCGTATTGGAGTCCATGCCAGCCATTGAGCGTTGGTTCCGTTTGGAGTGGATGGAGCACACCCCACCTTTTTACTCATCAGTGGACTTGCGCAACGCGGGCTTTAAGCTCGCCCCGGTGGACACCAACTTGTATCCAGGTGGCTGGAACAACTTAACGCCAGAAATGCTGCCTTTGGCCGTACAGGCGGCCATGGCTGCCATCGAAAAAATCTGTCCAGAGGCCAAAAACCTGCTGCTCATTCCTGAGAACCACACACGCAACACCTTTTATTTAAGCAATGTGGTGCAGTTGCAGCGAATTTTTACCCAAGCCGGCCTGAACGTTCGCTTGGGCACGCTGAACCCTGAAGTCACAGAGCCCACAACAGTGAGTCTGCCGAATGGGGAGTCGGTGTTGCTAGAGCCGTTAGAGCGCACGCCTAGGCGATTGGGTTTAAAGAATTTCGATCCCTGCACGATTTTGGTGAACAACGATTTAAGCGCGGGCACACCTGCGATTTTAGAGAATTTACACGAGCAATACCTTCTGCCCCCACTGCACGCGGGTTGGTCGGTACGGCGCAAGTCCAAGCACTTTGAGGCTTATGAAGAGGTGGCCAAACGGTTTGCCAAACTGTTGGGCATGGACCCATGGTTGATCAATCCCATGTTTGAACGCTGTGGCGAGGTGAACTTCGCTGACGGCACGGGCATGGACTGTTTGCGTACCAATGTGGAAAGCTTGTTGCTCAAAATAAAGCGTAAATACAAAGAGTACGGCATCAATGAAAAGCCTTTCGTTGTCGTCAAAGCCGACAACGGTACCTACGGCATGGGCATTATGACCGTGAGAGACGTGTCTGACTTGGACGTGCTGAACCGCAAAGCACGTAACAAAATGAACGTGATTAAAGATGGTCAGAGTGTCAGCGAGGTGATCATCCAAGAGGGTGTTTTGACCAACGAGCGCATCAACGACGCAGTGGCTGAACCCGTGGTTTACATGCTCGACCGCTACGTGGTGGGCGGTTTTTACCGCGTTCATGCTGAGCGTGGTGTCGATGAAAACCTCAACGCACCTGGTGCCAGTTTTGTGCCGTTGGCCTTTGATCAAAGCTCTTACATGGCCCAGCTTGGCGCTCAACCAGGCGCCAGTTCACCCAACCGCTTTTACATGTACGGTGTCATTGGGCGTTTGGCCATGCTGGCTGCTGCCTACGAGCTAGAAGCCACTGACCCCAACGCAGAGGTCTACGACTGAGCCAGCCCAGTGCGCAGCAATGTGAGAATACGCTCGCGTTGCTGCGCTGCAACATTTTTATCTTGCACGTGAATAAATAAAGCCCAATCGCAGCCAAACGCTGGCGTTGGCGCAGCGGCAAGCGCACAATCGGCCCCTGTCCACAACAGCTTTAACGTTTCGCAGCCTGCCATGCGAGACCTGCCATGTTCACGTGTCGGTCACTCCTAATTCGCACCCCAAAGACGCCAAGTCTGCGTCATCGTCGTCCTTAAGCGCACTCACGCTTGGCGCTTTAGGCGTTGTGTATGGCGATATAGGCACCAGCGTGTTGTACGCACTCAAAGAGGTGTTTGGGACAGGCTTGATCGCATTCACACCCGCCAACGTGCTTGGGATTTTGTCTTTGTTTGTGTGGACGCTCACGCTCATCGTCTCCCTCAAGTACGTGGTGCTGGTGCTGCGTGCCGACAACAACGGAGAGGGGGGGGTTGGTTGCCATGTTGGCGCTGGCCTCTTCTGCGGTACAAGACAAGCCGGCATTGCGCCGTGTGTTGTTGGTAGTCGGTATCTTTGGCACGGCGTTGTTTTATGGTGACGGTGTGATAACGCCAGCCATTTCAGTGTTGTCTGCGGTTGAGGGTTTACAGGTGTTTTCGCCTGCACTGTCACGCTGGGTCATACCGCTGACATTGGTGATTTTGTTTCTGTTGTTTTGGGTCCAAAAGCGAGGCACTGGCGGCATTGGCAAGTTCTTTGGCCCGTTAACACTGGTGTGGTTTGTGGTGATTGCAGGCTTGGGCATCGTGCACATTGCTAGCAATCCTGGCGTGTTGTGGGCCTTGTCCCCTCACCATGGCGCCATCTTTGTGTGGAACAACCCCATGACCAGTTTTTTGATTTTAGGTGCCTTGGTGTTGTGTGTCACCGGTGCTGAAGCTTTGTATGCAGACATGGGCCATTTTGGTAAAAAACCCATTCGCTTGGCTTGGTTTTGCATGGTGATGCCTGCCTTGATTTTGAACTACATGGGCCAAGGCGCGCTGCTGTTGCGGGACCCAAGCGCCGTAGAGAACCCGTTTTTTCTGATGGCTCCTGAATGGGCCATGTTGCCCCTGATTGGCTTGGCCACCTTGGCAACGGTAGTTGCCTCACAAGCGTTGATATCGGGTGCATTCAGCGTCACCAAGCAAGTCATACAGCTTGGCTTCTTGCCGCGTTTACACATTCAACACACCAGCGCAAAAGACACGGGTCAAATTTATATTCCCTTCGTCAACTGGAGCTTGTTTGTTGCCATTGTGTTGGCCGTCGTGTTGTTCCAGTCGTCAGCCAACTTGGCATCGGCTTATGGCATTGCTGTGACCACTGACATGCTCATCACCACGGTATTGACCTTTTTTGTGGTGCGCCACGCGTGGCGCTACCCGTTGTGGCTGTGCATAGCGGCCACCGGCGTGTTTGCGGTCGTGGACTTCTTCTTCTTTGCCTCCAACCTGCTCAAATTGTTGGAAGGTGGCTGGTTCCCTTTGCTGATTGGCGCTGTCGTGTTCACACTGATGGTGACGTGGGCAAAGGGCAGAGAGCTGTTGGGCAAGCGCCAACAAGAAGAGGCCATGGACCTAGGTGGCTTCTTACATGCTGTGTTGGTGAGCCCTCCCGCACGGGTTGAAGGTACTGCGGTGTTCTTATCGCCCCAGGTCGGCGCCGTGCCCAGCGCGTTGTTGCACAACCTTAAACACAACAAGGTGTTGCACGCGCAAAACTTATTTGTATCTGTGCACCACCACAGCGTGCCTTGGATTGGCTTAGATAAAAGGCTTCGCGTGCAAGCTCTAGGGCACGACTGCTGGCAAGTGGAGTTGAATTTTGGCTTTAAGAATGAGCCAGATGTGCCCAAGGCCCTCAGCCTCATGGCAGGTCAAGGCTGCGAGCTAGAGCCCATGCAAACATCCTATTTTTTATCGCGCGATACCGTCATTCCATCCATGAACGGCGGCATGGCGTTTTGGCGTGAAAAGCTGTTTGCCCAAATGCACCGAAACGCCAGCGGCGCTGCCGACTTTTTAAGTCTGCCCAACAACGCAGTGGTTGAGTTGGGCAGCAAAGTGGCTTTGTAAGCCAGCTGTTTTAGCGCTTAGGCATCTTCAGCGACAATAACCCAATGGCTACAAACAACACTTTACTAGGCGACATTTTATTTGTTGCGGATGCGTTAGACACGTTCAATATCAAAAAAGACAGCACCTACGTGATGATGCTGGCTTTGCAAGCGCGGGGTGCCCGCGTGTGGCACACACATGTACAAGACCTGCAGTGGCAAACGGCTGCGCCAGTCACTGCGGTTGCCACACCCATCGAGGTGCTGAGTCGAGCGCAAGTGGGCGAAAGTGGTGAGTGGTTCACGCCAACGAAGGCCGAGCAGCGTGCCTTGGGCGACTTCACGTGTGTGCTCATGCGCAAGGACCCGCCTTTTGATGCCGAGTACATCTACGCCACACATTTGCTGGAGCAAGCCACGCGCGAGGGCGCACAAGTGTTTAACAACCCGCAAGCGCTGCGCAACCATCCCGAAAAATTGGCTTTGCTAGAATTTGCATCGTTTGCACCGCCCACCTTGGTGACGCGCAGTGCCCAAGCTATCCGCGATTTCCATGCCCTGCACCATGACATTATTTTAAAACCCTTAGACGGCATGGGCGGCGCGGGCATTTTTCGGGTCAAAGTCGACGCCATGAACCTAGGCTCCATTATTGAAACCCTGAATCAACACGGCAAGGCCACCGTCATGGTGCAGGCTTACCAGCCAGCCATCAAAGACGGCGACAAGCGTATTTTGCTCATTGGCGGCGAGGCTGTGCCCTTCAGCTTGGCGCGGATTCCACAGGGCTCGGAGATACGTGGCAATTTGGCCGTGGGTGGCAAGGGGGTGGCACAGCCCTTAAGTGAATCTGACTGGGCCATTGCCAACTGGTTTGCACCGCGCTTGCACGCACGTGGTTTGCTATTGGTAGGCTTAGATGTGATTGGCGACAAGGTCACAGAAGTCAATGTGACCAGTCCCACTTGCTTTCAAGAAATCACAGACCAAATGGGCTTTGATGTGGCCGAGCGTTATGCGGACGCATTGCAGCAGGCACTTCGCTAACCAAGCGACGTCGCTTTAGGAGGCTGCGCCGCTGGCTGCCAATGTGTTGCGCTTGTAGCGTGCCAAGGCCTCTACAGCTTGCGCTTGGGTAAGCGCGATGGCATCCCGCATGTCTTGCGGCAGTTGTGCGCTGAGCTTGGCATGTGCAGCCTCTAAGTCGTGGTGAATGGCTGCCTCGCCGTCAATAAACGTTACCAAATGGTTGTTGGCAAACGCGCGCCAGTGCTCATTGTCTGTGAGCGGCACAGTAACAATCACAGCAGCGCGGTCTTCAGGGTTGTTGAGTTCAGCAAAATCGACCGACAAGTCATCGTCCATCAGCTTGGCATTAGAAAAAGGATACTCACGCACCAAGTAATGCAGGTGTGTGGAGCAATGCGCCCACATGGCGTCGCCATTGCTGAGTACAAAGTTGAATGTGCCGTGGTGGCTGATCTGGGGGATCAGGTCCTTTAGCGTCAGTGTGAGCTCTGCCACGCTTGGTACGCCAGCATGAGACTTGGCAATTTCTTGCATCAGCCAACAGAAAGCACGCTCGCTGTCGGTGGTGCCTACAGGGCGGAATTGGCCGTGCAGTGTGGGGTGGTAGTTTTTTAAGTCGCCGTTGTGGGCGAATACCCAGTTGCGTCCCCATAGCTCGCGCACAAATGGATGTGCGTTTTCAAGGCTTATCTCGCCTTGCGTGGCCTTGCGAACGTGGGCCACTATATTTTTACTTTTGATGGGGTAGCGCCGTATGAGTTCTGCCACAGGGGAGTTAACAGCACTTTCGTGGTCTACAAAGTGGCGCAGGCCCTTGCCTTCAAAAAACGAAATACCCCAGCCATCAGCATGTTCGTCGGTGCGGCCTCCGCGTTGGCAAAATCCAGTGAAGCTAAATGTGGCGTCTGTGGGTGTTTTGCAGTTGAGCGCGAGTAGCTGACACATGGTGAATGGTGACCTAAAAGGCTAAAGCTCCATTGTGCGTCAAGAATAAGCAGCCACACAGGATGGGCATACGCAAGAAAGGTTTTTCGCCTCGTCTGGAACCCTGCTTAGCAGGTCACCGCTGAACACCATGCTGAAGCACCAGCACGGTAAGTCGGGTGAGTTGATCTCGTTGTGCCTGTCAGTGGTTTGACCCGTCGGTTTGGATGTGTTGGCCATGACGCATTGATTGGGCGCACCGCATATGGGACACACGCGGGGGTCAATGGCTGGCGGGGTCTGATGTGTCATTGTCAATAGTTTGTCGCATTAATCGGTTCTGAGCAACAGCGCGAAAAAAAACGCACAACCCGTGCAGGTTGTGCGCTCCAGTTCAGTTCAAATTAGGCTTAACAAGACTGGCCTATGCCGCCTTGACTTTCAGACGCCAAGCGTGCAACAGCGGTTCTGTGTAGCCAGATGGTTGCGCCAAACCTTTGAACACCAAATCGCAAGCCGCTTGGTAGGCTGCGCTGCTGTCAAAGTGGCCTGCCATGGGTTGGTAGCTGCTGTCAGAAGCGTTTTGGGCATCCACAACAGCGGCCATGCGTTGCATGGTCTCTGTAACCTGCGCGTGACTCACCACACCGTGGTGCAGCCAGTTGGCGATGTGCTGGCTAGAGATGCGCAGCGTGGCGCGGTCTTCCATGAGGCCAACGTTGTGAATGTCTGGCACCTTAGAGCAGCCAACACCTTGGTCTACCCAGCGCACCACATAGCCCAAAATACCTTGTGCGTTGTTGTCCAGTTCTTGCTGTTTGTCGGCATCGCTCCAGTCGGCTGTTGGCGAGACAGGGATGTGCAACAAGCCGTCTAACAGGCCAGCGCGTTCAGCCTCTGCATCAATTGCTTCCAGCTCTTGTTGAATGTCTGCCACGCTCACTTGTTGGTAGTGCAAGGCGTGCAAGGCGGCAGCCGTAGGACTGGGAACCCAAGCGGTGTTGGCGCCAGACTTGGGGTGGGCAATTTTCTGCGCCAGCATATCGGCCATGAGATCGGGCATGGCCCACATGCCCTTGCCAATTTGGGCGCGTCCGCGCAGGCCGCAGCTTAAGCCAACCAGCACATTGTTGCGCTCATAAGAGGCAATCCATGTACTGCTTTTCATATCGCCTTTGCGCAGCATAGGACCGGCTTGCATGGCGGTGTGCATTTCGTCGCCGGTACGGTCTAAGAAGCCGGTGTTGATAAAGGCCACGCGGTCAGCCGCAGCGGCAATACAGGCTTTCAAGTTGACGCTGGTTCTGCGTTCTTCGTCCATGATGCCCAGCTTGACACTGGCCTTTGGCAAGCCTAATACAGCTTCTACGCGCGCAAACAATTCGCATGCAAAAGCGACTTCTTCGGGGCCATGCATTTTGGGCTTGACTATATAGACTGAGCCTTTGCGTGAGTTGCGAATACCGTTCACGCCTTTGCCATGTATGTCCACCAAGGCAATTGTGACTGTGATCATGGCGTCCAACATGCCCTCAGGTATCTCTTGGCCTTCGCCCCACAAAATAGCGGGGTTGGTCATCAAATGGCCAACGTTGCGCACAAACAGCAGGGAGCGACCGTGCAAGGTGAGGGGCTGGCCGTCTGACCCTGTGTATTGGCGGTCGGCGTTGAGGCCGCGCGTAAAGCTTTTGCCGCCTTTAGCGACTTCTTCTGTCAATGTGCCGCGCAAAATGCCCAGCCAGTTGGCATAGGCCAACACCTTGTCGTCTGCGTCGACCGCTGCAACCGAGTCTTCCAGGTCGAGGATGGTTGACAGTGCAGACTCCATAATCAAGTCAGACACGCCGGCCGAGTCCGTGGCACCAATTGAGGTCGTGCGGTCAATGCGCAAGTCCAAGTGGTTGCCGTTGTGCTTGAACAAAACGCTTGAAGGCGTGGCCGCCTCGCCCTGGTAGCCCACAAACGTGGCCGGATTGGCCAATGTTGTCGTGCCCTCGCCGTTCAGGCTGACGTGTAAAACGCCATCTACAACGGTGTAGCCCGTGCTGTTGGCATGTGAGCCAGAGACCAATGGTGCGCTTTGGTCAAGCACGCTGCGTGCAAACGCAATAACTTTTGCGCCGCGTACTTCGTTGTAGCCTGGACCTTTGGCTGCGCCACCGTCTTCAGCAATGACATCTGTGCCATACAAGGCGTCGTACAGTGAGCCCCAACGCGCGTTGGCGGCGTTCAATGCGTAGCGTGCATTCAATATGGGCACGACCAACTGTGGGCCAGCTTGTAAGGCCAACTCGTCGTCGACGTTGGTGGTTGTGGCGCTGACGTGCGCGGGGTGCTCGACCAAGTAGCCTGTGGCTTTTAAAAAGCCTTGGTAGGCTGCCATGTCGGTGATGGGGCCTGGGTTGGCGGTATGCCATGCGTCTAGTTCAAGTTGCAGTGCGTCGCGTTTGGCCAGCAGGGCAGCGTTCTTGGGTGCCAAGTCTGAAACGATGCTGGAAAAACCAGCCCAAAATGCGTCACTGGCCACGCCTGTGGCGGGCAGCACATGCTCTTCAATAAATTGGTGCAGGGTGTTGGCTACTTGTAGGCCGTGAGCGGTGGTGCGCTGAGTCATGTTGGAATCCTTTTTTATAAACAGGTTAGGGGTTGAACAGTTGTAAGACGTCGTTCAAATTAGTTGCAATGTGTGTGGGCTGCGGGCCTAGGGTTTCGAATGGTAAACCCTGGCGGTTCAACCACAGGGTCTGGAACCCATACCAAGTCGCTCCTAGCGCATCCCAGCCATTGCTGGAGACAAACAGAATGTCGTGTGCTGGTAACCCCAAGGCTTGTGGGCCCAAGGCATAGACGCTGGGATGGGTTTTGTATTGCTGAACCGTGTCTGCGCTCAGCACATGGTTCAGCAAGCCGCTCAGCCCGGCGCTGCTGATGGCCACGTTCAGCATGGCAGGGTCACCGTTGCTCAAAATGCCAGTGGGAATGCCTGTGGTTTGTAGCGCTTGGAGTACGCCCTTGTTTTCAGGAAATGCCGACAGCGCACGGTACTGGTTCATCAAGCGTTCTTGTGCATCGGCTTTTAAATCCAAACCCAGCTTGGCGCAACTGTAACGTAGCGCGTCCAGCGTGACGGCCCAAAAGGGCTTGTAAAAAGGGGCGTTGGTTTGCCCACCCGCAGTGCTGCTGCTGATGAGTAAGCGCGTGTATTCAATTTGTTTGTCTCGCCACAAGGTGGCTATGGCAGCGCCCTGACCGGGAAACAGTTGTTCAGCCAATAAGCCGACGCTGTAGACGTCGAACAACGTGCCGTAGGCATCAAACAGCACCGCCTTGGGCGATGTGGACGTGCTTGTAGTGTGTGAAAAAGCCATAGGTCTACTGTATTGCAAACTACACGATACATTAATTCACCAAATAGCGAACAATTAATGACTTATTTGCACATAATGTGTACATGGACAAGCTTAAGCAATTGGAAACCTTTGTAGCCGTTACGCTGCGTGGCAGCCTCACTGCCGCAGCCAATGCCGAAGGCGTTGCCCCGGCAGTTATTGGTCGTCGCTTGGACGCCTTAGAAGCACGCTTGGGTGTGAAGTTGATAATGCGCACGACAAGGCGCATTACGCTGACCCACGAAGGCAGTGCTTTTTTAGAAGATTGTCAACGTTTGTTGACAGACTTATCCAACGCCGAGGCCAGCGTCAGTGCCGGCGGTGTGAAGGCTAGCGGGCATTTGCGTATCACCGCTCCAGCCGGTTTTGGCCGCGCTTACGTCGCACCGTTGGTGCCGCAATTCCGTGAGTTGCATCCAGACGTCACCATCACCTTGAATTTAAGTGACCGAGTGGTTGACATCGCTGGCGAAGGTTTTGATTGCGCTGTGCGCGTGGGCGATATGCCGGACTCCTCGTTGGTGAGCGTGCGCTTGGCTGATAACAGGCGCTTGTGCGTGGCCACGCCCGGTTATCTAAAAATGCATGGTCGTCCGCGCCTACCCCAAGACTTGGCGAGATTTGATTGCTTGACCTTGTCGTCTGACGCCTCACAGACCAGAGGCTGGGCCTTTCAGGTGCCACACAACGGCAGCGTCACCGAAACAGAAATCATGCACCTCAAGCCCGGTGGGCCATTGGATTGCTCAGACGGGCAGGTGCTGCACACATGGTGTTTGGCCGGTTGGGGTATTGCTTGGCGCAGCACCTGGGAAGTGGAGGCTGACCTCACCGCTGGGCGTTTGGTCACAGTATTGGACGAGTACGCTGCACCGCCAAATGGTGTGTTCGCCGTGTTTCCACAGCGAAAACACTTGGCCTTGCGCGTTCGGCTGTGGATTGATTTTTTGAAGCACCACTACGCGCAGCCTGAGTTTTGGCACAGCGTCAGCACGTAGTCGGTGGGTTGTATGGTCTAGGTGTTACCTGTGCCCATGTGTGCAGCGCCAAGCCAGCGCGCGGCTTGAGAGGCTTGGTGCATGCGCTCGGTGCTTCATTCTGTCCGCTAGCCCCATAAGGCTAACGTGGAGTTCGTCACCGCTATTGGGTTGATTGCGGTGTACTAGGTACAGAACCAGCCCATCCCACACAGTTCCCAAAGAACAAACAACGCAACTAGTTCACCAACTGCACCAGCAACCAAGCTGCTGTGCCCCACATCATGATGGCGACCATGCCATCAAGCCAATGCCACATGTTGGCGTTGCCAATGCGCCGACCAATGAGGTATACGGCCAAGCCAAGGCTGCAAAACCAAATCAATGAGCCTGTGATGGCACCTGCACCAAATACTATCCCGCCTGTTTGGCCATAGGCCAACGATGCGGTGCCAATGATCACAGCGGTATCTAGCCAAGCATGCGGGTTTAAAAACGAAAAGGCCAAAGCCGATGCAACAGCTTGCTTGCGTGAGAACACCTGTGGCCCAGTTGGCGAGCTGCTGGCCACGTCTAGTGGGCTGGTGTTGGTGATTGGGCGAATGAAGCGCTGCGCAGCTTGCCAGCCATACACCAGTAAAAATAAAGCACCTGCACCAACCATGGCCCCTTGCAACTTGTCACTCAAGCCACCCAGATGGGCCAAGCCCAAAACGCCAGTGGCTATTAGCACAATGTCTGATAAGGCGCAGGTCGCGATGGTCAACAGGACATGCTGTCGCATCAGTCCCATGCGCATGACGTGAACATTTTGGGGGCCTAGCGCCATGATCGTGGCTAGGCTCAAAGCGATGCCAGCTCCGAAGGCGCCGCTCATGCCGGTTGGTAGGGCTAGTGATAAAGGAAGCATGATGCGTAATGGCTCTGTAGGAGCAGTTGGTGTGAATGGCAGCCTTTTATGTAAAAGCAATAAGACAATTATGCTGGGATGTATTAATTAATTAAATACAATAAAATATTTAATAAGCGTATTAAATTTTATTTAACAAATTAAATCCTTGTGCGCAATTTGATTGCTGCTTATGAGCCAACACCTAGACCCCAAGCAACTAGACGCCCTGC
>Ga0105052_10001233_pt1 | contig 34605 bp, 33 predicted proteins | sample FRY03_FD_78094 | JGI IMG/M metagenome (GOLD analysis project Ga0105052, IMG submission 78094) | Freshwater microbial communities from Lake Fryxell liftoff mats and glacier meltwater in Antarctica - FRY-03 | ecosystem: Environmental > Aquatic > Freshwater > Ice > Glacier meltwater ... | reverse complement strand
GCTATACCAATCGCCACCCAATCTAGCTATATGATGCATTTTTGTTTGATCAATCATTGTTTTATCTGAATTCAAAATAGATTCATCTATATGCATACACAAAACTTCTGCAATTACTAATTGACCAGATCCTCCTTGCTCTCCTAAACTTTTAACTTCATTTACCTTACATTCTAATTTAATTTTAGCTTCTTTAACCATTGGCGGTTTAACTATTGATGCAGCTTCTTTGGTAAATCCAGCTTTAATAAATTCATCAACTCCTTTTGGAAATTCGCAACTAGATAAACTCATTTGTTGCACCATATCATAATCCACCATATTAATCACCACTTCCGGAACTTCTAATACGTTTTCTAAAGTATGTTTCAATGTATTATCTCTCCCTTTTCTTGATGGAGAAAAAATAACGATTGGTGGGTTAGAAGAAAAAAGGTTGAAGAAACTAAATGGACTTAAATTCACATTCCCTGCTTTATCAATTGTACTTGCAAAACAAACAGGTCTTGGTGCGATAGCATGTTGTAGCCAAGCTTGTTTTTCAGGAAAAGTTAATGTTTGTAAATTAATGATCATGCGAGTTACGGGTTACGGGTTACGGGTTACGAGTTACGGGTTACGGGTTACGGGTTGCGGGTGACGAGTTGCTTTTAATTTTTTTAAATATATGAGTAGTTTCCCAATTTGACTGCCTAAAGTTTTTGTTTGAATAATTAATGGTTCTAGACTTTCTTCAGACGCGTAATTTATTTTTATTGCAAATATTAAACAGTTTCTTACTTCTCCACAAGATCCTTTAGCGATTCGTAAATATCTTACAAAATCATTATTGTTATTATATTCAAACCCTTCAGCAATATTATTTGATATTGATAATACTGCTCGTTTAATTTGGTCTTTAAATGAGTAATCCTTAGAAATAGGTAAGTTCTTCAAAGAGAGATCAAAAACCTGTACACCTAATTCTTGTGCGCTTTGCCAAATTACTAAATCTTCGAACGAATTAATGCTAGCCATATTAAACCAATTAGAATTATTAATTCGAAAATAGTGTTGCAACAAAACCCGCAACTCGCAACTCAACACTCGCAACTACCTTTTCTTAAGGGCTAATACAGAGAAATCATCTTGATCTCGAATAAGTACATTCCGCGAACTCTGCGCCTCTGCGGTGAAGTTATCAATTACTAATTTTAGTATTTAGGTATTTTTACTTTAGATATATCTTTTTTTAACGGTACTATTTTTTCAATTTTAAAATTGAAAATTCAGTATCATCTTTTACAATAGTATTGGCGATTTTACCAATGCCTTCAATTTCCATTTCAACTACATCTCCTGCTTGAAGCCACTGTTCGGGATAGTTGGGGTCATTTAATTTTCCTGTTCCATTTAATTCTAAAAAACAACCAGTACCTACAGTGCCGCTACCTATTACATCTCCCGGATGCATATCAACTCCATAAGCACATCGCTCAATAATTTCAGCAAAAGTCCAATCCATTTGCGCAACATTTCCTTCACTTACTTGAATTCCGTTAACCCAACATTTCATGCTTAAATTCCATGCTTTACCAGTATGACCTTCTTTGCAAGGGACTTCAAATTGTTCTAATTCATCTAGTGTAACCAAGCATGGTCCAATTACTGTAGAAAAATCTTTTCCTTTTGCTGGCCCAAGGTTTAATAACATTTCTTCCATCTGTAATCTGCGGGCACTAATATCATTCATGATCATTAATCCCCCAATATAATTATCCGCTTCACTAGCCTTAATATTTCTTCCAGACTTACAAATAACAATGGCAGCCTCTAACTCAAAATCTAATTTTTCAAAATGGTCGGGCATGCATTTTATATCACCTGCACCCTGAATACTATGGTGATTAGTGAAATAAAATATTGGATATTGATCAAATTCGGGAATCATCTCTACTTTTCTGTTTCTACGAGCTGCTGCAACATGTTGCCTAAATGCATATCCATCTCTGCATGATGTTGGAAAGGGAATAGGGGCTAGTAAATGAATATCTTCTAATGCTATTCCGTTATCATTGCTAATCCTACCACTTTTAATAGCTGCTTCTGTTTGTTGGGCAATTGGAAAAAGATCATTCCAATACTGCAAAAACATATTCATACTATTGGGCAATTCCGGATGCATTAAATCGCAATCGAATAGTAAATCATTTACTAAAAAGGCTAGTTGATCGCGCCCTTCGGTTAAGTAAGAAACAAGCTTCATCGTATAGTTATTTATTGCACGAAAATAGGTAAATTGACAGCATTATCAGTTGTATATTTATTGGATAATCTATCTATAATGCTCAAAATCCTTGGCAATTTTTTATGCTTTCTCTTTTTTGCAGGTTCATTATTTGCAAGCGACAGCTCTTGGATAAGAATTAACCAATTAGGGTATTTACCCAAAGGCACTAAAGTAGCTGTATGGTGCAGTAAAGATTTAAAAACCCCCAAGCAATTTTTATTGATAGATGTAAAAACAAAAAAAGTAGTGTTTACTGGAAATGCTAGTAAAGATTTTGGCAAATACGGTCCATTTACTTCAACTAGTAGGTTAGACTTTTCTGCCTTTTTAAAACTGGGTAAATATTTTATTCAAGTCGAAAAAATAATTTCTCCCATTTTTGAAATTAACCAAACTGTGTATACTGGCACTGCCGATTTTTGTTTGCAATATATGCGCCAACAAAGAAGTGGTTTCAATCCTTTTTTAAAAGATAGTTGCCATACGCATGATGGATATACCATGTATGGCAATTCGGTTGGATTAAAAGATAGCACATATATAGATGCAACTGGTGGATGGCATGATGCAAGTGATTATTTGCAATACAGTTCTACTTCGGCAAATGCAACCTATCATTTATTGATGGCCTATCGCGACTTCCCCAATGTATTTAAAGATCAACATTTATGGAATGGCTTATATGGCAAAAATTACAGAGCCGATGTTTTAGATGAAGCCAAGTGGGGTTTAGATTGGCTCATTAAAATGCATCCCAATAAAGATTGGTTGTTTAATCAATTGGGAGATGATAGAGATCATAGAGGTATGCGAATTCCTAAAGAAGATACGTATTATGGTAAAGGGTTTGAGCGTCCTGTATATTTTTTGAATGGTGAAATTCAACAACGAGGAAAATTCATGAACAATACTACTGGTACTAGTTCTACTTCAGCAAAATTTAGTAGTGCTTTTGCTTTGGCGGCTAAAATATTTAAAGACGACGCAAAATTATATTCTCAAAAAGCAGTAAGCTCTTATCAATATGCTTATAAAAAATTAGGTGTAGCTCAAACAGTTTCTGTGGTTTCACCTTATATATATGCAGAAGACAATTGGGTAGATGATATGGAGTTGATGAAGGCTCAAATAAAAAATAAAGAAAGTTCATTTGCTTTTGCAAAACAAGAACCAATAACACCATGGTTAGGAAAAGATACTGCTGCACATTATCAATGGTATCCTTTTATAAATCTTGGTCATTACGAATTGGCAAAACAATTAGCCGGCTCAAAAAGAGATACTATAATCAATTTTTATAAAAACGGAATAAAAGCAGTTTGGATTAAAGCAAAGCAAAATGCATTTTATAGAGGAGTGCCATTTATTTGGTGCAGCAATAATTTAACCGTGGCATTTGCCATGCAATGTAAGTGGTACAGTCAACTAACAGGAAGTAAGGAGTTTGATCAATTAGAACAAGCAAATATCGATTGGCTATTTGGTTGTAATCCATGGGGAACCAGCATGGTGTTTGGGTTACCAAGAAATGGAGATACTCCAGTAGATCCTCATTCTGCTTTTACCCATTTAAAAAATTATCCAATAAATGGAGGATTGGTTGATGGTCCAGTTTATACAAGCATCTATAAAAACTTAATCGGCATTCAATTAAAAGATGCAGATGAATATGCTCCATTTCAAAGTGATTTGGCGGTTTATCATGATGATTATGGAGACTATAGCACCAATGAACCTACAATGGATGGTACCGCAAGCTTAATTTATTTACTCGCAGCACAAGAAGCAGCTGCTGGTAAAAGCCCAATAAAAAACAATACAATTGCTGCTCAACATACAATGCAAAAAGGAGCAATTGTAAAAGCATCAGTAACTGATCAATCCGTTGCTTTAGTTTTTACTGGAGATGAATTTGGAGATGGACTCAGTATAATTCAACAAAAATTAAAAGAAGAAAAAGTTGCAGCAAGTTTTTTCTTTACAGGAAGATTTTATCGGAATTCCAATTTTCAATCGGGGATAAAAAAATTAATTCAGTCCAACCATTATATGGGTCCGCATAGTGATACTCATTTATTGTACAACGATTGGACTAAACGCGATAGCCTATTAGTAAGCTATCAGCAATTTACCGATGACCTTAATAAGAATATGGATGCGATGGAAGTATTGGGTATTAATACTAAACAAGTAAACTATTTTATCCCTCCCTATGAATGGTGGAATGATAGTGTTGCTAGCTGGACAAATTGGCGAGGAATGCAATTGATTAGTTTTACTCCAGGCACATTTACCAATGCCGATTATACTTGGCCAGAAATGGGCAATCCATATAAATCGAGTGAATTCTTAATGAACAAAATAAAATCATTATCAGACGATTCAAAAAATTTTAGCGGCTCAATTATTTTAATTCATATTGGAACAGATCCTAGAAGAAAAGATAAATTGTATAATCAATTGGGAGCGCTGATTCAGTTATTGAAAAAGAAAGGATACCAATTTAAACGAGTCGATCAATTGTTGGAATAATTACCAAGCATCTTCATTGTTGGTTGGTTTAAGTTGTTTGTATTTTTCTTTGCTGACCTTTTTTTCAATCTGCCGTTCTATAATTGCATCTGCAATAAGTTCAGCAGCACTAGTATCTGACTTGTTAATTAAAAGATTTTTAATTTTTGCTTCGCTTACATCAATTCTATAGAGGGCATAGATCAATTTTTCAAAATCATTAATAATGAGGTAATTGATTGTATCAATAAGTTCGGTTCTGTTTAATTGATCAACAGTTGCTATGTCTAGATTGTATTGAATCATTTACAAATATTTAATATATTTATGAGCCTAAAATGCTGATATGAAAAAATACATTGTTACTACTTTACTTTTTTTATTTAGTGGAATATTAGTTGCTCAAAATATTGCAAAAACCATCCCTGGGTATAAAAATTCAAAGTTATCAATTAATGTGAGGATTGCAGATTTATTGACTAGAATGACTATTCAAGAAAAAGCTGGACAATTAAATCAGTTAAATGGAGGTGTGTTTACGGGACCTGCTTTGAATGATGCGGGACAAAAAGGAAAAGTTCAAATGGTGCGTGATGGAAAAATAGGCTCTTTTTTAAATGTAATTGGTGCTAAGGAAACGAGAAATATTCAAGAAGTTGCAGTTAAAGAAAGCAGATTGGGAATTCCTTTATTATTTGCATTTGATGTAATTCATGGATATAAAACGGTGTTTCCAATTCCTTTAGCAGAAGCCTGTAGTTGGGATTTGAAGCAGATTGAAATTAATTCATCCATTGCTGCAAAAGAATCTGCTGCAGCCGGATTGCATTGGACATTTGCGCCAATGGTTGATATTAGTACAGACCCACGTTGGGGCCGTGTTATGGAAGGTGCAGGAGAAGATACTTATTATGGAACGTTGGTAGCTGCTGCAAGAGTTAAAGGCTTGCAAGGTAATTTAGATGATGTGCTACATATTTTGGCTTGCGTAAAACATTATGCTGCTTATGGTGCAGTAGAAGCAGGCAGAGAATACAATCATGTTGATGTTTCTAGAGTTGGTTTGTGGAATAAATACCTTCCTACTTATAAAGCTGCTGTAGATGCAGGTGCCGCTACAGTTATGAATTCATTTAATGTGGTAGATGGATTGCCAGCAAGTGCAAATCGATATTTGATAGAAGATGTTTTAAAAAAGAAATGGGGTTTTAAGGGATTGATTGTTAGTGATTGGGGTTCTTTTGGAGAATTGATTAATCATGGATATGCTGATAACGAAAAAGATGCTGCACTTAAATCATTAAATGCGGGTAGTATGATGGATATGGAATCGAAAGTTGTTATAGAACATTTACCTGCATTGGTTAAAGAAGAAAAAATAACCATGAAGCAAGTAGATGATGCTGTGAGTAAGGTACTTTACTTTAAATTTAAATTAGGCTTGTTCGATGATCCCTATAAATTTTCTGATGAAGTAAGAGAAAAGGCAACATTATTCTCTCCAGAAAATAGAGCCGAAGCGCTTAAAGCAGCAAGAGGTTCAATTGTTTTGTTGAAAAATAATAATCAGATTTTGCCTTTGAATTCTAGCACTAAAAAAATTGCTTTGGTTGGTAGTTTTGCAAAAAGCAAAGAAGACCTTTTTGATTTTTGGGTTGCTAATGGGGTTGCAAATGATGCTGTAAGTATTTATGAAGGCTTAACAGCTAAATTAGGAGCGTCTGCGGTTGATTATACTGCAGGTTATAACTTAGATAATACTACCAATGATCAACTCATTAATCAATCAGTGGCTTCGGCAAATTCCTCAGATGTTGTAGTGGTAACAGTTGGTATCAGTGGAAAATTGGCCGGTGAAGAAAGATCATTGGCAAATATTAATATTCCAGATGCACAAGTACAATTATTAAAAGCTTTACAAAAAACAGGTAAGCCAATTGTTGTTTTGGTAAATAGTGGTAGACCTTTGGTGTTGACTCAAATACAGGATTTAAGTACTGCCATTGTTCAGTGTTGGATACTTGGTACCGAAGGCGGAAATGCAATAGCGGATATGTTAACTGGCGTTTATAATCCTTCAGGAAAAACAGTCATGAGTTTTCCGTATGCAGTGGGACAAATACCAGTTTACTACAATCATTTTAATACCAATCGCCCTGCTCCAGATTCTGGTGATGGCGCATGGAAGTCGCGCTACCGTGATATTCCAAACGAACCATTGTATCCATTTGGATATGGATTAAGCTATACAAAATTTGATTATTCTAATTTGCAATTAAGTGGTAATGAAATGAAAAAAGACGGTTCAATAAAAGTAAATATTACTGTTAAAAATACTGGCACTTATGATGGTGATGAAGTTGTTCAATTATATATTCGCGATTTTGTTAGCTCAATAGTTCGGCCTGTAAAAGAATTGAAAGGCTTTCAGAGAATTAATTTAAAAGTTGGAGAAAGTAAAACAGTTCAATTTACACTAACCGGTACGGACTTGTCTTTTTATGATGAAAATGGAAATACAAAACTAGAGGCTGGAAAGTTTGGTGTGTTTGTTGGAGGTAATTCTAAACAAACGCTTAATGGAAGTTTTGAATTAAAATAGATTAATATTTTTCTATAACACCAAGACCGAATAAAGCAAAATCATATTTTGCAGGATCGTTTGGGTCTAACTTTTTAAGGTAACTGGTAAGCTCTTCTGCAGCTTGCCAGTCCACCTGTTTTCTTTCTAAAAGATTAAAGCGTTTTGCTACCCTAGCAACATGAACATCAATAGGGCAAATCAATTGAGCCGGTTTTATTTTATTCCATATGCCGAAATCAACCCCATGATTGTCTTTTCGAACCATCCATCTTAAGTACATATTTAAACGCTTGCAGGTAGAACCTTTTGCTGGAGTAGAAATATGTTTTCTAGTGCGATTTGGTGCATCTTCCAACGAAAAAAAATTTTCATGAAATTGAATTAAAGCTTCATAAATAGAATTGGGAGATTTCTTATTTTTTAAAAATGCATCTTCTAGTGAAGAGTTGGTTTTATAGTGATGGTTTAGAAATTCAATACAATATAAAAGATCGGTAGTATTAAAAGTTCGGTGTTTAAATCCTTCTAATTTTTTTAATTCTTTTGCAGAAGCGTTCAAGCAAAATTCATGCGGATGCATTTGCATTAACTGCATTAACTCTTTCGATTTATTAATAATGGTTGTTCTATTTCCCCAGGCAAAAATAGCTGCAAAGAATCCTGCTATTTCAATGTCTTGTTTTTTAGTAAAAAGATGCGGAATACAAATAGGGTCGGCTGCTATAAATGAGGGCTTGTTGTACTGACTAACTTTCAACTCAAAAAAGTCATGTAATTTTTTTAACTTGCTCATTATTTTAAGTCCAGCATTTTACTCATAATGTCTATTCCTATTCCATCTACAATATTATTTTTATTGAAAGCATTAACTGCAATAAAAATTCCCTTACCTGTTTCTTTGTGAAATGCACAGAAAGTAGAGAAACCATAAGTTCCACCACTATGCCAATAAAGCGAACTGTTATTTGGTAGAGAAAGGATATGCCATCCTTTGGCAATTTGTAAACGCTTATTAATTACAGCAGTTGGTTTTGTAATATTTTGTATTACTAAAGATTGATCATTCTTCAATAAATACTCAATATAAGATAGCATATCAGTTGCATCTGATTTAATTCCACCTGCAGCTTTTAAACTATTCATAGTCCAATAAGTAGCAACAGAATCATTAAAGTAACCTATACTTACAGCGCGATTTGGAGCTGCATTCATTTGAGTATAACTCATTTTAAACGGCTTAGCAATATATTGTTTTAGCAACTGTTCATATGATTTTCGGGAAATTCTTTCTGCAAGTACACCAGCTAATCCAGCACCTAAATTAGAATAGTTAACTTTTCCATTTTTGGTAATAATGACAGTTTTCAGATAGCTGAATAATTTTTGTTCACTATAATTTTCATAAGGTTGCATTGAATTAATAGGAGTACCCATATTATTTGGAAGCCTTGGTAAGCCAGCAGTGTGGTTCATCAATTCTACAAAACGGATGTTGGCTACTGAACTGTTCTGTTGAATACTATCGGGCAAATATGTACCGATGAATGCGCTATCACTTATTTTATTTTTTATAAGAACTGAAGTAAGTATATAGGCGGTGAATGTTTTACCAATACTTCCAATTTCAACTTGTGTAGCAGCATCAAATAGTTGGGAGGTCTCTTTATTTGCAAATCCAGCTGTATAATAACTTCTTGTTTTTAAATCAGTTGTCCCAATAATTATACCCGGTATAGCTTTAGCAGCAACAAGGCTATCAATTTTATGTTGAATTGTAACAGGTATTTGCGAATAGCAATTTGTATAAATGCACAAAAGAGATATTGCAATGATATATTTCATTCGCTATATATTTATTTATCCTAATGCTTTATTTAAATCTTCAATTAGATCTTCTGCATCTTCTACGCCAATACTTAATCTTATTAATGTGTCGCTTAAACCATTGGCTATTCTTTTTTCTCTAGGGATAGATGCGTGCGTCATAGAAGCAGGATGATTGATTAAGCTTTCAACTCCTCCTAAACTTTCTGCCAATGAAAATAGTTTAGTGGAGGATAATACTTTTTTAGCTGCTTCCATGCTATCATCTTTTAATTCAAAAGAAAGCATACCACCAAAATCGCGCATTTGTTTTTTAGCAATAGCAAAACTTGGATGATCTTCAAAACCACACCAATACACTCTACTTATTTTTGGATGATTACGTAACCAATGTGCAATAGTTTTTCCGTTTTCACAATGGCGTTGCATACGCAAATGCAAAGTTTTAATTCCACGAAGTACTAAAAAGCAATCCATTGGTCCAGGTACAGCACCACAGCTTTTTTGTATAAAATATAATTGCTCACGCAACTCTGCGCTATTCATCATTAATGCGCCTTGTATTACATCACTATGTCCGCCAAGGTATTTGGTTGCAGAGTGCATTACAATATCTGCACCTAGGTCTAATGGATTCTGCAAATAAGGAGAAGCAAAAGTATTGTCAACACAAAGCAATGATCCATTGGCTTTTGCAATTGTTGAAACGGCTTCAATATCAGTAATATTCATTAAAGGATTGGTTGGAGTTTCAATCCATATTAATTTTGTTTTTGGGGAGATTGCGTTTTGAATATTGGCTACATTAGTTGTATCAACATAGGTAAAAACGATTCCAAATTTTTCAAATATTTTGGAGAACAAACGATAAGTACCACCATACATATCATTTGCAGCAATCACTTCATCGCCAGGAGATAGTAATTTAATTACTGCATCAGTTGCAGCAACGCCGCTACTAAACGCTAAACCAAATTTTCCATTTTCAATTTGTGCGTATGCCTCTTCTAGTGCTTTACGAGTGGGGTTCTGACTCCTTGCATATTCAAATCCTTTATTTACTCCTGGGGCTTCTTGAACATAAGTAGAAGTTTGGTAGATGGGTGTCATAATTGCACCAGTTGAAGGATCGGGCTCAGCACCTGCGTGGATGTATTTAGTAGCTGTTTTCATTGTAATCGATTTTTTACTTGTAAAAGCAAATATACGTTACAATAAAGTGCTAGTTAGTAAGAGTTGATTGTATTTACTTACAATATAAATTAGTGATCAGATATTCCACCTATTCTTTTGACTAATTTCTATCTGCCTAGTTTTTTTTGAAATAAATAACTATTATGAGAACTGAATTCTTGATTATAGGACTTAATACAAAAATAACAAATTGTATATTTTTTTGCAAAAACAGGGTTAGAGAATCGATAGATGGTCGAAGTCATTTTTTTGTAATTATTTCAGGTAATAAATAACATTTTTCTATGAAATTTATTTCTATTTTATTTTAAGTACTATCTTGATAAATTCCCTTAATTATATCCATTTTCATATAAACATTGATTAATAATTAGATATACCGCCTAAACTTTTAATTATTATCCAATTTCCCTTTTCTTTTTTAAATAAAAATGTTTCTTGAGCACCCCCATCAGAAAAATATCCTCTACAAAAAATGCAAAGTGTATAGTTTTTATAAAAAATTGGTTTTGCAAATTGAATATAATCTTGTTCCTTGTTAAATGGCACAAGTTTTACTTTTAAAACTAAGCTTTCTGTTAACAATAATTTAGAAGTATCTAATGTTGATTTTAAAAAATTATTTCTTTCATTCATACTTAAATATCCCCTAGACCAATCTTCATTATTTGGAAAAACTAAATATTTATACAGCCCTCTATTCGATAAAAGATTTAATACTCTAATAGTGTCTGGGCTAAATATTCTTAGATTAGATCTTATGGAGTATAAAAAACAAATTGTTTCTTTTTTATACTTTCTATTATTTTGGGCAAAAATTATTTGGCCCAATGCTAAGAAAATAAGGAGCAATAAATATTTATGTAAAACTTGTTTACTCATATTGTTTAGTTTAATTCAGACCCGGTTGTGCCTCTATTGGGATTACAAGGAGATCCTGCTTCACCGACTTTATGTCTTTGAGAAAAATAATCCCAATGTTGTGCGCTGCTTTGATTATTATTGAATCCCCATCTGGTAATTAAAGTATCAAAATGTTCCAATACGGCAACATCATTGCTTAACCCACCTAATGACAAAGATTTTGCTTGTTCCAAAGTAATATCTGGAAAAAAGTCTTTTAGAGATTGCGACATTTCATCCATATAACCTGATAACATTATAAAATGCTGATAGTTATTTGGAGGAGTAATACCGACACTTAACGAATTCGCTGACGCTATTGTAAGTGAAGTATGAATTATTTCATGAATGATTACAGCTGCTTTATATTCTTGAGATGCACCATTTAAAATGGAACTGTTAAGAGTAATTTTATGGTTCATTACGCCATTTACATAAATTTGGTCTGATGAGGTATGGGCTGGAACAGGATATCCATTATTACCTGTGACAGAACTAGTCTGTTCAAATGTGACATTTACCTTATCATTTACAGAAAAAACATCTTTTAAAATCTTTGTAATTGCATTTGAAATAGATCCGTTTAACAATTGATTGATAATCATTTGTAAACATGGATCAGTTAATTTAGTTTTAACATCTTCAATTGCTGGAGAACCACCAGAAACATTATTCCCACCACTTCCTCCACAATTGGAGCGAATAATATTTTGTAATTTATTATCTATTGAAATAGTTTGTTCACATGTATTTGTGCAAGAAGCGCCCAAAAATTCGTAGTCAATTGAACCATCGCTCCAATAAGTTACCAAATAAAATGCTGTGCAACTATTTGGTTCAATATTATTGCTTACTGAGTTAGATTTTATGGATTTTGTTTGTTTTAGTTGATTTTTATTAGGTTTTAAAATTATCTTTTTGTAAGAATTAAAACCATTTTTGTATCCCATCTCCCATAGAAATTTATTCGAAACATCAAAACCAGAAATACTGACTAAAAATCCTATTAATTTATGTTTGTAAAACCTAGTAATAATATTAGATGGTTTTTCTTTGTTTGTTTCATTGGCAAAACTAAATTTTGCTATGTAACCCTCTACAATTTTATTTTTTTGTGTATTTAATATTACTACTACTCCAATATTATTGGAATCACTTGTAACAGGGATATATATCAAAGTTTCTTTTTCATTAATACTATTTGAATTTAACTTATTCCATTGAGCATTTTTTAGCAGAGAATCTATGAATAAACTTGATTCTGGTGATTTTAAAATCTCTTGCTCTACCCACTTTGTTGTTAGTGCTTTATAATCAATTTGATCTGCTTGAAAATCTGGAGTATTTTTATTACAACTATTAGTAAAAAACAGTAAACAACAGTAAAAAACAGTAAACAAAAAGGGTTTTTACATTGAACTTAATTTTCATAGAATTAGACTTTTAAATTTAAAGTAATTTTCTATTTTTTTTCAATTACAAAAATCTTTAGTAAATATTTGTACTTCATTCAAGAATGGCTTTGCCAAAATGGCTATTTCATCATAATGAAGTAAAAAAAGATCAAATGCTTCTTCGGAGCTATCCAAATATTTTGATCTTCTTACCAATCCACCAAAGCTATTTTCGATACCCCATGTATACCGGTAATTAAATAACCAGTTTTGTGATTGCATATAGGGGAATATTGTTGCAAATTTTTCGGGAAAATAAGTTGACTGCGATCCTAGTAATTCATAACTGGTTAGGGTAAATGCTAACCATTGTTCTTTATTTAAGATTGTTTTGTTAGTGGCTAAAAAATGATCGTACACTACATCTACAAAAGCGCCTGAATATAATCTTACCGAAGGAGCGAATATTTTTTTTATTTCTTTTGTTATTTGATGTTCATCTGTAAAAGTGTCGATTAATCTATGAAGTCTTATTCCTTTTTGAATTTCTGGGGGATAATCATATTGCTTTTTGCCTTTTACATAATCACTAATCATATTACCCAAAAGAATCGGAGGGTTATTAAAAGAAAAATAGGCATGTGCTAGGTAATTCATCCTATTGCTTTATGGTTTTATTGATCCAATTACTAATGATTTCTATAGCAATGGGAGCTATGGTCTCTTCTATTTTAGCATATTCAGAAACATCGCCAGTAACTGCTGTTTGTAATAAATGGTTAAGTGAAGGAAGTTTGATAGTCGTAATTTTTTTATTACCATTTTCCTTTAATGTTTTTTCTATTAACGCTAAATTCGGGATAGCATCTACCTGTGTGTCTTTTTCTCCATTAATTGCCAATACCCTACATTTTACTTTTTTTAAGTCTACAACTGGATTATAATTTATAAAATAACGCATCCATGCTATATCGTATAGCCCATTATACAAGGAGTGAATATTTTGACCCACAATCATTGAATCAGTAGCATACAAGTCTTTTAATACTTTTTCTGGCTGAATCCTTTTCCATTGTGCATAGGAAGAATCGATTCCCAACTTTAATTCATCTTTATTGGCAGCAGTAAAATGGGAAAGAATTGTTTTATGCAATTGCCCAAAAGCAGCAGTAGATAAACTATCAATTCTCGCTTTTCTTAATTGAGTCATATTTTGGCTTGTATTGGTTTCAGCTCCACCAATAGCGGGTGCACCCCAAAGTACTAAGAATGCAATTTCTCTTCTTCTTGCAGCAACCATTGGTGCAATTGCACCTCCTTCGCTATGCCCTATTAAACCAATGTTTTTTGAGTTAATGTCTTTTCGTTGTAATAGATAGTTTAGACTGGTTTCTGCATCATAAGAAAAATCAGCAGACGTTAGGCTTTTAGGATTAGGTCCAACAGTGCTCTTTCCTGCTCCACGATCATCAACCCTTAATACTGCAATACCTTCTTTGGTTAGTCGATCGGCCAAAACCCAATATAGTTTGTGGTCAAAAAGTGTTCCATCTCTATCTTGTGTTCCACTACCCGAAATAATAATAACAGTTGGGAAATCTTTTTTATTGGTAGGCTTTGTAAGTGTTGCCGCATAATGAACAGATTGTTCGGCATTATCATATTCCACTTCTTCAATAGTATAATTAAATGGTGGCTTGGGAGTTTGAGGCCTAACAACTGCCAATGGGTTTTTTGGTATATCGGCCTCATTCATTCTTTTTAAAACCAAGGGAATTTTATTATTACCCTGAGTAAATAATCCATTCATTTCATCTTTACCATCCCATTTACCAGTGTAACCTGCATTCATTGAAGGTATTTTTGCAGTTACACTATCTGCAAGTAAAACAGTTTCTCCGCCTTTTAAATCGAATGAATTTTGGTCGGGACTATCAAAAGTAGATTGGTACTTATCTCTATCTTTTGTTAGATGCATGATGAAAAATATTTTCCGTGTTCCAAATTCAATATTGCCACCCCATGAACCAATAATAGATTGTGCATTTGATGAAGAGAGTAAAGCTCCCAATATTGCCAATGTAAAAATTACTTTCATAACTGTTTATTTAATGTTGCTTTGTTTATATAATTGATAAGAGTAAATAGTTGGTATAGCCACTAGTAAAATGAAAATTAGCAGTGTAATCCATATTGAAATGGTAATGTTTATTATTAAGGTTGAAATCGCAATTAATAATCCTCCAACTACCCAAACTTTGCTTACTAATTGATGCGTTTTTCTCCAGTTTTCTTCGTTTTCTAAAGTCCATGGAATCCTAAATCCTATAAAATAATTTGGTTTAATACTATGCATAAAATTACCCAGTACTGCTAGGAATAAACCTACAGCAGGAAAAATATATTTGCCTCCATCAATTTGTTTGGCAATACTTGAATGAATTACTATCAATTGTATTATTGATAAAAAAATTAATAAACTCCATGCAATTTTTGCTAATAATTCGGGCGATTGTCCAGCTGCCTTTTTTGGATCAATTTTATGTGCATTTTTTACAAGAAAATAAGTGCCGATTGACACTGCACTAAGGATTATTGATGTAAAAATTAAACTCGATTTATCACCATAGTTATCTGGTTCACCTTTAAAATTAAAATGTGTGGGAATTGTTGCAGGTAAGATATTATAAATACTGGCTAAGTAAATAAATGGCAAAGCCAAAATACTTATGATAAGGAATACTTCAATAATTTTATTTTTTGACATTTTATTTTGTTTTTGTTTTTTTAAATTGGAGTATCCATTTAAGCATTTCGTCCATTACGGTAGTATTTAAAGAATAGAAAATAAACTGACCTTCCTTAACTGCTACTAATAAACCTGCCTGTTTCAAAATATCTAAATGATGCGATATGCTCGGTTTTGAAATGTCAAATTGATCGGCTATCTCACCTGCTGTTAAGTCTTTCTCTTTTAGTATTTCCAAGATTTCTCTTCGAGTAGCATCGTTCAATGCTTTAAAAAGTATGTTCACTAATTAGATATTTATATATTTAGACAAATGTCTAAATAACTATTCAAACCAACAAATTAATTTTTCATTAAAAGAAAGAGTTTAAGCAGGTAATTGGTTCATTGGAATAAAGTCGCCTTCGTTTTTAAGGTCGCCAATAAGTTGCATCAGTCTATTTACTAGCTCGTCACCACACCATCTTCTTGTATAAACAGGTAATTTAAAATCATTAATAGGAGTAAATTCCCAAGGATGAAAATAGAGGCAGATATAACCGTCTTTGCGTAATGTTTGTATACAAAGGGATTTAAAAAATTGGTAAGGCATATTCTTAAAACTCAACCAGAATAAGGGTATCCTGAGGTTTGGAGAAACTGAAGCAGGAATTCTCCTCATTCCATGATCTAAATATTGAGTTCTGGAAAGATGCAGGTTATTGTATTTTCCGGGTATCCAAGTTGGGTTGATAGATGAATCATATTGATAACCAGCATTAATTACAGAGGGCATATCAATCACTTTCATTCTTGGCATTCTTAATCCTGTAACAGACTTGCCAATTACTTCTTCGAGTTTTAATCGTGATTTTATAAGATCATTTATTTCAAATGATCCGTGAAAATATGTGTGAGAAGCTATTTCATGTTTGGTTGAAAGCTGCTTAATTTCAACAGGAAAATGTTCAGCAAAATTGGCTGTTGTAAATAGGGTAGTGGTTACTTCATTTAAAATTGGTTGAATGGCGTCTAAACCTTTTTTACCAATTTTTATTTGAGTTGCGGCATCAATTGAATGTCTGAATTCCATTGGTATATCAAATTCTTCAACATCAAAACTCAATAGAATAGACCGATTCATTAAATGAGATTGGTTTCTTTAATAATATAATGAGGCCTGTGCTTGCTTTGCATAAAGAGTTTGCCAATATATATTCCAATGATGCCCATAATCATTAATTGTAAACCACTAAAAAATGCAATAGCCACTACTACAGAGGACCAGCCAGTAATAGTTACCCCAAAATAGTAACTATAAATAACATATGGTATATATAAAAGAGCCAACAATGAAAAAATAAATCCAAGGTAAATGGCTAAATACAAAGGTTTTGTGCTAAAAGAAGTGATGCCCTGTAATGCAAATCGGATCATCTTTTTAACAGTGTACTTCGATTCCCCTGCACCACGAGCAGCAGAAGTATATTCAATCCCAATTTGCTTGAAGCCCATCCACTTTATTAATCCGCGCATGAATATATCCGCTTCAGTAAATGTGCGAAAAACACGAATTACTTTATGATCCAACAATCTAAAATCTGCTGTTCCTTGCTCTAATTCAATTTCAGATAAATTATTAATAATATTGTAAAACATATTAGATGTTTTACGTTTTAAGTACTGAATTTCTTGGTGATCATTTCTGATTGTGTACACTATATCGTATCCTTCTTCCCACTTTTTTATCAGCTCTGGAATTAATGAAGGCGGATGTTGTAAATCGCCATCCATCATAATTACCCCATCGGCTTCTGTTCTATCGAGTGCTGCTTTAAGTGCATTTTGGTGACCAAAACTTTTGGTTAATGAAATATAAAAAATATGATTGTTGTTTGCAGCTTTTTCTTTGATAAATTCTAAAGTGCCATCAGTGCTGCTGTCTTCTACAAAAATGACTGAATAAGTATAGGGCAAATCCTTAATGGCCTTATTGATTTCATCCAATAAAATAGGAAGGTTGCCTCTTTCATTACAAACAGGCACAATAATGGATAAAGTTTTTTGAGAAACAATTGGCTGCATAAGGGCTTTGCTAATGTGTTGTAAAGCTAAAACTTATTTTTTACTAAGTTGTTTTATGATGGAACTTAGTCCCTCTTGCATATTAATCATTGGTTTCCAATGCAATAAACGATCAGCTTTTGAAATATCTGCGATAGTATCCATTATTTCTGCAGTCCTTTTTTCGGCACTGCTCGTAACAGGGTAATTGGTTCCACAAATTTGCTGAACCATATCAATGATTTCTTTTACGGAGTAACTCACCCCCGATCCAATATTAATAATTTCAAATTGTTCAATAGTAATGGCTTTAATAATTGCTTGTATAAAATCATCAATAAATAGGTAATCTCGTTTAGGCTCTAAATCTTTTACATGCACCTTTTTTTGATGTAATACCTGATCAATTATTTCTGGAATAAGAAAAGACGGATTTTGGTTGTTTCCATAAATATTGAATGGTCGTAAAATAACTGTTTTAACACCATAGGAGGCCGCATATAATCTACAATATTCTTCTGCAGTTTTTTTTGAAAGTGCATAAGGGTTCGGAGTATATATTGGGGCTGTTTCATTAATAGGGAGAATATCAGCATTGCCATATAAATAGGAACTGATATAAACCATTTTAGCATTATTTTTTTTACAATATTCTAAAGCCCTCAGAGTACCAAGTGTATTTGTTTCTAAAAATAGATCTGGTTTTTTCCAGCTTTCTGGCACAAAAGTTCTTGCCGCTAGATGAATTACAATTTGGGTAGGTTCAATTAATTCCCAAGTTTGTAACAATGCAATATTTCCATCTTTACTGGTCAATTCAATCACTTCATGCCCCTGTTCTTTTAAAGAACTGCAAAGTAATTTTCCAATAAATCCATTAGCGCCAGTAACTAATATTTTATACATACAATATTTTATCTTTCAGCTGATCAAATTGTTCAATAGCTTCTACATAATCATCTGGTCGGCCTATATCGAGCCAAAGTCCAGTAAAAGTATTTACGGCCACGGGTTCATTTTTTGCCAACAATGCTAACATTAGTTGATCAAATCCATAAGGTGTATTGTTAGGAATAAAATCCAATACTTTTTTACTAAGCATATAAATACCCATGCTTACTTCATAAGTGTTTTTTGGTTTTTCTTTAAAGCCAGTTAAAAAACCATTGTTGGTTTGTAAAACGCCATAATCTATCATTTCCTCTCGTAAATGAGAAGAGATAGTATAAATGGCTCCACTCTTAACATGACTATCAAAAAACTCGGCAAATACAATATCAGTAAGGATATCACCATTCATTACTAAAAAGTGATCGGGTAAATTGTTGATGAGTTTTAATGGTCCCATTGTTCCCAATGGCTGATCTTCTAAAGAGTATTCAATAGAAATTCCCCATTTACTTCCATCTCCAAAAAAGGCTTTTATTAGTTCTGCTTGATGATTAACGGCAAGTGTAATTTGCGTAAAACCTTGCACTACTAATTGCCTTACTATCACTTCTAAAATTGGATAATCGCCTATAGGCATGAGTGGCTTTGGAAGTACAATGGTGTAAGGTCGCAATCTGCTTCCTTTTCCTCCTGCTAATATTACTGCGTGTTTAATCATATTGATGGTTAAATATTATAAGTATCCGTTTTATAACGAGCTAAGTTAGCAGGTTGTGTAAACCATTCTATTGTTTGTTGCAAACCTTTTTTAAATCCATCTAGTCCTCCGTATTCAGGCTCCCAACCCATCAACTGTTTTGCTTTATCGTAACTAGCAAATAGCCTTTCTACTTCACTTTTTTCGGGCCTCAGACGTTCTTCATCCAATACAAATTCAACAGTTGCGCCCATTAATGATGCAATTAAATTAGCTGTATCTAAAATTGAAATTTCAAAACCACTTCCAATATTGGTAACTGTTCCATTTGTTGCATCACACTGCATTGCTTTTATAAATCCATTAGCAGTGTCTTCTACAAAAGAAAAATCTCTTGTTGGAGAGAGCGCTCCAAGTTTTATTAATTTTTTGCCAGATGCAATTTGCGAAATGATCGTTGGAATAACTGCTCTTGCAGATTGACGAGGACCGTAAGTATTAAAAGGCCTTAATACTGCAACAGGTGTATTAAAAGAACTGTAGAATGATAATGCAATTTGATCTGCTCCAATTTTGCTTGCAGAATAGGGCGATTGGCCCTGAAGGGGATGATCTTCTGTTATAGGAACAAATTTAGCTGTACCATATACTTCACTTGTTGATGTATGTACTACTTTTTTAATGCCCAATTCTTTGGCTGCTTGTACAATATTTAGAGTTCCTTTAATATTAGTATCAACATAAGTATCCGGTGAATGATAGGAGTAAGGTATTGCAATTAATGCGGCTAGGTGCAATACAATATCACAACCTTTCATGGCGGTCTTTACTCCATAAGGATCTCTGATATCACCTGTAAAAACCTCAAATTTCTCTTTAACTGCAGCATCACAATGATCTAACCAACCCCATGTGTTAAATGAGTTGTACAAAACAAAAGCTCTTACATCAAACCCTTGTTTAACTAACATTTCTGTAAGATGCGAGCCAATAAATCCGTCAGCACCTGTCACTAATATTTTCATGTAGTAATTATTTTTTTATCATTTTTTATTGAATCCCATGTAAAAAGTTCAAACATACAAACAATCCATACTATTATACATGGTATTGCTTTCATAAAGTATGGTTTTAAAAACTGATCTCTAAATGGTTTAGGAAAAATTTCGGTAGGCGATAAGCAGGTAAATACAAAAAGTAATATCATTAACCATTGGTGCCATTTTATTCGATCCTTACTAATATACCAAATGGCAGCACCAGCAACTGCTATTATATAGGTTGGAGATTCTACTCCAGGATTAAAAATTACTGTAAACAATAAGATAGCTCCTAAGTACAGTAAGCGAAAATTTGCATTGTTATACACTTGCTTTTTTAATAATACTAATAACATAGTAATAGTACCTGCAAGCATTATCCAAACTTGATCTATATTAATAAATTTAAACATTCCAATTACTCCAATTATACTCAATGATACCCTATCCGATTGTAATTGTAAACGGGTTACCCAACTTTGATAAAGAAATAGTAGCTGATCAAATGATACAATAAACAATGGCAAACAAAAAAACAGTAGTATCCATCCAATTGATCTTACGATAAACGAACCTCGTTTTTTATAACATATAAAAAATACCCCAGCAGTAAGCACATAAATTTTAAAGAAAAATCCAAAAATAAAAAATAAACTCGACCAAGTAGTTTTGCCTCTCTTTTGAAAAATAAATACAAGCATAATTAATGCGGTAACAGTGGAATTGGTTTGAACATTTTCTGCGGCAGTAATAAATTCAATTAAGCAGAACCAATAAATGAATAATTTTTTCTTGATATCAATTGGAAGTAAATGGATTGCTGTTAACAATGCAACAGTATGCGTTAGATTCCAAACTATAATACCCAACCAATCGGGCAGGTAATAAAACAATCCCATATATAGGGCAAAAAAGGGACTATAATTATACCCCGTATGGTATTCCGAAGGATACATCAGGTATAAATCAAAGTTCTTTTTCAGGTGTGCAAAAGCCGCTACAAAACTGTCGTAATTATCATAAGATTCTAAGAAAGCGATCTTTAAACTAATGAGTATGCAAGCAATCAAATAAACGCGTACTACTATTTTTTCGTTGTTGAAAAATGGCTTAGAAAAAAAACCTGCCTTAAGATTTATCATATAATACTGTTTAAACAAATAAATCAATTACTTATCAAAGATATCTTTTCTATAAGGTTATACAATAGCTGTTTCTGCTTTTTTGAAGAGTGATTTTGGGTAAGATTGAACAGGCAAAGCCAACTTTTTCACACATTTCTTCAACTTCTTCTTTTGATACATGCAATAGTTTGTATTTATTTTTAACATCATTGTAGTTGGAGAATTTTAATCTTGCTACAAAAAATAGGAAGCTAATAAAATAACCATCGGCAAAACTATGCATACAAATACTCCATAAATCTTTCCATACTCCTTTTTCATTCTCTAAAATATCTGCCAAAATTATTTTTCCAGTAGGTTTTAATAACGATTTAAAATTCTGTAGCAGCGTTGATACCTCGTCCTTACTATTAAAATATTGAACAACACTAAAAATAATGATACAATCGAACAACTGGCCCTGTTCGGAAAGCTGCTTTAATTCATTAAAAGGGTTATTGGTATTAAGGTGAATAAAATGAAATTCAGGAAATGCACCCATTTTTTTATTCGCTTGTTGAATATAGGATTCCGAAATATCTACGCCATAATAACTACCAATTTTACCTTTTAATCCATCGGCTAAATTACCGGGACCACAACCATAATCGAGTAGTTTATCACTACCAGCAATTAGATTAAATTTCAATAATTTATTCGAAAAATAAAGGGTACTATTTTGCATAACTCGCATAAATAGCTTTGGATTGTTTGCCCAGTATGATTTCCAAGTTGCCATGTAAATTTGAATCAATTGTGCTTAAATATATTAACAATCGCGCACGTATGGATTATTCTTTGCAAAAATTGAATGGCCACCTATTGTTTTTTAAAAAATACCATGATAGACACACCAGATGGAAAACGGATACCCCATTTTAATAAGTAGTAGTCAATTTTGAAAATCATGGCTAACAGGCCATTGAAAAATCCATTTGTTCCTAAAATATCATGGTCGGATCGTGAAATGGGTTCTTTTTTACCTTTTATTTTTTCCATCAATTTAGTAACTATTCTAAACGCAGCAATTGGAATAAGTAGAATAGAATTAAAATATGTTTTATAAATGATGGAGCCTTGATGCTGATTAATAAGTGTGGTAAGCTGTTTTAGAGTATACCTTCTATAATGATGGTTTACCACATCATGCGGACCCCATAAAAACATATAAGCAGGTACAGTAATAGCAATATGCCCACCGGGCTTACAAACTCTTATCATTTCATCAATTGCTTTAGCATCGTCGGCTACATGTTCAATTACGTCGAAAGCACAAACTAGGTCGTATTGATTGTTTTCAAATGGAAGTTCCGTAATTGACCCTTGAATAATGGGTGTGCTTAAAAAACTTTGTGTAAACTGGTAACAATTTTCATCATATTCAACGGACATGACCTCGCCAAAATGAGCAAGCATATCAGAAGTTGTGCCAGTAGCCACACCAATATTTAAGGAAGAAATACGGGTGGGCTTATTTAATAAATGATTAATACGCTCATCAAGAATTTTTCTTCTTACAGTAAACCACCAGTTTTCCCGTTCTAATTGATAATATTCTTTAAAATAGGATTGTTCCATACAAGATGAATAAGTTCAATTGAACTATTTAAATTAGAATAACGAAACTAGTATAAAAACTACTTTGCTGTATAAAAAAACATTAAACCACCTATTTTTTTTACTTTTGCTGCTCTTAAAACAAATGATATGACCAAAGGCCCTGTTTCACAGTTTATTCAACACCATTATCGCCACTTTAACGCTGCTGCATTAGTTGATGCTGCCAAAGGTTATGAAACTCATTTACTGGAAGGAGGAAAAATGTTGGTGAGTTTAGCAGGTGCTATGAGTACCGCAGAGTTGGGTATTAGTTTGGCCGAAATGATTCGTCAGGATAAAGTAGCTATCATTAGTTGCACTGGCGCAAACTTAGAAGAAGATATTATGAACTTAGTGGCTCATAGTCATTATAAGCGTGTACCTAATTATAGAGAGTTAACGCCACAAGATGAGTGGGAGTTATTAGAGAATCATTATAATAGGGTAACAGATACTTGTATTCCGGAAGAAGAAGCTTTTAGAAGATTACAAAAACATATTTATAAAATTTGGAAAGACGCTGATACTGCTGGGGAAAGATATTTTCCACACGAGTACATGTACAAAATGTTGTTGAGTGGAGATTTAGTGCAGTATTATGAAATTGATCCAAAAAATAGTTGGATGTTGGCTGCTGCAGAAAAGAATTTGCCAATTGTTGTACCAGGATGGGAAGATAGTACCATGGGAAATATTTTTGCTTCTTACATTATTAAGAACGAATTAAAAGCAAGTACCATGAAGAGTGGTATTGAATATATGGTTTGGTTAACAGAATGGTACAGAGCTAATAGCAGTGGAAAGGGAGTTGGTTTTTTTCAAATAGATGGAGGTATTGCTGGCGATTTTCCTATTTGTGTTGTACCGATGATGTACCAAGATTTAGAGTGGCATGATGTTCCTTTCTGGAGTTATTTCTGTCAGATAAGTGATTCAACTACATCATATGGATCCTATTCTGGTGCAGTTCCCAATGAAAAAATTACTTGGGGCAAATTAGATATTCATACGCCAAAGTTTATTGTTGAAAGTGATGCTACCATTGTGGTTCCGTTGATTTTTGCTTACTTGCTTGGGTGGTAGGTATTTTAGTTTATAGGGTTTATAGGTTTATAAAATTATATCATAAAAAAGGTTACTAAGTGTTGAACTCAGTAACCTTTTTACTTTATAAACAGTATAAACTTTATATACTATTTAAGCTAATATCTATCTACTATTAGGCATATTTAAAGGAATATCTCTCTTCAACATATTGTCTCTATTAGCAATATCCCATGCAGTGTAGTAAACTAATTTTGCTCTTTTCTCCATCAATTCAAAATTAATTTTCTCTACTGTATCGCTAGGTTGGTGATAGTCTGATTTTAACATTCCATCATAGAAAAATAAAATCGGCACACCTTTTTTAGCAAAATTATAATGATCGCTTCTGTAGTAAATTCTGTTTTTATCTTGCGGATCATCGTACTTATAATCCAAAGTTAATTTGGTATGTGCGTTGTTAGCAGCTTCGTTAATAATAGGTAAATCGCTGCTTAATTTATCGTGACCAATTACATAAATATAATTCAATGTATCAGCAGTTTTACGTTCTGTATCTACTCTACCAATCATATCAATATTTAAGTCAACCGAAGTTTTTTCCATTGAAAAAATTGGGTGTTCAGAATAATAGTTAGAACCTACTAGTCCTTTTTCTTCACCGCTCACCGTCATAAAAACCATTGTTCTTCTAGGTTTGATTCCTTTTTTTGCTGCGGCTGCAAAGGCTTCTGCCATCTGCATTACACCAACAGTTCCAGATCCGTCATCATCAGCACCATAATAAATTACATCACCTCTTTTACCTAAGTGATCATGGTGACCAGTAAGGAAAACGTATTCATCTTTTTTATCGGTACCAGGTATAATTCCTACAACATTACTACTTTGTAAATCAACTATATTTTTGATTACTGCTAATTTTACTTCAGAAACATATTTTCCTTTTTGTAAAGCTGCTAAGTTGCTAATGCTTTGTTTAGCAGTTCTTCCTATAAGTGCAGTAGCAACATTTTCAGAAATATTTGCCAAAGTAAAAGGGGCATTAGTTGATTTTGTAAAATATAGATTTCCTTTTAACGCAGTTGGAGTTTTGCGAGGAAAATTATTTGCTACAACAAAAATGCCGATAGCGCCTAATGTTCGTGCACTAAGCATTTTTGTAAGTTGAGCTGTAGGTCCTGGTCTTCCTGGAACTGCAGCAGGTGCTTTAAAACCTTCAGGTGCACCATCTAATACCATTACAATTTTTCCTTTAACATCTAAGCCTTCATAATCGTTCATTTTTGGTTCTGCATTTACAATCCCATATCCAGCAAAAACAATATCATTCACAGTCCAATCGCTCGAAAACAAGCCAACCATTGAAAATGAAAAGTCTTTGTCCCACTCAAAATTTTGGCCATTCACACGTAATTGCTTTGCAGAAATTTCATCCTCATATACAGGAAAATATTGTTGATAGCTATTACCATTACCCGGTAGCAATCCTATTTTTTTATAATGATCTTCAATAAATGCTGCTGCTTTTCTTTCTCCTGGCATTGCAGTTTCTCTACCTTCCATTTCTGGTCCTGCCAAAATGGTTAGTTTTTCTTTCATCGATTGAGCGGTGATAACTTTTGCATACTTAGATGCAGGTGATTCTTTTTGAGCAATTGCAAAACTGGTACTAAATAAAAGTACCAGTAACATTGTTTTTTTCATGTGCATTTTTTAAGGGTTTATTTACAAGCAATTTTTTCTACACGATTTGCGTGTCTACCTCCTTCAGAAGGAGTATTCATAAATAGTTCAATCATTTGTTGAGCCAAGGGTAATGCTACAAAACGAGCAGGAATACAAATTATATTCGCATTGTTGTGCATACGCGCAAGTTGTGCAACATCATTTTGCCAACAAAGTCCTGCACGAATTCCTTGGTGTTTATTGGCTGTAATAGCTACTCCGTTGGCACTTCCGCAAAGTAATATTCCAAACGCTGCTTCTCCAGTTTCTACTGACAAAGAAGTTGGGTGAGCAAAATCTGGATAATCCACCGAATCTGCTGAATAAGTTCCGAAATCTTTAATAGCAAATCCTTTTTCAGTTAACCATTTTGCAATGGCAGTTTTATATTCCAATCCTGCATGATCGCAACCTATTGCAATGGGTAAGGAGGCATCAAATACATAACTCATATCAGATGATTTTTAATTAATAATTCATAACTCTTAATTCTTAAGCCCACTCTTCATCTTCAGCTGCTTTATCTTTCTTATATACCCTTGCAGATACCAATATACTTAATTCATACAATAACCATAATGGAACGAATACTATTAATTGACTCATCCAATCGGGACTAGGAGTAATAAAAGCCGCAACCACTAATATTATTACAACAGCATATTTTCTGGTAGTGCGCAGGTATTTAGGCGTAATCAACCCAATTTTTGTAAGAATGAAGGCAAGAACAGGCAACTCAAAAGCCAGCCCGCATCCCAGAATAATATTAGTAAGGTTATCTAAGTAATCAGCAAAAGTGGGCTTGGTAACAATCATATTTTCTGTACCTAATTGAAAACCAGCCAAGAAATTAAAAGTAAAAGGCCCTAATAAGAAATAGCCAAATGAAGCTCCACAAAAAAAGAAAAAGGAAACCCAGAAGATGACGAATCGAGTACTTTTAAGTTCTTTTTCTTTTAAAGCAGGTTTTACAAAACGCCAGAATTCCCAAAAAATAAAAGGAAAAGCAATAATAATACCACCTACAAAAGCCATAGTAATGCTACTTAAAAATTGACCACCAAAAGTGGTGCTCTGCATAGTTACTTGTACAGGAGGCATACAAAGAGCGTCTCCCAAATGAGCCCAACGACTAAAATCGCAAAGTGCTTTATAGCTTACAAAATCCTTATTAATCGGTCCAACTATAATATGATCAAATATCCAGTTTCTATATATAAAAATAAATATAGCTCCAACCAAAATGGCGAGCACAGATCGTATGATATGACTGCGTAATTCCTCCAGATGATCAATAAATGTCATCTCTTCTTTACCATCTCCTTTTAATCTATCGAATAATGCCATATTAAGTTACTGTGCTAAGGTGCGCAAAGTTAGGGGTATGAAAGGGAAGAATTAACGCAAAACCTTCAATTTAACCATTTCAATTCTAGTATCGCTTACTGTAAGAATATCGAATTTAAAATTATTGATTATAATGGTTTCTTTTTGTTTAGGAATAGTTTCGTGTTCGTTGATAATATAACCACTTAAGGTTTCTGAATCACTCACAGGTAAGTTGAGGTTAAATTTTTCATTGATATAATCTAACTCTAATCTCCCACTTAAAATAAATTCATCATCTGCCAATTGTTTTTCTACAAATTCTTCTTCGTCGTATTCATCGTGAATTTCTCCAAAAATTTCTTCTAAAACATCTTCCATTGTTACAATTCCTGCAGTTCCTCCAAATTCATCAACTACCCAAGCGATACTTTTTCTTTCTTTAGAAAATTTATTTATTAAATCTGTGGCGCTCATACTTTCAGGAACGGCAATGATAGGGTGCAGCATTGCTTTTACATTTGCTGGCTTATCAAATAAATCTAATTGATGAATATAACCGATGATATTATCGATATTATCTTCATAAACAAGTAGCTTACTTAATTTGGTATTTATAAATTCATTTTTGGCATCTTCTAGGCTGGCATTGAGTTCTAGCGCAACAATTTCTGTACGGGGAACAAGGCATTGTCTCACTTTTATAGTAGGTAAACTCAGCGCATTTTCAAATAATTCGGTATTTAATTCTTGGGTATCATCGTCTTGTTCTTTAGTTTGTTGAAAGAAATGCTCGAGGTCAACTTTTGTAAATACATCGTTTCGATTATTTACCCTAACATTAAAAACATATTTCAGTATCCACTGCGAAATGTTTACAAAAACATTGGATAACGGAAGAAAAATGTTATGAAAAAAATTAGCCAATGGTGCAAAAAAAGTGAGTAAAGCATCGTTCTTTGCTCTGAAAATAGCTTTCGGAATAAATTCTCCAATAACCAAAACCACCATGGTAGAAAGCAAAGTATCGAAAGCCAATTTTAGAAAAGCACTTTCTATTTTCAAAGGGTTCCAAATACCCATTTGTAATAACTTTCCAAAGAGCAAACCATAAATTACTAGAAAAAAATTAAGTCCAATTAGACAGGTTCCAATAAATCGTGCAGGAAATTCCATAAAGCGAGCTAGAATTGCACCGCTTTTTTTCCCTTGTTTTTTCTTTAATTCAATGGTGAGTCTGTTTGCAGTTACAAATGCAATTTCATATCCCGCAAAAAATCCGATAAAAAGCAATGTGCCTACTATACAAAGAATGGTATAGATATGTGTCATACCTCAAAGTTAAGGGATATATATAAACAAAGTACCCCGCAGAAACGGGGTACGATATAGATAAATTATTAATAGGAGAAAAATCGGCTGGTGTATCTTATTTAAAATCTACTGTACAATTTTGGCATTTCATATCAATTTTTAATCCTTTTCCACTACCATTTATTGCTGTAAATCTGTTTTCTATGCTTTCGCTTCCAGTAGCTCTTTCAGCAGAGCGTATTGCAGAACGAATTTCTCTAGCTAAATCATCATTTTTATCAGATGATTTTGGCTCTTCTTTTAGCGGTTGTTTTTCAAAATTTCCATACACATTGCTGTAAGGACCACTATAATTGACTGTATAATTTTGGATTGATTTTATTGGAAGTCGAATGTCGGCATATTTGTTATCAATTTTAACCATACTTAGGTTTGAGCCAACATTGCGTACCTTAATATCTGCATTTGTTCCATCAACTTCTAAAGAACCGTTTAACTTGCTAATTCTTAAATTGCCGTAATTTTTTCTACCTCTTAATTCCTGCACTTCTTCAATTTCGTATTCATCATTGGTGCTGCGGAAAATCATTTTCTTTATAGAAGCCATTTCTACAGTAGAATACTTAGTATCGATATCGGCATCATCAATATTTTTAGCACTTAATCTTCCATTAATGAATTCAATTTCGGCAAGTGCTACATTGTCTAATGAAACATTAGAATATTTTGAACGAAGGTTTAATTTATTGAAGTTTTCTGCATCTAAATTGCTATTGGTTAAATCGATAGTTGCATTTGTTATTGCTCCTGTTATTTGTACATCGGCATATTTACTTTCAATATCAATTTTACTTTGTGCAGGAATATAAATGGTAACAATTCTTTTGATATTATTTTTTGTACCAATATTATTACCATTGCCATTAAATACAGCAACACCATTAGAAGGAGTTGAACTCCAGCCGTAAGAGTTTCCATTTATTGTATAACTTCCACTACTAATGGTTCCTGATTTAATTTTTACTGAAGACCCTAGCATTTTTAATGAAACATTTAATTTTTCAAACCATTCTTCATCGGTTAATTTACCTTCTCCCTCATAGTAAACAGTTGTACTAACTTTTACTTTATTTTGTTCCCAAGTTTTAATAACAATTCCCCTAGATGAATTATCGATGTAAATTTCTGGCGATTTAGAAGTACTAATTTCCTGACTAACTTCTTTTGATTTTACATCATCTAAGTTCTTAAAATTATTTTCCTCATGAGTATAGTTTTGATTGCTAGAATAGCCAAATCCAACAGCTTCTTTAGGGTAAGGAGCCCTTGGAGCTCTATTTTTAGCGTTTATGGCATCGATTTCTGCAAGCGCTTTTGAATTGGCAGCAATTTGCATTTCAGCAGACCTAGAACTACTAACTCTTGGTGCTGATGGAAGTGCAGGATAGTTTTGTGCGAAAGTAGAAGTGAAGAAAGCAATTGCAAAAAGTATTGCTGCTGCTTTACCAAATAATTTTTTAGTGTTCATTTTATTTTTTTTAAATACTTAAGAAATAAGTGCGGATTGTATCTATTGGTCCGCGGGTTTGTTTAAATCGATTGTTGGTTTTGTTCATCTCCAGCTGCAGCTGCTTCAGAACAGTTAATTTTTGTTGATATAGATTAATGAGTTGATCGAGTAAATCATTATTTATTCCATGCTTTGCAATGGTTAATTTAATGTTCTTCTCTTCTTTCTCCATTAACTTAATCTGCGTATTAAAATCTTTAAAATATTCGGCACTTTCTGCATACATCGGCATAGTGCTGATTCTTGCTTTTTGAAGATTGATAACCTGAATAAAACTCGATTCGAAATCTTTGAGTGTATTTTTTTCTGATGCAAGCAATGCAGAATTATCAAAATTCGCTTTGGCTTTTCTTGTATTACTCGCTTTTGAACGTGCTACTTTAGTATTATTACTGGCTAATACCTTTGGTTCAATTGCTTTTTTAACATCTATAGTTGATGGTGCTGCTTTTTTTATAATTGGTGCATTTACACTTAAGTTATTTTGTTTGAGTGAAGTAGTTTTTGGTTGATTTAAAATATACCAACTACCTGCACCTGCCAATGCAATTACACAAGCCGCAACTGCCCAACGGAATATTTTTATTACCGGAACAGTTTTTTGTACTGGTTTAATTTTTTGTTCAATACTATTCCAAAGCAATGCAGACGGCTCATCGCTATCTAATTGCGCTTTGTTATTTTGAATATATTTTTTAAACTCATCCATGTACTGCTAAATATTTTGTAATGCGCTCTTTTAATAATTGTTTTGCTCTATGATACTGACTCTTACTTGTTGATTCACTTATATTCAACTCTTGTGCAATTGCTCTGTGCGAATAATCTTCTACAACATAAAGGTTAAACACTTGCTTACAACCTTCGGGTAATGCTTTTATTTCGTTGTGAATAATGACCATATCAACTGTTTTCCACCACTCTGTTTCTTCCTCTGGAATGTCTTCTAACATACTTTCATCTACATCCTTAACAACTATGTTTTTTTTAGTGTATTTTATACATTCGTTTACTACAATTCTTTTAACCCATCCCCCAAACTGATCTGATTCTTTTAGTTGATGTATTTTATTAAAAGCTATGATAAACGCATCCTGTAAAAGATCTTCAGCATCATTTTTGGTTGCCGCCATTCTGATGCAAATATTAAACATTGCCTTACTGTATTGCTGGTACAGCCAAGCCTGAGCAGCTGCATCTCCTTTGCAGGCCCTTTTTATAACAGCCGTTTGTATGGTAAGTGCCTGTTCCAATCAGTCTTCTTATATAAGAGTGAGGTTTGATAAAAAGGTTGGAAAAAAGACAATCTATTTCTAAAAATCAGCCAAAACAGGCTTATTCTGCATAATATCCTCAATTTTAAGCATTATATCAGGAGATAATAATGGCAGTACTTCTAGTGCCTTTAAGTTATCTATTAGCTGCTCTTTTTTAGTAGCCCCTAGTATTGCAGTAGTTACATGGGGATTTTTTATACACCAAGCTATACTTAATGAAGCCAAGGAAACACCCAATTCATTAGCCAGTGATTGTAATTTTTTTACTTTCTCAATTTTCTCTTCTACATATGTTTTTTCTTTTAACCAATCAAACCCCTCTACTGCTAACCTGCTTCCTGCAGGAATTCCATCATTGTATTTGCCAGTGAGCAAACCAGATGCTAAGGGACTCCAAATAGTAGTTCCCAAACCTACATTTTTAAATACTTGTAGGTAATCGTTTTCTATTTTATTTCTTTCAAATAAATTGTATTGAGGTTGTTCCATTGATGGCCCTATTAATCGGTACGACTGTGCCACTCTGTGAGCTTCCATTATTTCTACACCACTCCATTCGCTGGTACCCCAGTATAATATTTTTCCTTGTTGAATGAGCGTGTTCATGGTAAACACTACTTCTTCTATTGGAACTGATTTATCGGGGCGGTGACAATAAAATAAATCGAGGTAATCGGTTTGTAAACGTTGTAATGCTTCATTGCAAGCTTCTGTAAGGTGTTTGCGACTTAATCCTGTTTGATTGGGTTTATTGTTTGTGCCTCTCCAACCAAAAAATGCTTTTGATGAAAGTACATATGAACTGCGTTCCCAATTTTTTGCTTTTAAAACACGCCCCATCATTTTCTCACTTTCTCCTAATGCATAAACTTCTGCATTATCAAAAAAATTAATGCCATTTTCGTAAGCAACACCCATCAATTCATCTGCACTAGTATCATTAATTTGTTTATGAAATGTAACCCAACTTCCGAAGCTTAAAACACTTAGTTGAAGTCCTGTTTTGCCCATTGCTCTGTATTCCATGGTGAATTATAAATTATGAATTAAGAATTATGAATTAAAAGTTATGAATTATTATTTTATAGGACTCGCTGTACTATCTGGCAAGATAATATAACTCCCTGGTTGTAATTCGTTATAAGTAATCTGTGTTAATTCTTGATTAGAAAAAAAACCCTTTTTAGCAAATAATTTTTGACGTGGTTCTCGTTGAGAAATTGTAACAAATTTATCGGTATAAAACTTGCCTAATGTTTGGTCCCAGTACAACTCACTTGTAGTAAGGGTATCGCCATTTACCCTAATTATTACAACACTATCTCTCAAGAATATTTTCCTGTCTTGTTCCAAGTATCTACCATATTTAGCACTTAGTCTTGTTTCTACTTTAGCACTATCATTGTAAAACTCAACAAATAACGATTTTGGAAATTCCGATTTTAATGCACTGTCACCTTGGTACCTTAATAAAAGTGGAGCAGTTAATTTAGCTTTCATTTTTCCATCGGTGCTTAAATAGCTAACAATGTTTATGCCTTCTTCAATTCCAGGTCTTTTTTTGCCTAATTGTTTTACTTCATTCACATCATTTTCGCAACCAATCATAAAAAAGCAGCCCATAAAAAAGGCTGCAATCCATTTATTTGTATGATTGAAAATTTTAATCATATTTACGTTTAATAAACCAAGTGTCGTTCAAACTAAATCCAAAAGTAAATTGAAAAAAAGATTCAGTAATATTATTTACACTAGAACCTCTTTTGCCAAATTGAAATGCAGTTTGAAGAACAGTATATTGAGTTTCATAAGCTCTCCATTTACGTATAGGGAAACCAGCACCAAATGAAGCACTCATTGTTTTTAATCCATTTCCATCCGCATTAATGTAATCTTTACCAAAATTAACCCCGAATCTGTAATTCACATTATTCAGATAATTGCGGGTTGCCTGAGGGTTAGGACTAATTTGTCCGCCTATTTTTAACAACCAACTATTGCTTAAAGCTTTATCGGGTTTATCATAATAACGATAATTTTGCCATTGTGTAGTGGTAAATTCAACACCCAAAGACCATAATTCGAAAAGCCCTCTTGCATTACTTATTGTTTTGTGCAATACTATTCCAGCTTCATAAGTTGCGGGCATTGTTAAAGTACCTTTAATGTTTGCCTGTTTATAAATACTATCAATTGGTACTAAACTTCCAATAGCTGAGGTTGAAAATGTTTCAACTTCCTGCGTTTGATTGGCATTATAATTTTGTTTGAGGTTGGCTGTCCCACCAAAACGCAATAAATAATTTTGTGTTGATTTTGTTATCTTATTCTCAACTTTAAGTACAGAAAATTCGTATTGAACGCCTAAATGTAAAAAAACACCTCCAATAGTTGTTTTTGATAATGAGTTTGAACTATTATAGGCAACAGTGTCGTTCAAAAAAATCTTTTTAGTACTAAGGTCTTTTTTACCAAATCGGTAACCAGTATTAAAGCCAACATGTAAATTTTTCCATTTTTTACCAATTCCAATAAAAGCCTCATTTAAACCTCCATTTCCTTCATAATTTGTTCCAATACTGTCACCAGCTCTTCTTTCTCTTGAAGAAATATTATAATCGATAGTGCTAATGGGTTTTAAACCAAAAGCCATTCCTAAGCCTTTTGCCTTGTTCAATGGAAAACCAACAGTTAGGTATGCAGGAATAAAATATATAGAGCTAAATGAACCTGAAGGGTTGTTACTTTTTAAATTTCTGGAATCTATTGTTAATGCTACATCATAGGAGATCATATAAAATGAACCATATGTTGCTGGATTATTAAAATTTACAGATTGCCCTACATTATTGCTTAATCCGTCGGAATAAGCGGCCTGAATACCCCCCATGCCTCTATTAATGATATGGTTAGCCCCTGATAAGTTACCTATTCCATATCTAGAAAATGGGGAGTTAACTTGTGCAGTTGAACTAAAAACGATGACGATTAAACCAACTACAAAAGCCAGCCTACCTGTTGTTGTACTCACTAATTGCATATAAGCCTTTAAAAATTAGGTTTTGGTCGGCAAATATCTTGTTTTTTAAGTGAGGTACAAAAAAAGCCATGTCTCCACCGGTTAATAGCACGTTAAAGTTGCTGTATTTGAACGAGTAAGCGTCAATTATTCCATCAATTTCTTTGGCCATCCCCAAAATAACCCCACTTAGCAAGTTGGTTTTGGTATCATAGCCGATTAACGGGAAGTTGTTTTCAGGCTTTACAATGGGCAAAAGTGCGGTGAATTCGTTCATCGATCTAAAACGCATATTCATGCCTGGAGAGATACTACCCCCTAAAAATTCATGTTTATTATTGATGAAATTATAGGTAATACAAGAACCCAGCGCTATTACCAAATTATGCTGCTTTGGAAACAAATGAACCGATGCCGAAACCAATGCCAATCTATCTGCACCAATGGTTTCGGGCTTTCCTACAGG
>Ga0105052_10001221_pt1 | contig 34799 bp, 30 predicted proteins | sample FRY03_FD_78094 | JGI IMG/M metagenome (GOLD analysis project Ga0105052, IMG submission 78094) | Freshwater microbial communities from Lake Fryxell liftoff mats and glacier meltwater in Antarctica - FRY-03 | ecosystem: Environmental > Aquatic > Freshwater > Ice > Glacier meltwater ... | reverse complement strand
CTGACCCTGCGCGCCTGACCCTGCGCGCCTGACCCTGCGCGCCTGACTTGTCACACTTTGGTCAGACCGGAGCGTGACGCTGGGCGACAGGTCGGTCAGCCTTCTGATTGTTCGGCGAGTTCGAGCCAGGTGGCTTCGAGTCCGTCGAGTTCGGCCTGCGCTGCGCCGAGCTGGTTGCCAACCGCCAACAGCTCGTCGACGGCAGCAAGGCCGCTGAGCTTGTCGGCCAAGGTGTCGACCCGCTTCTGGGTCTTGACCATCGCCTGCTCGGCTTCTCGAAGTTGACGACCAATCGTCGAGGCGCTCGGTCCGGCACGCGCCGCTTTCGGCTTACCGCCGCCCGAGGTCAAACCTGCAGTCTTCGGCTTGGCTGATCCGTTCGACTTCTTGCCCTCTGACTTTTTGCCGGTCTTCTTGCCAGTCAATGCTGCTCGGTCCGCAAGCCAGCCACTGACACCGCCGGGGACTCGTTGCATGGCGCCGAACTCGTCGATTGCCAGCACGTGGTCGGCGACGCGATCGAGGAACGCACGATCGTGGCTTGACGTGACGAGCGCGCCAGGCCAATCGTCAAGAAACGCTTCGAGCGAGCGAAGTGTGTCGAGATCGAGGTCGTTGGTGGGCTCGTCGAGGATCAACAAGTTCGGCTTGGTGGCAAGCACCATGACGAGCTGCAGCCGTCGGCGCTCACCGCCCGACAGCATCCGGATGGGAGCAAACTGAGCAGTCGAGTCGAACCAGAACTTCTCGAGCAGCGCCTTGTCTTCGTGGTCTGGCTCTCGGTACGGACCCGCCACGACCTTGCGCACGATGGCGTCCGCGTCGAGTGCGCTGGAGTGCTGATCGGCATAACCAACTACCACGGTCTGACCGCGGTCGACCACACCGGCCACCGGGTCTTTGCGCCCCGCAATGATGTCGAGCAGCGTTGTTTTACCCGATCCGTTCGGCCCGACCACGGCCAACCGTGCACCAGGCTCGATCAGCAAATCGACGTCGGAGAAGACCGTGTGATCACCGAACCGCTGGGTGACACCGGTGAGTTCGATCACCTGGTTGCCAAGCCGCGTGGTCCCGGCACCGAGTTCGAGATCGTTCCCACGTACCCCGGCAGCAGCAGGGCCCCCAGCGATGATCTCATGAGCGCTCCGCAGCCGCGCCTTCGGCTTAGTCGAACGGGCTGGCGCGCCGCGCCGCAGCCAAGCGAGCTCTTTGCGAGCGAGAATCTTGCGTGTGGATTCTTCGGACGCCTCGCGGTCAATCCGGTCGGCACGAGCATCGAGGTACGTCGCGTATGCGCTCGTGCCGACTGCAGCCTGATGAATGTGCGACCGTCCGTTGTCCAGTTCGACGACACGACTCGGGCCGACGGCACTGGTCAGCCGGTCAAGCGCATGGCGGTCGTGCGTGACGAGGACAAGTGCCGCCTTCATCGCGACGAGGCGCGCCTCGAGCCACTCGATGGCTTCAAGGTCAAGGTGGTTGGTCGGCTCGTCGAGCACGACCATGTCAAATGCACCCTGCTGGTCGTCAGCCAGCACCTTGGCCAGAGCAACACGCTTGGCCTGCCCACCGGAGAGCTCGTCGGTCCGCCGATCGAAGAGCGGCAGCACACCGAGCGAGGTGGCAGCGGCCTGGACTTCCCAGCCGTCGCCGAGCACGTCGCGCACGATGCCTTCGGGTAACTTGGGATCTTGTTCGAGTGAGACGATCCGAGAACCTCGGCCGAACCTGACAACACCACTGTCAGGCTGCAGGGCTCCGGTCATGATGCGCAGCAGGGTGGTCTTGCCAGAGCCATTGACCCCAACAACCGCAACACGATCGCCGACCGAAATGGTCACGTCGACATCGCTGAAAAGCACCTTGTCGGGTTGCGCCATGCCAACCCCGGATACGTCGACACAAATCACTGAAGCGACGCTACGGCCGAAAACAGCAAGCGCCGACGAACACCCTGGTGACGGATGTTCGTCGGCGCAAGAATCAGCCGAGCAGAAGCTCAGTTGTCGGCGGGGATCTGACCGTTCACCTTGGCGGTGATCCGCTCTTCGGCCTCGGCAAGCTTCTCCGCTGCCTCGTCGGCCGTGATCTTGCCAGCCTCGACAGCAGCGTCGACCCGCTCCTGCATCTGACTGACGATGGCGTCGACGAGAGCGTCAACCGACACGCCCTGGGCGGTGGCAACCTCAGCCAGAGTCGAGCCGGCCTTCAATTCGGCGCGCAGGGTGGCGGCGTCGATGCCGAGGAGTTCCGCCACGACGTCGGAGCCACCGAACTTACCCTGGCCGCCGGACTTGCCCTTGCCACGATCACCACGATCATCGCGATCGCTGCGATCACCGCGATCACCGCGGTTCTCCATCAGCTGCTCGGTCACTGCGTCAGCCTGCGCTGCATCAATGGTGCCGTCGTCAACGAGGGGCTGCAATACGGTGCGGAGGCGCTCGCCGGGCTGCGCTGCTGCGTCATCCGCAGGCCCTTTGTCAATCGAGGCGTCATCGACTTGCTGGACGATTGCAGCTGGGGCGACAGCGGCGCCAGTGTCGGCAGCAGCGCTGGACAGACCAGGAACGCCAAGCACGAGGCCGGCGGCGGTGCCACCCAGGAGGCCAGCGGCAAGGCCGATGCCCGTCTTCGAGTTGCGGGCCTTCTTCGAGTTGCCACCGTTGGGCTGGGCTGTTGTCCGGTCAGTCATGTTCGTCATTGGAGAGTTCCTTTCGAGAACGTCTGGTTGGGGGTGTCCACCACGATGACGACTGCCGGTGAGACCGAGTCCAGAAGGTTGTAAAGATTGGGTAAGAACACTGCGTCAGGCTTCGGGCAAAGAGAAGCCGACGTCGGCACCGCCGCCATCGCGGTGCCGTGCACTGACGGTGCCACCACTTCGTTCGACGATCTCACGAACAATGGCGAGGCCGAGCCCTGAGCCCGGCATTGTCCGGGCCGTCACGGCGCGGTGGAATCGATCGAAGATCAGGGCAAGGTCCTCATCCGGGATGCCCGGCCCCCGATCGAGGACACGAAGATCGCCGTCACGCACGACGACCTCGATCGGTCCGCCCGACGTGTCGAACTTTGCGGCATTCTGGATGAGGTTCGTGATCGCACGCTCCAGGCCAGCGGGCGGAGCCAGCACGATGCCTGCGGCCGCAGCGTCCACATCGACAACGCGTTCCTTACGGCGAGCAACTCGCGCTCCTACCGATTCCGCCAACGCACCGAGATCGATGATTTCTGCTGGCTGATCGGCGAGCTCGCCAGATGCAACCGACACGAGTTCGTTGACCAGATCGGTGAGCTCTCGCACCTCACCGTCGAGATCATCAAGAATGCGTTCTTGCATTTCGGAGCCCATATCCGGGTGTCGCCGGATCACCGAAAGATTCGTGCGCAGGCTGGTCAACGGGGTCCGCAGCTCATGGCCAGCGTCTTGCACCAGGCGCTGCTGCTCGGTTCGCGACCGTTGCAGCGCACCGAGCATCGACTGGAACGCCGCACCGAGACGGCCGACCTCGTCGGCACGCGGCTCGGCCACAGCCAGGTCGAGATTGCCAGATGCCTCGACTTCTTCCGCCGCACGCGTCAAGCGGCGAAGCGGCGCCGCGACAGTCGATGCGAGAAGCCAACCGACCGCAGCCGCGACCAGCGATACGACGATCACCAAGAAAGTCGTCCGCCGCCGCAAGTCCGAAAGCACCCGGTCGGTCTCACCCAGCGACCGCGCGACTTGCACCGCGCCGCGGGTCGCACCGACGGTGTGGACCCTGAATCGTTCGTTGTCGAACGTGATCGTTGCGACGTCGAAGCCCTTGTCGTCTCCGATGGCCAGTTTCGCTTTGGCGGTCAATTCAAGGTTCTTGTCAAACGACGAATTCACGACTTCGGCCTTGCGGTTCAACAACCGCACCGAGTAAACGCCGAGTAAACCACGGCTCGGAATGCCGACCCGGTCGTCACCACTGCGGATGTTGACCAGCAGCGACGTCGCCTCCTTGATCGATCGGTCGACCTCGTCAACCAGCCGCATGCTCGTCGAGCGATAACTCACTGCGCCGACCATCCCTGTCGCCACGAACCCGAGTACTGCCATGGCCACCGCGATCTTGACGCGCAGCGACCTCATAACGGTCGGCCCATCACGCGGCGCCGCTCGAACGCGCCGTGTAGCCGACGCCCCGCACCGTGTGCACCAGTCGTTGTTCGCCGTTCTCCTCCGTCTTGCGTCGGAGGTAGCCGATGTAGACAGCGAGATTCTTCGAATCGGGCCCGAAGTCGTAGTGCCAGATGCGTTCGTAAATCGTGGTGTGGTCCAGCACGATTCCCTGGTTCTGCACCAGCAGTTCGAGGAGGTCGAACTCGGTTTTGGACATCACGAGCTCGCGCTCGCCGCGAAACACGCGGCGCGCCGACGGGTCAAGCCGCAGATCACCGAGCGTCAGCGGCGCTGCAGTCTCGGCGGTGCTGTAGTCAGCGCGCCGAACCAACGCTCGTAGACGAGCCAGCAGTTCGTCGAGGTCGTACGGCTTCGGCAGGTAGTCGTCAGCGCCGACATCGAGGCCAACCACACGGTCGGACGTCTCGGTGCGAGCCGTAAGCATCAGTATCGGCAACCGGTTCTCTTCAGATCGCAAGACCCGACAGACGGTGAGTCCGTCAACCAACGGCATCGAAACATCGAGGAGCAAGATGTCGGGCTCGCCCGATCGAACAGCATCGAGGCACTCGGCACCGTTCGTCGTCGCAGTGACGCGATACCCCTCGAGTTCGAGTGCTCGAACAAGGGCTTCACGCACAGCGCGATCGTCCTCGGCGATGAGCACGTGTTGGTTCGCTGCGCTGGTCACGTGTGCAGTCTTGCCGGTCCGGGTGAGAGTCAGGTGTGAATGCGTCGAGCTGCGTTCGCCTCCAGTCGAGTCGCGTGTGCCCAAAGTCCTCTGCTACGAAGTGCGAGTGCAACTCTTCCCGGCACCGGCCCAAGTTAGGGGCCGGCTCCTCCCGATCGCGGTCGCTCTCGTCGCGGCCGGCGGGGCAGTTGGAGCAACGGCGCGCTGGCTGGCCGGAACGTTGCTCGAGGCCGAGCCGGCGACCTGGCCGTGGTCAACACTCTGCGTCAACATCGTTGGCTGCGTGATGATCGGTGTTGCTGCCCGGCACATCGAACGCGGCTCGCGGCAATGGGACTTCATCGTCACCGGCGTGCTCGGTGGATTCACGACGATGTCGTCGTTCGCCATCGAGTTGAACGACTTCGTCGACGCGGGCCGGTCGGGCATGGCATTCGGCTATGGCACGACAACGGTCGTCGTCGGCGCAGGCATCATCACCCTCGTTACCCGAGAACCGTCGTGACGCCGCTCGCATTCATCCTGGCGGCTGCAATCGGTGCCGTACTGCGCTTGGTGATCGGCCTCACCGTCTGCAGTTGGCAGGCCCTGCTTGTTGCCAACACGACGGGCGCGGCTGTGCTCGGGTACGTGAGTGCCGCCGATTTCTCGGCGTCGACAACCACGGTGATCGGTCTCGGATTCTGTGGAGCGCTCACGACCTACTCGTCGTTCGCGCTCGAAGCCCGATCGCTGGGCTGGCGGTGGGGTGCGTTCTACGCAGCTCTGACGATCGGTTGTGCGTGCGCTGCGGCATCGATCGGCTCGACGTTCGCTTGAAGCAACCGTTCGACGCTCAGGCGGTTTCGAGAATCCGGACCGGCAAGACGCGCGGACCGCGGATCTGACCGACGCTCCACGAGACATCGCCGGCCAATTCGAACTTCGGGAAGCGCTTCACGAACTCTTCGATTGCGACCTTGAGTTCGAGGCGAGCCAGGTTCGATCCCAGGCAGCGGTGGATACCAAGACCGAACGCAGCGTGGCGATTGGACTCGCGGTCGATGATGAACTGATCAGCGTCTTCGAAGACGCGAGGGTCGCGGTTGGCTGCCGGGAACGGCAGCAGAACCCAATCGTCCTTCTTCATCGGACAGCCGTGGAAATCGACGTCCTTCGCGACCATACGGGCCATCGTGACCGGCGCATAGGCCCGGAGGAACTCTTCGAGCGCAAAGGTCATGACCTCTGGCTCGTCGTGCAACCGCTCCAGGTCAGCCGGGGTCTGTGCAAGGTGCCAGAGCGACGATCCGATTGCCGACCATGTGGTGTCGATGCCTGCGATGAGCAGCAAGACAATCGAACCGCGCACGTGTTCTTGGCTGAGCTTCTCGCCGCCGAGTTCAACGTTTAACAGGTAGTCGGTGAGGTCTTCACGCGGGTTGTCGATGTGATCCTGCACCTGGGCGTCGAGATAGGCGTCGAGCTTCTGGAAGTTCTCCTGACGGTCGGCCGTCGGGGCGTTGATCGTCTCGAGCGTGTTGTGGACAAACTCACGGAACAGTGCTTCGTCGGCTTCGGGGAAGCCGAGCATGCGGCCGATGACGTTGACCGGGATGTGCTGCGCGTACTGGATGGCAGCATCGACGATGGTGTCGCCGGGCGTGATGTCACCCATCTCGTCGAGGAGCCGGGTGCACAACGCGCGGATCTCGTCTTCCCACGGCTCGATTTGCTTCGGAGCAAAGGGCGGCAGGAGCAGGCGGCGCGCCAGGTTGTGGAACGGCGGGTCGCTGGAGATCGGCGGAACAACACCGATCGGTGCGGGGATGGCTGCGTCGCCGGGGCGGGCGTGGCTGACCACGACGCTACGGCTGGTGAAGTTTTCGGTGTCGTAGGCAACGTCGTTGACGGCCTCGTGCGTGATCGGCGTCCACATGCCGCCGTAACGATCGGAGTGGGCAACGGGGCAACCGCTGTCGCGCAGCTCTTTCCAGACCTCGGGCGCATTTGCGTTGTACGCCTTGTCGGCGTGATCAAAGTCGGTGGCAAAATCGCTCACCGGGCCGTAGTCGGCGGCGTTGTAGGGAACGCGTTCCCAGGCAATTGCGTTCTCGGGGCTGTCGGACAGCGCAAGCGGCTCGGCAACGGCGGGTTCAATCGTGTCAGTCATGGTGCTTCAGCTCGTTCAGGAATCGGTGATCGTGATGGCGTATTCGGGGCAGTTTGAGGCGGCGAGACGAGCCTTGTCTTCAAGATCTGGGGTGACCGACCCGTCGCCGAGCAACACCGCCTGGCCATAGTCGTCGACGTCGAAGAGTTCGGGAGCCAACGCATAACAGCGGTTGTGACCCTGGCATTTTTCGACATCGAGATGGACACGCATACCTGGACTGTAGGGCCCAAAGTTGGAGCCGCACCAGCTCACCGCCATCTTTTTCGCACAGTGTTCCAATGCGTTCAATCGTCACGTCGCGTCCTTACCTACGAGCAACTTCCCTGAGCAGGCACAACGCGACAAATTCGACCTGCACGGACCTTCCGAACGGTGGTCGCTCCAGACCGAATCCAACGTGTCGAGCGGCCGGTGAGCCCGAGGCAGCTCCCTCCTCTCTCCCCCGAGAGGGTAGGGCTGTCTTGAAGATGCATCGGCACTGACGGTGCGCTGTCAGCTGGCTGGTCGCCGGAACGCAAGAAGGGCGAGGAGGGCGAAACCAGCGATACAGGGCAGCGTGACGATTGCGGTCGCGGCGCCGACCGAGAGCCGCGAGGCGGCCAGGACGCCGACTGCGGTCGGGGTCACCAACGACATCAGACTCGAACCTGAGCGCAACCAGGTGAGGGCCACGCCGCGTCGCCCCGGGGACTTGGCAGCGTCGTCGTACAGCTTCGGGAAGAACACGGAAATACCAACACCGGCGATCGAGTAACCGAGGAGTACGAGGAATTCGTGCGGCGCAAAGGCGGCAACCGCGAGGCCGGTGCCGGACACCACGATGGCACCGCGGAACAGCAATGCATCGCCAAGGCGAACCAGGATGGCGTCACCGAAGAGCCGCCCAATCGTCATCCCAACGCTGAAGGCAACGAACCCGAGGCCGGCAACGCCGAGGGAGGTGCCGAAGTCTTCGCTGAGGCGGAAGGCCGCCCATTCGCTCGACACCAACTCGACGGTGAGAGCGAAACCGCCTGACACCGCCAGCACGATGAGCATGATCCAGCGGGCCCGGGTGCGCTTCGGGATGACACCATCGAGGGCATCGGGTTCGTCGCCACCCTCATCGACCTGAAGGAGCCCGCGACCAACAAAGACCAGCGCAGCGGCGAGCGCAGCGGCGACGACGATCAGCTGTGTTCTGAGCGAGACACCCGACGCAGCTGCTTGCGCTGCGACGAGTCCGCCCGCGACCGTTCCGAGGCTCCAGAGACCGTGGAGACGATTCATCACCGGGACGTGGCGCCGGGCGCTCAACCAGGAGCCCTGCAGGTTCATTGCCACATCCACGACGCCGTCGGCCATCAAAATCGCTGAGAACCCGATGAGGAAAATGACGGGAGTCGACGCGAGCCCAACAATGACGAGTCCGACAAGCATCAACATCACGAGCGCAATCAGTGCTCGGCGCGTTCCCAATCCATGGATGATCGCTGGCGATGCCATGCTCGCAACGAGCCCGATTATTGCGCCAATCGTCAACGTCACCCCGAGCTCGTCAAGGCTCAGGCCGAGCCGCTCGCGAATCTCAGGAAGCCGAGGAACAAACGAGGCGAAAACCGCGCCGTTCACGAAAAACTGCACAGCAACGGAAGCAAGCGCCCGCGAGTCAGTCGCGCTCAGGTCCGCTCGCTCACCAGCCGATGTCACCGCGGCAAACTATCGGCCGCTGCTCTCAGCCCGCCATGTCACACTTTGGTCTGACCGGAGCGTGACAGGCTTAGAGAGAACGAATGCGGTCGACAGCGTCAGGTTGGCTGGCATCGATTACGGCGGTGATCAGGCCGCTGTCGCCTGAGACGGCCGCGAGCGGACCACCACGGATCGTGCCGACAGTGAGGATGATGACATCGGTGTCGGGCTCGACTTCGCGACAGATCGCCGCTTTAGCGATGGCCTTCCACACGTTCTCGACACGACTCAAGCCCGGCCGGGCGGGCGTATTGACCCCGCCGAGTTCGAAGATTCGAACGACGCCCTCTGGGCTCGTCGCCCGGAAGTTGACAGTGACGCCAGGCGACACCCGTGCTGGCTCGTTGACATCGGTGTAGCCAGCTTCGTCGAGGAGCGTGCGGGCCATCTCCTTGAGCGTTCGACGGTCGGGGAGGTCGCGCTGAGCAAGCGACTTCACGCGTTCTTCAGCCTGCTTCACGTAGCCCGCGTCCGTGTCGTAACCGACGTAGTGGCGCCCGGTGTTCTTCGCCGCCACTGCAGTCGTGCCCGATCCCATGAACGGGTCCAGCACAATGTCGCCTTCGTAGGTGAAGAGGTGCAGGCAACGTTCGACCAATGCGACCGGGAACGGCGCTGGGTGGCCGACGCGAGTTGCGCTCTCGGCGGGGATCTCCCACACGTCCAGCGTGGCTTCCATGAACTCGTCACCTGGCACGGTGGCGATGCCTTCGGTGCTCTGGCCGCCGCGGTTGCCGAAGCCGACGCGATCGAAACGGCCCTTGCTGGCAATGATGACGCGCTCGGTCGTATCTCTCAAGACCGGGTTGGCTGGCGACTGGTAGGAACCCCAAGCACAGGATCCACTGGCCCCGCGTTGCTTCTGCCAGACGACTTCGCCGCGGAGGAGGAGGCGCAGGTCGTCCTGCAGGATCGTGGTGACGTCGGCCGCGAGGCTGCGGTATGGCTTGCGGCCGAGGTTGGCAACATTGACGGCCAGGCGACCGCCGGGCTCGAGCGTGCGGGCACTTTCGCGCAGGACGTCGCGCAGCATCGTGAGGTACTCGATGTAATCGGCCGGTACGTGGCCTTCCCCGAGCGCTGTCTCGTATTCCTTGCCCGCGAAGTAGGGCGGTGAGGTGACCACGAGCGCGACCGAGCCATCGGGTACCTTCGACATGTCGCGGGCATCGCCGACATACATCACATCGATCTCACCGGTTTCGCCGAGTGTGTCGTCGTCGCTGATCTGCGGCGGAGCGAAGCGGCTGTAGAAGTCGGAGGAGTCATGCGACTCACGTTTGCTGACGCCGAACGATGACGTGGAGGTTCCCATTGTGGTATTTCTGCTTTCGATCGCTGTCAGGTCACTTCGGATTCGGCGGCGGCGCCGAGTGCGGTTGGGTTGGTCTGTGTGCTGGCTCGCAGCATCCGTTCGACAGGGATCTGCGCCATGTCGTCGTGGGTGAGGATCCAAAATTGACGGGCATCGACCGCCTCGACGAGGCGGCTGGCGACGTCGGCTGCGGGAATGCCGTTGTCGACGCCGGTGGCAAGGACCGCTGCGATGAGCTGGGCGATGGGCGCGTCGACTGTGGTCGGCTCGCTGACCATCAGGTCGGTCTTGACAAAACCAGGGCAGAGCACGCTGACGCCGATCGGCGATCCAGCAGCCTGTTGCTCGAGGTACAACGACTCGCTCAGGCCGACGACGGCGTGCTTGGTCGCGGCGTATGGAGCGAGGCCCGGCACCGGCGTGAGCCCAGCCATCGACGCGGTGTTGACAATGTGTCCGCTCCCCTGCTGCTCCATAATTGGAAGGAAGGCGCGAATGCCGTGAACGACGCCGTACAGGTTGACGCCGATGACTCGGTCCCAAAGGTCGAGGGTGCCGCCCCAGGCGTCACCGACTCCTGCAATGCCAGCGTTGTTGAAGAGGAGGTGAGCCGCTCCGAACCGTGTGAGCACTGCGTCGGCAAATCCGCCCATGGACTCAGCGGACGACGTGTCGCAGGCATGTGCGAGCACCTCGGCGCCGCGCTCGGTGAGTCGGGCTGCAACCGCACGCAGTTTGACGTCGTCGATGTCTGCCAGTGCCACCCGCATCCCGCGGGCAATCAGTAGCTCCGCGACAGCCAAACCAATTCCACTCGCGCCACCGGTCACCACAGCCACGTTGCCGCGCGCGATCACCGTCCCAACATCAGTCACGAGCCCAAATCTAGATTCCCTCGCGCTCCGAGTGGTTGATACACGCGCGGTCAGCGCGAGAAACGCACGGCGGCCAGTCGCGGCCAGTCGCGGTCAGCAGTCGATTTGGTTTTGGGTATCTGCGTGGTGAACCGAACCGGGACAGCGTTCCTTCGCGACATACATGGCTCGGTCGGCGACACAAATCGTCTCTTCCAACGAACGCGGAACTCCCGTCGGTGAACGTCCGGCCGCGATGCCGATCGTGGCACCGATTCGAATCCGATGCTCGCCACATTCGAACGGCTGAGCAATGCGATCGACGATGCGATGAGCCAGCACGAGCAGATCGTCAGCTGCATGCGGGCCGTCGAAGTTCGGGGCACAGACGACAACGAATTCGTCGCCGCCACTGCGGTAGACATCATCTCCACGGCGGACAGCGGCAGAGATCCGACGGCCGACGTGGGCAATCACCTCGTCACCGACCGAATGGCCGAACGTGTCGTTCACCGCCTTGAACTGATCGAGATCGATGAACAGTGCACTGGGATGGCCCGTGTCGTGTTCGATTCGGTCGTTGAGTGATGCTCGGTTCTGCACACCAGTCAGTGCGTCTCGGTGGGCCGCAGCTTCGAGCTCGGCGCGATGACGTGCCTGTTCGAGAACAAGGTGAGAGAGACGAATTGCTTCACTGAGGTGCGCTTCGTGATTCGGACTTACGAGCGACGGAGCCCGTCGCCACACGATGAACACCGCAGCGACTTCGCCTGAGGCGTAGAAGACCGGGCGCACCCACGCAGCTGGCAGGCCGGCAGCGGCCATGCCCGCCCGGGTGCGGTCATCGATGCCCGGCAGGGCGCAATCGGCGATGTCTTGCAACTGTCCAGCAACGACGCACTGACGCCACGGCGTCCCGGATGCGTTGATCAGTTCGTCGTCGAGTGGCCAGCGGCCAACGGTGCGAAAGCGTTTGGCGTGGGTCCGCAAGGCGGGCTCGACCACGAGAATCGTGCCGATGCCGTCCAGCGGCGCAGCGCGGCCCGAGGTGGCAATGGCGGCGAGGGTGGACTCGAGCGGTTCGTCTGCAGCAACCGCGGCAACCGCCGTTGCGAGCACGTCGCGGACGGACTCTGCGGTCAGCGTAATCACGTAGCCGGAGACACCGAGCTCAGGTGGGCACTCATACGCCCAGAACTGCGAGTGGTGGTATTCACCGGTCGGATCGACGTATCGGATACGGCTCGGCCCCATGATCGACCCGTGATATTCGTCGCCCGCGTCGAGCAGGTTCAGCGCGAACTCGGTGTCACGGGGGTCGATGAATTCAAAGGCTGAGCGGCCGAGCAGCTCGTCGCTGGAGATTCCGACCATGTCGACGAGCCGTTGATTCGCGTACACGATGTTCGCCACTTTGTCGATCACGAACATCGCGACCGGCATCACGTCGATCAGGAGAAACGACTTCTCTCGAACCCATTCCATTGGTGTGGGGGCTGCTGAGGAGGCTGGAATGGGGGTAGACGCGCTCACACCGTCTTCATCAGGCTGAGCAGCCACCACATCAATCCCGTTCAGCATCAATCGTCCATCGGTTCGCCACGACACAAGCTTGAGGCCTTATTAACCGTGGTTGGCGAACTTTGCACGCTCTCTGTGTTGGCGTTGATCGAACCAGGCAGCTTTGACCGCAGCACTGTCCGATGCCGGTCTCATCTGCCAGGATCACGGCGTGATCGACATCGATGCAGCTCTCGCCTCTCTCTCGCTCAGCGACAAATGTCGCTTGGTCGCAGGTCGAACCACCTGGGAAACATGCGCCTTCCCCGAAGCTGGCATCCCTGCAATCAAGATGTCCGACGGCCCGACCGGTATCCGCGGCGAAGGCCATGGAGGCGGCGGAACGCCTGGCGTGGCAGTGCCCGCTGGCATCACACTCGGTGCAACATGGGACCCCGCTCTGCTCCGCGAGATCGGCTCGCTGCTCGGCTTGGAGGCGCGTCGAAAGAGTGCCCACGTCCTGCTCGGCCCAAACGTCAACCTGCATCGCACGCCCGTCGGCGGGCGAACCTTCGAGTGCTACAGCGAAGACCCCGAGCTGACCGCTGCTCTCGCCACCGAGTATGTGCGCGGCGTGCAGTCGCACGACGTTGCGGTCACGGTGAAGCACTTCGTATGCAACGACACCGAGATCGAGCGGATGACCGTCAACGTCCAGGTCGACGATCGCACGCTGCGCGAGTTGTACCTACGGCCGTTCGAGGCCACCGTTCGCGATGCTGGAGCGTGGGGCGTCATGAGCGCCTACAACCAGTTGAACGGCGAGTTCTGCGCGCACCATCGTGGACTGCTGACCGACATCTTGCGGACCGAATGGGGTTTCGATGGCTTCGTCGTCTCTGACTGGTTCGGAGTGCACGACGCAACGCCCGCCGCGAACGCCGGGTTGAACATCGAGATGCCAGCACCCGTTCGCGTCTACGGCGACAAGCTGGTTGCTTCCGTTGAGCGCGGCGAGGTCACCGAAGCACAGGTCGATTCGTTGGTGCGCGACATCCTCGTGCTCGCCCAGCGTGTGCGTGCCGATGAGCGCAGCGCTCACGATCCGGAGGAGTCGGTCGACGATCCAGCCGAACGGGCGCTCACGCGTCGGGCCGCAGTCAGCGGCACCGTCCTGTTGCGGAACGAGTCGATCGACGGCACGCCGGTTCTGCCCTTCGATGCCGCAACACTCACGTCAGTTGCAGTGATCGGCCCGAACGCAACGATTGATCGATCAATGGGTGGCGGATCAGCGAGCCTCGTTCCGTTTGGCCATCGCACCCTGCTCGATGCGATCACCGATCGAATCGGACCGGGCACATCGACCAACGCAGCAATCACCTTCGAAGCGGGCGTCCGCATCGACCGGCTCACACCCGTCGCACCACGGCGTCAGCTCGTGCAGCCCAACGGCGAGCCCGGCCTCCACATCGAATACATCAACGGACGCGACTGGACCGGCGACACAGTGGTTGAGCAAACCGCTCCCTCGTCGATGGTCCGCTTCTTCGGCTCCACTCCGGCGGGCATCGACCCCCGAGGCTTCGCCACACGAATCACTGGGTCGTTCGTGCCCGACACCGACGGCCCACTCGTCATCGGTGTCGTGTCCACCGGACCATTCATCATCGACATCGACGGCACCACGATCATCGACGACACCCAGATGGAACTACCACGGAGCGAAGAGTTCTTCGGGTACGGAAGCGTCGAAGCCACTGCAACCGTCGTGTGCACTGCCGGTGTACCGCTGGAACTGAACCTGCGTTGGGCCACCTCAGAAAAGAACGGGTTCGCTGCACTCCGTGTCGGGTTCCGCTCCCCCGAACCTGCCGACCTGATGGACCGAGCAGTCGCCGCGGCTGCCGCAGCCGACATCGCTATTATCATGGTTGGAACCAACGACGAATGGGAGACCGAAGGCTTCGACCGGACGACCATGGACCTTCCCGGGCGTCAGAACGAGTTGGTACGGCGAATCGTCGCTGCCAACCCGCGCACCGCGGTCATCGTCAACGCTGGCTCGCCGGTAACAATGGACTGGGCCGACGCTGCCGACGACCGTTCGGCGCGAGCCGTCCTCACCTCGTTCTTCGCGGGCCAGGAGCAGGCCGAGAGTCTGGTCGACGTACTCCTCGGTGACGCCGATCCCGGCGGGCGCCTGCCGACGACGATCCCGGTCCGCCTGGCCGACCATCCGGCGTACCTGCACCATCGCCCCGACCACGACAGTGCCGGCAACGGCACCCAGGTGTACGGCGAGGGGCTGTTCATTGGATACCGGGGTTATGACGCACGCGACATCGCGCCTCGCTTCGCCTTCGGTCACGGCCTCAGCTACGGCTCGGCAAGTTGGGGCGACGCTGTCATCACATCGGAGTCCGCTGACAGCATCACGGTCGAGGTCCCAGTCGCCGGAATCGGCAGCCGGGCCGCAACCGTTGTCGTGCAGGGCTACATCGCAGCGATCGATGCGCCTTGCATTCGACCGCCCAAGGAACTGAAGACGTGGGACAAATTCGTCGTCGAGCCCGGCGCGTCGGAGACGGCCCAGCTGAAGTTTCCTCGTTCGGTATTCCGCCGCTGGGACACCGCGACGAGCGACTGGGTCGTCGACGCCGGCGAGTACGAGCTCGTGATTGCCGCGTCGGCGACCGATATTCGCCAGCGTTTACGGGTGACCATCAAGTAACCCGCAACTGGATGAGCGGCAACAGGACTGAAAGCGCTTACATTGCGATGTGTATGAGCGAGCCTTCCGCTGTCAGTAACAAACACCGCGCCCGTCGCTCCTCTCGTCCCTGGTGGGAGGACGCGCTGGTCTATCAGGTCTACGTCCGCTCGTTCGCGGACTCCAACGGCGACGGCATCGGTGACCTCGCCGGCATTCGCTCACGACTCGACCACATTGCGTCGCTCGGCGTCGAGGCCATCTGGCTGAACCCGTGCTATCCGTCGCCGCAGCACGACCACGGTTACGACGTCGCCAACTACTTCGACATCCATGACGAATACGGCACCCTCGACGACTTCGACGCCCTACTCGCCGACGCACGAGACCTCGGCATCAAGATCCTGATGGACCTCGTGCCGAGTCACTGCAGCGTCGAGCACCGTTGGTTCATCGCTGCGCTCGCATCCGAGCCGGACAGCCCGGAACGAGCCCGCTTCTACTTCCGCGACGGCAAGGGCAACAGCGGTAGCGAGCCGCCGAACAACTGGCAGTCAGCATTTGGCGGGCCGGCATGGACACGACTCGATGCCGGCCCAGCTACCAACAACGGCAAGGGCGGCCAGTGGTACCTCCACACGTTTGCCCGTGAGCAGCCCGACCTCGATCACACGCACACCGACGTCCATCAACTGTTCCACGAAATTTTTGAATTCTGGTTCGATCGCGGCGTCGACGGCTTCCGCGTCGACGCAGTCGCTGGCACCGGCAAGCACCCAGACCTGCCAGACCAGCCACCGGTCGGCCCCGAGGTCGGTGTGCTCGACATCACCTGGATGAACGAGTACACAGTGTTCCGCCCCGAAGGCCACGACGTGTGGCGCCGCTTCCGGACAACGATCGACGACTACGAGTCGAGCCACCCCGGCCGCGAACTGATGATGGTCGCCGAGGCCTACGCGGTTCGCCGACCCGAGTTAGTCAAAGCGTTCACCAAGCCCGATCAGTTCCACCAGATGTTCTCGTTCGACCTGATGCTGACTCCCTGGGAGAAGCACTCGATCGAACGGGCGATGCTCGACCCGATCGCGATCCTTGCCGAAACCGGTGTACCGCCTGCCTGGACACTCAACAACCACGACATCCAACGCATCGTCACTCGCCTTGGCCGGCAAGACGCACACCTGCCCGAAATGTGGACAAACAACAATTTGGCTCTTTCACGCGCCGACGTCGACCTTGTGCTCGGCGAACGGCGTGCACGGGCGATGACCGCACTGATTTTCGCCCTGCCCGGCAGCCTGTACCTCTACCAGGGTGAGGAACTCGGCCTGCCCGAGGTCTTCGATATCCCGGCCGACCGTCGTGAAGATCCAGTGTTCGAGCGGACCGGCGGCGCCGAAATCGGCCGCGACGGCTGCCGCGTCCCAATCCCATGGAACAAAGACGCGTCGTCGTCATACGGCTTCTCGACACCGCGGGCGGACGGCACCGTCGACGAGCCGTGGCTCCCGCAGCCGACCGGATGGGGCGAGCGATCGGTGTCTGAGATCGACGACATCGAGAACTCGACGCTGCACATGTATCGATCACTCGGCGAGGTCCGTGACGAGTTCGCCGTGTCCCAACCGCTCGAGGCACACACGATCGACATTGGTCCTGAAGTCGTCGCGGTTCGCCGCGGCGATCTCGTCGTCGTCGTCAACCCGACCGACCAGCCCGTGCAGATCAACCTCGATCACGCCGACCTGGCAATCACCCAACCGGTCTTCGCCAGTGAGCCCGCCGAGACGCACACCACCGGCGTCATCCCGGCAAACAGCACCATCTGGTTCTCCAGCTAAGCCCGGCGCGACGCTGCTGAAGCTATTTCTCGCTGCGTCGGCGGGCCTGGGCGACCCCTCAACCCAACCCGACACAATCAGACATCACCCCTGCTCAACGGCTATATTTGCTCGTACTGCTGCGATATAATGAGCGGTATGTTCGCAGCACGGATCGAGGAGTTGGCAGACGCCCGCCAAGCAGTTGCAAGTCGACGCAACCGACACGGCACCACCTTCAGCGACCTCCGACCCGCCGCCTGAGCGACACCGATCGGATCGGCCCGGTCATTTCTCCCGGCAGCACCAAGCCATCAACCCGAGTGTCGAGAACGAACCCGTGTCCGACAGGTAACGTCCACGCGAATGTTGGCCAACATCGTCACTGATCTCACGAACAAGCTCGACGAGTTCTCGTCGAACTGGTGGTTCCTGCTGGTGATCTTCAGCATCGCCCTCCTCGACTCCGTCATTCCGGTGGTGCCGAGTGAGACCACGGTGATCATCGGTGGCGTCGCTGCCGGACAGGGCAACCAGAGCATTGCCCTCGTGATCTTTGCCGGCGCTTTCGGTGCGTTCCTCGGCGACAACCTGGCCTACACGATCGGCGACAAGTTCAAGGGAACAGTGCAGCGGTGGGCCGCTCGCAAGGAGTCGCGCCAAGACCGGCTCGACAGCGCAGGTCGCCAGATCCGTAAGCGAGGCGGAATGCTGTTGATCACCGCCCGCTTCATCCCTGGTGGCCGAACCATCTTGACGGTCTCGTCGGGCGTGACCTCACAGCCTCGCCGATGGTTCGTTCTGTGGATCGCCTTGGCAACCACGATCTGGGCGTCATACGCCGGCTTGCTCGGCTACCTGTTCGGGCAGACCTTCGAAAACAATCACACGCTTGCCTTCTGGCTGGCATTCGCCACGGCGCTCAGCATCACCGGCCTGATCGAACTGGTCCGCTGGCTCCGCGAACGCCGCAAGCACGCCGCAGCCTGACTCGCGTCTCCTCGACCCGCGCCATCATCTCCCGGTAACCGAAGAACGCTCGCCACAGACGACAGCCAGATCGGCAGAACCCGCCACGCCCGACTCCAAGGGCGATGTACCGGAACGGCCTGATGTTCGGCATGATGGACGGGTGCGATTGGGTGAGGCGACATGGAACGAGGTGCAAACACTCGTCGACAACCCAGTGTTCGAAGACGGCACCCGAACCCCGATCGTTCTGATTCCCGTTGGCTCGACCGAACAACACGGTCCGCACCTCCCGATGTCGACCGACACCTTGATCGCCGAAGAGATTGTCCAGCGGGCCACGCACCTCACCAACGGACTGATGGTCGGGCCCTCGCTCACCGTCACGGCGTCGGGTGAGCACGCCGGCTTCCCCGGCACGCTGTCGATCGGCACCGAGGTGATGACGAAGGTCGTTCTCGAACTTGGTCGCAGCGCAGATTGGGCTGCTGGCATCGTGTTTGTCAACGGACATGGCGGCAACTCGGCAGCGGTCGAGGCGGCGACGCGCACCCTTCGATCAGAAGGGCGCCACGTTCTCTCGTGGTGGCCGAAGTGGCCGCGGCGCGCCGACGGCGGGCCACAGGACCTGCATGCAGGGCGGATTGAAACGTCGCTCATGCTGGCGATCGATCCGGGCCTGGTCCGACTTGAGCTCGCGGCCCCCGGCGTCGATGCCGACATCGACGAGCTGCGGGCACACGGCGTGCAAGCGGTCAGTCCATCCGGCGTGCTCGGCGACCCAGCCGGAGCCTCGGGCACCGAAGGTGACCACTTCATCGTCAGCTTTGTCAACGACCTCGTCCATGCCATTGAGGCCTGGCGGCCGATCGACCCGACGCCGATCGGCAACGTCCGCATCCAAGTCGCCGCCGCCCGCCTCGGGTCGACGGAATCCGAACACTCGAGCTGAGATGCACTTTGCCATCGACGGCACCTGGGAGCGCGCCGGCGCTGTTGTCGTCGCTGGATCTCCGCTCAAGGTTTTTCGTCTGACGGCACCCGGCGCACGGATCGCCAGGCAGATCGAGCAAGGCGCTGACGTCGCCTCGTCGACGTTGACGGACCGCCTGCTCGATGCTGGCGCGATCCATCCCGAATACCGTTTCGAGTACCGCCCCGATGCCACGAGTGTGTTCACCGTCGATGACGTCACGGTCATCACCCCGCAACTTGGTGGTGCCGCAGCGACCGACGGACGAGTGATTGTCGACGACGGCTCCAATCCGCCGATTGCAGGGGCGACGATCCGGCTCCACGACAACAGTGGTCCTGGTGCCGCCCGCAACGCCGGACGCCCACTTGTGACCACAGCGCTGGTGGCATTCGTCGACGCCGACGTCGATCTGCTGGCCGACGTGGGCATCGGATCTTGGCTGACGCCGCTCCTCTCGCACTTCGACGACCCGAGCGTCGCGCTGGTCGCCCCGCGCGTCGCAGGCGAACCAGGCTCGCCGCTCGACCTCGGAGACAAACCCGGCCGCATTCGAGCCGCCACGCGTCTCGGTTACGTGCCCGCCGCCGCGATCGTTGTCCGGGCCGATGCATTCGATGCAGTCGGCGGCTTCGACCCAACGTTGCGCTTCGGCGAAGACGTCGACTTCGTCTGGCGGCTGGATCAGGCAGGGTGGCGCTGCCGCTACGAACCGGCGTCAACGGTGTGGCACGAGCCGCGTTCGAACTGGCCCGACCGGCTCCGTCAGCAGGCCGGCTACGGCTCGGCCGCCGCACCACTCGCGCTCCGCCACCCCAACGCGCTCGCACCGATGCACACGAACGGATGGGCCGTCGGCTCATGGCTGAGCGTGCTGGCCGGCCACCCGGCAGCTGCTGCTGTCACGGTTGCTGCGAGCGTCGCGTCGCTCGTCCGTCAGCTGCCCGATGTCTCCACGGTGTGGTCGTTCAGGACAGCACTCAACAGCCACCTCCGCGGCCTTCGCCAACTCGGTGTCGTGCTCCGACGCGTGTGGTGGCCCCCGCTCGTCGTCCTGGCCTTCTTCTCGAAGCGGATGCGGCTCGTGGCATTCGGTGCAGTTGCACTCAATGTCCGGGCGACACCGACCGATGTCGCCTACGGGTGGGGCGTGTGGTCAGGAATCATCCGACACCGCACGTGGCGTCCCCTGATGCCAAAGTTCGTTTCCTGGCCCAGACGATCAACTACTCGCTAATCGCAACCTGCGATTGGGCAACAGCCCGGCGCAGCCGCTCGCTGATGTCATCGCAATCGTCGCAGCCCCAGATCGCCGCGTACGCGATGCAACCGAGGCAAAACGCCGCGAAAGCCTCGAGGCTCGCCGCGATGATCAACATTGCGATCAAGACAAAACTCACGGTCGGAGCGCCGACCAGCCAGCCGACTGCTGCTCCGGCTGTACAGCCGAGCCCGATGCCCTGAGCAAAACGCTTCGGCGGGCCGGGGACCCGGCGCGACGGAGCGCTCATCAGACGTTCAACGACGGGAGTGGCCACGCGTGTCGAGAACTGGCCGAGCGGCGACAGCGTCGGCCCAGTCAGCACACGCGCGACGAACCCGAACACGAGCACGCCGAGCATCCAGCCTTCATGGAATACGAGGAACGCGGCGGCTTGAACGACCACACCGAATGCAACGAGCCGCGCCGATGTCTCGTTCACCGGATCCGGGAAGTTGAACAACCGCTGCACTCTGTTCGTCGCCACGTTCATCAGAACCTCCACGACCACCCCGGTATTCCCGATCAATACGGTCGCGTATGAGCCGCGGGACTTATGAGTTACTGGGACCCGTGAGCTTCTGGTGGCCGCGGATTGCTGGGTTGAGCGATTACCGTTCGTGCCGTGACGGTACGGCTGACGATTCGCACGGCGATCTGGCGGTCGCAGGTCGCGCGTATCGCCAACGCTGTCGATGGTCTCGTGCCCGTCATCAAGGGAAACGGCTACGGCTTCGGTCGAAACTGGTTGGCAAACACGGCCGCCCAGTTCTGCGACACTGTGGCCGTCGGCACCGTCCACGAACTTGACGGTCTCCCCGACGCGTTGACCGCGGTCGTCCTCACGCCGACGCTCACTGCCCCGACGAGCACCAACCCCATTCTCACGGTCGGCGCCGACGAGCACCTCGCTGCACTCGCCGGTTGGAATGGGCGCGTTCTCGTCAAGCTGGCGAGCCCGATGCGACGCTTCGGACGCGACACCACGCTCATCGATCGTGTCCAGGCTTCCGGGCTCGACGTCGTCGGGGTGAGCATCCATCCGCAACTCGCAGGCACCGACGCCGAACATGCGGCGGTAATCACCGAGTTGCTGCCTGCCATCGATCCGGCAATCCCTGTGTGGGTCAGCCACCTCGACCTCGACTTCTACGCCCAACTACCGACGACTCATTCGTACCGGTTGCGGCTGGGAACGACGCTGTGGCACGGCGACAAGCAGGCGCTGCATCTCACTGCCGACGTCATCGACGTCAACTCAGTCAATGTCGGCGACACCGCCGGCTACCGGATGGGCCCCGTCGGCGGCAACGGGCACCTCGTGATGATTGGCGCCGGTACGGCGAACGGCGTCTCCGCCATCGACCAGGGCGAGCTCGGCAGCCTCAGCCCCTTTCATTTCGAACGCACCCGCCTCGCGCTGCACGAAGCACCGCACATGCACACGACGATGGCATTCGTCCCCGACGGCTCACCGACTCCGGCCATCGGCGATCGCGTCGATCTGCAGCGACCGATGCACATGACCGCTGTCGACGAGTATGAATGGCTCTGAACACCAGCACGGCCACCTCGACCTCGGCAGGCTCATTGCGCCGCCTGCCCGGCCCCGATGTCGTCAGAGCAATCGCACTCATCGGCGTGGTGGTGATGAACTACCACGGCTACCTGATCATCAGGGGTGGTGAACGAAGCGGCGGCTGGGCAAACGATCTGTTCGACCCATGGACCGGGCCACTGTCGTCGCGCTTCGCCGCCACATTCGTGCTCGTTGCGGGCGTTGGCGTCACGTTGCTCACGCGCAAGGCGGTGCGCAACGGCGGCGACGAAATCACCGAAATGCGCTGGAGGTTGGCCCGACGCGGCGCGTTGCTCTACGCGGGAGGACTGTTCCTTGAGACCATCTGGGCCGGCACGATCATTCCGTTCTACGGCGCGATGTTCGCCCTCGCCGCACTGATGTTCACACTCCGCAGCAGGTGGATCGCGCTCGTCGGAGTAGTCGCGGTTATCACCGGGGCGCTGCTGCGGGTCTGGGAGTTCCAACAGTTGCAAGCGGGCGAGAGCACACGTTGGGTTTTCTACCCTGACAACAACGCGCCAGAAAGCTTCCTGCTCAACGTGTTCGTCAACGGGACACATCCGCTGCTCCCCTGGCTCGGATTCTTCTGCGTCGGCATGTTGCTGGGGCGGGTGCTCAACACAAGCTGGTGGCGCTCGTCCGCACTCGGTGCCGGGACGATGCTCTTCAGCGGGGCTTCGATCGTGTCAGGCCTCGCCTCGACTGACTTCCAACGGACGGTGCTCTCCACCAATCCGGGCAGCCCGGGCCTCGTCTACGTTGCCAGCGCACTCGGTACCGCACTCATCGCATTCGCGGCTATTGACATGATCGCCAATCGATTCGAAGACCAGACCGATCCGCTTCGGCGTGCCGGACAGATGACGCTCACCCTCTACCTGGCGCACATCTTCCTGTTCAACTTCATCGTCGACTGGGTCGGTCTGGTCGAGCCCGGCGGGCTGACGACGTCACTGCTTTTCTCACTCGGCTTCTGGATCGCGGCGATCGCTGCGGCAAACACGTGGCATCGCCGATTCGGACGCGGCCCGGCCGAGCGCATCTATCGCGCAATCGGCGGCTAGCCAACCGGCACTGACAAACCGGCGAGTTCGGACGCCCGACAGTCACAACGACCCCTCACGTCAGCCGCCCAGACGCCGGCGAACCTGCACCATGTGAGTGTTGCGTAACCTGATCTTCGTCATCTGTCATCTGTCGAATCAGCCCGCAGGCAGCAGCCCCGCCTCAGCGCTTCGTGCGAAGAATCAGTGCGCGCCGCGCGCCGCGCGGCGGACGCCACGCCAGCCGACGGCACCTGCGCCGATCAACGGCCCCGAATCAGCGAGCCGCGACGGCGTGATGCGGGCGCCTCGGCTGTACGCGAGCCGGACGTTCTCATCAAGTGCGGCCTGGGCCGAGTGAAAGAAGGTCGCTGCGAAGCCCAACGTGACGGCACCACCGACGACCACGAGGGTCAGGTCGAGCGAGTTGCAGATCGACGCGGCTGCGCGGCCCACAAGGGTTCCCGTGCGCTGCATGATCTCGTAGGTCGGTTCGCTCGGCGGCCGGCCGGTGATCTGCTCGATGGCCAGGCCAGATGCTTCGGCTTCGAGGCAGCCTTGGGCACCGCAACCGCACCGACGGCCGAGTGGCTCGACGATGATGTGGCCAATGTGGCCAGCATTGCCGGACTCTCCATCGAGAAGTTCGCCGTCGAGCACGATGCCGCCGCCGATGCCGGTCGACACGGTTATCGCACAGAAGTCGCGCTGCCCCTGCGCTGCGCCCAGCCATCCTTCAGCCAACGCCAATGCCTTTGCGTCAAGATCGCCGAACATGGGCAGACCGGTCAGCTCTTGAAGTCGAGCTCGGAGTGGAAAATCACGCCACTCGGGGATGTTCACCGGCGAGATGGTCTCGAGTTGGCGAGTGACCGGTCCAGCAGCGCCGACACCGAGCGCACGAACTCGCGCACCCTGATAGACCGCCTGCTGCTGCATTTCGGTGACCAACGTCGCCAACAACGTGTAATGCGACTCCGGACCGACGTCACGCTCCACTTCGACACGCGACCGCGCAATAAGCTCACCGCGTGCCGTGACAAGGCCAGCAGCGAACTTCGTGCCACCGATATCGACCGCCAGGATCACGTCGATCAGCGGCAGAGGGCCCACCTCAGGCGAATCTTCGGCGTCGACGGCGACCGGTTCGACCGCCTCGTCCGCCTGTTCGGGGTCAACCATGCACCCCAGACGGTAGCTTCTCGCGGAGGCGACCGGTTGCACAAGCTACGGTCACGCACAGCCTCAAAAAATTCTTGCTGTACTTCGGCATCGAATGTGCCGATGAACCATGGTTTGAACTGCGCGAATTTTGCGGGGTTCTTGACCCACCCACACTTCGTCATGACTCCCAACCCCTCCATCCGTCACCATTCGCCACTGAAACGGATTGGCGTCGTCGCAGCAGCCGCAGTGCTCGCTCTGTCTGCTGCGACAACCGCCGTGGCAAGCGTCGGCCAAGAGTCAGCCAGCGTCGTCCAGGAATTGGCTGGCGAGCCGGCGCCTCACAGCGCCACCGCCGCGACCGCGACCGCCGCCATCACTGCCACCATCACTGCCACCATCACTGCCACCATCACTGCCACCATCACTGCCACCACCACCACCACCACCACCACCACCGTCCCGGTTGAGTCTGAAACGACAACCACGACCACGGTTGCCCCGACAACAACCCCGTCGACGACCGCTCCCGCCACCGTTGTCTCGACGACCATTGCACCGGCCCCGCAGAACATCACGATCTACGCCGACGAGATCGAGAACGTCATGGCAACAATTCGCTACATGGAGTCCCGCGGCCAATACGGCCTCCCGCCAAACCGGGGCAACGCATCGGGCGCCTACCAGTTCATCGGCTCCACTTGGGCCAACCACGGCGGCTACGCCCACGCCTACCTGGCACCCCCGCACATTCAAGACGAACGCGCCGCCCTCGACGTCGTCCGTTTCCTCAAGCAGTGGAACAACGACGTCTCCATGATTCCGGTGATGTGGTATTACCCACGGGCGTCTCGCGAACCAGCTCTGATGGACATCGTGCCAGTTCCGTCGGCAGGAAATGTGTTGACCATCCGCGAGTATCAGACTCGGTGGCTCGGGGTCTTTGCCACCATCTCCGGACAGCCAGTACAGCAGTCGCTGTCGCAGTCGTTGTCGCTCAGCGAAGCCATTGGTCGACTCGGCGCCCCACCGCTCCTCAAGCGCAGCAACGACGGCATCGCTCACGTGGCGTACCCCGTTCTCGGCCCATCACGTCTCGCTGCACCCGACTGCAACGCCCTGACAAACGGAGCCGGGGCGCAAGCTGACACGTCGATCTCGCGTGCTGACATCGAGGCCGCAGGCCTGTGTACACCGCAGGCTCCAGCCATCATCTTCGGAGTCAAGCTGCAGCCGATCCGTGCCGCAGCGGACGGTGTGGTCACCGCTGTTGACGACGAGCCAGGCTCCGATCAACCCATCACGGTGACGATCACAGATACCAACGGCCTCAGCTACATCTATGCCGGCTTCAACGACGACAATCAGGGCACCGCTGACGGGAACGCTCCTGACCATCTGCGCCTGACTGTGCTCGCCGAAGTGGGCCGCACCGTTCGAGCCGGACAGATCATCGGGTTCATGGGTGACACCGATCCGCTCCCCATGGGCGTCCGCGAAGACGTGCCGACTGACTCGACTGTCGTCATCGATCCCGACGCAATCGCCCCGCATCTCCGCCTGTCGATCATCGACTTCGAGGGCAAACCAGTTGATGCATTCGGCCCGGTCGTCGATGCCTTGTTCGGCTCAACCTGCCAGGCTGGCATCGGGCAGTGGTCGGTCCCAGCCCGAAGCACAACTACCGCAGCCGTCACGGTCGAAACCACCGACGACAACAACTCGGTCGACTCCGAATGGGTCATCACCTCGACCGGCCAAGTTCAGGCCAACGGATGGGGTGCACTGATCAGTCCGAGCAGCCAATGCACATGGATGCCGGCCCAACCGTACGGTCCCGGCGCGGGCGGTTCGGATCAAATACCTGGCAGTTGGGGCCGCAACCTCAAGCTTGCTGCCCAGGTATGGGTCAGCCTTGCTCTGGCCGGCGACGACACAATGCCGGCGAACTTCCTGCGCTTCTGACGTTCGCTCACCTGGTGACGCGGCGTGCGTCTTCGACGAGATTGATCTCGTAGAGCACTTCGTTCAGCGCGTCTGCCGCACTCATCGCGGAGAAGCGCTGCGGGTTCTCAGGTGTGCAGCACGATGCCACCGGCGCCAGAACGGTCCAGGGCCGGGGATGACAGAACTGAACGACGCTGTACCGCTCACCGGTGAAGCCGGGAGCAGCGACGACGCGATGCCAACCAATCGGAATTGCACCATTGGTCAACCGCTCGAGCATGATTCCGGTGTTGATGATGACGCCATTGTCGGGGGCAACTGCGTCGACCCACTGGTCGTCAACCTTCACCTGGAGCCCGGGTGCGGTTGCCCGCGGCAGCGCGGTAATCAGATTGATGTCGCCATGCTCCGCCGCCCACACGTAGCTCGGTGCATCGTCGTCGGAGGCCGGGATCTCGCCCATCGACGGGTACCGAATTGCCCGCGTCAGGGTTGGCCCGTCCTTGACCATGCCGTCGAAGAACGTCTCGTGGCAGCCGATGCCTTCGGCGATGACGTGCAGGAACCGGCGCTGCAGGTCGGCGATTGAATCGTGGAACCGGTACAGCACGTCGGTGATACCGGGCACCACCGACTCGGGCAGCACCTGATCAGGGTACGAGTGCGGGAAGCTCCGCTTCAGCGGGTGGCCTGGGTCGATCTCGCGAGCCCAGTTCAGCATCTCTTTCCAGTCAGGCGTGTCGCTCGACGCAGCAGTCTCCACGAGGAGGCCCGTGTATCCGGTCTGGCCGCTGGCGCCTCGTGCCGTGCTCTGCTGTTTCTCGTCAGGGGTCTTCTCAAAGAACTCCCGCAGCATGCCGTAGGCCGTGTCGAGAAGGTCTTCGCTGAGGTCGTGGCTGGTATAGACGAATCCGGTCGCGAGGCTGCGGGTCACCCCGTCGACAACGGCTCGCCGCTGTTCGGAGCTACCGCGCTCGAAAGCCAGGAGATCGACGTCGAGGATCTGATCGCTCATGATAAGGAGACTACTGCGCTTCCGAAGTGCCACGATCTGGCGAAGACCACTCTTGCAGCACCCACCGCGCCCTGGTCTCAGCGCAATCAGCACGCCGCGCCCGGCAACCACTATCCGCCAAGCTTGCCCTCGAGCGTGAGCGAGTCGGGCGCCAGCCCAAACACCGCTGGCAACGACGTCAGTCGTTGCAGGCGACGAAGTCGCCAACGCCGTCAGGCGCACCAGCGTCTGACAAGCTCCAGCCTTATGAGTGATCAGACATCTGGGCCGGCCGACCTCTTCGACATGACGGGGCGCGTTGCCATCGTCACGGGCGGGTCACGGGGACTCGGCAAAGAGATGGTGATGGCGTTCGCCGAGCGCGGCGCTGACGTGGTGATTGCCAGCCGCAAGCTCGACAGCTGCGAACAACTTGCGAGAGACGTCGAGCGGACAACCGGCCGCAACGCGCTGGCGGTCGCGTACCACGCCGGCAGCTGGGACGACAGCAACCGACTGGCCGAGGTTGCCTACGAGCAGTTCGGCAAGGTCGATGTACTCGTCAACAACGCCGGCATGTCGCCGCTCTACAAGTCGATCGACACGATCACCGAAGAGTTGTACGACAAAGTGCTCGACGTCAACCTCAAGGGACCGTTTCGGCTCTCGGCGCTCGTCGGTACGCAGATGGCCGCCACCGACGCAGGCGGGTCGATCATCTTCGTTTCCTCGATTGCGTCGCAACGTCCAAGCCCGAACGAGTTGGTGTACGGCGCAGCGAAGGCCGGAATCAACAACCTGACCTATGGGCTGTCGCGCACGCTTGGCCCGAAGGTCCGTGTGAACTGCATCGTGCCCGGGCCGTTTCTCACCGACATCTCCAAAGCCTGGGACCTCGACGCATTCAACGAGCGCGCCGCGCAGGCGTACGCGTTGGAGCGCGGTGGGAAGCCGAGTGAAATCGTCGGCGCCGCCCTGTATCTCGCAAGTGACGCATCGAGCTACACAACGGGCGCGCTCATCGACATCAACGGCGGGCCGCGTTGAGCGCTGCAGGTTCGCTCGTCATTCGCAACTGTGACGCGCTGATCAACGGTGCGGTCGTCAGCGGTCAAGACATCCACGTCGTCGATGGCGTGATCACGTCCATCGAGCCGACATCTGCCGAGTCGGTGACGGGTGACGTCGATGCCAGCGGACTCCTGGCGATGCCCGGGTTCATCAACTCCCACACACATGCCGCGATGACGCTGCTGCGCGGAGCAGTCGAGGACGTCTCGGTGGAGTCGTGGTTCAATAACCACATCTGGCCAATCGAGGTGAACGTCACCACAGACGACGTCCAACTCGGCACCGAGCTGGCCTGCGCCGAGATGATCCAGGCCGGCATCACCAGCTTCGCCGACCACTACTTCCACGCCGACCGCGCCGCTGCGGCTGTCATCGACTCGGGGCTTCGAGCAAACCTCGGCATGACATTCTTCTCGAGCCAGGGGCCTGCCGGTCTGGAAACCTCGACGTCATTCGCTGCCGACTGGAACGGCGCCGCAGGTGGCCGAATCACCACGTCGTTGGCGCCGCACGCCACCTATACCTGCGACGACGCCGACCTGACTTCCGCAGCCGAGGCTGCCAGCACGCTGGGGGTTCGCGTCCACCTCCATGCCGCCGAAACGATCGAGCAAACCGAGTCGAGTCTTGCAGCACGCGGCATCACACCGATGCAGGTGCTCGCCGACACCGGCGTGCTCGACGCCGGCGTACTCATCGCGCACGGCTGCGGGATCGTCCCTGACGACATCGCGCTGCTCGCGCCCTTCGCCGATCGCATCGGTGTGGCGCACTGCCCAAAGACCTACATGAAGCTTGCCACGAACCCGCTCACACCAATCGGTGAGCTGCGTTCAGCAGGCATCGCCGTCGGCCTGGGAACAGACGGCCCGGCATCGTGCAACAGCATTGACCTGTTCGAAAACATGCGGCTGACGGCGCTGACTCAGAAGTTCACGCATCGCGATGCCACTCGGCTTGGCGTCGGTCAAGCGTTGGCGATGGCAGGGCCAGAGTCGGCGCGCGCTATCGGAAGTTCGGCCGGGCGGCTTGCCGTTGGCGCACCCGCCGACATCATCCTTGTCGACCTGACCGGGCTCCACTGCCAGCCGCTCCACGACCCGCTCGCCGCGCTCGTCTACTCCGCTCGAGCGAGCGACGTCCGGACCACCATCGTCAACGGAGTCCCCCTGATGGTCGACCGCGAACTTCTCACCGTTGACGCCGCCGAGTTGAGTGCCCGAGTCGCCGCCCGAGCCCCCCAACTCCTCGATCACGACCCGACACAGTCAATCCAGACCTACGCCCCCTGACGTCGTTCGTCTCGTCTCATCCCAGCCCCAACCAGCCCATCCAGCCCGGCCACTTTCGCGCGGGTCAGAAGTGGACATCGCTGCGGCTGTCAGAATGACGCAATGGCCCACGGCACTCACGACTACGACATCGACCCGCGCAACGTCGACATCATCATCGGCATCAACGACGACCTGTTGCCGCGCGAGAAGGCAATGGTCTCGGTATTTGACAGTGGCTTCATGCTCGGCGACGGCGTCTGGGAGGGCATCCGAGTCCACGGTGGGAAGCTTGCGTTTCTCCACGATCACCTGCGGCGCCTCTACGAGGGCGCCATGGGCATCGACATGGACATCGGTCGCTCCCCTGCCGAACTGACTGCCATGATCCAGGCCACGTTGGACGCGAACGACATGGGTGATGCTGACGGCGTGCACATCCGCCTGATGGTGACTCGCGGGGTCAAGTCGACGCCGTACCAGGACCCGCGTTTCACGATCACGCCTGCCACCATCGTCATCATCCCTGAGTACAAGACAGCTCGCCCACAGACGTTGACGCAGGGCGTGCGGCTGTACACCGTCTCGATCCGGCGCGGCCGACCCGACGTGCAGGATCCAAAGTGGAACTCGCACTCGAAGCTCAACTGTATTTCTGCGTGCATCCAAGCAACCAAGGCCGGCGCCGACGAGGCGTTGATGCTCGATCCGCAGGGCTTCGTTGCCACTTGCAATTCGACGCACTTTTTCATCGTCCGCCATCCCGATGGCCCGGACGGTCCCGCCGAGGTGTGGACGTCAACCGGCGACTACTGCATGCCGGGCATTACACGACGCAACGTCTTGCGACTCTGCGGACAGAACGATGTGATTTGGCGCGAGAAGAACTTCAGCGTGACCGAGTGTTACGGCGCCACCGAGGCGTTCGTGACCGGCACGTTCGCCGGCATTGCACCGGTGACCGAAATCGACGGGCGGACAATCGGCACCGGTGCCCGTGGGCCCATGGTTGAGCAGTTGCAGCAGTGGTACGTCAAGATGCTGGAGAGCCTGTGACCCGGATTGCCATGTGGTCGGGGCCACGCAACCTCTCGACAGCGATGATGCGCAGTTGGGAGAACCGGGCCGATACGGCGGTCATGGACGAACCGCTGTACGCCGCGTATCTCGCCACAACTCGGCTCGACCACCCGGGCCTCGACGAGATCGTCGCCGCAGGCCCAACGTCATTCGAGGATGCGATCTCGGCGTGCCTCGCGCCCCTTGCAGACGGCATCGCTGTCAGCTATCAGAAGCACATGGCGCACCACCTGCTTCCCGACATGGACCGGTCGTGGCTCGACAGCTTTCGCAACGTGCTGTTGCTTCGCGATCCACGACGGGTCCTCATGAGCTACACGAAGGTGCGCGAGTCCGTGACGCTCGATGACATCGGCGTGCCCCAGCAGGTCGAGCTCGCTCAGCGCTGCGAGCTCGTTGTCGACTCCGACGACTTCCTCACCGATCCGGTGGGCTACCAGCGCGAAATCTGCCGTCGTCTCGATGTGCCGTTCGACTCGGCAATGCTGACCTGGCCAGCAGGACCACGCTCCAGCGACGGCGTGTGGGCTCGCCACTGGTACTCCGCCGTAGAGGCCTCCACGTCATTCGGACCACCCCCGGCAGATCCACCCGCTCCGCTGCCGCCGCACCTCGCACCAATTGTCGATCAGGCGGTAGCGATCTATAACGAGTTGCGCGTGAACCGGCTCACGATCTGATTTTCAGAACCTGGCGGACAGTCACACCGGAGTCAGCTTGGTTTCAGGTCGTGGCATGGCAGTCGCTGAGTGACGATTGGCACACGAGCGCGGTCTACGGTCAGACCATGGAGATGCATTTCGCCACCATCTGGGAATCGATCGCTGACGTCATTCCCGACGCACCCGCCATCACGACCGGCGACACGACCCGCACATGGGCCGAGTACGACGATCGTGGTGCACGAATGGCCCAGGCGTTCACTGCTGCCGGGCTCGGGCCGGACTCGAAGGTCGCGCTGTTCATGTACAACTCGAATGAGTACATGGAGACCCACTACGGGGTGTTCAAGATGCGCGGCGTGGCGATCAACGTCAACTACCGATACCTCGACGAAGAACTCTGGTACCTCCTCGACAACTCCGACTCGGAAGCGATCGTCTTTCACGCTTCCCTCGCTGACCGGGTCGCCCGAGTCGCCCATCGGCTGCCCAACCTCAAGCTGCTGATCGTTGTCGACGACCTGCTCGAGGGCGAGGAATGGATGGACGTTCCGGGTGCACAGGCATATGACGACGTGATCGCAGCCAACGCTCCGATGGAACGAATCGAACGCCGAGAGGACGACCTCTACATGCTCTACACCGGCGGGACCACCGGGATGCCGAAGGGCGTCATGTACGCAGTCGGTGGGTCGACGGCGAGCCTCGCCGCCGGCGGCTTCCCACTGCTCGGCATGGAGATCCCCGAGTCAGCCGACCAGATGGCCCCCATGGTCAAGCAACTCACCGACGCTGGCGGGCAATACACATCGGTCCCTTGCGCCCCGGTGATGCACGGCACCGGCTGCTGGCTCGGATGGTTCATCCCGATGCTCGGCGGCGCACACATCGTCAACCTCACCGCCCGCAGCTTGAAGGGACATGAAGTACTCGAGACCGTCGAGCGTCACCGAGTCAACGGACTCACCATTGTTGGCGACAGCTTTGCCAAGCCGCTGATCAAGGCACTCGATGAAGGCAAGCCAGACGGCTCGGCGTACGACATGTCATCAATCAGGATGATCAACTCGTCAGGCGTGATGTGGACCACCGAGGTCAAAGAAGACCTCATCGATCGCATCGAGCAGGTCGTGCTGATGGATGCGATGGGGTCAACCGAAGGCTCGATGGGCACCCAAATTACCGCCAAGGGCTTGCCAACCGAGACGGCCAAGTTCACCAAGGGCCCGCTCGCCAAGGTCTTTAATGAGCACGACGAAGAGGTTGTGCCAGGCTCCGGCGACGTCGGCATGGTCGCTGCAGGCGGCAACGTGCCGCTCGGCTACTTCAAGGACCCCGACAAGTCCGCCCGCACGTTCCGCGTGATCAACGGCGAGCGCTACTCGTTCCCCGGCGATTTCGCCACAGTCGAGACCGACGGCACGCTCGTGCTGCTCGGCCGCGGCAGCCAGGTCATCAACACGGGTGGCGAGAAGGTCTTCCCCGAAGAGGTCGAAGAAGCGGTGAAGCGGGTCGAGGGAGTCCTCGACTGCCTCGTCGTCGGCATCCCCGACGAGAAGTTCGGCAACGCGGTGACCGCTGTGACGTCTCTGATTCCGGGCTCTTCAGTCGACGCCGCCACCATCATCGCATCAGTCAAATGCGACCTTGCCGGCTTCAAGGCACCGAAAACGGTCGTGTTCGTCGACGAGATCCCGCGAGCCCCCAACGGCAAGGCCAACTACAAGGCCGCCAAGCAGATGGCCGAATCCAGATAGTTACGCATGGGGTCAGGCCCCTTTCGCAACTCTCTCTTTCAGAGCAACTTTTCGACGAAAAAGTCGAGGACTCTCTGGACGCTCGCCTCGTCGCGCTGTTCAGTCAGCGTCGAGTGATCACTCTTGGCCATGCTCGGCAGTTCGATCGCGATGAAGGCGTCGCCGAGCTTCTCCCGCAGCGTCGCGAATCGGTCCCCGACCAGCTTGTCGCCGGCGAACCGGAGACCGAGCACCTGGCAGCCGTCCTGAGCTCGCTGGACAATCGCTGCCTCGTCGTCAGGCGACAGGTTGAGGTTTGCGCCCCGCTCCTTCTTGCCAACAGCGAACGGCATCGAGGGCTGCGCAAGCACCGGCGCAAGCATGATGTCGTCGACCATCATCCCGAGTGCGAAGCCACCTGAGAAGCACATGCCAACGGCACCTATCCCAGGCCCGCCGACCTCGTTGTGGACGTTTCGAGCAAGTGCACGGAGCCAGGCGATGACCGGTGATGTCTTGTTCAACGCCATCGTTGTGAACTCTTTGGCGATGCAGATCTTGATCATCGACTGCGCCAGATAGATCGGCGACGGCGCCCTCTCGGGAGTACCGACGAGCGACGGCATCACCACAGTGAATCCGCGCTCAACGACGTCGTTTCCGAACTGTGCAACCAACGGCGTGATTCCTGGGATCTCATGGATCACCAGCACTGCGGGGCCGCTGCCTCGCCGGTACGTGGGGAAGCTCATCTCGGCGGCGCTGAACTCGCCAGGCGTCCAGCCGGCCAATACGCCCGAACGAATCGGCTTGGTACCGGCAGGAAGAGTCGGAGTTGTTTCGGTCATCGTGGGATCAGTTCTTGTCAAGGAGTTCGAGTGCAACAGCCGACAGAAGTTCTGGGCCTTCGCGGAAATTGTCGAGTGTTTCCTGGTCGACATCTTGGTCGCCCATCGCACCTTGTGAGTACCGGGCGAAGACGCCTTCGGAGATTACCGCGAGGCGCCATGAGGAAAACGCACGGTAGTAGTTGATGTTGCTCAGATCGCGGCCGGTGCGGTTGGCATAGCGCTCAAGCATGGCTGCGTAGGTGGGGAACCCGTCGAGACCCGACGGGTCATTGTGGCGGCCTTCGTCGGTGCCCGGGTCGGTCCAATACACGCCGAGGTAGCCGACATCAGCGAGCGGATCGCCGAGTGTGCAGAGTTCCCAGTCCAGCACTCCGGTCACTCGATCCCCGTCGATGAGAACGTTGCCGAACCGGTAGTCGCCGTGAGCGATCGAGACGCCGACCTGGGTCGGCAGGTTTGCTGCGAGGCGACGGGCGACTTCGTCGACTGCTGGCAGGTCGCGCGTCTTGGAGTTCTCCCACTGCGTGGTCCACCGTTTGACCTGGCGTTCGACGTAGCCCTCACGACGCGCCAGGTCGCCGAGCCCGATGGCATCGATGTCGACGGAGTGGAGGTCGGCGAGCACATCGATCAGGTGTTCACTCGCGACGCGCCGCTGCTCGGGGGTGGTGTGCTCCTCGGCCCGTTCCTGTGAGTCGAGCACGACGCCTGCGACATGGCTCATCACATAGAACGGTGCACCGGTCACTTCGATGTCACGACAGACGCCCAACGTTTCCGGCACCGGCACATTGGTCTGGCCGATCGCCGAGATGATGCGGTGCTCTCGCTCCATGTCGTGCGCCGTGGCGAGCACGGATCCGGTCGGCGGGCGGCGCAGGACATACTTCTGATCGTTGACATCTGTGACGGTGAAGGTCAGGTTTGACCGGCCACCCACAATGGTGTCGAACCGAAAGGGCGCCCCCGCGCCCGCAATATTGGCCACGAGCCAGTCGGTCACCCGGGGCACATCGATTCCAGCGATCTCAATCACCACCAGAACGTACCGGTCGGCTCCCCACGCACTGCAACCGACAGCCCAGGTCTCTGTGTAAGCGATAACAGCAACCGACGCAGTTTCAGCTCATCCACACGCAGCAAACGTGATGGCGATGCGAAGCTGAGCGGCGATCAGGTCGTCCGAGGCCAAGAAAGCATGAACCCGAGTTGGCCTTCGCCAACGAGAGGAGAGGGCTGACGCAGCAAACGTGATGG
>Ga0105052_10001218_pt1 | contig 34845 bp, 32 predicted proteins | sample FRY03_FD_78094 | JGI IMG/M metagenome (GOLD analysis project Ga0105052, IMG submission 78094) | Freshwater microbial communities from Lake Fryxell liftoff mats and glacier meltwater in Antarctica - FRY-03 | ecosystem: Environmental > Aquatic > Freshwater > Ice > Glacier meltwater ... | reverse complement strand
GGGTTCGATTCCCCTACGGGCTACATAGTAACGCATCAAACCAATGATAATCAAAGGTTTAGATGCGTTTCTTTATTGTGGCTGGTCGCTTTGGTTGTTGGAAGGTTTAAAGTTTGAACATTTTCGCTTATTGTTGTAGCTCTAAGGTTATAGGCTAAATCTAATTTTAGGTTTCGAGACAATTTCAAAAGGGGGCTTTTTACGGTAAATACTTTCAAGAAAGTTTCAATGAATTTTTTTCTTATGGAAATCTCAACAACTTTTTTCTGGCTTTCTGCTCACCTTGCTACATTTTTTATGCTACATTCTAAATGTAGCATAAAAAATGTAGCATGAGAAAAAGGAATTCTGCACTTCTTAAATGGAAGAGCAAAGAATAATGCTCCGATCTTACTTTCGATAGACATTCATCTTCAGGAGTTTGACATCATTAAATTTAGAGTATGACATCATCGTTTGCAGAGGAAAGAAAATTGATCATGTACTTTTTCCTGAGCTTTTGCTTCCGAGAAAACTCTTACTCTACATATCAAAACTCTTACTAAAGGAAAATAGTTCAATAATCGCTGGTATTGAGCACAAAACACATACATTAGCTGACAACGAATCTCACCCGAGTTTCAACGGTATTTTGACCGATCAACTATTATGTGTTTTATGTGTTCAGATTGATGATTATGTTCAGCAAATTGCAGTTGGACAGGATAAAACTATTCCAGCGCAAGCTGAAGAAGAAGAGTTATTTAAAGTTGGTGGAAAGTACTTAAGAGCTTTTGACAACAATAAATATCTTATTAATCACGGAGGGGTCTATTTTTCAGGCTTAATTTGTAATGATTTGTTGGATATAAATAATAGAGCAAATTGAAGAGGGAAAATTGATGCTTTAGTTGTTGTTGAGTGGAATAAAGATATAGAGACCTACGACGCCTTAGTCGCCTCTGGTGCTAATAATTTACACGCATTCATATTGCAAGTGAATAATCGACTATACGGCGGCATTAGATTAAGAGGGCCATATAAAGAGGCTTATGAACGAGACAAGGTCAGAGTGAGAGGTGGAGAATTGGATTATTTTGTTGTGGCAACACTCGATGTGGAAAAACTGAGAGAATTTCAATGGTTTCATCGCTCTCCAGAAAAGCCATTTAAGCCAGTTCCAACAGGATTTAAAATGAGCGATGCTCGAAATAAATATTAATTTGAATTTAAGAGTGTTGTAGCAATACGATTATTCTAATATGCTCAATCATGAAAATTACGAAATTAAATTGGGAATTAATTTTTAATTTGATAAATAATTCGAGAGAAAGAATTATTTACATCAGCCCATCGATGCACGAGGACCTGGCAGGGGCGATTCAAACGCGCTTTGAAAAAGGTGGTGTAGAGATTAAAGTTTGTATTGACAATCAGGAAAAAGTATATAGAACTGGATATGGTAGTATTGATGTCGTCGGAATACTTCGGAAATGTAACGCAGAATTGCGCCAACTGAGCAATTTGAAACTAACAATATTATGCATCGACAAACAATGTTGGTCTTTGCATATAGAGAGTAGAATTATATCTGCCGATTCAGAGGGTCCTAATGCTCTTGAATTACCGTCGGACAATATTAAAATTGTTATGCAAACATTTTTTCCAACATCGGAAAAGAATACAGAAACCAATAAGGGTCAAAATGAATTGACATCGTCCGAAGCACCAGCAAATATAAGCATGGGGGAAAATTTGACTAACAAAGTTGTTAAAGGCGATGTTGACGGCTTAGATGTGGAGCCCGTTTCAATTTCTGAAGAGTTTGACGTTTCAAAGCATGAAGAAGTTCATACGGAGTTAAAGAAAAACCCACCTGTTGAGCCGGATTTGCAAAGAGAAATAAATGTTTACAACACATTGTTTCAGTTTGCAGAATTAAGTTTTGAAGGAGGAAACGTTACTAGTAAAAAGATTTCGATTCCGGCAAATTCACTTCCCTTTAGAGATGTGCAGCTAAAGAAACGGATGAAAACGCAGTATAATTTATTCACCAAAGCACAAACAGATAAATGGTCAGATTTATCTAAGCTTAAGTCAGATATGGAGATAATACGAGCATCATTTCTAAAGCCTTGTTCTCTTCGGAAGGATAAAAATATTCTTTTGAAATCCAACAAGGATTCCTTCATGAATGAGATTTCTAATTTTGAGAAATCAATTGAATCAAAGAAAAAATCAATACTAGATAGTTTGCAAGAATCACTGAACTCTTCACGGGATATGTTAAAGACCGAATGGAAGACCTTTTTTACGGTGAATCCCCCAGATTCAGTTGTTGATTTAAGAGAGGATTTGAAAGAAATTCAAATTGATCATGAGATAAGCAAACTTCTCATGAGGATCAAGCTTCCCTCGGCAGCCGAACTTGTCAAGAATTTTAAGGTAAATAAACACTTTTACGAACTTACATGGGAAGATCTAGCTGATGAATCTTTAGTTAATTGGTTTCATGAATCTGGACTGATTACCGAGAAGGGGGGATCTCAAATCGCTATTGTGAATAAGGCGTTTGACTCAAAAAGTAAGGGTTGATTGTAGACTTGAGCAAAATTTATTTGGATTATGTTCCAAATTGTTTTTAATGCTTGTCCGTAATATTACAACTTAAAAGCTGATCAGGCAATTGCGGCCTTACTAAAAGGCTGACCAGACATATTTCTACGATTGGCTTAATAGCTGAATTCATCCAAATAAATTGCAAATACTTATCGGAAACCAGAAGATAAAATCCATTTAATACTCTGTTTATTCGCATAGTTAAAACACATTTAATTATGTATTTATTTGTTGTAAAAGCAATAGTTGAACGCCGTTGAACGCCGTATTACTAAGCTCAAAGTCTTTCTTGTTGTATAAAATATATAGCAATGATTATTATTTAAACGCCGTAAAACGATGTTCTGCGTCTTTTTAATCACGTGTCCGACATTATAAATGGGAAAAATATTAAGAAATGGCTTTTGTTTTTTTTGAGTATTTTATTTACCAGAAGCAATAATAAATTCAAATGATTTTTTTGAGATTATCAGCACTGAACGAATTCCGGATCATTTCATCCTTATACCCATTTGCTAGGTTAACATATCTCCTAAAATCTTTTTCGGATTTATGTCCGGAAACTGCTTTAACTACTCGTTCCGGAACGCCAAGAATTAGACTGTTAGTGATGTATGATTTTCGTGCCACATGGGTGGTTAGACCTTCATAAAATGCCAATTGACCTATCTCAATAAGAGACTCAATAAATTGCGCATCTACTTTTGCCACCACGATTTCCCCAAAACCATGGATCTTATCTTTTGTACAAATGGTAATAAAACACGGGGCATTATTTCCATAATTCCACCATTGTGTTCGTGCTGCAGGAATGCGGTATTTATTTTGATATTTTTCCATTTTAGGGTTGTTCGTTGTTTGGTTTGAGGTTGTTTGTAGAGACGCGATTTATCGCGTCTCTACATTGCAAATCGCATCTCTATGTTAAAAGTGTTGTTAAATGTATCCTTACTTTATTTAGTGGAAGAAATATCGCCAGTTTTGAATGTATTCTTTTTAGAATATTTCTACTATCTTCCCAACAGAAAAATACACTATTATGAAAACATCTATCCTCGCTCTCCTCATTGTTGTTTTTTCGGCTCTTGCAATGGGCAGCGCAAATGCACAGTTGTCTGGCGCTTATACCATTGGCGGCCCAAATCCTGATTTTGTAGATTTAAATACGGCGGTAACAGAGCTTCTATCTGATGGAGGGTCTGGATTTGTAACGTTTAATATACGTCCGGGGGTGTACACAGGTCAGTATAATTTAACGAATATTCCGGGAAGTTTAATGGCACTTGTTATCCAAGGTGCATCTGGCAATGCTGAGGATGTATTGCTCCAGTTTGATGCAAGTTCTGAGTTAGATAACTATATTTTTAAAATTGATGGAGTGTCCTTTGTTTTCATTGAAAAGTTATCTTTTCATGCTCAAGATGAGGTGTATGCGCGATCCATTCTGTTCCGTAATAATGCTGATGGATTAATAGTGGAAAACTGTCACTTTGAGGGGAGCCAGAGCGATGAGATTTCTGGAGATGGACAACGCTCACATATACACTGCGATCAAGCTGATTTGCAGAATCAACAGAATCCAATTAATACAAATATTTCCTTTAATGAATTTCACTATGGCTCAGCGGCTATCGACCTTAAGTATGATGGCTTTGATGCGCAATCTTATGGCGTTGTAATTGAAGGAAATCGTTGCATTAATCAGTTATATGTTGGCATTGATGCACAGAATAGTTCAGGTGAAATAATTGATAATTTTATTGCTACCCAAAACGGCTTCTTTTTTACCGGAATTCGTTGTTTTCGATTTGATTATGGTTCAGTAGTGTCCGGCAATCAGGTACAAGCTTATTCGTCAAATAGCTGCACCGGATTGGAATACAGCAATGCTCAGGAGGATGACATCAATCGAATTTATAATAATATGATTTATATAAATGGAACAGGTGACTTAAAAGGCATACATATATTTAATTTATGGGGTACAAATATTGATTTTAATTCTGTGGTTATTGATGGAGGACTTCCTGAACAGAGCTTTGCTTTTCTGCATGGAAGTGCATTTATGGACGGAGAGGATATTTAGTTAAGGAACAACATTTTTTGCAGTTTGAATGAATCTGCGGCATTTAGAACAGATTTGCTTGGAAATATTGGAACTTTTACTCACAATGATTTGTACAGTGCAGGTAGTACATTGGCTTGGGTAGGTATTGATAGCTATTCGAATTTAGAAAATTTTCAATTAGCTACTGGCTTGGGAGATGCATGTGTAAACATAAATCCTGGGTATCCTGCATTACCAAATCTACACCTGTACAATTGTGCTTTGGATGATTTGGGATTACAAATTGAAGGTATTATAATGGATTTAGATGGAGAAGCACGTGATGGCGAATCGCCTGATATGGGAGCTGATGAATTTAATTATGAGGCATCACCAATTGCTTTTCCTACTTATTTTGTAGATGACGTTGATCTCCCTTACACATTAGGATTTAGTGAGCAATACGAAAGCTATGAATGGAGTACAGGTTCTGTTGAGGCATCGATTGATGCCAATGCCGAGGGTGAATATACTTGTGTTGTTACAGATGAGCATGACTGTACTTATTCGTTCATATTTGATTTGGAAGTTGTTATTACTAATATTTCAGAAAATCGCATTCTGAATACATTAAATGTGTTTCCTAATCCCGCTTCTTCCTTGTTAACATGGGATTTTAAAGCTGATTACGATCAATATTTTATTTTCAATTCTACAGGAAAGTGCGTAATGTCAGAAAGAATATATGGAATAAATAAAATTGATGTTAGTCATTTATCCTCAGGATTATACCTTATTCAATTCCAAAATACTGGTTCTACATCCATCGCCCGATTCTTAAAAGAGTAGCCTATCTGATCTCTTTTTTTGTTGAGTTAGATATGTTCAATATAAAACAGGCAATCGTTTTATTGCCCAAGCATATAATTCAGCTCTTTAGCATATTTTGAAATAGTGGATATTTAGTTGAAGGCGACGCCTGAGCTTGTCAAAAGAGACTTTTCCGAATCGCATTTAGTCGTTACCTGAGCCCGCCGAAAGGAGCCTACCGAAGGGAGCGTTAGTTTGTTTACTATCAAAACTTTTCTAATACCTTTCCTCTGCTAAACCAGTATTGCTCTGGCTTCAAAATGGGGATAAAAAATTGTAGGTTGAACATCTTCCATTTTTTGCTCCTGAAGGATTATCCATTAAGATTTATGATATGCCGCATATATGTTGATATACATTTTCCCATCCTGAGGATGCAAATACCAAATGCTCCCCTTATATACTTGATTGTTATTAATTAATCTTTACCCGAGGCCGTCAATGTACAAGCGGTCTATTTGAAATGACTCTGGATTTTGGCGAGTAGTTGAATGCTCTAATTGATGCATGGATTCCCTTCAACACCGCCATTCCAATGCATTTCCGTGGCATGAGTACATTGCAATGCACTATTAGACGTGAAATTACTGATTATCTCACAAATAAAAAGGAGCAGTGCGTATTTCATCACTGCTCCTTTTATCAATAATATTGCCGCCATAAAATGAGGTAGCGGGGATTTTATTTCATTTTATCATGGACATATAGTACCATAAATACTTAAGAATGCGAGTAAATCAGCTGAATTAACTATATCGTCATTATTTAAATCAGCAATGCAATCAGAAGAGCATCCGAAATCGGCTAAGAAGATAAGCAAGTCTCCAACATCAATTTGCCCGTCATCGTTAAAGTCTCCAAAGCAATCTGAAAGTTCGTCACCTTCAATGATTCCATTACAGTCATTGTCGATGTTTAAACCAGTACCAACTGCACCCGGATAAACGGAATCGTCAGCATCGTTACAGTCTCCAGTTTGCAATGAATAACCTGCTGGAGCGCCATCGCACGTTGTTTGAGGACTTTGATTTTCATCACCAAATCCGTCATTATCATTATCGGGATAATAGTTTGCAAAAATCAAATTCTCATCAATAGCTCCATCACAATCATTATCCAAACCGTCACAAATTTCGATAGCGCCAGGATAAATGGCGTCATTATCGTCAACACAATCCAGATTATTACTTACAAAAAACTCAGGAACTTCACATGCAAAAGTGTATAGGAAAGGACTTCCAAATCCATCGCCATCAGAATCTAAATACCAAGTTAATTGTTCGCAGGTGTTTTCAATAACCAAGGTAGATACCTCATCACACGCAGTTGGGTAAGTGTTGCTACTAACACATGCTGAATTAACAAAATCAACGATGCCTTCAGACCAAACCACATCGTCAATATACCAACCTGCACCACTTACAAATGCATCACTAGCAGTTCTGAAACGGATATACACATTTTGCCCGGCGTATGCACCAAGATTTACGATAGATTGTACAAAGCCGCCGCTGCTTCCGGTCCAAGCGGGTCTTCCGCTAATTGCACTTGCAGGATTTACGATTATAGTTCCATTGTATCCGTTTTGAATAATTTGTGGACCTAAATCGGAGTAGTTTACCCCATCAGTAGAAACTTCTAATACGCATCCGTCCCAATCAGCTTCAGTATTGTAATTATGCCAAAAACTTATTTGAGACGCAGGTGTCATAGGACCAATAGGATCCAAAACAAGATAGATGTCAGATTGAGTTCCCGGATCCGGAGCAAACCAACTGTTAGCCGGGCTATATGAATTGGCACTTGAAATATTAAAAAGGAAGGCACCCACTCCCGCAGTAGTAGTAAAGTTGGCGGCTCCATTTTCAATATAATCTTCAAAGAAGATCTGTGTAAATGGACTGCCCTGTACTGTGACGTCATAGGTACAAACTACAGTAGCACCGCCCGCTATATTGGCCAATGGTATATTCAGGGTATTTCCAATAAGTGAACCTCCGCAAGAAGAAGATCCATTCACGTAAGTCACCTCTGCTGGGAGAATATCGTTTATTTCAACTCCGGTAGCGGCAATGCCTGTGTTGTTGCTAATAGTTAGCGTATAAGTAATGGTACTTCCGGCTTCTGCAACAGATGGTCCTGATTTGTCTATACTTAGCAAACATTCTGGAGAAATATCAAATGCTTCTGCACCATCACCGCGGCTATTACTGCTTCCCTGATCTGCACTATATCCCAATCCACGTTTAGCGAATGCTTCCCAAATCAAACATTTATTTGCACCGGCAAAATTTATTTCATCAGCAAGTAAAATAGCATCTCTGCCATCAGCGAAACCTGGACTGCAAGGCTGTAATTTTAAGGCATCAGTTACAAGTAACATAGCAATATTATTACCACCTGTTCCGCTATGTAAATCGGGGTCAAATCCATAAACGTCAATCAAAGACCAAGTCATTTCCCAAAGCATAGCACACCAAACCGACCCTACACCGTGCGGTACAGCCTCAGATGTAATGTTGGCGTAGGTATGTGGATTGATTCCCATATCAGTGGAATATGGATAGGTCCGGATACCATCACCGGTAACAGTTTCGCCGAAAACATAAGTACCAATACCTCTGCGATTAGTTCCATCATCACCTGCTTCAATAGTCATCATTAAGCCGAAATAATCGCTCCAGCCTTCACCCATTTGCTCTTCATTAAAAAGACAACCAACATTTGCCCCACCACCTGTTAATCGCGTAGAAATACCATGACCATATTCATGAGCAATGATGCCATTGTCAAGGTCACTATCCGTATTTACAGCAGGAGTGAGGTTAATAGATGCTGTAATTGGCCCACCAATCAATAGATTTTTGAAAATATTTCCATCTGTAAAACTCACCATTACTGATGGAATTGTGATCGATGGATCAACCCCGCCCATTAAAAATGGAGGGTCACCTGCGATGTTGTTTGCTATTATAACTCCAACGGCTCCGGATGCCTGAGCAGCAGCAATTTTAGAAACGAAAGAGCAAATACCGCGATCAATTAGAACTATTTTACCAGCAATATTATTTACTGCTGGAGTACAGCCATCAGCATTTGGCGCTGTGCCATCATTCATCAAAATGAGTGCGGCAGTTACACTCGCATTAGCAGGACCAAAACCCGCGCCGGCAGCATTGTAGCCTTGATTATTAACAATACAACCTGGAGGAACACCAAAGGTCCACTCAAACATTTGCATACGAGGACGCTGGCCTTCTGGAGGTGTTCCAAAATTAGCATTATTCGTTCCTGAACCATCTTGAGCATCGGCATCTACGTAGTCAGACCCCGTGCCTCCATTTCCATAATTGTTTTGTTGGAAATTCCCGCTGGCTTCATCAAAACCGTAATTGTACCATACATCGTGCATGAGATTATTCCAGTAAAACAAATTGGTAATCGCCGCTGCTTGATAGTTGATAGGATTTTGAGAGAGATCTAAAGGGAAATCGAAATCGAGATTGGCACCGCCGTCTGGACTAAAGCCTGCATTGTTATCGGCATTCCTGTCTTCAGAAGCGTAAACATTATTCCCTCTAGTGATGGTGAATTCGGCACCCGCAGCGCCGTTGGTGTCGTGCCAGCCATAAGGAGAACTAACAGCCGGAGCCCAAGGAATAGCCACTGTGCTGCGTGATCCATGACTCGGTGATTCAACCGGTTCTGTAAAAACGCTGTAAGTATTTGGGAAAGGCGGTGGGGATGGCATTGCTACATTAGTAGAATGACATGGCCCACTATGTTTGTGGGTATTAACGCCATTGCCGTTCCAGTTGCAATTGCTTATCCAGTCGTTTTTATCGAGATAATTTCCAGAATTAGCGTCAACACGAATTTGCCACCAATGCTCTGAACTGCGCTCACGAATTACAAATTCCCATGCCAATTTAACTTCGCCCGGACGTATCGATTGGTAAACCAATTTTGCTGGTATATCATCAAATGAAACACCTGCTTTTGAAAGCACCATACTTTTATCAGCGCCTGAAGGTTCAGTTATTACTTTTACTGCGGCTTCAGGGCTTAAATTCAGGTGAGTGCATGCCAATTCGAAAGCCGAATAAACTGAAATCCCAGGATTTGCGCCATTTGCTGATCGTTCAACGCCACCAACAAAGCGATTACCCACATTTATTACTTTTCCATTTGCGTCAAGGGCAATGTTCAAAATGGCATTATGAATTGAAATGCCATTGAAATATTGCTGAAGATAAATGTGTTCAACTCCGTTTTGATTACTGATGTGAGAGGAAGAAACTACGGAAGTTTCAATATCTCGATCTGCAATTCCGAGTTCGCTTTTGTTTTCTTTCAGGTAAGATTTTGCCTGTTGAATCTGCTTTTGTGCATAAAGTGATGAAACGATCATCATTCCACACAATGTGATAAAGGTTTTGACTCTCATTTGGATATTCTCTGGATTGGGCCTTGAATTTACGATTAATTTTGATTCCGTTAAATCAATTTTCTGTTATTGTTGATTTTCCATCCTGTATTTAATTGAGATACAAAACATATAATGGACTGTTTTGTTCATGTTAAGTTTGTTTATTTTATAAAAGGTCATCACGCTATATCCTACAGATAGGATATTAAAATTTGGGCAATAAAATTTTCGATTGATAAAAAATCCGAAAAACCTTAACTTGCGCGCTGTTAAAAGCTATCCTCTTTTAATAATAGAAATCATGGGAAGAGCATTCGAATTCCGAAAAGCGAGAAAGTTTAAGCGTTGGGCAAGCATGGCCAAAACGTTTACACGTATAACCAAAGACATTATCAATGCGGTAAAAGCGGGTGGTCCTGATCCTGATTCCAATTCTCGTTTGCGGGCTCTGATTCAGAATGCCAAAGATGCTAATATGCCTAAAGATAACGTTGATAGGGCTATTAAGCGCGCAACAGATAAGGATACTTCGGACTACAAGGAAACCGTTTTTGAAGGTTATGGGCCTCACGGGATTGCTGTTTTGGTTGAAACTGCCACCGATAATAATAACAGAACAGTAGCTAATATTCGTTCCTATTTTAATAAGTACAATGGCAGTATGGGAACTTCAGGCTCGGTTGAGTTTATGTTTAACCACGTTTGCTTTTTCAGAATCGCCAAAGAAGGACAGGATGTAGAAGAGCTAGAGCTGGAATTAATTGATTTTGGCGCTGAAGAAGTGTTTGCCGAAGAAGAAGCGATTGTAATTTATGCAGCTTTTGAAAGTTATGGTGCCCTGCAAAAGCATTTGGAAGAAGGCAAGAAACAAATTCTTTCGTCAGGATTTGAGAGAATCCCAACACTTACCAAAGAGTTAAGCGCTTCAGATCAAGCCGATGTAGAAAAACTCTTAGAAAAGATCGAAGAAGATGAAGACGTGCAAAACGTTTATCATACTATGCTGTCTAACGATCCGGAGTAATTTTAAAGAAATCGTATCGAAAAAGGCAATTCTATGAGTTGTTGAAATTCCTCGCCTTTTTCAATCATCAATTCGTCTTCTTTATCGGTAAACCAAACAATTTCAGTACGCGTATTTGGTCTCAGGCTTCGCTCCAAAGTAGCCAGAAATTCAAGCAAATAGCGGCCTGAAGAAGAGTTGAAATAATCCAAATCGAAATGGATATATAGCTGACGTTCGTGGTAAATTTCTTTTTGTGATTCTGCCCAAATGATCAAAGCGCTGTAAAATGCATGCGCATCTTCGGGCAATGATCTACCTCGAATACTCAAAGTGGAATCATTGTCTGTGTAGATGACTTCCGGAGTATCAGGTGAACGCTCTATGTGAAGTTCGTTGGTCTTCATGCATTTTTAGACACAGGCAAATAACGAGAAAAAGGTTGAATTATCATCAATTTTTTGAAAGTCACAAGCAAGTTTTCCTTTACTCGCCCGAGCAATTTCAATTAAACCTAAACCTGCATTGCTTGAATTGTCGCGAAACATAATTTCTTTCATTCGCTGTTTATGCAGCTCTTTTAATTGATTTTCATCTTTATCTCTCAATTCTTCTAAAACCATCATTAAGCCATCTCTTTCATCCGCTCCAACTACATTTCCAGCAATAATGTAATGCTTTTCTTCTTGTCGCCCCAACATAAAAACGCCAGACTTTTTGCTACTCTTTTGTTTGCCATGTTTGCTAATATTTTGAAGCACCTCTATTAATAGGTGCCCTACTTTTTTATAATGAAATTGCCCGGATTCGGGATTTAGCAAATTATTTTCCACAATATCCAAAATTGGAATAATGCTGCGTTGAGAAAAGTCACCTTTGTATTGCATCAGAATTTCGGATCGTCCCATTTCGTTAAAACAATCATAGGTTGAATCCAAATGATTGAGTTTCTCGCTTTTCATTTCTTCAGAATCCAGAAAAACAACCTGCTGATGAAAGTAAGAACGCATTTCATCAAGATCAGTAAAGCGGTAGTTTAGTTGTTGTCCTGATCTCCTTGCAAGCTCAATCAATCCAAGACCGGCCCCACCTTTTTCACTTAAATCAGCATGTATTAACTGACGTTTATATATGTGCTTGAGTGCCTCACTGTCCATAGAATTCACCATGTCAACTGTTTTGCTCAAAAACGGCACTTCTTCTTTTTTTACGGGATTGATGGAGTTGATAACATAAGCTTGACCTTGATTTCGGAAGGCAAACATTCCTGAAAATGGCGTTGCCCCTTTCAATTCATTATGATCAGAGTGCTTAATAATGTTTTGAAAACACTCCACAAGCAAAAAAGAAACCTTGCGATTTACTTTGCTTAGTCCTTTGGTTTCGGCAATGGTATTTTCACTAATATCAATAATTCTGGAGGTAATATCGTCCAGAAAAGGCCCTCTGTAATTGAGGCAAAGGTCATCGTCAATGGCTGAAAGATAGAAACGGTAAGCCTCTCGCAACGCCTTTGGTGAGAATTGGGCACAACTGCATCCCTGTTGTCTGGGTTGAAACCAGATGGGAAACTCTGTATTCCCTGTAAAGGAAGAATGATTAACTCTGTTCATAATTTCACTGGGCGCAAAATAATTTGCACCTTTCAATTGTACGAATAGAGCTAATTAAGGTTTCAAATCAGGTTTCAGGCTCATAAACCTCTGAAACCAATTGAAGCTGCGGGCTTGGTAAAATCCGGGTCACCCCAGTTGTAAATATCTGATAAGCTGAGCCCTTGACCATGGTATTCTTCATTATGAAGTTTTTTGATCAATTCAGATGTTCGCTCCCTACTTAATTTATTCATTTCATAAGAAGCAATAATACGCCCTTTGCGAGTGAGCGCTTTATCCACCTTATGAAGAGGTATATTGAATGTGCAAATGATTTGAATATTTAGGCAATCGGCAAGCAGTCCGTCGGCCAGATTCAATAAATTCGACATTGCACCACTGCTCACTTCCGATCTTTCCATCAAAATATTTTCCGCATCTTCTATAATAAGTATAGAGTCTGGATTTTCCGCCAGCAAGGATAAAAGATTAGGATCTGCAATACGGTGAGCAAGATCGGGTGGAACATAAATCATTTTTTTCTTGTCGAGAACAGAGATCAAATGACGTATGTATGTAGTTTTTCCAGTGCCGGGTTCGCCATGCAGCAATACCAATCCCTTGTCTTTTTCCGTTTGCAAACGCTTGTGAATGCGTTCATGCACAGGGAGAAAATCTTCATTATAATGAGTATTCAGATCGATATTGGATCGGCTGATTTCAAATGGCCTAACGTCTAGCCCAAAATGTTCAGCACAAAGCAAATAAAGGGTCGGTTTTTCTTCTGGTTTGTGCGTGGAAGAAATTAGCTGAACAAGCGAGTCCATGAACTCTACACTCATTCCCGAATGATATAATATTTCAACACAAGGCTCATAAGTTACGCCAGGGTTAAAATAGATCATTATTCCTTCCGCAATGGTGAAAAGTACGGTGTGAAGCTGCCCTTGGGATTCTTTTTTCCATGTATCGGAACGAAGGATGCTCTTTTCAGCGACATTAAATTTTTTCTTAAGGACTTCGAGCAATTCTGTTTTATCGGCATCATGAAATACCCGCTTATTGGGCACTTTACCATAAGCTTTATAGTAGATGAAGTATGGATTAACGTATGGCGAACGATCGAACATATCGTCCAAACCAAGTAATTCCAAAGGATTAAAATATTCTGCCATATTCTCTAAAATACAAGAAACAAAGGTAGTTCAAAACAATAGAACAGATTCTTCCCTGTTAATAAATGAACTATCAATTCCTTAACTATCTTCACGGCCTATGCGCAAAAACAGGGGCTTCAAGTTCTTATTCGTTTTGATGATGCTTGCGATCGTTGGCTGGGGCTTATTTCATTTCCGCTATGCAATTTATCGCAGGATTGAACCGGTTTTTAAGGAGTACCGCGCATCTCGAATTCCGGAGGGGTATGGTATCCATGGTATTGATGTGTCGAGGTATCAAGGAAGAATAGACTGGGATAAGCTGGGTAAAATCAATAAAACTTATCCCGTTGACTTTGTTTTGATTCGCGCTACGATGGGAGCAATTGGGGAGGACAATGAATTTCCTCGAAACTGGAAAGCCGTTGAACAAAAGGGGCTGGTTAGGGGAGCTTATCATTACTACAACCCCAATGTGAACTCTACTTTGCAGGCAGAGAATTTTATTTTGACGGTTGATCTAAAAAAAGGAGACCTCCCTCCAGTTTTGGATATCGAAAAAGTGAGCAGTATTCAGGATGTTGAGCACTTGAGAAAGGGCGTTCAGAATTGGCTTGACATTGTAGAAGAGCATTACAAAGTAGAGCCTATTTTATACACGTATGCAAGCTTTTACAATGATTATTTTGATGGATATTTCGATGATTATCCTCTTTGGGTGGCGAATTACAATAAAGTAAATCGACCGATTAAAGGAAATGATTGGATTTTCTGGCAGCACAGTGAAACCGGCACCATTGATGGGCTGAAGGGCTATGTGGATTTAGATTTGTTTGAAGGATCTCGAAACGACTTAAATGATTTGGTAATCGATTAATAATTGATCATATTATATAATCTCTTATTGTTTAATCAACCGAATCTGATTTTTCGAATTTGTATTCCGATTAATTATGATCAATTGATAAATCCCATCGCTCAATATATAAGCATCAATTGTTTCTAACTGACTGCAAAATGGAATGTATTCAATTAGTCTTCCATCTGCTGAATACAAGTATAATTCGGACTCAGAGCTTATGCCATTAACAGTCCAGCTTTGTTGACTCGGATTGGGAAATACTGTAATTTTGTTATTGCTATTTTCATTTACGCCTGTTGTTCCCATGGTGTATTCAGATTCTTCAAGAATAATATTGGGATCTTCGAGCAAAACACCAACATGAGGACCGGGCTCTTCTTATTCTTCTTCTTCTTCCGTTTCCGGATTAACCGCTAATTCGCAAGGTGAATAATCACTTTGTATTAAATCATCTAGCACAGAGAAATTCTGTAGAATCCAGGAGTTCGCCCATTCTCCACTATGCATTACGGTACCATCACAATTCAAAATTAAAATGCCAAAAGGACGGGCAAAGAAAGTTTCATAAACGGCATTATCAGGATTGTCGCAATACATTTTGAATGGAAAATCATGCTCATCACTTTGCATCCAGTTGTAAAGGGCATAGCGCCTATAATGGTAGTCTGGATGCTGGTAAGCTGTTGTGTCCACAGTTATAATGGGAGGACAATTGCTAGGGCATGCACCATCTGTAGGATGTGCTTCCATACCATAAATGAAAATCCAATTAAAATCATTTTCATGGTCGAGAACATACTGTCTTGACGATAAAAAATCTTGCGCAAGAATATTAGGGTCAAAAAAGTCATTAAATCTCCCACAAGTTACGCTTCCATTAATTAAAATAATTGGTTTGTTTTCTTCGAATTCGCTGTACAAGTGAAGTTGTTGACCGAAAAAATCATATACTTTAAAATCTGCTACAGTATCACCAGTAGCATAACCATTTCCGAAATCGCCAAAATCGCCCATGTAATTAGGTAGAGCGACTGAGCAAGTGTCATTGGGTTGAGAGTTCCATCCTAAATTGATGTATTGGGCCATGCTTGCTATATTAGCAAACAACAAGCCCACTGCGAAAATTGGCGCGATGTGCATAAGCTTAAAACTTGCATTGGTTTCAGAGCAAGTTTAACCATTTATACAACAAATTGTTTTTACCTATTGCTGTTATTCGTGGAGTCCTAAATAGCGTGATGCTCTGGAGCGCTACAGCGATAAAGCTTTCGATTTTTTTTAGAATCAAATTGTAAATTGCACATCCCTTATAATCGGGCTCCAATGATCAATACATCATCAATTTGAGGATTCACATGTCTCCAGTCTTCAAACTTAGACTCAATGTGAGATTTAGCGTGGGTGATTCCTTTTTGAGTAACTTCCAACATGAGTTTCCGGAATCGCCCTTTATTGAATTTCTTGTTCTCCACTCCGCCAAACTGATCTAGGTAACCATCTGTAAACATGAACAAATAGGTACCTAAATCATAGTGTAATTCCTTAGTATTGAAGGCTTGCCCGTTCAATTTTCGCTTATTCTCAAAAGCCGTTCCTCCAATCGAAATGGCATCCGCTTTGATCTCTTCCAGGGTATCACCATTGATTAGGAAAATGGAATTCTGAGCCCCGGCATACAATATTTTACGTTGTTTTCTATCTATCAAACATAAACTCATATCCATGCCGTCTTGTGCCATTTCACTGCCATTCTGATTAAGTGAATCAACAATTTCTTTATGCACTTCACTCAAAATCGTTGCCGGATCATGAATGCCTTTTTCCTTAACTACTTTATTGAGTTTAGAATTAGCGATGAGCGACATGAATGCCCCTGGCACCCCATGTCCGGTGCAATCTATGGTTGATATCATTACCTTATCGCCAATCTCGCTAAACCAATAAAAATCACCCGAAACGATATCCTTGGGTTTGAAATAAACAAAGCTATCAGGGAAATGCTTTCGGATGAAATCTTCCGGAACAAGCATACTACTCTGAATTTTCTTGGCATAATTAATACTAGAAATGATTTTTTGTTTTTGTTCGTCAATTTCCTTGTTCTGCAAATTGAGCAAGCGGTTTTGGCGTTTATTTTTTAGTAAAAAGAAGACAATCAAGCCAATAATGGTGAGTACGGCAATTCCCACAATGGCTGTTGTAATAATCATCGTGTGCTTGGATGCCTCTTGTTCTGAAATTATCAGATCTTTTTCAATTAATTCTTTATCCCTTTTGGCCGCTTCATACCTAATGCTAAGTTCTTGCAAACGAGAGGAGTTATTCACTTGTTGAAGGCTGTCTTTGTATTGAATAGCCTTGCCTTGCCAACTGAAAGCCTTATTATAGTCTCCTTTCAAATTGTACAAATCAGCCTTGAGTTCATATATTTCCAAAATATGCTCGCTGAAACTATAGTACTTCGCTTCTGGTTCAATTTCATTAAGAATTCGCTCTGCCTCAGCAAAACTCTCCAAACCCAGATAGCTTTTTACCAGTCCTAATGCGGCGGTTTGAACAAAATACGCATCCTGTTCAATCACTTGCTTATCATAATAGAGCTGATAGTAATGGAGTGAGCTATCGAATTGTTCTTTTGCCAGGAAAATTTGAGCTAAAATAGGATGAGGCTGAATAAATACTTTCCCGGCTTTGCGATGCAGTTCATTCAGTCGCTGTGTGTAAAACATTGCACTATCGTACTGTTGGAGGGTATTAAAACTAGTTGCAATGTTAAAAAGGTTCAGAGCTTGTTTTCGTTCCATGTCCAAACCTTGTTTCATTCGGAACGACTCCTTATAATGCGCTATGGCTGCTGAGTCATTGCCCATTTTGGAGTAAATAGTACCAATATTATTGATAAGGTTAGATTGCCCGAGAGTATCGCCTAAAGCTTCATAAAAACCTAATGACCTTTGGTAATGCTCCAGAGCCGTTAGATCCCTACCTCTAATGGATTGAGCAATACCTTGTAAATTGTTGGCTTTAGCTAATACTGCTGTATCTTGAAGTCTTTGAGCTAGGGTAAAACTCCGTTCCAAAAAGAAATCTACAGTGTCAGGATGAGTAAAAATCAATTCATCCGCTATAGCAAGATTGATCCTCATTATAGAGGAATCATGTTTGGCTATTTTCAAGTCCTTCAATAAGCCATCGGCCTTGGAGCTGAACTGCCCGAAGCTTGCGGCGGCGAATAGGATGGAGACGCCTGATATGAACGATTTCAGTTTCATTGAACCCCTGAGGGGGCATTTACATTTCTTTTATACTGAGGAAGCATCTAAAAGGTTATACTTCTAAGAAAATTTTGTGTGATACTTGCAGCTGCCAAAAAACTTATTATATTTGCACCCCTGTTCCTAAAAAGAAAGGATAATATGGCTAACCATAAATCAGCGCTTAAGCGCATCAGATCTAACGACAGCAAGCGAATTCAAAATCGCTACTATCATAAAACTACTCGTAACGCGGTTCGTAAGCTCCGTGCTATGACAAATCAGAAAGAAGCACAGGAATTACTTCCACGTGTTTGTTCAATGTTGGATAAACTTGCCAAGCGCAACGTGATCCATAAGAACAAAGCATCTAATCTTAAGTCAAGCATTACTGTTCATGTCAGCGCTTTAGCCTGATAAAATTTCTGATTAAAAGCATTTTAAACGTAAAGCCTCCGGATACTGGGGCTTTTTGTTTTTAGTTTAGCGGTCTTAAACTGAAAACATGAACGATAACATTCTGGCTTGGGCTGAAGATGATCGCCCACGCGAAAAATTTATACTCAAAGGCCGAAGATCACTGAGCGATGCCGAACTCTTAGCCATTCTCCTTGGTTCTGGTACTGCTAGCAAATCCGCAGTTAGTCTGGGAAGAGATATACTGGATTCGGTAGGAAATGACCTTGCTTCTCTTGCCCGCTTAACACATGAAGACCTCTGTAAAATCAATGGTGTTGGCCCTGCTAAATCCATTTCCATTTTAGCATCATTTGAATTAGGGCGAAGAAGAACCCAACAAGAAGCAGGACCTCGAATCAAAATAAAATGCTCTGCGGATGTGTATGCCATCTTTAGAGATGAACTTCGAGATTTGCACTATGAAGAATTCTGGATTCTACTGCTCAATAAAGCGCATGTGGTAATGCACAAAATCATGATATCACAAGGGGGGATAAGCGGTACAATAGCAGATCCCAAAATGATTTTTGAATCAGCTCTGAGCAAAAAAGCAAGCGGACTTGTATTGGTCCATAATCATCCTTCAGGCAATCTCAACCCAAGTAACTCTGATGTTGAGCTAACTAAAAAAATGCGTAAAGCAGGCGAATTCTTAGATTTGCCTATCCTTGATCATATAATTGTGGCAAATGATGGGTACTACAGTTTCGCTGATGAAGGGAATTTTTAAAAAGTGATTCGGATTTGCAGCATAGTAGGGGCAAGACCCCAATTTGTGAAGGCTTCGGCTATCAGTCGCGCTATACAAGAACATTTTGCGCAAAATATCACCGAATTCCTGATACATACTGGGCAGCATTATGATTATATGATGTCTGAAGTCTTTTTTAAAGAGCTGGGCATTCCAGAACCTGCGCTCCACGGTGAAGCTGGAGCTGGATCCCAAGCTGAACAAACAGCCAATATGCTTCTGTTTTGCGAAAAGGCATTTATGGAACTTAAACCCGACCTGGTTTTGGTTTATGGTGATACGAATTCCACCCTGGCAGGCGCTTTGGCGGCTTCCAAACTCGGAATTCATGTGGCACATATTGAAGCAGGGCTCCGTTCTTACGATCGTGCTATGCCGGAAGAAATTAATAGGGTGTTAACAGATCATCTGTCTTCATTGCTGTATGTGCCGGTGCAAAATGCCATTGATTGTCTGAAAAAGGAAGGCATTCAATCCGATAATCATATCAAAAGACCCGATAGTCGAAACCCTCAGGTTTATAATTCAGGCGATGTGATGTTGGATACTTGCGTTTACTACAGTCATTTCCCTTCAAAAGTTTTAGAGGAAAATAGAATAGCCGAAAACGAGTATTTACTTTGCACAATCCATCGTCCTTCGAACGCAGATAAGCCTTTGCGGCTTGAACGAATTTTTAATGAACTCCTACTTCTTAGTGCTGATTTGAATAAAACAATAATACTTCCTCTGCATCCAAGAACTAAAAAAATGCTAGGGGAAGCTAGAATGCAGGAATTTGAAAAAACAACTTTGCGAATCATTGAACCACAAGGTTACCTTAATATGCTACATCTTGAACGCAATGCATTCATGATCATAACCGATAGCGGGGGAGTGCAAAAAGAAGCATATTTTTTCAAAAAGCCCTGTGTTATTGTTCGCGATCGCTCAGAGTGGACAGAGATTTTGCAAAGTGGCTGGGCAGTTTTAGCGGGTGATGAAGAATTGCAAATTAGAAGCAAAGCATTGAATCTACTCGACAATTTACCTTCGATTTATCCCGAATTATTTGGGGATGCTAAAGCAGCAAATCATATTTTAGAACACATCCTAAATTCGTTTAATTCCTGATGATATTAATCTACAGCGAAGAAATTGGACCTAGACTGAGCTATATAGCTTATGAATTACTTGAGCGCCGCTGTGGAATTGAGTTTAAACTAAGCGATAAGCTCGATTATTATTTGAATTTCAGTGGTCCACGGATTAATTATTCCTTAAATCAATCCCTGCCCGGTTTTCAAATTGGCCCTGTAGGCTTGTTATCGAGCAAAACGAAACCCAATCAAAAGCTTGATATTTTGCAAAATATTCATGAGAATCCTCCCGTGCTTTTTCCTTCAAAAGGGCCTTTGGCGGTAGATATTTTGAGTGAAGCATTTTACCATTTAAGTCGTTGGGAAGAGTATGAAGCAGTTGATTTGGACAAGTACGGTAGGTTTCAGGCTGAATATTCAACACTTCATAAATTCGAACTACTCGATTATCCGGTTATTGAACTGGAATTGGAGCATTTAAAAGAGGCGTTGCGAAAATTGTACCCCGATATTAGCTTTGGAACCCGCAATTACCGCTACATTCCAAGTGTTGACATCGACAATGCTTATGCCTATTTGCACAAGAGTCAACAGCGCGGCATAGCCAGTACGGCAAAGGATTTGTTGAAACTGAATTTTGCCAATCTCAAAAGGAGAGTAAGAGTATTGCGCGGAAAGCAGAATGATCCTTATGATACTTACAAACTGCTTGATGAAGCACATGCATCTTGCAGAGAACGACCATACTATTTTTTCCTTTTAGCCGATGAAGGGAAGTATGATCGGAATTTGTCTTTTGATCAGCCTGCCATGCAGAGTTTGCTGAATGATGTTGCGAGTAAAGCCTATATCGGTTTGCATCCCGGAATGGGTAGCAATAAAGATTATTCAAAATTGATTAGCGAAAAAGAGAGGTTAGAAAAATTAAGTGGACAGGAATGTTTGCGAAGTCGTCAGCATTACCTCTATTTGCGTTTTCCGGAGACTTATAGGGCATTAATAAAAGCTGGTATAAAGGAAGATTATTCCATGGGCTATGCTTCCCAAACCGGTTTCAGAGCCGGAACATGTTTGCCTTTTTATTTTTATGATATCCTGGAAGAAAGACAAACGGAACTATTGGTTTATCCATTTGCATTTATGGACGCAACGCTTCATCTTTATTTAGGTTTAGAAAAGGATGAAGCTTTGATTAAAGTAAAAGAGCTCGTTGGCCGAATCAAGAGTGTAAATGGTATATGCATTAGCCTGTGGCACAACGAAACTTTGGGAGGTATTTGGCACTGGGAGGCCTGGGAATCAGCCTATTCAGACATAGTTCAGATATGTAATGAATGATCTTGTAGGTCAGGTTAATGCTTCGTAAATTGGAGCAAAATATCTGCTATGCTCAACCATGTCCACGAAATAGGAAAAATCAATTCTGTTTTCAATCGTTTTATTGCAGAAATCAGATCAGAAGACATTCATAGTGATCGTTTACGCTTCAGAAGAAATATGGAGCGTATTGGAGAGATAATGGCTTATGAAATCAGCAAAGGACTGCAATATGAAGAGCGCAGTGTGATTTCTCCATTGGGTGAGGCAATTATGAATCTACCTTCAGATGAGCCTGTTATTGCCACTATTTTGAGAGCCGGATTGCCATTGCACCAAGGCTTACTCAATTATTTTGACAAGGCAGACAGCGCTTTTGTATCAGCATACCGAAAACATCACAAGGGTGGAAGATTTGAAATTGAAGTAGAATATGTTTCATGTCCAAATCTCGACGGACGAACATTAATCATTGCCGATCCTATGCTCGCTACCGGGTCATCCATGGTTCTTGTGGCTAATGCTTTGCGCAGATTTGGCAACCCATCATCCATTCATTTGGTATCAGCTATTGCAAGTAAACAAGGCGTTGACTATGTGCGTCAGAAATTACCTCTTGAAACGGAATTATGGATTGGTGCTATTGATGCAGAACTTACCGCTCAAGCATATATAGTTCCTGGTTTGGGTGATGCCGGAGATTTGGCTTATGGTTCAAAAGAACATTGATGGAAGAATTACTCAAATTTATTCCAATCATTTTTTTAAGTGCAGTAAAGTTTTTACCGGCTCCTACACTTGCTATTGTCGCTGGATTTTCATTTCTGGAATCGATTTTAATTACGTGCAGTGGAGGCCTCGCTGGGGTTGTTACATTTTATCGTAGTTCAGAGTATCTGATGGAGCGGGCAAGAAGGAGAAGGGCGGCCAAATTGGCGCTGGGAATCGGAAAGCCATTGCTCAAATTTACACGAATGAATCGCTTTTTGGTAAGATTAAAACACCGCTTCGGAATTGTAGGAATAGCACTATTAACACCCGCTATTTTGTCTATTCCATTTGGCTCAATAGTGATGGCGAAATTTTTTAGACATAATCATTTTGCAATGCCAGCACTAATGATTGCAGTAGCTGCGTGGAGCTTACTCCTCACTTTTCTAACCGTTAAATTCGGACTTTTGTTTTGAAAAAATACAAGCATTTATTCTTTGATTTGGATCGCACACTTTGGGATTTTGACAAAAATTCCAGACTGGCCCTTGAAATAATTTATGTGGATTTGAAATTGGATGATGAAGGCTTGAATGGATTTGAAAGTTTTATTGGGCATTATCATGATATCAATGCTCATTGTTGGGATTTGTATCGCAAAGGTTTAATGACCAAAGATGACTTGCGCTTTCGTCGTTTCGATCTCGCTTTGAGAAAAGAAGGTATTACTGATGTGGATCTTTCGATCAGAATTGCTGATGCTTATGTTGAGATCGCTCCAAAAATGACAAGTTTGGTTCCGGGGGCTAGTGAGCTTTTAAATCATATTTCAGGAAAATATAAATTACATATAATTACAAATGGATTTCCAGAAGTTCAACGAATAAAAATGAGACTTTCCGGATTAAAGCCTCATTTCGATCGTTTGATTATTTCAGAAGAAATTGGGTATAGCAAGCCACATCCCGAAATATTCAGGCAAGCATTGGTTCAAACCCGAGCGAAAGCCTCGGATTCATTGATGATTGGCGACGATTTACATGTGGATGCAGTGGGCGCAACCACAGCAGGAATTGATGCCGTTTTTTACAATCCGGAAGGCATTAGTCATGAAGAATCTGTTGCTTATGATATTCGGCATTTAGATGAATTAAAAGATATTTTATAGAATGTAATTCAAATATTAAAAATTGAAATAACTTTTTAAATCCTCAACGTACTTTTCAAATGCTTTTCGGCCTTTGGTTTGCAATGAGCACATCGTATGAGGATAGTTTCCTTTATATCCTTTTGTAATCTTTAAATAGCCTGCATCTTCCAGTTTTTTCAGTTGAACACTAAGGTTACCTGCGGTACTGGATGTTTGCTCCTTCAGATAATTGAACTCAGCTTCTTCCTGCGCCATGAGTATAGACATAATGGCTAGTCTGAGGTGGGAGTGAAGTAAAGGATCGAGATCTTTCATTCTCCTTGTTTTTCAGCTTTTTTCAAAGCAATCGCCGGATAAATGTAGCCTGCCAGCATAGCGAAAGCGAATATAATTTGCTGATTAGCTTCTGATGCAAAAATGGAGGCAATTCCTGAAAAAGCTAGAATAATTCCACCGATTTTTAGAGGATTAAACCTCAAAATGCCACCTGAAATAAATGTTGCAGTTCCTGCAACAAAATGCACCATAGGATTTGGACTTAAATTGTGCAATACACAAAATACGACAGCCAAAACGATCAACGCTCCTGAACTGCTCCATAAATAGGCCATGGCTCTATCGAAATGCGACATTCCTCCGGATGTATTTACTGTTTTCGGCTTGTAAAAGGCCACAATCAGTGCACCTGAAGTCATAAGAATTGGCCAAGGTAAAAATGCATACGGCGTAATTTGTGTTTGTAGCAATATATAGTGCGATATAGCTGCTGCAATGCTCAGCCAGCCCCAGATTAGTTAGTAAAAACTGTTTGCAGCCAAATTTTTGCGCGTATGTTGCAAATGCTGATTAATGACTTGCAAACTTTGTTCGGGACTAAATTTTGTGTTTTCCATTTTGGATGATTTCCGACAAATGTAAAGTAGTTTATAATATAAACCAAATAATTATTTGTTTTTTTCTAATGTGGGAATCATGAGTTATTATACGAACTCTATATTTTATGTAGTCCCAATTATTTTGTATGAATGATTGGTAAATGCCATAAGAGTAGCTGTTATTAGACAATAAAGTACAATGACTAGGACGATATGCTTTGGAATTCAGACCTAAACAGCTTGAATTAAGGAATTGCCAGAATATAAACCAATCAAATGTTTTTAGCGATTTAAAGCTTTAATATAGAAGGGGAAAGCCCATACTATTCTTTAAGCACCTTCGCCCTTCTTTTACCGGTATCATCTTCATACAAAATCAAATATGCCCCGTCGGGATAGTTTTCTAAATTGATTGAGTGTTCAGATGCACCTTGATTAATTTGATCTGTCTGAAGAATTCGTCCGGTGTAATCACAAACGCTGATACTTGCGAGACTGGAATGTGTTTTGGTAATTGGATGCTAATGGAATTTGATGTAGGGTTGGGGAAGATCTGAAAATCTATTAATTTAGAAACACGATGTTCAAGTGATACATCTAAAATATTCAGTAGCATGTAACGTGTTACGGATGAAAGATTTATAATCTGATCATCAATCATGTGCCAATCCTTGATAGTTATTGCAATGGCGTAGTTGCCATAATCCTCAGGAATCCATGTGAAGTCACCTGTATAGTTGTCTATAGTGGCTAGTGTCGTAATATATTCTGTATTGAGAACAGGTGTGAGTTCATAAGACAAACTATCTCCATCAGAATCATACGCGGATGGGTTGTAAATCCAATCGCAACATCCCCAATCCCAAATTGGACAATGTAAAATTGTGGGACTATTATTGTTCAGTGATTCAGATATGTTTAAGGTGGCTGTTATCAACAACGATTGCACTTCGGAATCATAAATATTAGTGATTCCTGTTGCCAAATAATTGTCTTCGTATGAAATAGTGTAAATCCCTGATTCTGCATATTGATGAATTCCTGAATAAGAGTAGCCATACCAAATGCCGTTATTGCATCCTGCGAGTATTGGGTTGAAAAGACTATCTAACTCTTGAGTGTCACCCCAATTAATAACAATGAATTCTTTAGGCTCTGGTTGATCAAAATAAATGGTAAAAGTTCCTAAATATGACAGAGCATTTACATGTTCTAACCTTATATTTCCAGGTAAAAGAGATTGCGTAAAAATGGGATTTGAAAACACAAGGCAAATTGTCGTTATCAAATGCAGCCGTTGGAAGCAATATGAACTCAGATCCAATAATTTTATTCGTGTGAACATATATCTAATCAGCTAATTTTATAAAACTTGCTGTTGATACCCAATTTTGGGTATTCAAACGAACAATGTACGTTCCTTGACTTAAGCCATGTGTGCTGACAACTATATTATTAGATGCCTCAGCTATTTTAGTACGTTCTTGACTTACAACTCTGCCAACAGAGTCAAAAATTGTAATAACACCATCTTCCGATTTTGCTGAATGAAATGTTATGTTGATGATACTATTTGTAGGGTTTGGGAAGATAATTAGTGCTGAAGTTAATAGGTTAACGTTGTCTTCAGGGGTGTTTGTAATGCTACCCACTATATCAAATCTAGCAATGAACGCGTCAAGTCCGGCAGCGTTTTCGTTTTGTTGAAAATTCTCTACATTTGGATCGCTCAAGGGGGATGTAGAAGTGCTATTTGTTCTACCAACAATGTATAACCTATCATTTAAATCATCAAAAGCTGAAGATCTTACTTCATCACCATTTTCTCCTCCAAAAAAGGTGCTCCATCTAAGCTCATTTCCTGAATCAAATCCGGCAATATATACGTCTCGATTTTGGAAGCCATTATATTGGTCCTGAAAATAAATCTCTGTATTCTCGCATTTTGGAAATTCCATGATTTCATCGTTCTGAGGTTGACAACTTAAGTAACCATATTCCGAAGATTTTGAAATACTAACTAGGTAAACATTTGAGTCATCATCGCTTGAAACGGAAATGCCCCGAGTTAAGGAATTACTTCCGTATATTGTAGATCATTTTGGAGTATGTCCATCAAGTTTCATAATAAAACCGCGTCCTGTTGACCCTATGAAAGTCTGATATTGCATGTAATTTGGTGGGTCCATGGAGCTTGTAATAAAATCTGTGCCAGAAGTTGTTCCTACAATATATTTTACATGAGGGTCATTCTTGTCATAAATGATATCAGACATTTTAAATTGTAATTGTAATGTAGCAGCCTCATGGTCATCTCCTCCAAAATAGGTGGACCAAATAAGTTGTCCATCGTTACTGAATTCGGCGACGAACATTTCATGGTTTAGCCCAGAGGAGCTGAATGGTTCAAACAATCCAAAACTTTCGCAGTCCGGAAAAAAAGTTGGGGAATTAGGAACGTCACAGGGTGTATTAGAGTTGTCGTTACTTGCTGGGGTATTTGAGAAAGTACTACCAAGGATCATAAACTCACCGGACAACCAAGGCTTCACTTCTATACTTGAAATATGTTTAAGTTGAGCCCCACCAAAATATGTACCCCATAACTGATCATTAGATTCACTGAATTTCAAAACATATCCATCTGGATTGCTTTGTGATGAAATTGAACTAGTGGTTTAATTATAAGCCCCGGTCATTTGCATTATGGGGAAACCAGAATTATTCCCTCCCCCTGTAGTCCCTACAATGAACACCTCATCATCCAAATCAATTGCAATATCTGTTACAATGTCAATAAAATTGTCTGTTTCCGCACCTATATAACGTGAAAATTTAAGTTCATCCAAACTAGAATTAAAACGAACAACAAAACCATCACGTAAACCCTGTAAAGTTGCCCCTTCAGATGATTCAATTGGAAGATTTTCACTCTGTGTTTGGCCAACTACATATACATCACCCATTGAGTTTTGCTTTATTCCAAATGGTAAGTCATACCCATTGCCGCCAAAATAGGTTCCAACAACTGATGTTCCATTTTCATCAAACTGGCAAATGAACACATCACTAAGCTCTTGATGGTCTGTGACAAATCCACCTGTTGTATTGGGGAAGTTCATAGATTCAGTTAACCCAGTTACATATATTGAACCATTATCATCTACAATAATGTCCATAGCCTCATCTTTAGATGGTCCTCCCCAATAGGTATACCAATCGTTGTTATTTCCCACCCCCGAAATATTTGGTCTACCAAATTCTAAAACTAAAGTACCACTGCAACCTCCAACTTCCTCAAAACTAACCACATTACTATTGATTGAAAACGACGGTTGCCAATTCAGTAAAGTTAGAGTTCCAGTAGAGTTGTTCATTGTATATGCCTTTGGTTTTGTGATAGGAATATTACCTATTATGGTTTCAATAAGCAAATTCCCAATACTATCAACAGTTAAGCCAGATTGGCCAGAGAAGGTCATTTCAAAATCTTCAGTTGGGGACCCAGAATTAGCGATTATCCAATGTCGAAATCCGTCCGGAGAATGTGTAAAAACAATATCCGTATTCAAGTAACTTTCAGGGCGAATTATAATATTCGAAATTTCTGTGCGTGCACTGTATTTGAACATATGGACTAAGAAGTAATTGTTATATTCTTCTCGATATTTGAAGGCATATACTTTTGTTGTATCACTGCCTTTGGTGAATTCCATTCGAACTCGAAATGTAGTATCAACATTTGATGTGTCATTACCTAGAAATAGCAGATAATTCATATAACGGTTCTCAATGTAAGTTCACACACGATTATTTACATTATAAAACTTTACAGTTGTATTACTTGTACTATCATCATCCCTCAACTGACCTTCATTTGTTATGTATCTCCCACTTGACGAAAAGCCATCATCTGGCAGCGGCACATAAATAGTTTTTACTTTATACTGACATAGCATATACGTAGTAGTTCCATCTCCTTTTCCAACCGTACCTATTTCATAAATATCAACAGAAGTATCTATGGCAATATTGGATGGAATATCATCATCATTATAATCGCTATTGAACCTGGTTTTCCAAACCTCGGCACCGTTTGTGTAATTATATTTTACAGTCAGAAAATCGGTGTTACATCTTTAAAAGAAGATCCGTTAACTATTACATGGCCAGACCAATCAAATTCAAGGTAAAGGGCTTTATCATCTGCATTCTCCAAGTCTTCTTTTAATAGTGCAGTCCTCTGAACCGTTCCGGAAGAATTGTATTTGCGCGTTACATAATTTTTACCTTCTCCACTAATTGTTGCCCAACCGCATACATAAACATTACCGCTGCCATCTACTTTTACATTTTCAATCATGTCATCGTCGCTTGCTGAACCATTATAGGTAGCGCTACAAACTACCTATAAATCACTGTTCAATTTCATCAGTTTCCAATCAAAGCCCATTACCATATTATTAACCCATCCAACATTATTAACCCCTCCAACTACATAGGTATAAGTGCCATCTGTCCACACATCTTTCACTTCATCAATTCCCTCACCATCGCCACCCTTATGCAATACACTGCCTTGAGCCCCTGTACATGGGTGGTATTTTACAGAAGTCATCTGCCAGTCCGTTGCATTAACTTGAGTTCCGCCACTCTCGAGAATATAGGTGCTGGTAATAACTAATTTAACTGAGGTATCATTCAGGTCATTATAATCATAAGCACTTGCCCATTGTTGGGTTCCGCTGCTATTGTATTTTACAATCAAATAATTACTAAATTCAGTAGTGGTTAGAGTAGCCCCGCAAACGTAAATATTATTAGAGTTATCACGTTCAAGACTTACAAAACCATCATGAAGATTTGCACCTCTTGCAAATGAAGAAGCCCATTGCAATGTGCCACTGCTATTGTACTTTACCACAACGGCATTAAAATTAGAAGCACTTACTTCGGATGTCCCACAAATAATAATATTGCCGGCCCCATCCACTAATACATCGGCGGCATAATCATCACCCTCTACACCACCATCCAATTCTACAGTCTAAATTTCTGTGGTGCCACTGTATTTAGTGAGCAGCATATCATAATTTCCATCATCGTTTATACTTGCCCCTGCAACATAGATATACGAACCTGAATTCACCCGTGAATTCTTGTAGAAAAATTCTTGATCTCCTTTTTCGGCGAAAGCATCAAGAAAAGCATGTTCTGCTAGTTTGGCGATTAAGCAGGATGTTAAACAGAGTAAGAAGAGTTGAATAAAAAGTGTTCTCGTGATATTATGTATTTAATTGTTAAAATCAACACATATTGCGGCATTTTGCTATTTTTAAATACCAAACAAAATAATCAATCGTTCACAACAAAATACTCTTTTTCTGTATAAAATATCCGAGTTTATTTTGAATATTTGTTTCCAATCTGTTGTTAATCAATCATATATTAAGCAGAAAAATACAATCGATTAAAATTACACATCCAAAGCTATACTATAGAAATGGAGAAAAAAAGCATATTTCTACGCAATTTTCTAAAGTAGGTCTACTCTTTCAATTAATTATCGATAATTTAAGCCCAATCCGGCAGAAAATAGGAGTTAAATGTCATTGGTATGGCCTTACAGAATCGAAAAAAAAATTGCTCAGCGTGGCTATTATGAAATTCGATTTTCAATTGTTTTATTTGATTTGTAAGCTGAAGAATTCATAACCTCCTATTTTCCTATCTTTGAAAAAAAGAAAATGGAAGAACAGAAGAAACCTCAACTCAATATAGAATTGGGCGAGGAGCAAGCGGAAGGAACGTATTCCAATCTCGCTGTAATTACGCATTCACCGGCTGAATTTGTACTCGATTTTATTCGTGTAATGCCCGGTGTACCTAAAGCTAAGGTAAAATCACGCATCATTATCACTCCCCAACATGCTAAACGTTTAATGCGTGCATTGGCTGATAATATCACGAAGTATGAATCTCAAAATGGGATAATTCAGGAAAGTAAAGGCCCCGATCATGTTTTGCCTTTGAATTTTGGCGGACCTAAAGCAGAAGCCTAATCAGTTAAAAATCTGCATCTGATTGGCTCTTATTATGCCGATGGCTCTGCCCAGAACACTTCTGCCAAAATAGGGGGTATAAATGGATCGGGAAACAAGACTCGCTCTGTTTACAACCCAATTTGTTTGTGGATTAAATAAGGTCAGTTCTGCGTTGTTGCCTTCTTCTATCGAATGCTGAACGGTTCTCAGCACCTTCGCCGGACCATAACTCAATAGCTCTATAATCTTTTCAAGTCCCAAACTTTCGGATAGCGCTTCAATAGCTGAACTAAATGTAGTTTCTATGGAACTTAATCCACTTGATGCATGGGTGTATTCTAAACGTTTAGATTCAGTATCCTGTGGATGATGATCTGAGCATAAGGCGGTGATCACGCCATCTTTGATGCCCTTTATTAATGCTTTGCGATGTTCATCACTTCTAAATGGGGGCTGAACTTTGAAATTACTATCGAAATCACTCAAATCTCTATCGCTGAAACACAATTGATGTGCGCAAACATCAGCACTTACGTTTAGGCCGTTTTTAACAGCTTTTTTCAAAAGATCTACACTTTCTGCGCATGACAATAAGGAAACGTGCATACGTCCGCCGGTATATTCCAAAATGCTGAGATCACGCTGTAATCGGAGACTTTCTGTAATGGAAGGAATTCCCTTCATTCCCAATTTTAAACTCTCAATTCCTTCGTGCATTTGTCCGCCGGGAGCAAAGCTGCTATCAAAAGGAACCGCCATTATCAAAGCATCAAAATTATTGGCATATTCCAAAGCTCTATGCATCAATTCTGTGCGATCAACAGCTTGTTGATCATCGGTAAATAACACAGCACCTGCCTGACGCATATCAAACATTTCGCTCAGGTTTTTACCTTTCATACCTTCCGAAATAGTTCCGGTAGGTAATACTTGCACAACGTGTGATGATGCACGATTTAATAAATATTCAATGCCCTGTTTCGAATCAATGGGAGGATTGGTGGAAGGCATTATTACAACGCGCGTAAATCCACCACGAGCCGCTGCATTCAATCCATTAATCAATCCTTCCTTTTGCTCTTCACCCGGATCTTTAAAATTAGCTCGCAGATCAATCCAGCCTGGAGATACATGCAAACCTTTGCTTTCAATCACTTTGGCTTTGGAAGCTTGAATATCGTTTTTAATTTCTTTAATTACTCCGTCTTCAATAAGCAAATCGCGGGTTTTGCCATTGTGTGATGACTTAGGATCAACGATGCGGGCCGATTTTAGCAGTATCCTCATAGCTATTTCCAAAACTTAATGAGTAAAATTTCTATCGCCAGAAATATCAAAGCCAATACTATCATAATAAACCAGAGTTTCTTCCCATCTGACAAATCAGAAACTTCTTTGGTAATGCTCTCCATGCTGCTTTCCAAAACACGGTAGTTCAATTCTGATTCTTCAATTCCGGCTTTAAGATCGTCCTCGTCTAGTGCTTGCAAATCTGACTCCAATCTGTTTTGATTGAATGCCACAACTGCCACTGTATCTGTACCGTTTAAAAGGGTGTAATGTCCTGCCTCTTTAATAGAACTATGCACATAAACCATAGTAGATCCACCGCTCTGACGATGCTCAGGAATGAACTCGGCACCACTTTCATCAGAGACCATTTTCAATACCTGCTCCGATTGAATATCAATTTGTCGCAAATCAATAGCCTGATCTTCACCAATAGTGTAAGAAAGCCTAGTTCTTGACTGAGCGAATTCAGCAACTCTTAGCACTGTTGCTGGAAACAAAGCATGTTGAGCAAGATTGCCATCGGCGGGATCAAGTGAGGTGCAGAAAAGCAAAATCCTTCCTCTTCCGGTTTCATATTGGATTAAATAAGGATCTGCGGTTTTGCTGCTCATGAGCTCTTCTGAACCCGATCTGCTGGTTCTTTTCAGTGGAAAAATTCCTAAAATAGCAGGAAGATCGATATTCTGCGGCGCTTTTTCAAAAACTCCCTTGTACAAATAATGCTCCAGATTTATGCTGCCTACTTTCGTTTCTACATTTTTTTTCGCTGTCAATAAATCATCACCTATTGAAGCAAGTAGCAGGTTGTATCCGGAAACATCAGCATTTGAGGCAGGAATAACGAGCACCGTACCGCCATTGACGCTGAACTTTTTAAGCTCGGCATTCAATCCGCTCGATAATGATCGGAATTGATTAACAATGATTAAATCAAACTCAGGAAAGGAGTTAAAGTCAACCAAACCTTCATTAATAGCTTCGAAGCGAAAGAATGGATCGTCACTAAAAAGATTGTAAAAAGGATCGCGGATAATATCCTTTGCCTTCAATTCCAATACATTAATCTTATCAGCAACTTCATAGCTGAAGTAAAAGCGATTGTCAAAGGTTATTGGGTGATCCGTGATTTCTATGGAAGCCTTCATCCAGCCAGTTGTGGTATTAGAAAAGCTGAGCGTAGTGTCAATAAGTTGAAGTGGATCAGCAGGGGTGCTTCCAATGGCTTTTTGAAGTCCGTTAATATTGAAAACAACCGGAATATCTTCCATCGCTTCCTCACCGCTTGCACCTAATCTAAAGCTCAGTCGTTCAGGCTCATTGAGTTGACGTACCGGTGTTTCGAACCAAATGGAATCGAGCCAGGCATTGTTGGCGTTTACATTACTGGTGGGCACCAAAACAACCTGAATATTGGTGTCAGTCGGGCATTGTTCAAAGTCTAGCCCGCTCTTTTGCATATCACCGATTACGAAAACACTTTTATCTCCAATGGCTTCATTTACAGCGTCAAACTGTCTGCCTATGATTTCTGAAAGACTGTGGTGATTGGAACTGATGGCAGTTTCACCAAGCATTTCCAACATTTCGTCTTTGTTTACTAAACGTTGATGACGACCTTCGAAATCATGAGTAAGCAACTGAAATCGATCGGTGGCAGAAAAAGATTCCACAATTTCCATTGCCTTGTTTTTGGCAACTTCAAACAATGGTCCTTCCTCAGATTCACCCTGCATACTGAATGAATTATCTAAAAAAATGGAAACAACCTTGCCTTGTGAAGGTTTTGAGTTTTTTTCGAGGGGTATATAAGGTTGGGCAAAAGCGAAAATAATAGCAGCCATTGCAAGTAATCTGCTCAACAGAATGAGCAGATGTTTGATCTTGGATTTACTCTGGGTTTCCTGCTTTATTTCCTTGAGGAACGCGACGTTCGGAAAATCGACCTTTCGGAATTTTCTGAAATTAAAGAGGTGAACGATTACCGGAATGGCAAGTGCGGCGAGCGCATAAAGTATTTCAGGAAAGAGGAACTTCATTTGGGATGCTAAATTAGCCCATTTTTTAATGCACAAGCAAAGCCTTTATCTTTGAATTATGAATAAGCGATTGAGGGACTTGAAATCCCTGCTGGATGAGCAGATTGACATTTACAATCGACCTGAATTCATTCCTCTTGATCCAATCAGCATTCCTCATCGATTTCAGAAGAAAGAAGATATCGAAATTTCGGCATTCTTTGCTGCGAGTTTCGCTTGGGGTCAAAGGGTTACGATTATCAACAAAACCAATGATCTGATGGAAAGAATGGATAATGCACCTTATGATTTCATTTTGAATCATGACGATCGGGACTTGAGAAGGATGTTGGGATTTGTTCATCGCACTTTTAATGATACAGATCTTTTTTATTTTATTGAAGCCCTCAGAAATATTTATAAAACAGAAGGAGGGCTTGAAAATGCTTTCAGTTATAAGAATCTGAGTGCCATGGACTGTATTTCGGCTTTTAGAAAGATTTTTCTTCAGTATGATGCACCCCTAAGAACCCAAAAGCATATTTCTGATCCCAACAGAGGGGCTTCAGCTAAACGATTAAATATGTATTTGCGTTGGATGGTTCGAAATGATGATCAAGGAGTGGATTTTGGAATCTGGAAGGGGCTAAAATCCTCGGTACTTTCTGTTCCGCTTGATGTACATACCGGCAATGTAGCTCGCAAACTTGGATTATTGAGCAGAGAGCAAAACGATCGCAGGGCCGTTGAAGAACTTGATCAAATGCTCCGAAAATTTGACAAGGAAGATCCTGTGAAATATGATTTTGCTCTTTTTGGGATGGGAGTGAGTGGGTTTTTATGAAACGATAGCAGAATGCTTAATTAGCATCCAACGAATCTTTTATCTAGCCTTTCAAATTAATTAGTATATTCCTCCAGTCAGAGTGGTCAAATCTGCAAAAAATCTCATTCTTAATTCTTCGTATCCAAAAAAAATAGTTATTTCCTCTACGCCTCTCTGCGTCCTACTCTCCGCGCCTCTCTGCGTCCCACTCTCTGCGCCTCTCTGCGCCTCTCTGCGTCCTACTCTCTGCGCCTCTCTGCGTCCCACTCTCCGCGCCTCTCTGCGTTAAATCTCTGCGCCTCTCTGCGTTCTAATCTCTGCGCCTCTCTGCGTTCTAATCTCTGCGCCTCTCCGCGTCCCACTCTCCGCGTCTCTCTGCGTCCCACTCTCCGCGTCTCTCTGCGTCCCACTCTCCGCGCCTCTCTGCGTCCCACTCTCCGCGCCTCTCTGCGTTAAATCTCTGCGCCTCTCTGCGTCCTACTCTCTGCGCCTCTCTGCGTCCCACTCTCT
>Ga0105052_10001190_pt1 | contig 35321 bp, 14 predicted proteins | sample FRY03_FD_78094 | JGI IMG/M metagenome (GOLD analysis project Ga0105052, IMG submission 78094) | Freshwater microbial communities from Lake Fryxell liftoff mats and glacier meltwater in Antarctica - FRY-03 | ecosystem: Environmental > Aquatic > Freshwater > Ice > Glacier meltwater ... | reverse complement strand
TAACAATCGTAAATGCAGATGTAAGCACAACAGCAGAATTAGATGTAACAAAACTTGGTAATGGTACAAACGACCAATTAATCAGAACTAATGGCACAAATGTAGAATGGTTCACTCCAACATACTTAGAAACAGCAGCGGCTTTGGGTGGAGATTTAACTGGAACGATAGCAGCAGCTGAAATAGGAGTAGGAGTAGTCGGAGCAACAGAATTAGCAACAAATTCAGTAACAACATTAAAAATAACAGATGCGAATGTAACTTTAGATAAATTAGCAACTGGTTCAGTTAATAGTGATAAAATAGTAGATGGTACAATCGTAAATGCAGATGTAAGCACAACAGCAGAACTAGATGTAACAAAACTTGGTAATGGTACAAACGACCAATTAATCAGAACCAATGGCACAAATGTAGAATGGTTCACTCCAACATACTTAGAAACAGCAGCGGCTTTGGGTGGAGATTTATCAGGTACAATCGCAGATGCTCAAATAATAGCAAACGCAGTAACAAGTGTAGAATTAGCAACAAATGCAGTAACAACATTAAAAATAACAGATGCGAATGTAACTTTAGATAAATTAGCAACTGGTTCAGTTAATAGTGATAAAATAGTAGATGGTACAATCGTAAATGAAGATATAAGCGCAACAGCAGAAATAGTTGTAACAAAACTTGGTAATGGTACAAACGACCAATTAATCAGAACCAATGGCACAAATGTAGAATGTTCACTCCAACATACTTAGAAACAGCAGCGGCTTTGGGTGGAGATTTATCAGGTACAATCGCAGATGCTCAAATAATTGCAGATGCAGTAACAAGTGTAGAAATTGCTGATAACGCAGTCGGTAATTCGGAATTAACTGACAACGCTGTAAATACTGCAGAATTAACAGATGCAGCAGTTACGGCTATCAAAATTGCAAACGATGCTGTAACTACTAATAAAATATTAAATTTAAATGTAACAAGTGCAAAAATAGCAAACGATGCAGTATTGAGAATTAATATAACAGATGGTGCAATTAATACTGCAAAAATAGAAGATGACGCTGTAACTAACGAAAAACTTGCTGGAAGTATAAATCCTAATAAAATTACTGTTGCTGATGCGAATATCATTGTTGGTAATGGTGGAACTGGCTCGGCTGTCGCTCTTAGTGGTGATGCAACTATTATAAATACTGGAGTATTGACTGTGAGTGCGATACAAGGTATCGCAGTTTCTACCACAGACCCAACAGCTAACCAAGTATTAGCATATAATAACACAAACTCAAGATGGGAACCAAAAACATTGGGAAGAAGTAGAGTAAGAGCGTTTAGAAATGCAACACAAAGTATAAATACTAATACTGACACTAAAATTGATTTCGATAGTGAAACTTTTGATTCAAATAATGATTTTGCATCTGGTACATTTACTGCTCCAGTAACAGGTTATTACCAAGTAAATGCTAGAGTAAGAATAACTTATGCTGGAGGCTTTGTTGCCAATACACGTACATATTTAATGATTTTTACAGAAGGAAATTTATATTCTATTGGTAATCGTTTAGGTTTAACAACAAGTGCAACTACTACCCTAAATGAAAATTCTGGTACTACAATTACAGATATTGTTTTTCTTAATTCTGGAGAAACTCTTGATATAAGAGTATATCACAATAGGGGAGCTAGTAGTAATATAGTAACTGGTTCAGCAGAATCTTATGTATCTATTCATTTATTGAGTGAATAAAAAACTGTGGAACCCCACCCCAGCCCTCCCCACAACGTAGGGAGGTAGTAAGAAAAAGAGGGGAAGTGTGAGAGTTTAGTTCATGAAATGGGGCTTGCCCTTGTCTTGAAAAAGAAAGAAAAGAATGCAAATGAGTGCAGTATAGTTTTGGCTTTGGGAACCCCACCCCAGCCCTCCCCACAACGTAGGGAGGGAGTAAGAAAAAAAGGGGAAAGTGTGAGAGATTAGTTCATGCAAGAGGGCTTGCCCCCTTGTCTTGAAAAAGAAAATATGATTATAAAATTAAATAAAAATAAATTCAATATGATAAGCATAACTACGGTTATGCTACTTGTGTTTGGATTTGTATTAAATTTTAATCACACCAAAGCACAAGAGATATTAAACTTAAAACAAAGTTCAATATTCTTTATCAATCAAGGTGCGATAGTCCAAGTAAATGGTGGCGTGAATGTAAATATAGCTGCAACTCTTACCCAGTCGGCTATTGCAAATAGTAGATTTTATCTAAATGGTAATTTTGCTCAAAATGGTACATTCAACCCTGGAATTGGTCAAGTAATATTTAATTATTCGACAACAACCGAAATTACCAGTGGCTCATCTATTACATTTAATCAAATTATAATAGACAGAACAAATCCTACAGATGAAGTAATATTCAAAACTAACTTCACTTCGGTATTGGATACAATCAAATCTGGTATATTGGTAGCCGGTAGTGGTTCTGATATTACTATGGCTGTAACAGGAAATTTGGTAATTAATACTAATGGTAATATCAAAACTCAAACTGGGTCTAATACACATAATCTAAATTTATCAAGCAATCTAATAATCAATAATGGTTCATTGGATATGATAAATGGCGGTTCGAGAGTTAATATTAATTTTATTGGTGCTGGTAATGTATCAATCAGTGGAGCTCAGGCTTCAGGTACAGTAAATTTTGCAGATGTAATTTTAAACAAAACAAATATTACAGATACTTTGAGTTTGTCAAGAGGATTTAACAGTCCAATAGCCACTGGATTTATAGAATTAACTCGTGGTACATTAAACTTGGGTGGTACTTTAACTATTAGTGCCGCATTATTTAAGTCCACATCAAATCTAATAACAATTAACTCAAATTCAAGAGTATTTGTAAATAATCCAAACTTGACAATAACTGGTCAAAATTCAAATATATTATTAGATGGCAGTAGATTTACATTTGAATCAGGTACATTTAATGTAGGTAATGGAAGCGCTAATGGTAGTTTATTCTACAATAATGGAGCTTTCTTTACTCAAACTGGCGGTACAATAACAGTTGGTAAGTCATTTGCAAGAGATTTATCAAACGATAATGCAAATGTAACTTTTAGTTTATCAAATGGTATTATGACCCTTGGTGACGATAGAAGTGATTTATCTACACGAGGTGTTTTTGATATAAATGCAACTGCTTCTTCATTTACGATGTCAAGCGGCGAAATTCGTTTATTAAAAAACTCGAGCAGTTTTACAGGTGCAGATTTCTTATTAGTTTGTAATAATGGTACAACAACTGGTGGTACGTTGTTTTTTGCACCAAATACAAACACAAATTCAGAAAATGCTTTCAAAATTAACTCAACAAGACAATTACATAATGTAACAGTTTTGGATAATAGTGGTGCAGCGACTCCACAATTAGAGCAAATAACAAATAATTTAATTATAAATAATAATTTAGTTTTATCTGGTCGTGGATTTGTCCATAGTGCTCCAACATTAGAAATTAGAGGTGACTTTACTAATAATGCTACAACTGACCCAAGATTTGACCCAAAAACAAACACAGTGTTATTTTCTGGTACTACTTCTAATACAATTGGTGGAAGTGTAGATAGTTTGAGATTTAACAATTTACATATTGATAAAACCAATTTAAGAAACGTAACGAGTTCCAAACCAATATTTATAAGTAAAGCTTTAAGATTAATAAAAGAAAACTTATTGATAATGGGCGAGAACAATTTAAGAATTGATACACTTGGCGGTATTTTTGCTTCAAATACTCCTGCCGATACACTTAGAACACTATCGAATTGGGACGGTTTGGATCTAGGATTTACAGCTACAAAACATATTCAATTTAATGGCGAATTGACTTCTGGTAAAATAATTAGAAATATACCTTATAATATTGCATCTTTTTCAGTTATAAGATTTCCATTTGGAACACCTAATGGATTTTCTAGTGTATATATATCACTAAGAAGAGCCGAAACAACAATTTTGCCAGGTGGACAATTAGAAGTCTTACCTGTACAATATCAACATCCAGATATAACAGAACCTGGTGTAGCACTAAAAAAATACTTTAAAGTAGCATCCAATAATATCAATGTTCAAACCGAGTCTTACGGATTTAAGATGGAATATATTAGTCTTAATGAAGTACAAGGTGATATATTAACTTATGATAAAATATTTTTTAGAACTGCTGGAAATTGGTATGACAATCCTGGTCTATTTGGGCGTTCACAATTAAATGTTAGTGCTTATTTTGCAGAAATAACTGATGTTACATTTGATTACTTGACAGGCGATTGGACTATCGGTCCACGTTCAGCTGTAGAAAAATATATTATTCTATTGCAAATGGACCTTGGGATAGTATTGGTACTTGGTCAAGAATTGGTTATGGACAAGCACCTACAACAACTTATCCTAAAAACAACTTAGATTTAGTATATATAGGTGATGGCAAAACAGTAACTTTGGATACAATAAATCCAGAATTAAAAGGAGTTTATGTACAAAATACTGGTAGATTAAATATTTTAGCTGGTGCTTATATAGAACCCGCATTTGATAATAAAGATACTTTGACCGTAGAGGCAGGTGGTACTATAGGAATTGGTGATCCAGATGGTATTACAGAAGTAGCAGATGCTGGTAATGTAAGAAATACTACTAGAATATATAGTTCTTTAGCTATTTATATTTATAATGGTACTACAAATCAAGTTACCGGTAATGGTTTGCCAAATCAAGTAAGTTCATTAATAATTAATAATACAGGTTTAATAGATTCAACTATTACTCTAACTCGTTCGGTAGAGATAAAAGACTCGTTAGTAATAAATAGAGGGAAGTTAAATACAGTAACTTCGAGTTGTGATGGTGAAACCCCAAATAGAACTATGATTATGCGTGGTGGGGAGCTTCTTTGTGCTACCTTCCCAACAAAATATTTGTCACCAACTTTTACTGCTGGTACAATTAATTTTGGTGGAACATCATCATTTACAATACCTTCAGCAGGAAATGCCTCAACTCCAGTTAATCAATATTTCAATCTCAAAATATCAGCGAATGTTTCTTCTAACTCTAATATTACATTGGACCCAACAGGCGAAATAAAGGTATCTAATAGTTTTGATATTTCTCAATTAGTTTTTGACCCTATCCCTGTTGCACAAAGATTTTTAAATTCAGGTTCGACTGTACATTTTAATGGTGCAGGTGACCAAATAATACCAAGTGGATATTCAACTCCAACTAATTTGGTATATAGATTAAATTATGATAATATTAGAATTTCAGGTGATGGTGTCAAAACACTTGGTAATCCTAATGACCTAAGTGGCAATAATGGTGCAAATAATTATGTAGATCTTAATGGTAATATACTTATAAATTCTGGTACATTTAAGACAAATAATTACTTTATGAGAATTAGAAAAAACTTTAATGTAACTGCAGGTGCAATTTTTGTGGCAGATACAGGTAAGGTTTTATTTAATACTTCTGGTAATACAAATGTTATTACTTCTAATGGTGCTCAATTCTATAATTTAGAAGTGGAAGATAATTCCAACTCTGGGGTTTTAGAATTTGCTGATAATGTTGTAATCAACAAAAATTTGTTAGTAAATACTTCTAAAATTAAAACGACAACTCAAACAATTACCCTAAAAGGTAATTTTACCCAAAATGGTATATTGGATTTGGGTATTGGTAAAATTGTTTTTAGTGGAGATAGCACTCAAAACTTAGTGCATACTGGAAGTGGTAATTATTATAATGTAGAAGTAAATAAACTTGATTCTAATTTAATCGTAAGTGGGTCAACTAATATTATTGTATCAAATAATTTGAATTTGATTAAAGGTAATATTGGTGGACGTCCAACTCAAAAAGCAATTCAAGTAAACGGTACTATTACAAGACCAGCAGGTACGCCAGGTCATATAGATGGTACTCTTAGATTAAACTTTGGTATAGGTGCAGTTGCTAATACAATATTCCCAGTAGGTATGGGCACGGATTATAATCCTTTCGAATTAGAATTTACTGGTGGTGGTGGTACTGCTGGTACTTTAGAAGTTAGAGTAGATTCTGCATTAATTTATAATGATGTAGATGCCATAATCTTAGAAAATGGAAGACCTAATGGTGCAGAGTTAAGTTCATTACAAAATGTACCCAAAAGATGGGAATTGTCTGGTAATATTTCAGGAAATACTTTTGCTCTTGGTGCAAGACAATACAATGCAAAATTTAATTTTAATGCAAATGACATAAGAAACGGTGCTAATACGGCATTTTTTGAAGTATCTCAAAGAAACGGTATTGTAAATACAGCTGGCTGGTTAGCTACTAATACAGGTATAAGAACCGGAAGTTCGGTGTCTTTGCTTAATAATGAAATACTGCCAAGTAGTGTAAAACAGTATTTCTATACTGGTACTCCTGCAAATCTTACATTTTATTCTGTTGGTTCTGGTAATTGGAGTAGTCCAAGTATTTGGTCAACAGCATCTTATGGTAGTTTGGATATTGCTCCAAGAGCTCCTAGTGCATCGGATAATGTTAGAGTTGGTGATGGCAAAACAGTAACATTAGATGTTGATCATACTGTGAATACCGGAAAATTAGTAATTGTCGAAAAAGCTGGACTTAGCGAATTAGGTGGATATCTAAACTTAGGTACTAATATAATTAGTGGTGCAGGTACATTTACATTAGCAACTGAGGGTGCTATTGGTATCGGTAATGCGGTCGGTATCACTACTGCTGGCGCAACTGGTAATATTCAAACAACAACAAGAAATTATAACCCAAGCTCTCATAATAATGCCCACTTTATATATAATGGTGCTGGGGCGCAGGTAACAGGTAATGGATTTCCTCTTACAGTAAAAACATTTAGTGTAGATAAACCAAATGGTACATTAACTTTTACTGGCGCTTCGCCAATAATATTTTATATAACAGATAGTTTGTTTTTCAAATCAGGTGCTGCAAATTTCTCTACATTAATTACTAAATTAGGTGGAAACTACCGTATAGCCAATGGATTTACTTGGACACCAGGGACTACTGCATTAAGTGGAAATTGGGTAAGTGATGCAAATACAGTTACAGATATAAATGATAGTACTACCTTTGCTGGTGCATTTATATTTAATGGTGGTGGCACTCAATATGTATGGAGAGAAGGCGAAACTAATGCTACTTTCTTACTTTTTAATAGATTTAGTTTGAGTAAAGTTACAGGTGAAATTATAAGCAACACAAATATAGAGTGTCGCCAATTATTTTTTCATCCAAGAAATAGAAAAAATCTAAATTTAAGAACATTTAATAAATATATTAATGTTTATGCATCTTCTGGTGGTTATAATGTAATAAGGGTTGGCTTGGGTGCGGTTGGATTTGATAGATTAGGTGATCCACAATATGGTTGGGTAAATGGAAGATTAATAAGGTTACTATCAGGTTCAAGAATATTTCCGATTGGTACTTCAGATAGAAATACTCCAGTTGATTTACAACAAATTGGAGGAGCTATAGGTATGATTGAAGTTCAGGCTTTTGATGGGGATTATCCAAATTTTAACCAAACTCAAATTAATAAGAATACAAATGTTCAAAAGTTTTGGGAAATCACAAGACCTTTAAATATGCCAGCTAGCTATAGTATATATACATTTGTATCAAATGGTTCTATGAGAGCAAGGTTGTTTTATACTGAAAATGAACCGAGAGGTGGAATTAACCCACTTGTTTCATATAGTAATTTTAGATATAGTGGCTCTAACAATTGGGATAGTACCTCTAATATTGAATTGCAAACTAGAGCTGCATTACATACTGAATCTCGGATAAATAGACCAAATGGAATTGATGACGCAATTTTTAATACACCATCAATTTCTAATCCTGGTACTGATGCAATTGTCTTAATGGTAGGGCAGGCAGGACAGGGAACGGAAAGAGTATTTTATAGCCGTAGAGATGGCGACTGGGAAGATGAAACTAATTGGTCTTCGGTTGCTTATGGTAATGCTACTAATACTTATAATGATTTCCCAAATCTTGCTTCTGATATTGTAAATATTGGTGGGACTAATGGCGACGACCACAGAATAGTATTGAATTCAAATAGAACTGTTTCGAGTTGTGATGTTGATACAATCCCTGGAGTAGGGCGAGGTATATTATCTATTCAAGGTGCAAATGTATTATCTGGACGTCAATTCGTATTAAAATTTGGTGCAGAATTAGAAGTCGGCTCTGCTGATGGAATAAATAATATAGAAGTTTCTACACCTCCAACACCTGTATTTGCTGATTATACGCCAAGTCAAGGTAATGTAACTTATTCGCCAATTAGTGGCGGTGCGTCTCATGTAACTGGTAATTCTGTAAATGACTTTGTCAGTCCAGGTGATATTTCTATTGGCTTTACATTCAAATATTTAAATATAGATTATACAAATGTTCGTTTAAATTTAGATGGATTTATTAGTTTAGGTTCTGCGGTTAGTGCCGTTACTTCTTTACCAATATCCACTGCTGCTGGTACTGACCCGAGATTGGCGCCGCTTGGTATGAATTTATTTACAAAATCAAATACATTGGTTAGTTCTTTAACGACTGGCTCTGCACCAAACAGAATATTTACTATGCAATGGGAAAATCTTGCATCTGCAGCAGTAACAGCTATTACAGTACCTGATTACGTTTTCAGTGATAATTCAAATACTTATACTCAAATTACTGGTGGTACAGTTCATGTAACCGGTAATGGAACTGCTGATAATGTGCAAGTGCAAAATATATCTATTCCATTTACATTTAATTTTGCTGGGTCAGATTTTACGGCTGTAAGCTTAAATTATGACGGATATCTTGGCTTAGGCACAGCAGTTACAAATACTTTAACACCAATTTCAGAAAATGCAACTACCGAAAACAGAATATCAGTTTTAGGTAGAGATTTATTCAGACGTAGTAATACTATTGTTCGCTCAGAAATAACAGGTATAACACCAAATAGAATATTTACAATGCAGTGGGAGAATGTATTCCCAAACACAGCAAGTCTTTCTAATGAATACGAATATTTTGCATCAACACCAGCTTATAGTGAAATTACTGGTGGTAACATACAAGTAACAGGTACTGGAAACAATGATGTGTCAGTTAATGATATACCAGTAGGCTTTAATTTTAAATTTAGAGATTCAACTTTTACTTCAATTAGTTTACATTATGATGGGTATATAGCTTTTGGTCCGACAATAAATGCCACAACAGTTCTTCCTCTTAGCGGAGCAGGTTCTGATTATGTTGTATCCGCTTTAGGTTTTACTGATGGTAGTTTAAACAGAAAAGCTGCTACTGTTGTAAGAACTGAACTTATGGGTTCTGCACCTAATAGAGAATTTGTAATTCAATGGAAATCAGCAAGATATAGTACACAATCAGATGCATCTGATTATAACTTTCAAATTAGATTAGTTGAGGGTGATACAATAAGGATTCATTACGGCTCATTTACTTCTGATAATATCGGTAATCAGTCTGTTCAAGTTGGATTGAGAGGTTCGAGTAATACTTCTGACACTGAAATTAGAAACTTATCTAGAAATGGTGGTGGTTCTTGGACTGATGCTAATCTGACAAATGGAACAACAAATAATTCAACTATTAGGTTTAGCCACAGCAGTCTACCGACTGATGGATTAAGATTTCAATGGACTCCACAAAATCCAAGTTATAATTTCCAAGTACAATTACACGAGACTACTAATAAAGTTAGATTAAATTATGGTACTTTCACACATCCAACTGGATTTGTTATTGATGCAGATGCTCAAATTGGTTTGAGAGGGACTACAAACGCAACATTTTTAAATAGGTCAACAACTAACGATTGGAGTGCTACAACAGTTGGTGGTAATAATGCTTCTACTGTTAGAGCATCAAGTTCTGTAGCTCCTGGCAGTGGTAGAATATTTGATTTTGACCAACCTGCATCTTCATCGGAAAATTACAATTTTCAAGTTCAGTTAGTAGAGGGTGGTGAGGTTAGGTTTAATTATGGTACGATGACCCATGTTGGCGCCACTGCAACTCCTGAAGTAGGTTTGAGAGGAACAGTAAATACTGCATTTAGTAATAGAACAACTCCCACTGATTGGAGTGTACCAGCAACTGGTGCAGTTAATACATCAACAGCTACATTATCTACAACTGTTTTTCCAGCAACTGGGCAGAGATATACTTGGTCTCCTCCGAATTGGAATATGTACAATGCTTCCGGTTCAATTGGTAATATCCAAACAACATTAATTAGAAATTACAACTTTAATAGTTTAAATAAAGGTAGGTTCGTTTATATCGGTACTGGTAATCAAGCCACAGGGACTGGTTTGCCATCTACTGTTGCGAAATTAGAAATCAAAAACACAGGTATAGCTAATAAAACAGTAACACTAAGCAATCCAATTACTATAAATGATACTTTACAACTTACAAGTGGAATTTTACAATTAGCAAATAATGCTAATCCAATGTTTTTGAGAGGGCACCTTAGAAATAATGCAAGTCCTGATGCACTAACAGCAAGTAGTACATCTCATAATTTTACTTTTAGTGGAGACACTTTAGTTCAAAATATATACGGTACAGTTGATTCTACTATATTTAGTATGAATGTAGTATTAGACAAATCAATTGGTGATGTCTCAATTACTGGTCATAATGTAAGATTTAATCAAAATGTAACTTTTAATAAAGATAATAAATTACGAGTTGTAGATAATAAAGTTTTGACAATGGGTCCAACTAATTCATTTAATACTACTAATGGCGTTTATGGTATTAATAGAATGATTATGGTTAGTGGTAATGCAACTACCGGGCGAGTGCGTAAAGAATTTGCTACTGGTACAGGTGTTAACAGGGATTTTAGATTCCCATTAGGTGAAAATTCTTTAGGCAATAATAGTAGAAGATATAATGAAACGTACTTTGCACTGAACAATATGACATTCAATGCAGATAATATAGTTAATGTGGATTTGAGAGCAACTTATCCTCACCCAAATGCTCCAGTCGGTGCAACAAGTATGTTGAAAAAATACTGGAGTATGAGTTCTGAAAATATCGTTAGAGGTACTGGTACTTCTGATGTAGAATTATTATATAATGATTCTGCTATAACTGGAAATAGAGTAAATTATTTGCCAGTTTCATACAGAAGAGCAGCAACTGGTGTTTTGCCTGGTTGGTCATTTATATTAGATAATCCAACTATAGCAAAAGTAGATACAATTAGTAGAAAAATAATAGTAACAGGTGCTAATAGATTATTAGATCACGATTGGTTGGCTGCCGATCCTGCTGAATTTAGTTTTGGAAGGATATATTGGTCACGAAGTACAGGAAATTGGTCAAAAACAGCAACTTGGACCAATGACGCCATTAATCAGTACACAAGTTTGGATAGTGCCATAAATATCCCTGGTTATTTCCCGGCTGATACTGTTTATATAAGTGGTGGTCATATAGTTAAGTATGATACAACTGTAGCTAATCCTGTGAATTTTGTTTATGTGAATGATAATAATTTATTGACAGGAGAACTACAATTTGCAACGACAAACGGACCTAATTCAAATAAAAAATTGATAATTAGTAAAGATTTAACTTTAGGTACAAATGGTTTAGTCTCCAAAGAAAATAGTACAGGACCATCACTTGATACTTTGTCAATCGGAAAAGATATACAAAATTTAGCTCTAAATGCTGGAAAAGGATTTGACTTATTTGTTGCTTCGGACAAAAGCACCATAATTAAATTTATGGGAAGCGACTCTTCGATTATCAATGGCGGTGGTAGGTTTGAAAACTTAGGAACTATTGTTATGAGTAAAAATTCAGCTACAAGTGCAGTTGTAAATAATACATCAACCTTTAGTACTGGTTTTACAAATTCAATTAATACAAATCCGGCAGTAGATTTAATATTAAATTCTGGCTCATTTGTACAAAATACCCCAACAAGTTTGACAATAACTAATGATGGTGATGGTGATTTGGTCTTAGGTAATTCAGTAAGAATAGTTCTTAATACTGGTACAATAATAGTCGAGGATGGCTTAATTTGTGGACAAAATTCCAAAGTGCTTTTAAATAATGGAAATTTATTTGTTGGAAATGCACTTAGTGAAAATATGCAGTATGAAAGTATTACCGAAATTAGAGTTCAAAATAACAGTAATTTGAGAGTGGCTGGTAATTTAAGAAGAAGATTTATTCCATCTGCTGCTTCAATTTATTTCTCTGATAATTGCCTTGTTGAGTTAATGAATGTTGGCTCTGTAACTGACCCTAATAATAGCAATAGAAGAGCAGGATTTGATATTGGTGAGGCAACATCTATATTCCAAATGACTGGTGGACTTCTTAAAATTTATAGACCTATGAGATCCACTGGCGGAGTAAAAGATGCAGATTTAGTAATCTCTGCTAATGATATTAGTAGTTTTATATCTGCTGGTACTATTCAAATTGGCGATGTATCTGTTTTAGATGTACCTGTTTCAGGTGGCAATTTTGACAAAATGTCTATTTATAGTACTCTTCAATTCCATAACTTAACTTTTGATTCTACTTATGCTCGAGATTTAGATTTTGCAACAGGAGAAATAAAAGTTAGAAATAATTTCTTAGTTAATACTGGTTCTAGAGTAAGTATGAATGGTCAAAACCTTACTATAGGTGCAGATCTAACTGTCGAAGGAAACGGTATTTTCAAAACAGGTACAGTTGGTACAAGACAAGTAAAATTAAATGGAACTTTAGACCAAAATGTAAGAATAGAGAATACCACTTTTAATAATACTTATGGTGGATTTTGGGATTTCATAGTTGACAAAACAGGTGGTGATGTAATATTACCAGATGATGCAGTCGGCTCAGATTTATTTGTTAGAAACAGTTTACAATTCTCTTCGAATAATGTTGCAAAAATTTTAGCTAACGGTGACAGATTAGTAAAATCTGGCGAATCAGTAGCAACACCTGGTAGTGTCCAAAGGTTTGGTAATGGATGGATTGTAGGTGAATTAAAAAGATGGCTTAATAATGGGGCGAATGTTTATACTTACCCTGTCGGTACATCAACTAGATATACACCTGCTACAATTACAACTACTGGTACCCCTGGTGGTACACCTGGATATTTGAATGTAAAACCATTTGGAGTAACTCCTCCAGATGTTCCAGATTCATTACTGATGGAACAAACAACAAATATTGAAAGATATTGGAACGTAGTTCCCGATAATGTTACTCCTTTTGATTTGGGTATTGGTAGAACCTATACACTTAATTTGCAATTTATAAAAGGTAATGCACCTGCTGGTGATATAAGAAATAATGCTACTTTTGGTATATTTGAGATATTTAGAAGGGATCCAGCATTTGGAACTCTAGGGACACCAACTTGGGAATTATTGAGTGCAATAAATAGAACTGATAGTTCAACTTCCACTCAAAATCTTTCAACATTTGGCTCATTTATAATAGGTGAACCATCTGGCGAAACATTCTATAGTATAGTAGATGGTATTTGGGAGGAGCCTGCTAATTGGTCAAAAGTTGGCTATAATGGAGCACCAGAAGTTGATGATTACCCTAAGCAACAAGGTGATATTGTAAGAATTGGTGATGGAAAAAGTATTGTTTTAGATAATGCATTCAATAGAAGTATAAAATCTGTAATCGTAGAATCATTTGAAGGTAGATTAGGAAAATTATCTATTTTAAATGGTTCTTATATTAGATCATTAATCTTCCAATTAAAAGATAGTTGTACTTTGGCTACTAATGATAACTTTGGATTTACTAAATTAGGTGGACCTTCTTCTAACATTGGTGCAGTAAGAGCAACTGTTTCTAGAATATATGGAAAATCTCGTTATGAATATATTGGCTCGCAAACTATGTCTGTTGGTGATGGATTACCAGATGAAATATTTACTATTATTGTAAAGAACTCTGGTTTGATAAATAATCAAGTCAACTTATCTAGTAACACGATAAAAGTAATTGATACTGTTAATATTTCTGATGGTAAATTCTCATTATTAAATAGAGAAATGAATCTTCAGGGTCAATTGGTTATGGAAACTGACACGGAAATTCAATATGGAACAGGTAATTTTAGAGTATCTGGTATTCAAGATCAAATTTTGAGATTAAATAATGATGAAATGGCAGTTTATAATATGTTAGTTGATAAAACTGCTGGTAGTGTAGTAATTGATGGAGATAATATTGATTCAAGGGTATTAGTCAAAAATAGTTTAAGATTTACTGATTCTAATCAAGTAAATATCAATGTACGTAGTACAAATAGACTTTTGGTTTTAGACTCTAATGCTTCCGTAACGAAATTAGGTAATGGATTTGTTGATGGTAGAGTAAGAGTTTGGTTCCCTTCTGGAAGCTCTACAAAATTATTCCCGATTGGAATCAACAATAATTATATGTATGCAAATATCGAATCAAATTCTTTATCAAGCGATACCGTTAAATATGTTGAAGGAATAGTATTAGAAAATCCACCAATTCAGCCATTGTTTGGAAATAGATTAGATGCTGATAGTAGATTAAATTATTATTGGAGTTTAGTTCCGTTGGATTCAATTGATACTCAAATAGGTAGCAGACAATTTAAAACTAAATTTAGAGTACCTAATACTTATATTACAAACTTTGATATCCCTAACTCTGTTATAAGAAGAAGATCTTTGTTTGCAGAAGCGGGTCAATGGTCTGAAAGAAGATACGGTGATCTAATCTGGAATACAGATACCTCAACTGTAAGATTTAATCCTACTGCAACTCCATTTGCTGGATTAGGTGAGTTCTTTATTGGTGAAAAAGCAAAAAGAGTGTTTTATAGCGTTGCGACTGGAGATTGGTCAAATAATACAACTTGGTCATTCTCCGCAGATGGAAGTATTCCTGTACCTGCTGGTACTTATCCAAATAATACTTGGAACTTATCTTCAGAATATAATACAGAAGTAAGAGATAGCGTAATTATTAATGATTTCAATGCAATCCCAGTTATAGTTACTTTAAATACAAAACCAGAACTTGCTTATTTGAACCTAAACGGTAATTCTAAATTAATTATGTTAGACACTACCTTTATTAGTGGTTCTCCTTATGGAGCATCTATAGCAGATTTGGCTGGTGGTATAATTGATAATAAAACACCACTTGGTATTACTAATAATGTGAACACAAGTTTGTTTAAATTTAATACTCAGCCAACATTCTCGCCACTTGTAAGCTTTATCTTCTCTGGGAATGTAAAACAAATACTTGGTGACGCTTTTCCATCAACAGTTGCAGGGCTAACTTTTGATAATACTGGTAATGCATTAGTGGGTGATAATATTATTATATTACCTGCAAATACTTTAAATATAACTAACTTCAGTATATTAAATGGAGATATTAGACCTTTAAATTCTGACTCTGATCTTAGAATTAGTGGCAATATGACATTAAATCAATTATTTGATTTTACAAAAGATGAAAATAATAATTCTACTTGCCCTAAACTTACATTTACAGGCGATGGCAATAATAATCAAGTGATTAGTGGTAGTGGTAGTATGAAGGTCTGTGAACTTACTATGGATAGAGGAGCGGGTAATGGTATTGTATCCACTCAATTAAAAATTGAAGTTACAAGTTATGTAGATTTACGTGAAGGTTCTAATGCTAATCAACAGATATTTGAAATTGCCAATGCTGGGGAATTATATATTACTAACTCTAATCCTACTACATCAATTTTAGATTTTAATTCCACTGGTCCATTAAGATATATCCAAACTACTCCAACTGGTGGAAGTTTGATTCGTGAAATAGTGAGTAATAGCAGTTATGTTTATCCTGTTGGATCTTATGAAAATAGTCAGTATTTACCTGCCTTTGCTACATTTACTGGTACAACAGGTAACGCCGGTAAAATGGGTGTAATATCATCATCTGGTAAACATGTTGACTTTGATAGGGGACATGCTAATTTGTCTTTTGGAGCAACAGATTATATCGGTAGATATTGGGCTGTAGATAGCATAAGTCATACTATTATTGGACAATTTAGATTTAACTATAATGATGCTGATATCGTAAATCAAGAAAATGACATAAATACTGTCGGAAAATGGTCTCTACCAAAAGAAACTCCTGGTGGTATTTGGAGTAAATTTGATACTGGACTAAATTTAAGCAATAACTTCTTTGAAACACCTCCAAATTTAACTGTTACAGAAATGACAGGAGACTGGATGATTGGTAATTTTGAAGCATTTATGAGAATATTCTTTTCAAGATTATCTGGAAACTGGTCTGGTGATACCACCTGGACTTTATCGCCAACTCACATTGGTCCAATTGTAGGTATAGGAATTGTGCCAGTATTATTAGGTGATTCGGTTATTATTGCTGGTGGAGTAAATGGCATAAATAATCATATAGTTAATATGAATATAGGCACTGTAAATGTTACTGGCGTTCATGTAGGTGGTACTTCCAAAACGGGTAGTTTAATATTAAATGGTAATATTTTGAGTGGAGTTAATTTTACATTGTCGCCATTATCTACTTTATCTATTGGACATCCAAATGGTATAGTATCAACTGGTAACTTTGGTAATATCCAAAATACTGGCACTCGATCTTTCTCAAATGAAGCACTTTACATTTATAAAGGAACTACAAATCAAGTAACTGGTTCTGGGTTACCATCGCAAGTGAATAGTTTGAAAATTGAAAATAGTGGCATAACGGCAGATAATATTGTTAATTTGACTAATAATGTGACAGTTTTGGATTCTATGTTTATTTCTAATGGTGTATTTAATATTAATAACAAAACAATTATGTCTGATTTGGTAGGTAACGGTGAATTCAAATTATTCGATAATGCACAACTTACAATCAGCGATACAAATAGTATCGGATTTGCAGTTGCTAATTATAATAATTATTTAGTTCAACCTCAATCTACTATAGAATTCAACGGAACTAATCAAATTGTGAGTTTTATGCCTTCTAATCTAAATACAGTTGGTATAGGGAATTTAATTATTAGAAACGCTGGAACTAAATTGGTCGCTGCACCTATGTTAATAAATGGGAAATTAGATATATTAACAGGAAGTACATTACAAATTTCTGTAGGTATAAATGCTATGAGGATTTTGGGTGATGTTACTAATAGAGGTTCTATATTAGATATATATGGAGTTATGGAAGTAGGACAGTAATAAATGTATGTGTTAAAGTAAAAACAAAAAAGACTGTTGTTGAATACAATAAAAAATATGAATTAATATTCATAAAAAAAGTGTTTGTTATATTATATGAAACTCAAGCGAAAATTATAAAATTAATTTTAAAAACGTGTGTTCACGATTATGGGATACAATTATGAGGACAGAATTATGGGATACAATTATGAGGATAGTATGTAATTAAGATATGAAAAATATTTTTATATATTTGGACAACCAACCCTAAAGCATAAAGAACTCCCAAATCCAAAAAATATAAATAGATTATTTTACAAACAAAAAACAATTGGTACAAAAATTGCTGCAACTTGCTTGTTGATAACAATATTTTATCACTCGCTATTTATGAAGATTGTAAATAATATTAAATATTAGTTACTATTTAATTAAAAAACGGTGATAATATCAAAAAATTAACGGACAAGAGACAAATATCCGGCTGTAAACTAAAATATTTTAGTTTTTTTAAGTAGTATTACTTAAAAATACCTAAATAATTATAATTATATTTGTAATGTGAGGATTTCTGAAATAAAATTAATATAAATTAGTTTTAATTCTTACTAAAATTCGAAATAAATAACGTATTATATAAACAAATGATCGGAGGGATCATGAAAAACTTAAGTAAACTATTTAGCTGTACTTATAATGATAGTATTAGCTAACTTCTCTAATGGTTCTGCTCAAACTGAGAGTATAACTATTAAAAATGCAGGTAAGATCAAAATATTAGGCACTGCTATTCTGAAAATAAATTCAGATCAAGGTAAAATTAGAACTGAAAACACTACAGACAATCTTGAAAATGCAGGTACTATCGAACTAAATGGTAGTGCTAACACTTTTACTGCGGTAACAGACGACAACTGTGATGACTTCACAGCAGATGATCCTACTATAGCTTATGGTAGTTCAGCTATTGCAAGAGTACCAGGTCTGGTATCATATAATGGCATAGCAACAAATCAGGATGTACAAGCAAGATTCTACACTGATTTAGCTATGGACGGTACCGGTACTAAAGGTATTCCTACCGGTGTGTTTGTTTCTGGAGAATATACTGCTCCTGGCACTGGAGCCAGAACTTATACTGGAGATTTCACTTATGATGGTGATACTGATCAAACAATTTTAGGTGAAGATGGATCTGGACCAGCAAATGGCGCTTATGATAATGTAGTTTTACAAGGTGATGGTGTAAAAACTTTAGCAACAGGTACGACTGCTGATATGACTAACTTAAATGTTTTTGCTGGAACAACTGCTAGCGATAATGGTGTAGTAATTAATGGGAATATGAATGTAGCTGGTGCTGCTACACAAGCGGCAGGCAATACTATCTCTATTGCAACAGGTGGATCGACTCCAGGTGTTTTAAATATAAATGGTGTTGGACCTTCTACTTTGGCAGGTACTGTTAATGTCGGTGAGAATGGAGAGTTTGCAATGGGAACTAACGCAGTTGCTACTTTAAGTGGAACTTTAGCCCTTGGTGATTTCTCTGATGCAAAAATTGGTTTAGCTGCTAATTCTGAATTAACTATTTCAGGTAGTATGACTAATGCAAACCTTGCTTGTGATAACGCTACTTTTGATGTTGCATCAACTGTAGAATACGATGGTGTTGCAGGTCAATTAGTAATGGGTACAACAGAAGCAAACCCTTATGGTAACTTAAATATTTCAGCAGCTGGTGAAAAAACTGTTGCCACTGGAGACTCTGTAGTTGCAGCTGGTAATTTCGCTTTAGCTGATGATAATTTCAATTTAGGTGAATGTGTACAAGACCAATTTCTATGGTTAACTGATGCAACTAAAACTGCAACTTATGGAGCCATCGCTACATTATCTCCATTTGAAGTAGTTGGTAGTTTTAGAAGAAGTATCAACAATAACACTTCTACTTTAGCATTTAATAACTATGCAACTACTGTTGCAATTACTGACCCTGCTGATGTAAATTGGATAGAGTTATGTGTTGTACCTGGTGATGTGGGTTATTATTCAGGTTATGATGCTGATAAAGATGTAAAAAGAAGTATAAAATATAAATATGATATTGCTGATCCTTCTACAACTAATTGGTCTGCTGAAATAGCTTATGGTTATAAAACTTCAGAGTTGGAAACTGCAAATAATAATGACGGATTTAAAAACTCTCTAAGATTTAGAGAAACTGATGGTTCTACATTAGATGAGAAAGTTGCAACTAACGTACAACCAGTAAGAATTCTTGGAACTGATCCTTTTAGTTCTGTTAAATTAGCTGCCATTAGAGAAACTGGCAGAAGAGTAGCACCTCAATCTATTCTGGCTGAGGTTGCTAATGCAAATTTACTATTCTTACGTGGTGGGCCAGCTGAGTTTATCTCAGTTGCTGCAGGTAGATAGTCTAATCCTGCAACTTGGGATGAGGGAGAGCAACCAGGTGCAACCGATATCGTAAAAATTAGAAATAACGTACATATTGGATTTAATAGAGATGGGATAGATGGTACTCAACCTAATGAAAATGTAGCTATACTTGCAAAAGGTGGACCTACTTACACTAATAGAAGCACTATCGCTGCAAAAATCACAATTAATGATGATTTTGGTGGTACTGCTGATTCTCAAGTGGCAACTTTAATTATTGGTGGAGATAAAGCTGATGCAAGTGAAATAGTTGGTATTACAAGATTTGCTACTAACGATCCATTGGCTTCACTAATTCCTGATTCTGGTACTTTGGTTATCAAAGATGCAACTGGAAAACAATTCTTTGCTGATAAAGCAGCTTTGGATGCAGATGCAACAGCTATGTTAACTTCAACTAAAAGTGATTATAATCATGGTGTTGTAGTATTGGAAACTGCTCAGTTAATCACAAGAAACAACATCTGTGTTGAAGGTGCATTCAACGTTGGTGGTGAAGTAAATGTTAACGAAGCAGACTAATTTTAATGTTTACTAGTTATAATAATTTGATAATATTTTGTTATGATTGGTAATTAAAATTGTAGATTCTAAAATTAAAATAAATTGAGGTAGGATATTGTCCTACCTCAATATTTTAAAAACAAAGTTGATTTCTAAATTTATATCTATTAGTTCTTTATTTCAATTAGTTTTTTCTAAAATTATTTAAAAGTGTATTAAACTTTAAAAAACTTAAATAATTTCATAAAGTATTAATTTAAAACCACACTAAAACTAACAAATCTGTTTATAAATAGAATTATGAAAAAAATAATACTAAATATAATTTTGATTATGGGTATTGCCTCGATATCTAACGTTAGTCTATTTTCACAATTCAAAGTTGATACCACCGGAAGAGTACGTAACTTCGGTAAAATAACAGTTAAAGATAAAATCTTTGAAAGCACTGGTAATATCAATAATCAAGGCGGACAAATCTATGTCAACGGCAGTAATGCTTTTATTAAACAAGATACATTAGATGGTTTCATTGAATTTGAAAGACCAAGTGTAACTGCTGTTCAAATAGTGCCACTTATTACTTACGATAGTATATCAATGAAAGGTGAAGCTGCAAAAGTTTTTGGAACTAAGGATAGAAATCTTGTTTCTAAAAGTTATTTTAATAGCTCGGCTAATAACATAAGTTGGAATAAAGCAGATAACATCGAAATTCATACTAATGGTTATACTAGGTTAGACGGTACTATAAATGAAGGTGCATCTTACGGTAGAGTGAAGATGAATGGAACTAATCTTCAGCCCGTAACTGGTACCGGAAGATACAAAGAATTAGAATTAGATAATAGTGCTGGGGCGCAAGTGGTTGAGGGTGGCGGTTTTGTTGTTGGTACTAAATTGATATTGACCAAAGGCAGACTAAAAAATGATGTAGATAATAATTTTATTATGGCGTCAAAATCTGTACTCGAAAGAACAGCAGATGGCTTTATTGATTTGGGTCCTTTTTGGGATAGCCCAGGTAATATAGTATATACTGATAATGGTAGCGGAAAAGAAATTAGAACTGGTCCAGAATTGTTAATTAGAAGAACTTCTGACAATGTAGCAATGAATTTGGACACTTTGAGAGTAGAGAATGCAAAAGGCATAAAATTAGACGAAAATGTAACTGTTGATGGTAATTTGACTTTATTGGGTGATATCAGAACCTATGATTTTGCTGTAAATAATGGTGAATTTACTTTTACTAACGAAAAAGAATTAGTTTACACGCCAGAAGAGAATCCTAACTTTGTTGCATCTTTTGCCGAAATTAATGGAAAATTCACAAGAACTAACTTACCAATCGGAAAAGATATAATATTTAATAATAAATTCACTTTTTCTCGATTTGCAAATGAAGTGAACAAAAGAAGTATTGTGTCTTTGACTATGGACATTAGAAAAGGCGTAAAGTTTGATAATTCTCCTTATGTCGGTGGGGATAAAGTATTCAGAACAATGAACTTATCTGCAAATGATATAAATGATAATAATGTAGATAGTTTGGATATGTTTTTCCAATATGCTTGGAGAAATCAACTTTATTCGGCAGGTGATATGCCTTCTACTTTATTTGGTAGAGTCAACGATGCAGATTTGGGTTTGATAATTTGGTCAGAAAAAGACCAGTTATGGGATAATATACTTACGACGAACCAAAGAAAAGCTAATAATGCTGGAGAAGAACAAAATTGGACTATTGCAGAAAGTAATATAAATAATTTGGGTACATTCGGAATTGGTGAAAGTCAAATAAGATTAGATTTTATGCGATTTTTAGCAAAATACATAATGGAAGGTGCGTTTAGATTGGACTTGGCAAATAATATTTTGATGAAAACGGATTTGAGAGATTCAAATAGAGTGCCATCTACTCCACCAGCAGTTTATCCATATATTCTTGACCCAAATAGAGCATTTATCGTAAACAATAATTTGCCAAATGAAATAGTAGATTGGGTTGTAATAGAATTTAGAGATAAAGATTTTGCACCTGACCCAAACAAACGACACTTTAAAACAGCACTATTAAGACGTAATGGAAGTTTGGTAGATGTTGATGGGTTTTCTCCTGTGATTTTATCAAAAGCAACAACACAAGATTTGGATACGACTGGCAGGACGCCCTATTTTATTGCTGTCAGACATAGAAATCACTTAACAGTAATGAGTGAATCTGCTCAAACTTTATCACAAGTAGAAACTAAAATAGTTTATGATTTTAGCGACCCAAGTTTTATTTTTGGTGGCTCTAACGCAGCAATCAAACCAATGGGACGTGATATTGATGGCAAATTGATCTTTGCATCATTGGGTGGTAATTATGTAAATCCAAATGTTACAAGAAATGATATATTAGCTGGTATTTTGGGTATTGACGAGATTAATCAAGATGACTACAATCAATCTTGGTTGGATACAGATATGGAAGGTTATTTTGATGCCGATTATGAAATGTCTGGATATATTAATACTAGAGACTTTAATATAAGTTGGAATAACAGAACAAGAACAACTGTTATTAAATAAAAAACTTAAATTTTCATTTAAGTGAATAAAATCTAAGTGAATAAAATCTAAATGAATAAAATCTAAATGAATAAAATCTAAATGAATAAAATTTTAATTATTTTAACAATTGTATTGTTTACTCTGCAATTTGAGGGATTATACTCTCAAGCTGCCGATACAACTACTGCTGTCAGAATAGTTACAAGATTAGATGCCCCGGATGAATTATTATTTGAATTAAGACTACAGAGATTAAATACAAATTGGCAAAGATGGGCAAATGGCTCATTTTTATTTGAGTTTAATGACTCGACCTTAATAATAGATTCAGCAAAATATAGCCTTGAATTCATTTCAAGAGACGGAATGATAGGTAATACTACAAGCGACCCAAACTTTATAAATTATACTATTAATACAAAAGTACTACCTGGTAGATTTAGTGTGAATATGAGAGGACCAGATGTATATGTAAGTGCATTAGAAGTACCTATAATTGATGCTCAAACAGACGACACTCTAACAACCTATTCAATTCTTGGAACATTCAGAATCAAAAAAAAGGATAAAAAACCATTTATTCTTACTAATAATGATACAACAAATAATTTCCGTCTTTTTTGGAAAAGACCAACTGGATATTATCAAGCCTCATCATTTAAAACTGACGTTGATGTAGAGTTATTTAATAAAGCTGATTATTATAAAGCAGACGACAACGTAGAATTGTATCAACCTTTAAGTAATGCCTTAACTGTTTTTTACGATGATGATACACCAAAACCCAAAACAGTATTGAGATTTATAGATGCAACTTACGAAGGTGCCAAAAAAATTAGTGTTCAATGGGTAACCCGCAGCGAAGCATTTGTAAAAGGTTGGGCGATATATAGAGGTTCTGCACCTTTTGGAAAATTTAACATAGACAAAGTAGAATTTAATGATTTAGTGGCAAGTTTTCTTGTTAACCCAACTGATACAAGATTATTAGGTTTGGGTACTGTACCTGTAGGAAAAGCATATTTTTATAGTTATGACTCAACTAATATCGAAAGAGGCGCAAATTACTGTTACGAAATAAGATATGTTGATTTTAATGATAATATAATTGAAATTCCAAATGCAAAAGTTTGCGTAAATATACCAAACTCTGTTTTAACTTTTGCTAAGGCATATCCTAATCCTATGGAGAGACAAACACAGGTTTCATACAATTTAGAAGATGATGCATTAGTAACTATTAAATTGTATGATATGAATGGTAAATTAGCAAAAATAATTCAAGAAAATGTATATGTCAAAAAAGGACAGCATATATTCGATTTAGAATTGCCAGAATTTTCAGCTTTGGGTCTATATGATTTGTTAATTAATGCTGATCCAGTAGATGACAAAACTATTGAGCGTTCATTTTCAGTGTTAAAATTACAAGTAATAAGGTAAAATTTATAATAATTTTAATTATTACAAATTTAATTATATTTAATCTTTAAATTATGGTAAGAAATGGTAAACCATTTCTTATTTTTGTATTAAATATAGATTAAAAATTATAAAATGTAATTATTTTGGTTTACAGCAAAGATTATTAGAAACTTGGTATGTAATTTGTTTAAAATAGGTTCTATATGACCAAAGAATTTAAGTAATATCATTTAATATTCTATAATTAATAATGTTTAAGGTTAATAATCAAAATTCAATTTAAAATATTAAAAGTTACCTTTTTATTTATTGTTTGTAGTTTAAGTTTATTAAATTTAAATTTAATTGCACAAACTCCATCTGGAACAATATATGATTATGAAGTATTACCAAATAAGGATACTTTAAGAATTAATCATAGTGCTTCAGATTTTTGGTTTGGTATTCACGGCGGACCAACTTATAATTATTATTTTGGAAGTTTTAATTATCTAACTAATCCTGAGGATCCATTTGATAGTTCTATTAATCCTTTTACTGACTATACTGGTAGAAATGGTTATGGAATCCATTTTGGGATAAATTTTGAATATTTACCAAAAGATGAATTTTTTGGCGTATCTCTAAAGTTAAATGCAATTGATAACAGAACTATAGTGATGGATGCAAGGTCAACTAACTTAGCAACACCCGAAAATTATGAAATTTCTGGATTAATGAGTTATGTTTCCTTAATTTCCGCTGTAAGAATTAGTTTGCCTTTTGAAGATTGGTTTGTGTATGCTGGACCTATATTTGAGTTTAGGCAATATAATACTATTATACATAATACAGAATTAGAAAATGTATCAAACATAAAACAAGAAAGATTAGCCAATTTGCCAAATGTAAATAATAGAATTGGTTTTCACGGTGGTATTGGTTTTGAATACTTAGTTGCAAATGTAGTAGATTTATTTAGAATTAAATTTTCTCCATATTTATCTATTTCTACTGGGCAAGATGTCTTTGGTCCACAAGCTAACAACTCAAATCCAAGTATAAATACATTTATTGTACAAAGTGGAATTAATTTAAAGTTTGGTCCTGATGAAATAACGTATGATACTTTGAGATTTGACCCTTCCTATGTAGCTCCGAGCAGTGCTTATGCTAGAGCAGCTGACGAAAAAGGTGTAGCAGGGAATGGCTTTATTAAACAAGAACAAATAGAAACTAAAAACTTGTCATTGGTTGAGGGATCCAAAATTAGCGAACAAGTTAGAGAAGAGCCAGTTTTTGCTCAAGAAATAGCAAAAGAAAAAAATGAAACTGTTCCAGAAACAAAAGTTGATGTAACGCTCAATAAACAGATGACTTTTTATTATCCAAATTCAACTACAATTGAATTATCTAATTCTTTGAAAGAATATCTTAGTGCTATTTCAGATTATTTAAAAGCTAATCCAAATAATGAAATAAGAGTTGTTGCCCATACAGATAATATTGGAACTGAAGTAGAAAAGCAAAGAATATCTGACGATAGAGGTAAAACTGTAAAAAGATACCTTATGAGTAAGGGTATTAATGGAAATAAAATACTTGTAAGTGGATTGGGTGATAGACAGCCAATTGCCAACTCTAGAACCGAAGAAGGTCGAAGAAAAAACAGACGTGTAGAAATAACTATTGTACCTAAATAATTGCTTTCAAAGTTAAACTTTTCAAATTGGAAAGGTAATAAATTAGTAAATCAGTCAAATTTAAATACAAAATGCAAAAATCAAATATACAGAATTATTTTGAACTAACAGAATCAAATTATGTCCAAAATATAATCTTTTTATTTTTGACAATTTTGGTTTTATCAATTTTGGTTTATTTTATTTATCCAATCCTATATTGGTTATTTGAGGATTATTTAAAAGGTCATATTTATAATAGTGGAGAGTTAGTTTCTTATACTCTTGATAATCAAAAAATTAAAGAGCCAACTAATTTTATTTTCAATTGGGCGATTGACGTTAATTCAAATACTGAACAAGAAGCGAGATATTGGTTTAATCCTGTAGTTTCACTATTTCTACCAGTTTTAAATTTTGCTTTGTTTATTGCATTTTGTATTTCAACTTTACTTCCCCAAAAATATGGAACAGCTCACCATAAAATAGAAAGAGAAATAGCTTCAATCTTAGATAAAATTTGTCTGAGTAGATTTGGTTATCATAGTAATGAAGAAAGAGAAATAGTAGCTAAAGAACTTTTGAACGCAGATTTGAGAAATCTCCATGATTACGAGATTGAATGGGGGTATTCATTATCAGATTTGATTGTTATTCATAAAGCATTAAAATGGAAAAATGGTAGTTTCTTATGGAAAGTATTTCATATCAATGACGGCTTAAGTTTATATCTTAAACTATATGTTAATATAAAATATAGCAATGCTATTTTAGGGTTTGTATATGTCGGAGCAGCTGTATTAATTGTAATTATTGGTTTGAGGGGTTTAAAATTTATTCCTTCTACAGAGCCTTCATTAGTGTTTTTTGCACTAGGATTAGAATTTTCTCTTTTGCTAACTTATGCCGTTACTTTGATGTACGCAAGAGAAGAAGAATTAGAAAATAAAGGCAAAAGTTATAGATCTGAAGATACATATTTATCTAATGAATTTTCTGATGAAAAAGAATTGGAATCTCTTTTAAGAGTGTTCATAATGACAGAAAAAACTAAAAATAAAAAATAAAAGATTAAAAAACAAAATAATAATGCTAAGCTTAGAGAAAATTAAAGAAAGTATAGATACAAAAACTACTGCATTCAAAGTATTTTGGGAGATGTACCAAAATGATAGAGTTAGCAAATGGTTGGGTATGGAACCAATTATAATTGAAGAGGGTTATAATATTTTTGTTGTAAAGATTAAAGAAGATTTTTTGAATGGATTTGATATTGTCCACGGAGGCATTCTTGTTTCAATTGCTGATAGTAGTTTCGCTTTTGCAACAAATTCCTATGGAATTAAAAGTGTTACACTAAATCTAAACACAAACTATACCTCAGTTGTTAATGAAAATGAAATAATTTATTGTGAGACAAAAGTAAAAAACATTACAAACAAGATAATTGATGCAGATGTTGAATTGTATAGATTAGTTGAAGACAAAAAGCAAATAGTTACTTCGTTTAGAGGTCAAGCATATAAAACTCATCAAAGTTTCATATTTTAATAAAGTTATCAGAAGTACTCACGTTAATAATCAAATTTTTTTCATTATTAATAAAAAAAATATTAAAAATATTACCATAATATTTGCAATATAAATAAATATTCCTTAATTTTGTATTCGGTAAAGATAAGTTTATGAAAATTAAATAGTCTTTATTATAATCATTGGGATGTGGCCAAGTGGTAAGGCACCAGTTTTTGGTTCTGGCATTTCGCAGGTTCGATCCCTGCCATCCCAACCATATAAAAAAAATATGCCTGAATTTAAAATAGCAACAGGAAGATCTAATCCACATTTAGCTGAAAAAGTAGCTAAATCTTTGGGTTTGGAGTTGGCAGAAACATCTGTCAAAAACTTCTCTGATGGTGAAATTTGGGTAAAGTACGAAGAAAATGTTAGAGGTGTGGATTTATTCATTATCCAATCAACCCATGCTCCTTCAGAAAATTTAATGGAATTGCTTATTTTGATTGATGCTGCCAAAAGAGCATCAGCCAAAAGAGTTACAGCAGTTATTCCTTATTATGGTTATGCAAGACAAGACCGTAAAGACCAGCCAAGAGTTTCGGTTACTGCAAAATTAGTAGCAAATTTACTTACTCGTGCTGGTGCTGATAGAATCATTGCAGTTGATTTGCATTCTTCTCAAATTCAAGGTTTCTTTGATGTTCCACTTGATCATTTGCATTCTTCGTCTGTCTTATTAGCTGCTCTCAAAAAAATGAATTTAAGTGATATTACTTTTGCTTCTCCTGATGTTGGTGGTATCAAAACTGCTCGTTCTTATGCAAAAAAACTTAATTCTGATTTGATTTTGGTTGACAAAAGAAGACCTGCTCATAATATAGCTGAAATTACCCATATTATTGGCGATATCAAAGATAAAAATATTATTTTAGTCGATGACATGATTGATACCGGTAGTACTTTCCTCAAATGTGCTGACGCTCTCAAAGAAAGAGGAGCCAAAGATATTATAGGTATTTGCGTTCATCCAATTTTCTCTGGTGCTGCACAAGAGTTGTTTGCAAAATCTGAGTCAGTTAGTAAATTATTCGTAACGGATACTATTCCTTTACAATTCGAATCCAATAAAATTGAAGTTGTTTCTGTTGCAGATTTACTTGGTGAAGCGATAATAAGAACACACGACAATAGATCTATTAGTTCTTTATTTGAAATTGAACGATAAAAATTAAAATTTAATGAAAATATTAAATTTTATTAAAAATGAAATTAAAAAATGTAATTTTAAGGTAATTCTATGAGTAATTTAATACTTAACGTCAAAAAAAGAGACACTGGAAAAAAAGCTTTAAGCAAAATCCGTAGTACAGATAATATACCAGGCGTATTTTATGGTAAAAATAATGAGCCAATTTCTATCACTGCAAATGTATTAGATTTAAGAACTATAGTTTATACTGATCAAACAAAAGTTTTTAGTCTTAATTTAGATGGCGATTCAACAGAAATTAGTTGTGTACTAAAAGACATTATGATTCATCCAGTTACAGACAAAATAGTTCATTTTGATTTGTTAGCTTTGACTCCTGGAAGAAAAATTATTGTTCAAACTCCTTTAAGACTAATTGGTACTGCTCCCGGTGTTAAAAATGGTGGAGTTTTATCACAAGTTATAAGAAAAGTAAAACTTAAATCTACTCCTGAAAATTTACCAGAATTTCTTGAAGTGAATATCTCAAAATTAGAAATTGGAAATAATGTTACTTTAGATACATTAAGAACCGATAAATTTGAAATTATGCTTAAAGAAAATCCAGTTGTCTGTACAGTTTTAGCTCCAAGAGTTAAGAAGACTGAAGAAACTGTTGGTAAAAAGAAATAATTGAAATATTAGAAAATATCAATTATATTATAATAATTTCATTACACACTACGTTTATAAAAAATATTAAGACTGCAATTGCAGTCTTTTTTTTTATTCGATTTATTTCTAATATAGATTCTAATATAGATTCTGATATGGAAGATTTTAATAGAGTTTTAAAAAACTATGATTGATACGCATGCACATATTGATGGCAATGAATTTGATGATGATAGAGAATTAATAATTGATAGAGCCAAAAAAATCGGAATTACTAATATTATTATTCCAGCAATCGAGCCAAATAGATTTGAGAAATTATGGAAAGTTGTTAATTCTGATTATATGCTTTATTGTGGGTACGGAGTGCATCCAAACTCAGCAAATGAATATAATGATATTGCAGAAAAATACATTATTTCTAAATTAAATGAAAAAAAAGTAGTAGCAGTTGGTGAAATTGGTTTAGATTATTATTATGATTATAGTAGTAAAGAAACTCAAAGAAAAGTATTTGAGCAACAACTTAATATAGCTAAACAATACCTAAAACCTGTTATCGTTCATAATCGTGAATCTGATAAAGATATTTTGGATTTAATAGAATCTGTTCAAAAGAATGGTGGTAACGAACTTACCGGCGTGTTACATTGTTTTAGTTCGGACATATCAATACTTAAAAAAGCTTTAGATTTGAATTTTTATGTTTCTTTTACCGGTAACATTACTTTCAAAAATAGTAAATTAGATGAAATTGTCAAATATGTACCAAATGATAAATTTATGATTGAAACAGACTCTCCTTATATAACACCAGTACCTTTTAGAGGTAAAAGGAATGAACCCTCTTATGTGTCTTATATTGCAGAAAAAATATCTGAAATTAAAAATATTGAAATTAAGGAAATAATTAATATGACTACTAAAAATACTTTAAATCTATTCAAATTAAGTTTGATATTATTATGTTTTAACTTAGTTAACTTTTCAAATTTAGAAGCTCAGATTAAAACAAATAATCAAAATGCTCAAATTCAAACTACTGAAGAAGAAGTATTAGAAGATGAATATTATGATGAAGAAGAAGTTGTCAATCCATATAAACGTAAATTGGGATTTGGTTTTTTTGGTGGACCTAATACCATAGTGGTAACTGAGTATTATAAACAAGGTGAAGGTCCAGATGGTGTAACAGAATTAAATAAATCTAATGAAGGATTTATTTTTTATGGTGGTTCATTGCAATATTCCCCATTTGATTTTTTAATTTTAGAATCAAGTTATTATACTTCAAAAGATAATAAACTTGCTCTTCAATTTCCAGGAAGAGAAGCAGATTATTATAATGGTTTTGAAATTAGTTCTTTATGGATTGCAAATCCGACTAAAAGAATAAACTTTTTTGGTGGGGTCGGTGGCACTTTATTGATGAATAACTTAAATAATGAAAAATCAACAGCTTTTGGTCTTAATTTTAGTATTGGCTTTATTGGTAATATTAAATTTGATAATGTTGGTTTATTTAATATTGTTGCCCAATGGAGATTAAATCCAAGATTTGGAAGACAAGAACAATCTTTTCCACAAGCAGTCCCTAATACTAATCCTGCACAATTTAAAACTGTAGAATTGGAAGCAAGTCAATTCTTTTCTATGCCGCGCTTTTCTTTAATTTGGTATCCCGAATTTTAAATATAGAATAAACATAGTAGAAATAATTAATATTCTATTAATTTACTAAAAAAATCAAAAGATAGCTCTCAAAATTGAAAATATCAATTTTTTTATTAATTTGTAAAGATAAAGTTTTGTAAATATAAAATTATATTTTATATTATAGTTTATCTTTATTAATAAAATGAATAGTAAGTTAATTGGTATAATAAAAGCACTCGGTCCAGGAATTTTATTTGCTGGTGCTGCAATAGGAGCTTCTCACTTAATTCAATCTACAAGAGCAGGAGCATCATTCGGTTTTGCATTATTGCCAATGGTAATTTTATCTAATCTATTTAAATATCCATTTTTTGAGTTCGGTCAACGTTATCCCAATATTTGTAATGAATCTTTGATAGATGGTTATAATAAATTAGGGAATTGGGAAGTTAAAGTATTTTTTATCTTGAATCTATTTACTTCTGTAATAAGTACTTGTGGTGTTACAATTGTTACATCTGCTTTGTCCATTAGTTTTTTGAAATTATTTAATATTGATATTAATATTAATTTAATGACTGCTATTATTTTAATATCTACTATTTTATTGCTCAAAATAGGGCAGTACAATCTTTTGGATAAAATTGTCAAAATTTTAATATTTACTCTTACTATATTCACAACAATAGCTTTTGTTGTTGCTCTAATTAATGGTAATCAAATCAAACCAGACTTTATAGAACCTCATTTATGGGAAATGGCAAATGTAGGGTTTTTGATTTCACTAATGGGTTGGATGCCTGCACCAATTGAAGCATCTGTATGGCAATCTTTGTGGGCTTTAGAAAGAGTAAAATCTACTAATTATAAGCCTACACTCAAAGAAACTTTGACTGACTTTAATATTGGTTATATAATCACTTCAGTTTTAGCTGTATTTTTTGTTGGATTAGGTGCTTTGGTTATGTACGGTTCGGGTGAAGTTTTCTCAGATAGTGGAATTGTTTTTTCTTCACAGGTAATTAGTCTTTATGTAAAAACTCTTGGTAATTGGAGTTTGCCAATTATTACCGTGATAGCACTTATTACAATGGCTTCTACTACCCTAACAGTTGTTGACGCATATCCAAGAAGTTTAGAAAATTGTATTAATATTATTTTTACTAAAACAAAAGAAAATAAAAATGTTTATTGGATAATTATTTCACTAATGTCATTATTTAGTTTTGTAATATTAATGATATTTACAGATAAGTTAAAAACTATGGTTGATTTTGCTACTGCAATTTCTTTTTTGTCAGCTCCAATATTTGGTTATCTAAATTATAAGTTAGTAACAAGTGATTTGATGCCAGAACATGCCAAGCCTAATATGATTTTAAAAGTACTCAGTTGGGTTGGATTAATATTTTTGACATTATTTAGTTTGTTTTATATTTGGAGTTTGATTAGATAATTTGATTTATTGATTTGATTAGATTATTAGGTTTGATTATGTAATTTCTTAATTATTTTTCAAAAAATGAAAAATACAACAAAAATGAAAAGTAAGTGTTTTAGAAAATATAATTGTGAAATAAGGACAAAAGCAAGAATTGATTAGAGAAATAGAAAAAGAAATAAAACAAGATAAAAAAAGCATATCATATAAAGAGTTTGATATTGATTTAATAACTGAACATAATGAATTATCAAAAGTATTTGCTTTTGCTATCTGTATACAAACTGGCTCAAGAAATGAAAAATTAGAGATAAATGGAATTTCGCATTTACTCGAACATTTAATTTTCAAACGCTCTAATAGAAAATCAGCCAAACAAATTGCAAATAAATTTGAAGAACTTGGAGCTTTAGCCAATGCATTTACTTCCAAAGAAAATATCGTCTTTTATGTAAGAGGTCTTAATGAAAACATTAAGCCAATTATGAATTTAATGTTTGAAATTGTTTATAACGCAAAGTTTATTTTGAAAGAAGTAGAAAAAGAAAAACTAATTATTCTTGATGAAATTAATTCTTATGATGATGATGCAGAAGAATCTATTTATGAAATTGGTGAAAAATTAATCTTTGATTCAAACCCACTTTCTTACACTATAACTGGAAATAAGAAAAGTCTTAGTAATATTGACTTGAATTCATTGAATGAATATTACAACAACAACTTTAATTTAAGTAACTCTAAATTTACTTTTATTGGAAATTTCGATGAAAATACTATCAAAAAATTAATTTTCACTTTATTTTCTAAAAACTCAATTAATCAAAAAGAAAGTTTACCAATAGAGACTTCCAAAATCACAGAGATGGAAGTAAAAATATTAAATAAAACTATAATTAAGGATTTTAGTCAAAGTCATTTATTATATTTATTACCTTTAATTAATTTAAATGAAGAAGAGAAAATTATCTTAAATTTACTAAATTTGCTTTTTGGTGAAAGTATGAGTTCACGCCTTTATTATCGATTTAGAGAATCTAATGCACTGTCATATTCTGTATATTCGAGTATCCAAGCTTATTCTGAATGTATTGTATTTTATATTTATTTAAGTCTTGACAAAACTAAACTAAAAAAAGCAAATGAAATTCTTGAAAAAGAAATTAATAAATTGATAAATGGGTCAATTGAAAAGAAAGAATTAAAAAGGTCAAAAGAGCAGTTAAAAACTTCCATTTATGTCGATAATGAAAGTCTAACAGAAAGATTAATTAATTTGCTTAAATTAAACAAAAATAATCTAAATGAATTTAGTTATGAAAATTTTATCAACAAGTTAAATAAAATTGACACAAATATGATAAATGAATTTTGTCGCACCAAATTAAATTTAGATAAATTTAGTAAAATAACTTACAAAGAAAAATCTTAATCAATAAATATATTAATTACTTTAAATTAACAATTCAATATTATGAGCGAAAACAACACAATTGAAATTAAAAATCTGAAAAAAAATACTTTAATTGACAAATTTCTCAATAGAATCGAAAGGTTGGGTAATGCACTGCCTCACCCTGCTACTTTATTTTTAATATTTGCATTGGCTGTGATTGTAATATCGTGGATAGTTGCAAATTTTGACGTTAGTGTTATTCACCCTGGAACCAAAGCAATTGTCAAACCATTTAGTCTAATTTCAAAAGAGGGGTTTCATAAAATATTAACTGAAATGGTTGTTAATTTTACTTCTTTTGCACCTCTTGGTACAGTATTAGTAGCAATGTTGGGTATCGGTATTGCAGAAAGTAGTGGTCTAATTAGCACTTTGATAAAGCTATTAGTTACCTCTTCACCCAAAAAATTAATTACATTTGTGATAGTATTCGCAGGTGTTATGTCTAATATGGCTTCTGAAGTGGGTTATGTATTATTGGTGCCACTTGGTGGGATAATTTTTATGGGATTTGGAAGACATCCAATAGCAGGTTTGGCCGCAGCTTTTGCGGGTGTTTCTGGTGGATACAGTGCAAATTTATTGTTAGGAACAATTGACCCACTATTATCTGGTTTATCGACTGAAGCAGCTCAAATTATTGACATAAATTATATAGTAAATCCAGCCGCAAATTATTATTTTATGGTTGTTTCTACATTTTTCATTGCAGCAGCTGGGACAATAGTAACAGAAAAAATTGTTGAACCACGGCTCGGTAAATATGTAGATGAAAACAATTCTACTAATACAATTACCAAAGAAGAACAAAATATGAAGACTTTAGACAAAAGAGAAATTAAAGGTCTGATATATTCATTAGTAAGTTTATTATTTATAGTTGCTATAATTTTACTTGGTACTGTCCCACAGTATGGATTTTTGAGAGACCCAAAAACATTTGAGTTACTTCATTCACCATTTATGTCTGGTATTGTTGCAATTATATTTTTATCCTCTGCATTAGCAGGTATTTTTTATGGAATCGGAGCAGGTACATTCAAAAGTGATGCAGATGTTATGAAAGGAATGGGGAAGTCCATTGAAGCTTTGGGTGGATATATAGTTTTAGTTTTTTTTGCTGCACAATTTGTGGCATTTTTTAAGTGGACTAACCTTGGATTAATTTTTGCAATCAAAGGAGCAAGTGTATTACAGGCAACTGGGCTTGGCATTGTGCCACTTTTAATTTTATTTGTAATATTATCTGCATTCATTAATCTTATTATGGGTTCTGCTTCTGCCAAATGGGCTATTATGGCACCTGTATTTATTCCGATGTTTATGATATTGGGCTATTCACCAGAATTAATTCAGTGTGCTTATAGAGTTGGTGATTCTGTAACTAATGTTATATCTCCAATGATGTCTTATTTT
>Ga0105052_10001170_pt1 | contig 35761 bp, 32 predicted proteins | sample FRY03_FD_78094 | JGI IMG/M metagenome (GOLD analysis project Ga0105052, IMG submission 78094) | Freshwater microbial communities from Lake Fryxell liftoff mats and glacier meltwater in Antarctica - FRY-03 | ecosystem: Environmental > Aquatic > Freshwater > Ice > Glacier meltwater ... | reverse complement strand
GGATATAAAAGTCCGAATGAAATATTTGAACAAAAATTTATACAATCAGCCTAAAGTTGCATTTATTACTTGAATCCACCTTGTATTTGTTTCGTGTAAATCTGACAAGGAAAAACAAGACGGAATTAAATCTAATTTTCTTTTTGAAAAATCAATAGCAAGTATCAAAACATCATTATATTATACTAATACCGATTCAATTAATTTAATTTATAAGGAGATAAAAGATCCTGAATTAAAATTAAAATTTGCTAATGAACTTAATGATTATTCAATTAGACTAAAAACTAAAAGTGAAGAACTTTCTAGAGAACTTACAACTGTAGATGATCTAAATCTTAAAGTTACTGAAGCTAAAGAAAAAAAAGCTAATGTAGAATGGTATAAAAGTACAGCAGGGAAAATTCAAAAAAAACATCCAGAATGGTCTAGAGAAGATTGTAAAAGTTTAGCAGATAGAAAAATATGGATTGGAATGACCTATGAAATGCTTGTCCATCAAAGAGGAAAACCAAATATAGTGAATCCATCTAATTATGGCAGCGGCATACATTATCAATTTTGTTGGGATGATTACTCTCCATCTTGTTTTTATAGTGAAGAGGATAAAATTATAACATCATATAACTAAAATTGTTACTGAACGTAGAAACCGTTGTGCGACACTTTCGAGCGACAGAAAAATGAAATAAAACAGAAAAATGGATAGAGAAACAGAAATTCACAAAATTCCTAAAAACAATGATGAAGTTGTAAATTTCATTTTTAAGAAAGGTAAAAATAATTTACTTTGTATTGGAGTTAACCCTAAATCAAAAGAAATAAATAATCATAGTATAGATATAATTGAACGAATTGCTTCGGAAAACGGTTTTGATGGCTGGTTTATCGTCAATCTATATCCAAAAATTGAAGAATCAGCATCGCTTTTGGAAATTGATGTTAATGAAAAATTATTTTGGGAAAATATAAATGGAATTGATACTGTAATTAGGAGAAATCAATTTGAATTTAAAACTGTTTGGTTAAATTGGGGAAGTGAAATCAATTCATTTAACCAAATATATTTGAAACAAAGTGCTTATTATCTGTTTGAGAGATTTGAAAGATATAAATTAGATTATGTTAGTATTGGCGAAGATATAAATGGAAACCCTTTAATCCCACAAATATCAAATCATCAAAAATTTCAAAAATTTGATTATAAAAATTACGCTAAAAAAATAAAATCAACAACAAAAATTCTCCCACAAATTTTATTAAACGGATATGAGTTCAAATAATATTTTAACATTACAAGAAATTATTTCGCTAAAAACTAATATTTTTGATAATTCAAGAGTACAATTAGTAAGACATAAAGATAATCGAACTGAATATCGCGATATTTTAAAAGATAGAAATAAACTAATAGAATACCAAAAAGAGCAAGGTTTAGAAGTGTTTAAAAATACTGATTATATTATTTCATTTATTGGACAAGAAAGAAGTAAATCTCTACTTTTTGGATTTTTTAAAGTAAATGGAGTTTCAAAAATAGATAATAGATTTTATTACGAACTTGAGGAAATAAAAGTTTGTGAAGATTTAATTGATAGAGTTGTTATTGATTGGGGAAAAGCAACACTTGCGTGGCATCAGAAATATAAAAGTTATCCCAAAGAAATAATAGAAATATTGCCAAAAGGATATTTAGGTGAATTTCCAGGATTGACAAATTTTATTTTGGAATTTCAAGAACTAAAACGATTAATACAAAATCCAGATGCGAATCGTGATTGGAAAACCCACCTTCCCCAGCTCTCCGAAGTCTTATCAAAAACAAAATGCTATTAAGGACTATTTGCTGTGCGATTCTGATAACTATCGGAACCCGACTTTGTACTCGCATATTCCCACAAAGTGTTATCACTAAAAAAAAAGCCCGTTTCCTCGATATTTCTTTTAAAAACAATCAGGATCGGAATGGATGCTAATGAGACAAGTAAAAAGTCTGTTTAAGATGATTCCTAGTTTTCAAATGATAGAATGAAATTAACAAAGATTAAAACAAATACAAAACAAAATAGTATCTTTGGAATATAAAAAGGAGCAATTATGGGAGCTTTAGAATTAAGAGACAGTCTATTACAGTATATCAATCAAGCTGATGAACGACTTTTGAAAGTTGTAAAGCAGTAATGGAAAGTTATTGGGAAGAAGAAATTGTGGCTTACGCAATAGATGGAAAACCATTAACAAAACTCGCTTACAAAGAAGAACTAAAAGAAGCTAAAGCCGAAATAGAAAGAGGAGAATTTACTACTCAAGAAGATTTGGAAAAAGAATCAGAAAATTGGTAATGAGTAGGTTAAAAGTAATTTGGGCGAATCAATCGAAAGAGCAATTAAAAGCGATTTACAACCACTACAAATTAGTTTCGTCGCAAGGAGCAACAAATAAAAAATGACATTTTAAAGTCCGGAAGAGAATTGGTTTTTGCCAAACAATACCAACAAGACGAAATTGAGCCAGAATTTAGAAGGATTATTGTCAGACATTACAAGTTGATTTAAACTTTAATAGAAGATACCATTTGGATTTTACGGATTTTCGATACTAGAAAAGATCCTAAAAGTCAATTAAACGAGAAATAGAAATTACCGTTGGAAATCACACTTATTCCATAAACAACTATAAAACATTAAAACCATTCAATTTGAATGGTTTTAATGTTTTAAAAAGCTACCTAATTAAAAGTAAATTCTAAAAAAGCCTGACGCTGGCGCAAGTGTCCCGCTTGTGGCCACAATTTTGTTTCGTCCAAAAATAAGCTTATAGTTCTCTAAAAGATTCTGAAATTCTACCTGAAAAGTATCGATAATTATTGTTCTAAAGCATATTCTTTAATTAAAGTAGAAGCAGGAATATGAAGGTTTTCGGTGAGCAAACGAATTTGTTTAATGGTCAAAGCTCTTTTACGTTTAAAAATTTCGGTAACTCTGGAACGGCTATTCAAAATGACACCTAAATCTGCATCAGTAATCCCTTTTTGTTCCATCATAAACTTAATCGCTTCAATTGGGTCGGGTTCAGGAATTGGATAATGAATTTGTTCGTACTTTTCGATAAGTGTAACTAAAATATCCAATTCATCTCCTTCACTCGTGTTGGGTTCAGCATCAAAAAGAGTGTTTACTCTTTCTAAAGCCAAATCATAATCTCTTTCTGTTTTTATAGGATTTATTTCCATTTTTATCAGTTTTTAATGTCTTTCAAATTGTCATATTCGGTATGTGTTCCTACGAACAAAATATAGATAATTTGTCCCACATAATTAATTTTAACGATTAATCGATAGTGATTTCCATAAATATTAAATACTACTTTATTATTTCCAATAAAGTCTGCAGAGCCAAAAATAGATTTTATAGCATTCGAATTTTCAAATGTTTTTTTATCAAAAACCTGATACCAAGACAATAATTGCTGTTTTGAACTGGGATATAATTCCCAGAAATTTTGCAAGGTTCTTTTAGCAATTATTCTCATACTTGATTTTGATGGTCAAAGATACTGTAAAATTCCCAAATTGGGAAAAATATTATTTTTATCTCATAAAATCAAAAATGCCTCACAAAAGCAAGGCATTTTTGTATAAAGTCTATATTCCAATTTCTGCTCCCTCTCCTTTGGTGAGGGCTGGGGTGAGGACTAAAAAAGCCCATTCAACTCTGCGTCAATACGATTGATAATTATCCCTAAATCTTCGGGATTATCCACAAAATTAATGTTATCCACGTCGATTATTAGTAGTTTTCCTTTGGTATAGGTTTGAATCCAAGCCTCGTAACGTTCGTTCAATCGGTTGAGGTAATCAATAGAAATGGTGTTTTCGTATTCACGACCGCGTTTGTGGATTTGACCCACTAAATTAGGGATGGAACTTCTCAAATAAATGAGCATATCTGGTGGTTTGACTGTAGATTCCATTAATTCAAACAGCGAAGAATAATTTTGAAAATCACGATTGGTCATCAATCCCATAGCGTGAAGGTTGGGCGCAAAAATATGCGCGTCTTCATAAATGGTTCTGTCTTGAATGATTTTTTTGCCACTTTCGCGAATCTGCATTACTTGACGAAAACGACTATTGAGGAAATAAATCTGTAAATTAAACGACCAACGTTCCATTTGGTGATAAAAATCATCCAAATAAGGATTGTCGACCACATCTTCAAAATGAGGTTCCCATTTGAAATGTTTTGCCAATAAGCGTGTCAATGTTGTTTTTCCGGCTCCTATATTTCCTGCTATTGCTACATGCATTATGGTATGGTGATTTTATAATTTGTAATTTCTTGGTTGGTAAAAATAGACAAAATTTGGTCTTTGTAGTAGAAATTTTTAAATGATTTTTCTACATTTTCAATTGGGTCAATGCTATTCTTTTGGATATCTTGAAGATGCAATTTTCCATCTTTCGAAAAAAGGACAACATGGTCATTAATAATTTGAGTCTGGTCAAAATCAGTAACTTTTCCCAAGGTGGTGATTTTTCCAAAAACATCGCACGAATACCAATTCAAGTTGTTGTCCATCCATTGAAAAGTATTGAAATCGGATTCATAATGTTTTAAATTCCCCTGAAACGAAGGAGTTATTGATAGGAACGTGTTTTTCAAATAGTCAAAAAGGCCAATTTGTTGGGTCAAACTATTGTAAATCCAAAGTCTGTTTTGGGAAGCAATTCCTGTGGCAGTAGCCATTATTGGAACATCATTCTCAGAAAAATTTATTTTTTGCGTTTCACTCAATTGATTGTCCAATAGTATAACCGTGTTGAAATTTTCATAAAACAACATAATTTTCAATGGGTTTTGGATGTCAATTTTTGATGGTTTCCCAAGTGAAATATTTTTATATTCAAAGAATTCTCCTTTTTTGGTTTTGGATAAAACATTGTTTTTTATCAAATAATAAAAACCAAATTGGTCGTATCCCAGAAAATAATCTGTGGTAAGCACTACAGAATCCTGTTTAGCAGCAATATAAATTTTATCCTGTCCAAAAGAAGCAACAAAGAATAAAAGAAAGATTAAGAGAAGCGGGTTTTTCATAAGCGTACTAAATTACAAAAAAATAGGATTGAAATTGCCGGTTACTTTAATTTCATTCTATTTTTAACGTATTTACCTTTATAAAATTGTATTTAATTTATGGGTTTAGGCAACTTGTATTTTCCATTTTGTAGTGTGTTTATTTAGACTACTTTTGAAGCAATGCAAACATTTTTATAGCCAAAGCTAAATTTAGGATTAAACCTTTTTCAATAATAAATATCTTATATTTTCAGTATAAATTGTAACGAAAACAATTTTGAAGTGTCTAATTGTTTTCATCAAAAAAATAAAATCCATGTCTAAAATTCTTTTTACAATAGCATTACTTTTTACAGTTCATTTAGGAATTCAAGCCCAGGAATTTCAGGGAATGGCAATTTATCAGTCCAAAACAAGTACAGAGGATATGAAGGCCCGAATGTCTGGAAACAAAGACCTTACTCCAGAAATGCAAAAAAATATAGAAGAAAGAATGAGAAAAATGTTCGAAAAAACATTCTTTCTCAATTTCGACAAATTGGCTTCCATGTATAAAGAAGAAGAAAAACTCGATGCGCCAGGTCAAAGCAATGGCGGAATGCGCATGATGTCATCGATGACTGGAGGTGGAGGAACGTATTATAAAAACATAAAAGAAAAAGCATATACCATTGACAAGGAATTTATGGGAAAAGAATTTTTGGTGAAAGATTCCTTGCCCAATTTAAAGTGGAAAATGGAAGGCGAAACGAGAGTTATCGGAGGATATAATTGTTTTAAAGCCACAGCCATTCGTCCTGTAAGCGCTACCGATTTTAGAAATTTAAGACCAAAAAAGGAAGAAGCAACAACAGCGAAATCGGATGATGCCACCAAGAAAACAAACTTTATGGACGGAATGGATTTGCCCAAAGAAGTTGTAGTCACAGCTTGGTACACTCCTGAAATCCCAGTGAATCAAGGGCCAGAAGGATATTGGGGATTGCCAGGATTAATATTGGAAGTAAACGATGGAAAAACAGTGATTTTATGTTCTAAAATTGTTTTGAACCCAAAAGAAAAAGCAGTGATTAAACCATCAACAAAAGGGAAGGTCGTTACCCAAAAAGAATTCGATGAAATTGTGGTTAAAAAAATGGAAGAATTTCGTGAAATGAACCGGGGACGTTCCGGAAACGGAGGGATGCAAATCCGAATCGGCGGTTAATTCGCTGTAAAACACCATTTTTTAACATTCCAATTTTACTTAATGAAAAATATATTTCTTCTAGTTCTATTCTTTATCAGTTCACTTTCTTTTTCCCAAACCATAAAACTGGAAGGCACTATTTCCGATTCAAAAAACGTTGCATTGGAAATGGTCAACGTTATGGCAGTAAACAAAGCCACCAAAGGGATGGATTCCTATGCCATCACCAATGACAAAGGAAAGTATGTGCTCAATTTGAAAGAAAACACGGCTTATAGTATCAGCGTTAGTTTTTTAGGAATGCAAAGCACAACGGTCGAAATCGTTACTACAAACGTGAATATCAATAAAAATGTAGCTTTACAAGATGGTGCAGTTGAATTGGATGGTGTAGAAATTATTCGTGAAATGCCAGTTTCCATCAAAGGAGATACCATTGTTTATAATGCTGATTCTTTTAAAACGGGTACCGAAAGAAAACTCGAGGATATCCTGAAAAAGTTACCCGGAGTCGAAGTCAACGCCGATGGAGAAATCGAAGTTGAAGGGAAAAAAGTTACCAAATTAATGGTTGAAGGCAAAGATTTTTTTGATGGCGATACTAAATTGGGGGTCAAAAATATCCCGGCTGATGCTATTGATAAGATTCAAGTGCTTCGGAATTACAACGAAAATTCGATTCTGAAAGGCGTAGAAAACAATCAGGACAATGTGGCTATGAACATCAAACTGAAATCTGGAAAGAAGAATTTCTGGTTTGGCGATTTAACAGCAGGAATCGGAACCGGAATGAATGATAGTCGCTATTTGATTAACCCAAAATTGTTTTATTACAGTCCAAAATACAGCATCAACCTGATTACAAATTTCAATAATATTGGCGATTTGCCATTAACTGTACAAGATTATTTTAAGCTAACTGGCGGATTTAGAGGAATGATGGCTAAAGGAGGATCGAGTTTTAATGTTTCTTCCAATGACTTGGGGATTTCATTGCTGAGAAACAATCGAGCCAAAGAAATTGAAACCCAATTTGGTGCCGCAAATTTCTCTTATAATGTCAATAAAGCTTGGACTTTGAGCGGTTTTGGAATCATCTCTTCGTCCATTACTGATTTAGAAACCCTTTCGCAAACCAATATTTTAGAGCCCAATTCTTCCGAAATTCAATCTACCGAAAAAAGCAAAGAATTGGCGCATCAAAAAAGCAATTTGGGTATGTTCAAACTCAGTTCCAGTTACAAACCCTCAACTAATTTTCAATTTGATTATGATGTTTTGACCAAGATTTCAAAACAGCAAGAACAGGCGCCTTTGGTTCGAGAATCTATTGTCAATAACACTTCCGCCACCGAAACTATCAACACCTCAAAAAATCAAGAACCCATTTCGGTAAATCAAAATTTGAGTTTGTTTTATACGCTCAACGAAAAAAATATTTTCGCCGTCGAAATGCAGCATTTGTACCAAGAAGAAGATCCTTTTTACAATGCCAATCTAAAGTCGCAACCCTTTAATTTATTAGGTTATACTTCAGGACAAAACAGAAACGACATTAGCCAAAACCGTTTTGTAAAGACTAGTAAACTGGATGCTAAAGTAGATTATTTTTATATGCTTACGCCAAAAAGCAACATCAATATCACACTTGGAAATACCTATTCATACCAAAGTTTTAATTCCAATATGTATCAAATTCTGGACAATAGTAGCATCAATGAATTAGACAATCCAGTCAATCAAAATGACGTGAGTTACAATTTTAATGATGCTTTTTTGGGACTGCATTACAAGATTTTAACTGGAAAATTTACTTTTACGCCAGGAGTGAGCATACACAGTTATAACTTGACCAACCAGCAGTTGGGAACCGGTTTTAGCCAAAATTTCTCCAGAGTTTTGCCTGATTTATTGGCGATTTATCAAATCAAGAAAGCCGAAACCTTGACCTATAATTTTTCGTATACCAATAGTTTTACCGATATCAACCAATTGGCCGAAGGCTTTATTTTTTCTAATTTCAACAGTCTTCGAAAAGGAAGCCGAACTCTCGAAAACGCGACAGCTCGCCAACATTCCTTGCGCTATTTCAAATACAATATGTTCAATTTAGAAAATATAACCGCATTTTTGAATTATTCAAAACGCATTGATGCCGTAAAAACCAGAGCCTTTTATGATGGAGTAAACCAGTCGTCAACACCCTTTAATTCTGACTTTGCCGATGAAACTTTCTCCGGAAGCGGATCTTACGGTCGCTCGTTCTTGAGAAATTATAAAGCCACTTTTGCAGCAAATATAAATTGGTCATTGTTCAATAATATTCAAAACAATGTAGTAGTTTCAAATGAAAGTTTCACCCAAAGTTACACCATAAAAGCGTCTACAAATTACAAAAAATTACCCAACTTAGAAGTAGGTTACAATGCCGTAATTAATAATTATGCCAACAGTGTTTTCTACACCGAAAAGCCTTTTGCTAAATTGGATTATTATTTTCTAAACAGTTTTTCATTCGTTACAGAATATGAGTTTTACCACTATTACAACACTGAAAAAACGGTTGATAACCAGTATGATTTTCTTAGCGCAAGCTTGATTTATCAAAAGAAAGACAGCCAATTTGAATATAAAATTAGCGGAACAAATCTCTTGAATACAAAGTCCATTAACGACGACAGTTTCTCGCAATTCTCCACCAGAACTTCGCAATACACAGTTCAACCTCGCTATTTGATTCTCTCTTTGAAGTATAATATTTAATATTTATTAGCCCACGGTTTAAACCGTGGGTTTTTGTTTAATGTCAAAAACCGCAATACCTTATTTAGGAATTACGGTTTTTTATTTATAATTTATTATTGCTCCCCTCTCCTTTGGAGAGGGGTTGGGGGTGAGGATTACAATCCAAAAGCAGCTTTCACTTGATCCACGAAATCTAATTTTTCCCAAGTAAACAATTCTACAGTTACCGTTTTTGTCAAACCTCCAGGAGCATAAAAAGTTTTGGTTACGGTTTCTGGTTTGCGACCCATGTGTCCGTAAGCAGCAGTTTCGCTATAGATTGGGTTTCTTAATTTCAAACGTTGTTCTATAAAATACGGGCGCATATCAAAGATAGCTTCCACTTTTTTGGCAATTTCACCGTTTGTCAAATTCACTTTCGATGTTCCGTAAGTTTCTATAAAAACTCCCATTGGTTTTGCAACACCAATAGCATAAGAAACTTGAACCAAAATCTCGTCGGCAACACCAGCTGCAACAAGGTTTTTGGCAATGTGACGCGTGGCATAAGCCGCACTTCTATCTACTTTACTTGGATCTTTTCCAGAGAAAGCACCGCCACCATGAGCTCCTTTTCCACCGTAAGTATCCACAATGATTTTTCTTCCTGTCAATCCACTGTCTCCGTGAGGTCCGCCAATTACGAATTTCCCCGTTGGATTAATATGATACGTGATTTTATCACTGAATAAATGAGCGTATTGTGGGTTGTTGTTGATAATTCTTGGAATTAAAATGCCAACTAAATCACTTTTAATTTTTGCCAACATCGCAGCTTCTTCATCAAAATCATCGTGTTGGGTCGAAATTACAATCGCATCAATTCGAGTAGGTTTGTTATTGTCGTCATATTCCAAAGTCACTTGTGATTTTGCATCGGGACGTAAATATTTAATTTCGTTGTTTTCACGACGGATAACCGCTAATTCCTGCAATAATTTATGTGATAAATCTAGTGCCAGAGGCATAAAGTTTTCAGTTTCATTGGTTGCGTAACCAAACATCATTCCTTGGTCACCAGCGCCTTGCTCTTCTTTACTTGCTCTGTCAACACCTTGATTGATGTCGGCAGATTGCTCGTGAATAGCAGAAAGTACGCCGCAAGAATTCGCTTCAAACATGTATTCACTCTTGGTGTAACCAATTTTTCGGATAACCTCTCTAGCAATAGTTTGGACATCTAAATAGGTTTCGGACTTAACTTCGCCTGCCAAGACTACTAATCCGGTGGTTACTAAAGTTTCACAAGCTACTTTTGATTCTGGGTCAAATGCCAAGAAATTATCGATTAATGCATCTGAAATTTGATCAGCAACCTTGTCTGGATGTCCTTCACTCACAGATTCTGACGTAAATAAATAAGCCATAATAATATAGTTTTTTATAATTAAGTGAGGAAAAAAATAATTGCTGGGAAAATAAACTAAAGGAGAGTTTCTGCTTTAGCATTTTTTCTACTGAAAATTTTTCAGTATTCACAATGAATTCGTTTCATTATGAAGAGGTTGCAATCAGTTCAAATTTTTCCTCTTTTATTTGAGTGCAAATGTATGAAACCATTTTGAATTCCAAATTAAACTTAACTTTTTTTTGATGTTAAAAATTGGATTGCGCAATTTTCGAGTCAGTGAGTTATTTATAACGCTAAGTTACTTTATTGTTATTTTTTAATAATTATTTGGATTTCTTAATAATAGTTTGCAAATTTGTTCCAAGAAAAACAAAAAAAATGAAGTTAAATGTTTGCAATATTTCTAAATCGATGCAGGTAAAATCCTGTGGGTCGCGTGTTGCTTAAATTTAAATTTGAAATTATATAGCAAAAGCCTCCCACAAAACGGGAGGCTTTTTTTATAAATTACAGTATCAATAAATTAGAATACCATGAACAACTTAAAGCAAAAACAAAGGAACACATACAATGTCAAATCGATGATTTGTTCAAAAGCTATGATGTGCGTTTGCGTCTGTTGATTCCGAAAGTATAAGTTATAACAAACTTAAAACCCTTTTGGATATGCGTCTAAAAGGGTTTTTGTTTAAAAGCATAGCCATTACAAATATTAAATAATCCAATCTTTGCTCCCGCTGTCATTGCGAAGAATGAAGTAACCAGAAGAGGGCTGAGGTGAGGATAAAAAAATAAAACCAGAATAAATTCCGTTTAAAATCTAAAATCAATTATAAAAATTAAAAAATTATGAGCACTCCAAAATTCGCAACAAACGCATTACACGCAGGACACGACGTTACTAAAACAGCAGGAACCAGAGCCGTACCTATTTACCAAACCAGTTCGTATGTCTTCAATAACTCAGATCATGCAGCCAATTTGTTTGGCCTTGCCGAAGCAGGATTTATCTATACCAGATTAAATAATCCAACAAACGATATTCTGGAACAACGATTGGCAGCTCTCGAAGGCGGAATCGCCGCAGTGGTTACCGCCTCAGGAACTGCTGCCATAGTAACTGCATTATTAGTTATACTAAAAACGGGCGATCATATTGTGGCTTCCAATAGTTTATATGGTGGAACCTATAATTTATTTAAGAATACATTGCCAAGATTGGGCATCACAACCACATTTGTAGATGCTTCAGAGGCAAGCAATTTTACCAAAGCGACCAATGAAAACACCAAAGTATTCTTTGCAGAAAGTTTGGGAAATCCAAAATTAGATGTGTTGGATTTAAAAGCCATTTCGGCAGAAGCCAAATCATTTAAAGTTCCATTCATTGTGGACAATACTGTTCCTTCACCTTATTTGCTCAACCCAATTGAACACGGAGCTAGCATCGTCATTCATTCCTTGACGAAGTATATTGCAGGAAACGGAACTTCGCTTGGAGGTGCAATTATTGATGCCGGAACTTTCGATTGGAGCAGTGGGAAATTCCCCGAATTTACAGAACCTAATGATAGTTATCACGGATTGGTTTATCACGAAGCACTCGGAAATGCCGCTTTTATTGCCAAAGTTCGTATCGAAGGTTTACGGGATTACGGAGCGGCATTGAGTCCATTTAATGCTTTTCAGATTATTCAGGGACTCGAAACTTTACCGATTCGCGTCAAGAAGCACAGCGAAAACGGATTGGCTTTGGCCAAATGGTTAGAAACTCAAGACCAAGTGGCTTGGGTGAATTATCCAGGATTGAAGTCCAGTAAATATCACGATTTGGCAACGCAGTATTTACCTAAAGGACAAAACGGTTTGTTAACTTTCGGACTTAAAGGAGGCTTTGAAGCCGCCAAGAAAGTGGCCGATGAAACGAAAATATTTTCGCTTTTGGCCAATATTGGAGATACAAAATCATTGATTATCCATCCAGCGAGCACCACGCACCAGCAACTGTCAGATGCCGAACAAGTCGCAACAGGAGTAACCAAAGATTTAATCAGACTCTCGGTTGGACTGGAAGACATCGAAGATTTGAAAGCCGATTTACAAGCAGTTTTCGAAAATTTAAAAGTATAATAAGCAACATATTTGAACTTGGGGAAACTGAATTCAATATGTTTTAAAATAAAAAGAGATGAACATCTAAAAATAAAACATTATGAAAACACTAAAATATATTTCAAAAGCAATTCAGTTTCTTAAAAGTTTAAGAATAGGAACAAAGACGAATACTGATGATAAAGCCAGTTTCGAATTGACACATACTAGATTTAGCATCAATTCAAGTCAAGCTTCGGCTTCTGGAAAAGTATCAAATTCTTTGTTTCATCAAATGTATGCGGAAGAAAATGAAACACTTTTTATCTAAAAAAATTGATTGAAAGGAAATAAATTGTAAAAAAAGCAACGGCGAGAGTCTTTACATGGACTCTTTCCGATGCTATTTTTAATTTTAATTGCAAAAACCAACAGGAGTAAAATTTGGTTGTTAAAAAAAATAGTGGTTAATTTGTGCCTTTAAGTTCACATACGTATTGAAATGTTATAAAGAAAGGCAGAGGGATTAGACCCGATGAAGCCTTAGCAACCCTTCGGTAAATCGAAGAAGGTGCTGCATTCTACCGCGCTTGCGTGGAAAGATAACTCACAAGAATTCTTCTAGTAAACTTCTAGCTTTCTTTCTAATATTTCCAGACACAAATCAAAAAATTACAAAAGATTTGAAATTGGAAAATAAACCAACATCTATTACAGTACAAAATTTCACCACCGAAAGTGGCGCATTTTATGCATCCCTAAATTTGAGTTTTCAGGTTTTTGGATTAGCATTAAATACTGCTCCCATCGTTTTGGTGAATCATGCATTGACAGGAAATTCGCAAGTTATCGGTGAAAATGGTTGGTGGAATAGTCTCATTGGCGAAAGCAAAACAATCGACATTAATAAATACACCATTTTGGCTTTTAACGTTCCCGGAAATGGTTCCGATGAAACTTTGGTAGAAAATTACCTGGATTTTAATGCAAGAGACATTGCTAAACTTTTTCTTGCTGGAATTGAAAGTCTAAAAATAAAACAAGTATTTGCCATTATTGGAGGCTCTGTTGGTGGAGGAATTGCTTGGGAAATGGTCGCTTTAGAACCAAAAATCACCCAACATTTAATCCCGATTGCCAGCGATTGGAAAGCGACGGATTGGTTAATAGCCAATTGTTTTTTGCAAGAACAAATATTGAATAATTCTTCAAAACCGATTGAAGATGCTAGAATTCACGCTATGTTGTGTTACCGAACTCCGGAATCTTTCAAAGCAAAATTCCAACGTACAACGAATGCAGAATTGGCTATTTTTAATGTCGAAAGTTGGTTGAATCATCACGGAACCAAATTGCAAAAACGCTTTCAGCTTTCGGCTTATAAAATGATGAACCAGTTGCTGAAAACCATTGACATAACCAGAAACAGGGATTCATTTGAAGAAATAGTTTCTAAGATTGAAGCAAGAATTCACATCATTGCCATCAATTCAGATTTGTTTTTTACAGCAAATGAAAACAAGGAGACCTATGAAGAATTAAAAAAAATCAATAAAAATGTGTCTTACAAAGAGATAGAATCCATTCACGGGCACGACGCATTTTTGATAGAATATGAACAATTAGACAATTTGCTTAAGGACATTTTTTAAGCATTATAGATACGGAACAGATGAAAATATTAAAATTTGGGGGTAAATCTTTATCCAATGGAGAAGGATTAAACAAAGTGATTTCGATAATCGAAAATAGAGTCAATCAAGGCGAGGAAATTGCCGTTGTCGTTTCTGCAAGAGGAGATGCAACAGACGAATTAGAAGAAATTTTAGGAATTGCCGCTAAAAATGGAGATTACAAAGCGCCTTTTGAAAGTTTTAAAATAGAGCAAAATGGAGAATACAATGACATCGATTTATCCGTAGAATTTGAAATTTTGGACAAACTTTTTGAAGGTGTAAGCTTGATTGGCGATTACAGCAACAAAATCAAAGACCAAATCTTATCGCAAGGCGAATTGCTTTCGGCAAAATTGTTAACGGCAATTTTGACTAAAAAAGGTATAAATGCTCACTTTACCGATTCAAGAGCCTTGATAAAAACGGATTCGAAATTTGGAGATGCCCAACCATTGGAACAAGTTTCCAAGAAAAATGTCATCCATTATTTCGAAGAAAATAGCGATACCGTAAACATTATTACTGGTTTTATTGGTTCCAACAGTAATAACGATACCACGACTTTAGGCAGAAACGGAAGCAATTATACGGCTTCATTGATTGCCAATTATCTCGATGCCGAAGAACTACAAAATTACACTCACGTTGACGGAATTTATACAGCCAATCCAGATTTAGTTCCTGATGCCAAGAAAATTGATCGTTTGTCTTTTAATGAAGCCAATGAAATTGCCAATTTTGGAGCGACCATTTTACACGCGAAAACCATTATTCCATTGTTGGAAAAAAATATTCCGTTGCGAATTTTAAATACCTTCAATCACGAAAATCAAGGAACATTAATCACTTCGAAATCCAATGCAGCAGGAATCAAAACGCTTTCGGTTCTCGAAAATGTGTCTTTGGTCAACTTGGAAGGACGAGGATTGCTAGGAAAAACGGGTGTTGATGCTCGTATTTTCAGGGTTATGGGCGACAATGATATTAGCGTGAGCATCATTTCGCAAGGTTCGTCTGAACGCGGAATTGGGCTTGTGGTCAATGCAGATAAAGCGACCAAAGCGATGATTGAATTGGAAAAAGAATTCGAAAATGATTTCTATTCGAAAGACGTCAACAAAATCTCGATTACTGATGATGTTTCGGTGATTTCGATTATTGGCCAGGATTTGAGCACTTTTCACAAACCCTACACGGCTTTGATTAAAAACAAGATTGTGCCCATTCTTTTCAACAATACGGTTACGGGAAAAAACGTGAGTTTGGTGGTAAAAAAATCACAACTTCACAAAGCACTGAACGTGATTCACGGCGAAATTTTTGGAGTTTCGAAGAAAATTAATATTGCCATTTTCGGTCACGGATTGGTTGGTGGAACCTTGATTAACCAGATTTTGGAATCGGCTGCAGCTATCGAAAAAAGAAAAGATATTAAATTAAATATTTTTGCTATTGCCAATTCCAAGAATTTGCTTTTAAACAAAAACGGAGTTTCGCCAAATTGGAAAAATGAAATTCTAACCAATGGCTTTTCTTACACCATTGATGACGTTATTGCTTTCGCCAATGAAAATCACTTGGAGAATTTGATAGCCATCGACAACACGGCGAGTGCAACATTTGTAGAAAATTATATTCCGTTGGCAGAAGGAAGTTTCGATTTGATTTCATCTAATAAAGTGGCAAACACTTTGAGTTACAAGTTTTACAAAGACTTGCGAAAAGTATTGGCAGAAAACCAAAAGAATTATTTGTACGAAACTAATGTTGGTGCAGGTTTACCATTGATAGACACCATAAAATTATTGCATCTTTCGGGTGAAAATATTACCAAAATAAAAGGAGTTTTCTCCGGAACGTTGAGCTATTTATTCAATAATTTCTCGGCAAAAGACGTTCCATTTAGCGAAATTCTAAAAGAAGCCATCGATAACGGATATACCGAACCAGATCCAAGGGAAGATTTATGCGGAAATGATGTGGGTAGAAAATTATTAATTTTGGCTAGAGAATTGGATTTGCAAAACGAATTTGAAGAGATTAATATTCAAAACCTGATTCCAGAACATTTACGGGAAGGAAATGTTGTCGATTTCTTGCATAAATTAAAAGAATTTGATCCTATTTATAACAAAATTAAAGCCGAACAACAACCCAATCACGTTTTGAGATACATAGGGGAATTGTCGGGAGATTTGCAAAACGATAAAGGAAATCTTGAAGTAAAATTAGTTTCCGTACCTTCGGATACTGCTTTAGGCGGATTAAAAGGTTCTGATTCTTTCTTCGAAATTTACACCGAATCTTATGGAGATAGACCCATCGTAATTCAAGGAGCTGGAGCCGGATCGGCAGTTACGGCCAGAGGAGTTTTTGGAGATTTGTTGCGATTGTCAGATAAAGGATAGGGATTTTAGATTGCAGATTAACGATTTTTGATTTCAGATTTTAAAAATTAACAGTGATGAAAATAACATTAAACAGAGTAAACGAAAACTTCCATTTCGAATTAAAAAACGAACGTGGACACCTAGTAAATGTAGATGCTAGACCTGAGTTTGGCGGCAATGATATGGGGCCAAGTCCAATGGAACTGCTATTAATGGGAGTAGCAGGTTGCAGCGGAATTGATATGATTTCGATTCTAAAAAAACAACGGCAGGAAATCACTTCTTTTAAAGCGGAGGTCGAAGGAGAACGCATAGAAGTTGGCGAAGCAAAACCGTTTAAAGATATTTATGTGGTTTTTTATTTAGAAGGAAATATTAAAGAAGAAAAAGCTGCAAAAGCTGCCCAACTTTCTTTCGAAAAATATTGCTCGGTTTCAAAAACATTGGAACCAACAGCAACCATTCATTACAAAGTAGTTTTAAACGGGGTAACTCTTGAAAAGTTATAAAAATAAATGTAATTATAACAAGCCATTAGTAATTAGCCAAAAGCTAAAAGCCAATAGCCAAAAGCTTAAATTATGAACGAACAAGAATTTGGTTTTGAAACCCAAGCCATTCGCACCCAAATAGAAAGAACACAATATTTAGAACATTCCGTGCCTTTGTACTTAACCTCTAGTTTTGTGTTTGAAGATGCCGAAGACATGCGGGCTTCCTTTGCGGATGAAAAGGAAAGAAATATTTACAGCCGTTATAGCAATCCAAACACGAACGAGTTTATCAATAAAATTTGCCAAATGGAAGGTGCTGCATCTGGATTTGCATTCGCCTCTGGAATGGCGGCGGTTTATTCTACATTGGCGGCTTTGTTGAACTCTGGTGACCACATCGTTTCTGCGGGAAGTGTATTTGGTGCAACACACTCTTTATTCATAAATTATTTCCCGAAATGGGGGATAGCGACCACTTATTTTGATATCAACCAACCCGAAACAATTGAAAGTTGTATCCAACCCAACACCAAAATTCTTTTTGCAGAATCGCCAACTAATCCGGCAGTTGATATTATCGATTTGGAATTGCTTGGGGATATTGCCAGAAAACACAATTTGATTTTGATTATTGACAACTGTTTTGCGACGCCTTATTTGCAACAACCGATCAAATGGGGGGCGAATTTGGTTATCCATTCGGCAACTAAATTGATTGACGGTCAAGGACGTGTTTTGGGTGGAATAACTGTTGGTGATGACGAATTGATTCAAAAAATTTATTTATTTTCACGTCTCACAGGACCTTCACTTTCTCCATTTAATGCTTGGGTATTGTCAAAAAGTTTGGAAACCCTAGCAGTTCGTTTGGATAGACATTGCGAAAATGCCTTCAAAGTAGCGGAGTTTTTAGAACAGCATCCAATGGTAAATAAAGTAAAATATCCGTTCTTGAAATCGCATCCGCAGTATGCCATTGCCCAAAAGCAAATGAAATTAGGCGGTAATATTGTAGCTTTCGAAATCAAAGGCGGAATTGAAGCGGGAAGAGCTTTCTTGGATAAAATTAAGTTATGTTCGCTGTCACCTAATTTAGGAGATACCAGAACTATTGTAACACATCCAGCATCGACAACCCATAGCAAGTTGACTACCGAAGAGCGTTTGACAGTCAGTATTACCGATGGTTTGGTTCGTGTTTCGGTAGGATTGGAAACCGTAGTTGATGTTATTGCTGATTTGGAGCAGGCTTTGACGTAAAGATTTAATTATTGATTCTACATAATAGCCCACGGTTTCAACCGTGGGTTATGTGGTTACAGTTGAGACGAAATTGATATTTCATTAAAATATAGTTTGGGTTTTTATTTTTGAATGTTGTAAATTTGGTTTTTATCTTTTAATTTTATGAAGACAGATTGGAGATTTGAAAAGACAGTTAGTGATGGTGAAGTTTGTGAAATCGATGGAACAAACATTTGGGATTATAAATGGGAAGATACTGGTGAAAAAATAAAGGTAAAAGACCCTGTTTATAGTAAGTTTTATCGCCTTGAGGTTTATAAAATTCAAAATGATACTATCAATATTACATTCGCTGCAGGAGAATTTTCGAATTGCGTTTGGGGAATTTATCTAAGAGAAAACAATGTTTAGTTTTGCCTAATAGATAATCAAAACCTTGATAAGCCAATTGTAAAATACACCTTCACAAATTACTGAATTAACCATTTAATAGCTACTAAGTAATAAGAAAAATTTATTGTCATATTTTGACTTAAGATTCTATTAGTTACAAATTTGAAATATTCGTTCCTTTATTTTCTCATTTCGACGAAGCAGACCCGAGCGATAGCGAACAGACGAAGTAAATCGCATTAGTTGCTCTCGTTATGTGATTTGCTTCGCCTGTTCGAGCTTTGCTCTCGGGTCTCCTTCGTCGAAATGACAAAAGGGATTGAGTTTAAAAAAATACGACATTGTTTTATTCTTATTACTTACAATGCATAAGCCAAATGAAATCAAATTATTTGAAGAGAAAAAAGTCTGCACTTTATGGAATGAAGATAAGGAGTAATGGTATTTTTCAGTAATAGATATAATAGAAACTTTAACCGAAAGTAGCATTCCAAAAAGATATTGGACTGACCTAAAAAAGAAACTTATTAATGAAGGAAGTGAGTTGTACGAGAAAATCGTACAACTGAAATTTAAAGCTTCGGATGGCAAAAGGTATGCAACAGACTGATCTGAAACACAGGATGTTTTCCGTTTAATACAATCTATTCCTTCGCCGAAAGCAGAGCCTTTTAAGTTGTGGCTTGCGCAAATAGCCAACGAGCGATTAAACGAAGTGCAAGATCCAGAAAAATGCATTAACGTTTTTAGAGAATAAAAACCAAATAAATACCAAATAGTATTTTTATAGAATTAGAATTGTAGCTTTACAGCAATCAAAAATCTGCAATCGTTAATCTACAATCTTAAATCATAATGCTCTCAAAAAAAACAAAATACGGAATCAAAGCACTGACATTCTTGGCTCACCAAGTAGATAAAACGCCTGTGCAAATTGCCGAAATAGCAAAGAGTGAGCATATTTCGATAAAGTTTTTAGAAAGTATTTTATTATTGTTGCGTCATTCTGGTTTTCTGGGAGCCAAAAAAGGAAAAGGCGGCGGTTACTATTTAATTAAAGATCCCAAAGACATCAACATGGCCGATGTCTACCGTATTCTTGAAGGACCAATAGCCTTACTACCTTGCGTGAGTCATAATTTCTACGAAAAATGCGACGATTGTGTCGATGAAGCCAAATGTTCGGTTCATAAATTAATGACCGAAGTGCGCGACAATACGCTAATGATATTGGAAAATAACTCACTGGCTGACATCTCTTTTTAATCTTTTTTTAAATAAAATTTTGTAGTTTCCTTAAAAACACTATTTTTGCAAGCTTAATCTACTAATCCGATGGGGTAGTGGATTATAAATAAAATAGGATAAGAAAATGATTAAGAAATTTGTAAAAAACTTTAATGATTCCGTAGGTGTAGCGCAAAATAGTACTTTTGCAAAGCAGCTTTGGATTATTGTTCCGGTGTTTTTACTTCTGGTATTATTGACGGTTTTAATTTACAACCATTATGCAGATTTTACATGGGATAATTTTTTGGCAGGATTTAATCAAGAGTTTTTAATATTTTTTGCAATTGGCGTTTTTGCACAATTGGTTGATGGAACCCTGGGAATGGGATATGGGGCAACATCGACTTCGTTTTTATTGGCTTATGGAGTTCCTCCGGCCGTCAGTAGCACAGGAGTTCACGTTGCCGAAATGTTTACCACTGGTGCTTCTACAATTTCGCATCATAAATTTGGTAATATTAATAAAAAATTATTTAGACACTTACTGATTCCAGGAGTATTAGGCTCAATAACCGGAGCTTATTTATTGTCCGATGTCATTGATGGTGAAGCGATAAAGCCCTTTATTGCCGTTTATATGATGGTGCTGGCTATTATCATTATTAAAAAAGCTTTGGTAAAAAACATTGTAAAAAAGAAAACAAAAAGGTTAGATATTTTAGCTTCTTTTGGTGGTTTTATGGACGCTGTTGGTGGTGGCGGTTGGGGACCAATTGTGACTTCTACTTTATTGGGTCGAGGCAGAAATCCTAGATATACCATTGGTACAGTTAATGCTGCAGAGTTTGCAGTAGCTTTTGCAAGTGGGGTGACTTTTATGATTTTTGGAGGAATACAAGGTTGGCAAGTAATCATAGGATTGATTTTGGGTGGTGTAATTGCCGCTCCAATTGCCGCTTTTTTAGTGAATAAAATCCAAAGAAAACCAATGATGATTATCGTTGGAATCCTAATCATTATTTTGAGTTTAAAAACATTATCAAAATTGTTATAATGAGTGCAACAATAACACAGACTTTATCAGCAAAAACGGCAGACTTTACCATCGAGGAAACCTTGGCTTTTTTGGCTAATGAATACAAAGACAAAGTAGTTTTTTCAACTTCTTTTGGACAGGAAGACCAAGTGATAACCGCTTTAATCGCTGAAAACGATTTGGCAATCACCATTTTTACTTTGGACACAGGACGTTTGTTTCAAGAAACGTATGATGTTTTTCATAAGACTTTAAAAAAGTATAAAAAAGAAATCAAGGTTTATTTTCCAGAAACTGCTGCGGTAGAAAAATTGCTTGAAGCAAAAGGACCAAACAGTTTCTACGATTCAGTAGAAAACAGAAAAGAATGTTGTTTCATTCGAAAAGTAGCGCCATTGACAAAAGCATTGAAAGGAAATGATATTTGGATTACAGGTTTAAGAGCGGAACAATCGGAGAACAGAAATGATTTAGCTCTTTTTGAATACGACGAAAAGTTCGAAATCATAAAATTCAATCCATTATTGAAATGGACTTTAAAGGAAGTGGAAGACTATTTAGAAAAAAATAACGTGCCACAAAACGCGCTTCACAAACAAGGTTTTGTAAGTATTGGATGTGCGCCTTGTACCAGAGCAATTACTCCTGACGAAGATATAAGAGCCGGCCGATGGTGGTGGGAATCCAGTCATAAAGAATGTGGTTTGCACCAAAAATAGTTCCTTAGGAACGATTCATATTGTAGCAACGGATTTTAATCTGTTGAATAGAAATAAAAAATAAATTATGAGTACATTATTAAAAACAAATGCTTTAGAAAGCGAAGCAATTTACATATTCAGAGAAGTAATTTCTCAATTTGATAAGCCGGTATTGCTTTTCTCTGGTGGAAAGGATTCGATTACATTAGTGCGTTTGGCACAAAAAGCATTCTTTCCTGCCAAAATTCCTTTTCCGCTGTTACACGTTGATACAGGACATAATTTTCCTGAAACTATCGAGTTTAGAGATCGATTGGTTGCAGAATTAGGATTGGAATTAATCGTTCGTAATGTGCAAGACGCCATCGACGAAGGCAAAGTTGTAGAAGAATCTGGTAGATATTCCAGCCGAAACAGTTTGCAAACAACAACGCTTTTGGACGCCATCGAAGAATTTAAATTTGATGCATGCATTGGTGGTGCTCGTCGTGATGAAGAAAAAGCAAGAGCCAAAGAGCGTATTTTTTCGGTTCGTGATGATTTTGGTCAATGGGACGAAAAAAATCAACGTCCAGAATTGTTTGATTTATTGAATGGAAAAATTGAAAATGGACAAAACGTTCGTGTTTTTCCAATTTCAAACTGGACAGAATTAGATGTTTGGAGTTATATTGAACAAGAGCAAATCGAAATTCCATCGATTTATTTTTCACACAAGCGTAAAGTATTCTTGAGAGACGGTATGATTTGGTCACATTCTCCTTTTGTATACCAAGAAGAAGAGGAAGAAATTGAAGAAAGAATTGTTCGTTTTAGAACCGTTGGCGATATGAGTTGCACCGCTGCAGTAGAATCTTATGCAGCGACAATAGCAGAAGTTGTTGGCGAAATTAGAATTTCAACCATCTCTGAAAGAGGAGCCCGAATAGACGACAAACGCTCGGAAGCCGCAATGGAAAAAAGAAAACAACAAGGATATTTTTAGAATCCCCACCCCAGCCCTCGCCAAAGGGAAGGGAGATAGAAAAGAATAAAACAAACAAAATATTATTTTTCCCAGACTCGGCTCCCTCTTCTTTGGAGAGGGTTGGGATAAGGAAAATTTAAACAAAAATTAAATGGAAGTTTTAAAAATAGCAACAGCAGGAAGTGTAGATGACGGAAAAAGTACTTTAATCGGGAGATTATTGTACGATACAAAATCATTGACTACCGACAAGATTGAAGCAATAGAAAAAAGTAGCAAGCAAAAAGGGTATGATTACCTTGATTTTTCATTGGCCACCGATGGTTTAGTTGCCGAAAGAGAACAAGGAATCACGATAGACGTAGCGCATATATATTTTTCTACAGCGAAAAAAAGTTACATCATTGCCGATACTCCTGGTCACGTTGAATATACAAGAAATATGGTTACAGGAGCTTCGACTTCACAAGTTTCCATCATATTGATTGATGCTAGAAAAGGAGTTATTGAGCAAACCTACCGTCACTTTTTTATCAATAATTTATTGCGTGTCAAAGAAGTGATTGTTGCGGTAAACAAAATGGACTTGGTAGATTATTCGGAAGAAGTGTACAACAAAATCAAAGCTGATTTTGAAGCATTGAATGCCAAAAGTACTTTCAAGGAACAAGTGGTAAGCTACATTCCATTAAGTGCTTTGACAGGAGATAATGTGGTGGATACATTAGGAAAAATGCCTTGGTATACTGGGCAAACTATTCTACAACATTTAGAAGCTTTAGAACCAAAAGATGTGTACGATAAAGGACAAGCCCGCTTCCCTGTTCAAACAGTGATTAGACCAAAAACCGAGCAATATCATGACTTTAGAGGTTATGCTGGAAAACTTTACGGCAACAATATTAAAGTAGGAGATGCAGTAACTGTTCTTCCATCTTTGACAGAATCCAAAGTGACGAACATTCACTTTTTTGACCAACAATTTGACGAAGCAACTGTAGGTTCTTCCATCACGATTGAATTAGAAAACGACATCAACGTGACTAGGGGAGATATGATTGTTAAATCGAATGAACTTCCTAAAATTGAAAAAGACATCAATACCACCATTTGTTGGATGGACAGCAAAAAGTTGGTTGCAGGAACAAAATATTTAATTCAGCACAACACCAATAGGGTTTTGGCAAAAATCGAAAGTGTCAAAAACATAATTGCCACAGATTATTCGGGTTCAACTCTGGCAACTCAATTGGCAATCAATGAAATAGGAGAGGTAAATATTAAATTAAGCAAAGCTTTATATTTTGATGCCTATAACGACAATAAATCAAACGGTGCTTTTATCTTGATTGATGTGGCGACGAATACAACAGCAGGAGTTGGATTTATAAAATAATCCCTCCCCAACCCTTTCGCCGTGGCGAAGAGGGAGTTGTGTTAGAAAGATAAAAATCATATTCAGATTCAATAAAAAAGTAATATAACATTCTCGGTTTCGGCTCCCCCTCCTTCGGAGGGTGCTGGGAGGAGGAAAAACCAAAAAAATATGCAAAGTTTTAGAACCGAAATTGAAGACCCAATTGTACAAAAAGACATCATCGATTTAGAGAAAAAAATTGCTCTATTCCGTGAAGGAAAAATCGATGAGGAACGTTTCCGTAGCCTTCGTTTGGCTAGAGGAGTATATGGTCAGCGTCAAGAAGGCGTTCAAATGATTCGTATCAAACTGCCTTTCGGGAAAGTTACTAGCGAACAATTAAAACGAATTTCCAAAGTTTCAGATGAATATTCAAGAGGCCGTTTGCACATCACAACGCGTCAAGATATCCAAATTCACTTTGTTAGTCTGGACAGAACGCCTGAACTTTGGGCCGAATTGGAGAAAGATGATGTTACCCTTCGCGAGGCTTGTGGCAACACCGTTAGAAACATTACCGCCAGCGAAAATGCTGGAATCGATGTTGACGAACCTTTTGATGTTTCACCTTATGCTTATGCATTGTTCCAATTTCTTTTGAGAAACCCGGTTTGTCAGGAAATGGGTCGTAAATTCAAAATATCATTTTCATCTTCGGATAAAGACACTGCTTTGAGTTATTTGCACGATTTAGGGTTTATTCCAAAAATTGTCAATGGAGAAAGAGGATTCAAAATAATGTTAGGTGGAGGACTAGGTTCACAGCCACATCACGCTGAATTGTTATCAGAATTTGTTCCAGTAAACCAAATTATTCCAACCACCGAAGGGATTCTGAGAGTATTTGACCGCTTTGGCGAAAGATCCAAACGTTTGAAAGCACGTATGAAATTCCTAATCAAAGATTTAGGTAAAGATGAGTTTTTGCGTTTGGTCGAAGAAGAGAAAAAAGCCCTGTCTTATAAAACATATGAAATCGACACCACTGCTTTTGATGGACCAATTCCAGAACCTTTATTGGCTGCGCCAAAAGTAGAAATCATTGATGTTGCCGCTTTCGAAGCTTGGAAAAAATCCAATGTGATTCAACAGAAGCAAGCAGGATATGTTGCCGTTGGAATCAGAGTGGCTTTGGGAGATTTTTATACAGACAAAGCCAGATTATTAGCCGATTTGATTAAAAATTATGCTGCCAATGAATTGCGTTTTTCACTAAGACAAGACATTCTTATTCGTCATGTAAAAGAAGACAATTTAGTCTTTTTTTACCAAGAATTGGTCAAATTAGATTTTGTAGCTTTAGGATATAATTCTACTGCCGATATTACCGCTTGTCCCGGAACTGATACTTGTAATCTTGGAATTGCGAGCAGTACAGGAATTGCTACAGAGTTAGAAAGAGTTTTAGCTGCCGAATATCCACACTACGCCGACAACAAAGAAATTACCATTAAAATTAGTGGTTGTATGAATGCTTGTGGTCAGCATAATATGGCTCATATTGGTTTTCAAGGAATGTCAATCAACTCCGGAAAACTTGTTGCTCCAGCACTTCAAGTATTGTTAGGAGGCGGAAATTTAGGAAATGGTCAAGGAAGATTTGCTGATAAAGTAATCAAAATTCCAAGTCGTCGTGGTCCAGAAGCCTTGCGTTTTATTTTGAATGATTTCGAATCGAATGCAAACGAACAATCCTTTTTGGAATATTACGATGCCAAAGGAGAAAATTATTTTTTCGAATTATTGAAGCCCTTGTCAAATGTAACAAACCTTACCGATGCTGATTTTATCGATTGGGGAAATGCCGATAATTATGTAAAAGCCATTGGTATGGGCGAATGCGCTGGCGTTGTAATAGATTTAGTGGCCACTTTAATATTTGAAGCTAAAGATAAAATAACTTTCGCACAAGAAGCTTTCGATGATAAAAAATGGTCTGATGCCATTTATCTTGCTTATGCAGGATTTGTAAATGGTGCCAAAGCTTTGCTGCTTGCCGAAAACCAAAAAACAAATCATCAAGCAGGAATTATCGATTTATTCGACACCGTTTTTATAGAAACCAGTAAAATCGAATTACAATCAACTTTTAAGGATTTGGTTTATCAAATCAACCAAAACGAACCTTCGGAGGAATTTGCAAGAAGATACATTCAAGAAGTAACAGCTTTTTTCGAAATAATAGAATTGTACAGAGCCAAAGATTTAGCAAATGAATAACACAAACTGATGGGTTCAAAATCAATAAATAATAGTTCCTCCTCCCTTCCTTTTGGGGAGGGTTGGAGTCGGGCAAAACCCAAAGTAACCTTAGTCGGTGCTGGTCCCGGTGATCCAGATTTACTGACTATCAAAGGGGCAAAAGCCCTCGCCGAAGCCAATGTGGTTTTGTACGATGCTTTGGCCAATGAAGAAATATTGGCGTATGCCCCAAAAAAATCCATAAAAATATTTGTGGGAAAAAGAAAAGGCTGTCACGAATATTCGCAAGACCAAATCAACCAATTAATTGTAGATAATGCGCTTACTTATGGAACGGTCGTGCGATTAAAAGGCGGTGACCCTTTCATATTTGGTCGTGGAAGTGAAGAAATAGAATTTGTAGAAAGTTTCGGAATCCCTACCTTTGTCATTCCAGGAATTTCATCATCAATTGCAGTCCCTGCAAATCAGGGAATTTCTTTAACAAAAAGAGGAGTTTCCGAAAGTTTTTGGGTCATTACAGGCACAACTTCTGATAGGGATTTATCTAATGATGTAGCTTTGGCAGCCCAATCTACAGCAACAGTTGTAATTTTGATGGGAATGAGTAAATTGGCACAAATTGTTTCATTATTCCAAAATGAATCCAAAGGAAAAACGCCAGTTGCGATTATCCAAAACGGAACAATGCCCAACGAAAAAATAGGCATTGGAACCATAGATTCTATTTTGCAAGTGGCAAAAGACAATAAATTAAGTTCGCCTGCGATTATTGTAATAGGAGAAGTCGTAAGAAAAAGAAACAAATTAAAAGGATTTAACAAAGAATTGGCATGCAATAAAGTTTGCGCAAGAGAATAATGGAAAGGAACGAATTATACCCAGTATTTCTAAAATTGCACCAACTCAATGTTCTCATTGTGGGCGGAGGAAATGTGGGTTTGGAAAAATTGTCCTTTATGTTGAAATCCAGTCCAAACGCCAATGTTGAGGTAGTGGCGCCAAAGTTCTTGCCAGAATTAGAAGCATTGGCACAAAAACATCCTTCGGTGAAATTGACCCAAGCGAAGTTCAAGAAAAAAATGTTAAATAAACGGCATTTGGTTATCGCCTGCACCGATGATTTGGAAGTCAATAAACGAGTTTACGATTTATGTCGAAAAAGATTCCTGATTTGCAATATCGCCGATACGCCGCCATTATGTGATTATTATTTGGGTGGAATTGTAACTAAAGGAAATGTGAAAATCGCCATTTCAACCAATGGAAAATCACCAACGACGGCCAAAAGATTACGCGAATTATTCGAAGAAATAATCCCAGACGACATTAATAAAATGGTCGAAAACCTGAATGAATATCGCAAAACACTAAAAGGCAATTTCGAAGAAAAAGTTCAAAAAATGAATGAAATTACCCAAGCTTTAAAAAACAAAGATTAAAAAAAATGATTAAAACAGACATACTTATAATAGGAGCCGGACCAACAGGATTATTTGCCGTTTTTGAAGCAGGATTATTAAAATTGAAATGCCATATTCTAGATAGCCTTCCTCAAGCTGGAGGACAATTGGCCGAATTATACCCTAAAAAACCTATTTATGATATTCCAGGCTTTCCTGAAGTATTGGCAGGTGATTTAGTGGGGAATCTAATGGAGCAAATTAAGCAATTTGAACCTGGATTCACCCTTGGGGAACGAGCTGAAACTATCGATAAACAAGAAGACGGCAGTTTTATTGTAACCTCAAATAAAGGAACAAAATTTCAAGCTCCGGTAGTAGCAATTGCGGGCGGATTAGGTAGCTTTGAACCGCGTAAACCATTGATTGAAGATATCGAATTTTTCGAAAAAAAGGGTGTTAAATACTTTATTAAAAATCCAGAAAAATTTAGAAACAAAAGAGTAGTCATCGCTGGCGGAGGAGATTCCGCTTTAGATTGGAGTGTTTTCTTATCAAACGTGGCTTCTGAAGTGACTTTAATTCACCGCAGAAATGAATTTAGAGGCGCTTTGGATTCAGTAGAAAAAGTGCAAGAACTGAAAAACTCAGGAAAAATAAAAATGATTACCCCAGGAGAAGTTGTGGGTTTAAATGGAGCCGAGCATTTAGAATCTATAGATGTAGACATCAATGGCGCACACAGAAACATTCCTACCGATTATTTTATTCCGCTTTTTGGATTAACACCAAAATTGGGACCAATCGCCAACTGGGGATTAGAAATCGAGAAAAACGCCATCAAGGTAGACAACGCCTTGGATTATCAAACTAGTATTCCCGGAATTTTTGCCATCGGCGACGTAAATACCTATCCAGGGAAACTGAAATTGATTCTTTGCGGATTTCATGAAGCAACTTTAATGTGTCAAGCGGCTTATAAAATTATTAATCCCGGCAAGAAATACGTGATGAAATACACCACCGTCTCCGGAATCGATGGATTCGACGGAACGCGTAAAGAAGCACCTAAAGCAGTAATAAAAGCAATAAATTAACAATATTTCGATGTAATTTTGAACATCGATTATTCATAATTAAATAAAAAATGACACAAGACGTAACAATAAAAATCACCGACAGACAAGGAATAATCCACGCAGTACAAGCGCCCACGGACATGAATATGAATGTTATGGAACTCGTTTGTGCCTATGAATTGGCTCCTGAAGGAACCATAGGAGTTTGTGGCGGTATGGCTATGTGTGCTTCATGTCAATGCTATGTTCTAAATGAAGTGAATTTGCCAGAAAGAAACGATGACGAAGACGCTATGCTCTCAGAAGCCTTTAATGTAAAAGTCAACAGCCGGTTGGGATGCCAAATTTATATCACGGATGCCTTAGAAGGATTAGAGATTGCACTAGCACCAGAATCATAAAAAGTGGGATTCATCTTTCGCTTTTGGCTAAAAATAATACCATTTTCTTTCTTTTTTACAATTCGCAAAGGATATTTTATCGCAGTATAACACACCATGAAATAGTTTTAGGATTGATTCAAAAAGCATAAACAGAAAATATTTTATATTTTAATTTTTAGTATTACATTTGCAACGCTCATACATTTACTGATTGTTATCACGAAAGGCGGAGGGAAAGACCCGATGAAACCTTAGCAACCCTTTATCTGTAAAGAAGGTGCTACATTCTGTCCCAATAATCGGGAAAAGATAACCACGAGAAACCCTCTCACTTTTTACGATAACATATACAATTTTTTGAAACAGCAGCTTTTTTTGGAGCTGTTTCCTGCTGTACGCTATATCTTTTCCTGGCTAAAGAAGCCAGAAAAAGGATGCCGCTTCCATCAGGGCTAACCAGAAAATACAATGAACACACCTAATTTAAAAAGCTAAAATGTCAAAAATTCAACAAGCTATTAAAAACCGAATTCTCGTGCTCGATGGAGCAATGGGAACGATGTTGCAACGCTATAATTTTTCCGAAGAAGATTTCCGAGGAGAACGTTTTAAAGATTTTCCACATTCTCTCAAAGGGAACAATGATTTACTGTCCTTGACACAACCTCAAGCCATCAAAGCCGTTCACGCTGCTTATTATCAAGCCGGAGCCGACATTGTGGAAACGAACACTTTCTCGGGAACCACAATCGGAATGGCAGATTATCATCTCGAAGATATTGTTTACGAATTAAACTTTCAATCGGCAAAATTAGCCCGCGAAGTAGCTGATGAATTCACGACGCAAAATCCAGACAAACCTCGTTTTGTTGCCGGTTCAATCGGACCCACAAACAGAACAGCAAGTATGTCGCCAGACGTAAATGATCCAGGCTACAGAGCCGTAACTTTTGATGATTTACGCATTGCTTACAAACAACAAGTCGAAGCCTTGCTAGATGGTGGTGTAGATTTGCTTTTAGTAGAAACTATTTTCGATACATTAAATGCCAAAGCAGCACTTTTCGCCATCGAAGAAGTGAAAGACGAACGCAACATAAATATTCCAATAATGGTTTCAGGAACAATCACCGATGCTTCGGGAAGAACCCTTTCTGGACAAACGGTTGAAGCTTTCTTGGTTTCGGTTTCCCATATTCCGTTGTTGAGTGTAGGTTTTAATTGTGCTTTGGGTGCCGATTTATTGAAGCCTTATTTGCAAACCTTGGCACACAATACATCATTTAATATCTCAGCGCATCCTAATGCAGGATTGCCAAACGCCTTTGGAGAATATGATGAAACACCAGAGCAAATGCAAGCTTTCATTAAGGAATATCTTGACGATAATTTAATAAACATCATAGGCGGTTGTTGCGGAACAACCCCAGAACACATCAAGTTGATTGCCGATATTGCCAAGGATTATAAACCGAGAGTATCAACAGCAACAATGTAATCGTACAGACGCGATTTATCGCGTCTGACCAAGATTTAGATAATATTAATAATAGTATGAATAAAGAAATTATCATAAAAGTAACGGCCCTAGCTAGGGCAAGCTCAATGTCATTAAGTTAAGGAATAGCTTAGAAAAATTTTTGTTTTTTTGTCATTTCGACGAAGTAGACCCGAGAGCAAAGCTCGAACAGGCGAAGCAAATCAACTAACGAGAGCAACTAATGCGATTTCTCCTTCGTCGAAATGACATATTGGGAGAACTAAAAACTTAACTTAACTCATTTTATAGGTACGGAATTTATTCCGTGTGTAGTAGGAACGACCCGTTTTGTAACACGGAATTTATTTTATGTGTAGGAACAACAAATTTTACAACATCGGAATTTATTCCGCTGTTGTAAACAAGAAAAAACAAAAAAATGGCACACGCAGAGAAAAGAAGAAACCTAGTTTTAGCGGGATTAGAACCCTTAATCATTACGCCCAAAAGTGTTTTTGTTAACATCGGCGAACGTACAAACGTGACTGGTTCTCGTAAATTTCTTAGATTAATCAAGGAAGAAAAATACGAAGAAGCACTAAGCATTGCCAAAGAGCAAGTAGAAGGAGGCGCGCAAATCATCGATATCAATATGGATGAAGGTATGCTCGATGGCGAATATGCAATGGTAAAATTTCTGAATTTAATCGCTGCTGAACCTGATATTTCTCGTGTACCAATTATGATTGATAGCTCGAAATGGGATATTATTGAAGCTGGTTTGAAAGTCGTGCAAGGAAAATCTGTTGTGAATTCAATTTCATTAAAAGAAGGAGAAGAACAATTTATTCATCACGCCAAGTTGATTAAACGCTACGGAGCAGCAGTCATTATTATGGCTTTTGACGAAGCGGGTCAAGCTGATAATTACGAGCGTAGAATAGAAATCTGCCAACGTTCTTATGATGTTTTAGTCAACAAAGTTGGTTTTCCTCCACAGGATATTATTTTCGATTTGAATGTATTTCCAGTGGCAACCGGAATGGAAGAACACCGCCTGAATGCTTTGGATTTCTTTAGGGGAACCAAATGGGTTCGGGAAAATTTACCTCACGCACACATTAGTGGTGGAGTGAGTAATGTTTCGTTTTCGTTTAGAGGAAATGATACCGTTCGAGAAGCGATGCACTCGGTTTTCTTGTATCACGCCATTAAAAATGGAATGACGATGGGAATTGTAAACCCGGAAATGCTTTCTATTTATGATGAAATTCCAAAAGATTTATTGGAACACGTGGAAGATGTAATTCTAAACCGCCGAGATGATGCAACGGAACGTTTATTGGACTTTGCCGAAAATGTAAAGGGCGATGTAAAAAGCAATGAAAAAGCGATTCAAGAATGGCGTTCGGGAACAGTTCAAGAACGAATTACGCATTCCCTTGTAAAAGGGGTGGATGCATTTATAGAAATTGATGTTGAAGAAGCAAGATTAGCAGCAACAAAACCAATTGAAGTTATTGAAATTAACTTAATGACAGGAATGAATGTCGTAGGCGATTTATTTGGAAGCGGGAAAATGTTTTTACCTCAAGTGGTAAAATCGGCACGGGTAATGAAAAAAGCCGTGGCGTATTTGTTGCCTTATATAAGCCCCCCAGCCCCCGAAGGGGGAGTGAAGAACGCAAAACACTGGGAAACAGCAAATCCAATAAATTACAGCTTGTTGAAAAAGTTTGCTTTTGATATGAGAAACAAACCAACAGATGCTGAAAAAATGTTATGGAATGTTTTGAGCAATAAAGGTTTAGAGGGGCATAAGTTTAGAAGACAACACATTATTGGAGATTTTATAGCCGATTTTGTTTGTTTAAAACAAAATTTAATTATAGAAGTTGATGGTTCAATACATCAACTCCCAGAAAATCAAATTAGCGATGCCGTAAGAACGAGGTGGTTGATTACAGAAGGATATAAAGTAGTCCGATTTACGAATGATCAAGTTTTAAATAACATTTATGATATTATTGCCAAAATTTCAAAGGCACTTGAGCCAGCTCCCCCATCGGGGGCGGGGGGGGCAGGAAAAATCTTGATGGCAACCGTAAAAGGAGATGTTCACGATATTGGAAAAAACATTGTAAGTGTTGTACTTGCGTGTAATAATTATGAGATTGTAGATTTGGGAGTTATGGTGCCTCCAGAAAAAATTATTGCAGCAGCTATCGAACACAACGTAGATATTATTGGGTTGAGCGGATTAATCACGCCATCCTTGGACGAAATGGTGTATCTCGCCAAAGAATTAGACAAAAAAGGAATGAAAATTCCAATAATGATAGGCGGTGCAACCACATCACGAGCACATACTGCCGTTAAAATTGCACCGCAATACAGAGAAACGGTTATTCACGTCAATGATGCATCGAGAGCCGTTACAGTTGCTGGAAGTTTGTTGAATAAGGATAAAAAAATATATGCAAGCGATATTCGAGCAGAATATGATGCGTTTAGGGAAACGTTTTTGAATCGTTCTCGTGACAAAAATTTCTTAACAATTGAGCAAGCCAGAAAAAACAAATTACAGTTGGATTGGGAAAATTACAAACCAATGAAACCCAATTTTATTGGAACAAAATCTATCGAAGTTGATTTGGACGTCTTAGTTCCTTACATTGATTGGACTCCGTTTTTTAGAACCTGGGAATTGTTCGGAAAATATCCTGCCATTTTAACCGATGCCGTTGTTGGAGAACAAGCCACTTCTGTTTTTGCTGATGCGCAAGAGATGTTGAAAGTGATTTTGAAAGAAAAGAAACTGATTGCCAAAGGGATTTATGGTATTTTTCCAGCAAATCAAATCAATGATGATGATATTGAATTAACGGACAAAAACGGAAAACCATTACAGACATTTTTAACCTTACGTCAGCAATCTCAAAAAACAAAAGGGGCTCCAAATATTGCTTTGGCCGATTTTATTGCGCCAAAAGACAGCGGGAAATTGGATTATATGGGCGCATTTTGTGTCACGACCGGTTTTGGAGTTGATGAATGGGCAGCTGAATTCGAAAAGGATTTAGACGATTACAATTCGATTATGGTCAAAGCTTTGGCTGACCGTTTTGCAGAAGCATTCGCCGAATATTTGCACGAAAAAATCCGTAAAGAAATTTGGGGTTATGCCGCACACGAAAATCTAAGTGCCGAAGCAATGATTGAGGAAATTTACGAAGGAATTCGCCCAGCGCCAGGTTATCCTGCTTGTCCCGACCATTTAGAAAAACCAACCATTTGGAAATTGTTAAATGTCGAACAAGAAATCGGAGTAACTTTGACCGAAAGTATGGCCATGTGGCCAGCTTCATCTGTTTCTGGATATTATTTTGGAAATCCTGAAAGCAAGTATTTTGGACTCGGAAAAATAAAGGAAGATCAGGTCATTGATTACGCCAAAAGAAGAAGTATTTCAACCGATATGGCAACAAAATGGTTGAACCCGAATATAGCAGATTAGAGCCCCCTAACCCCCGAAGGGGGAACTGGAAAAGGTAATGATTAACAAAAAAACCTGATGACCCCTTTCAGGAATTCCCCCTTCGGGGGTTAGGGAGCTAATTTATGAAAGTAACAGAACATATCGAAGACGCCCAAGGGAAAACATTATTTTCTTTCGAAATTATTCCGCCACAAAAAGGGAAAAGTATCCAGGAATTATACGATAACATTGATCCGTTGATGGAATTCAAACCGCCTTTTATAGACGTGACAACTTCGCGCGAAGAATATATTTATGTGGATAAAGGCAACGGATTATTGGACAAGAAATTGACCAGAATGCGTCCTGGAACTTTGGGAATTTGTGCTTCCATTAAACATAAATATGCTGTTGATACTGTTCCTCACGTGCTTTGTGGAGGATTTACTAAAGAGGAAACCGAGTATTTACTTGTTGATTGTCATTATCTAGGAATCAACAATGTAATGGCTTTGCGTGGAGATGCAATGAAAGAGGAGCAATCTTTTGTAGCAAAAGAAGGGGGTAATAATTATGCGGTAGACTTGGTGTCCCAAATTAGTCAATTGAATGCCGGAAAGTATTTACACGATGTAATGCACATTGACAACAAAGCGGATTTCTGTATTGGTGTTGCAGGTTATCCAGAGAAACATTTGGAATCGCCTTCCTTAATTTCAGACTTAAAAAGACTAAAAGAAAAGGTGGATGCCGGAGCAGATTATGTGGTAACCCAAATGTTTTTTGATAATGCCAAATACTTCGAATTTGTTGCCAAAGCTAGAGAAATGGGCATCACGGTTCCAATTATTCCAGGAATAAAACCAATCGCTGTGCAACGACATTTGCAAATTCTACCGCAAATTTTCCGAATCGACTTGCCAGAAGATTTGATAAGCGCTGTTGAAAAATGTAAAACTCCATCCGATTTGCGACAAGTGGGTGTGGAATGGGCAATTCAACAATCGTTAGAATTGAAAGCTGCCGGCGTTCCCGTTTTGCATTACTATTCTATGGGAAAATCGGAAAATATTAGACAAATAGCGACTAAGGTTTTTTAAAAAATCACAAAATTAACAGTTCAAAAGCTTCCGGTCTTCCAAAGGCTGGAAGCTTTTTTACGATATCTATTTAGTAATCTTTCTAAAATTGAACTCTAAATTCTTGTTCTTCGGATTGAAAGATACGCTACTAAAACAGTGTGTTTTTTATTGATTTGTAGTTTGAACCATTAAGAGATTAAGATTCGTTAAGACTTAATGTCACTTAATTTCTTAATAGTTTTCATAAAAACATCTTTTAAAAAAGTTCTAAAATTCTCCATTTTTGACCATTATTAGATAACTGTTTTATAATTGTAAAAGGGATACGTTGTAAAGTCTTTAAGCCATTAGCATTGGCAAAATCAAAAACCACTTAGATTATAAAAAATTGATTGGAATGTATTAATTTAGCTGTTTTAAGGAAACGTCGTGCCATAATTTATGTTTCTAAACAGTACAAGTATTTACTTTTTAAAAAATATATGAAATTAACTCTGAAAATAAACCAATTTAGAAGGTCTTTAATGAGAAGCATTACGGGTAATATTGGTAAATCCAATCAAATTCATAAAGTAGATTCAATTGATCCAAACCAAATAAAAAGGGTGT